>Ga0302320_10027056_pt1 | contig 11074 bp, 13 predicted proteins | sample Bog_T0_3_FD_202130 | JGI IMG/M metagenome (GOLD analysis project Ga0302320, IMG submission 202130) | Peat permafrost microbial communities from Stordalen Mire near Abisko, Sweden - Bog_T0_3 | ecosystem: Environmental > Terrestrial > Soil > Wetlands > Peat | place: Sweden: Abisko, Stordalen Mire... | reverse complement strand
GAGGCGCGTGAACTGGTATCTGCTGCTGAGAGTGCCAGTGCCGAAGCCCTTGCCGCATTTGGAGATGGAACGCTGTTTCTTGAGCACTGTGTTGACCAGCCAAGACATATTGAAGTTCAAATCTTTGGAGATGGGAAAGGAAATGGGGTCCACCTTTACGAACGGGAATGTACGCTGCAGCGAAGGCATCAAAAAATATGGGAGGAGGCTCCAGCGCCTCATTTAAGCAAGCAAACTCGAGAGGGCCTGTTTGAAGCTGCCCTCAAACTGGTACGAGCGACTCAATTTAGAAATGCTGGAACGATGGAGTTTCTAGTAGACGGGGATGAAAAATTTTATTTTTTGGAAATGAATACTCGACTTCAGGTGGAGCATCCTGTGACTGAATTCGTGACGGGAGTGGACTTGGTTTGTGCCCAGATTGCCCAAGCCCATCATCCATCAGTATCTGTTTTGAAGGAAATTCCTTCTGTGAGGGGGCATGCGATTGAAGTGAGGCTTTATGCTGAAGATCCTGCTCAGGGTTTTATTCCTACGCCAGGGAAAATTCTCAAGCTGCGTTGGCCGACGGGAACTGGAATTCGGGTGGAAAGTGGAATTGAAGAAGGCCAGATAGTAGGGACGCAATTTGATTCTTTGTTGGCTAAACTGATTGTGCACGCAGGAAGCCGGTCCCAAGCGATAGAGAGATTGAAATTTGCGCTTGAGGAAACGGTCATTTTAGGAATTGGAACCAATCAAAGTTTCCTCCTTGCTTTAACCCAACACCCGAAAGTTCAAGAGGGGAAAGTGGACACAGGCTTTCTTGCTAGGGAAATGGGGCAGTTTTCTCCTGAACTATCTCCTTCAGATCTAGGGCTTATTGCAGCATTCAGGGCAGCCTGCAGTGCAGCCCGTAGTCCAGCATCGAGAAGCGAGGGCAAAAACCCAAACGAGTCTCCCTCGTTTGCTTCTCCATGGATATTAAGATGAGGAGATGAGGATGAGTGAATTCTTCAAAGTGTCTGGAAAAAAGTGGAGTTTACCCGATCGAGCGGATCAAAAATGGGAGTTTTCCTTGCGGCCTGGAGGGTGGGTGATAGCCAAGTCCTCTCAAGGGGAGCAAAAAAGAGTCTATTTAGCTGACTTTGGGAAGAGTTTGAGTCTGAGTTTAAATGGGCAGCTATTGACGGGAGAAAGAGGGATGGAGCCAACAGGTGGGGGGAACCGTCTTGCGGGCGAGAGCGATCTGTTTGCCCAGTTTCCTGGTAAAGTGCGAAAGATACTCGTGGGGGAAGAGGTTGAAGTGCAGTCCGGCGATGGTTTAATGCTGATTGAAGCGATGAAGATGGAATTTACGGTTCGAGCCCCATTTGCTGGAAAAGTGAAGAAAATTCTAGTGAAAGAAGGTCAGCAAGTAGCCCCTGGAGTTCGACTATTGGATTTAGAGGGAGCTTCTCATGGCAAATAATAACGTTACGGTATTTGAAGTTGGACCGAGAGATGGTCTTCAAAACGAGCCCAGGCCCATTACTTTAAAGGAAAAACTTTGGTTCATTCAAGGGTTGATTGATTCAGGTATTCAGCAGATTGAATTGGGTGCTTTTGTCAGGCCTGATTTGGTGCCCCAAATGGCCGATACGGAGGAAGTTTGTTTGAAGCTTTTGGGTCGTCCACAATTAAGATTAGCCCAAGGCTGGTGTTTAGTTCCCAATTTGAAGGGCTTGCAGCGGGCTTTGAAAGTGGGCGTGACTCATATTGCAGTTTTTGCTGCTACGACTGAAAAATTTTCAAAAAAAAATATTGGAATGTCAGTGGGTGAGTCATTGAATGAATTTGGTCGAGTGATAAGTGAAGCGAAAGGGTATCTGGGATCCAAGCTGCGAGTGAGGGGCTATGTTTCAACCGCATTTGGGTGTCCCTTTGAGGGTGCAGTTCCCCCTAAGAAAGCCCTCCAAGTGATAGAAAGGTTAGCAACTCTCGGTGTGGATCAAATATCGGTGGGAGACACTATTGGTGTTGCTACTCCCAAGGATGTGGAAAAACTAATACGGCCTACCTTAAAACTTCTAGGTTCTAAAAAAACGGCAGTTCATTTTCATGATACGAGAGGAACCGCATTAGCCAATACGTTGCGGTCGATGGATCTGGGGGTTCGAGTAATCGATAGTTCCGCTGGGGGATTTGGAGGTTGTCCTTTTGCTCCTGGTGCAGCAGGCAATCTTGCAACTGAAGATCTTGTGTATATGCTTAATGGAATTGGAATTCGAACAGGAATAGATCTTGATAAGCTATGTATGGCAAGTTTGAAAATTTCTCGAAGAATGGGACGACCCCTTACGAGTCGGTATGTTCAAACGTTTGCTGCCCAATGCGAGAGTCTCCATTAGATCCAAAGATCTAAAACTATACCATTTGTCTGCTGAAGGATTTTGTGCGATGGTTGCTCACCTGTGTTTTATTTGCGTTTTTTATTAGTTATATTGTGGTTAATTCTCACTTCCTGCGTTGGGTTCGTTTATTCTCTTTGTCGTTGGGGGAATCTCAATATTGATCGCGATTTTGCCAGATTTTTTTCTTGGGGGGTTTTAAAGTTTCTCGGTTTTTCTGTAGAAGTTGAGGGAATAGAACACTTGGAAGCCCACCAGCCTTGTATCTATGTGGTGAATCATCAAAGTGGTCTTGATATGGCCACTTTTGGCCAGATTTATCCTCAGCGGACCATTGTTATTGGAAAAAAAGAAGTGAAATGGATCCCTTTTTTTGGTCTATTCTTTATGGCTGCCGGTAATATTGCAATTGATCGCAATAAGACTTCCAAGGCAGTTGCTGGACTTAAGCAGGCGGTTGAAGTGGTGAAAATGAAGAAGGTTTCGATTTGGATCTTCCCAGAAGGAACCAGGAACGCATCAGGAGAGGGTCTGTTGCCATTTAAGCGAGGTCCTTTTCATATGGCGTGCCAAGCTGGGGTCCCGATTGTCCCCTTGGTGTCATCTCCTTTGAAAAAACTTTTTAGCTGGAAGGAAAGACGGCTGACTCCTGGAGTCCTGAAGATCAAAATTTTACCTCCCATAGACACTCGTGGAATAGATGAGTCAAAAATGGAACAGCTGGCGCAAGAGACTCGAGAAAAAATGCTCAAGGCCCTTCATGCTATTGTCTAAATTGACTATTATTATTTTGTCTCTATTTTTACTGAGCTGTTCCACTGGAGCCCGTAAGAAAATAGACCATTTGCACCATATTTTACTATACAATCTTCATGTAAGAAGACCACTGAGCTTAGGTGCTTCTCCTTATGCAGAAAAAGGTGAAGTAGAATATGAAAGTCGTCCTAAACCGAATTCTCGATTTGACTGTGAGCCGATCAAGTGGCTGTATCGAGAAATGGACCTTCAAGCCCTGCAGCAGTGTTTGGTTGTGTCCACTCAAGTGAAAAATCCTGTATTTATTTCTTTTGTTTTAAAGCGGGAAGTTGCGCCCTATTTAGAACTCAATGAGCAAACGAATGATCAGCCGGCTCCGGAGTGTATGAAACATCTGGTTAAGAAAATTCTGGTACCTAGAGAGATATTTTATCAAAGTGCTGAGAGCGGGGAGCTGGCTTGCTACAGCTCGGACTTGTCCAGTCTGGATGAGAAGATGTTGGGGTTTTCGGAGTTTATGTTCGTGGTGGATCTCAAAGAAGTGGTACCTCCTGAAAATGAGGCCGCGCTTTTAATGCTGCTTGGAACTTGGTCGTTGATGCCATTTTTAACGGAGAATAGCTCAGAGATTAAAGCAAAAAACTTTCCAGCGGAACTTTGTATGAAGTGCATGGGAGAAAAAAATCTCTTTCGAGATAAAAAATCACTTCCACCTTATTGGCCCTAATGGTTGTTTTGTGTGGTGCAATGAAAAAAGCATGCGCCCGGTATTTCCTAAGGTGATCGATGCCGCAGTATAAAGCCAGGGGAGCCAAGAAGGTACACCGTAAAAGTTTGCAACCCGGGGATAGTAATAGAAAATTTGAAAGTGAGTCAGAACTATCTCCACACCCGTGCCAATGAGAGCGGTTGCTAGAGCTAGAAGAGCGCCTTGCCAAGTGGGATCCAGGCAAAGCCAAAGGATCAAAGTCCCTGCCAGCATTAGAATATCCTGCCAACCTCCTGTTTTAAAGGGGAGGAAAGCACTTGCAGCATACAGAAGGAGAAAAAGGAGATTTCCAATCGCGCTTTGAGTGGGGCTTTTTTTCTTGAAATTGAGCCAAGGGTGACTCAGTCCAATGCCAACAGTGGCGGAGCCAAAAAGCAAGGGCACCCAAAAAGGCTGATGGGTGAAAGGAAGTACCCAAGTCGAGGAAGGGTATCCATCTGTTTGAGAAACAACATGGAAGAAGTCTCCCAGGGTACCTCCCATTGCACCTAAAAGGAATAAAACGAGGATGATTTGAATCATAGGCTCTGCTTTCGTTCTAGAAAATTGCATCAAGGTAGGTTAAGTTCCGCCCCATGTCTACCTGGATTATTTTGAGTTGGATTTTTGTTGCAGTACTAACTGCTATTAATATTTTTGTGTTCTTGAAGCTGAAGCAGGCCACTGATCAGATGATGAAGATGGCTTTTCCTGGTGCTAAAAACATGAATGAAGCGATGGCAAAAATGCAGCAAATGGCCAAGGGTTTAAATCGAGGGCCGCGGCCAGGAGGCGGCGGAGGAGCTGGGATGGATGTCCAACTCAAAGCTGCTATGGACATGCTTCAGCAAATGCAAAAAGGCAAACGCCGATAATCACACTGCTCAAGTTCCTCTATATCAATGTATTGCTATAACTTTAACCTGAACTATATCAATACATTGATATAGTGAGAAATAAGGATCCTCCACTCAAGAAAAAGGCCAAACATGCCGAAAGTCACAGAGGGAGAGATTCTGTGTGAATGAACCCAAAGTCAAACCTTCTGCCCTCCCTGAATATAAACCCTCTATTCTTATTGAGGAGCTTCCTCAGGGGGTCTTGGAAAAACTACCGAAGCATTGGACAAAGAACTATGATGATGATTCGGTGAAGCATCTGCTTTCTTGGCGGCATGCGATTGAGACTGATTACAATGATAAACTAAAAAATCTCAATATCACGAGAGAGCATCTTCGAAATGCGAAAGATAGTGGAAGCTCTTCCTTGGTAGCCCCCCTTTCTCAGAAATTGATTGAAGACAGTGCTGACATGCTTGCTGCGCATGATCGACTCCGGGATCTAGAAAACAAAATTAACCAGCAAATTAATGAGATCGAACGTGAAAAGCGTCTCGAGAAGGAACGTTCCAGCTCAAAATTTCTCAGTTGGATTGCTGTTGGTATGTCCTTAGTTGGAATTTTTTTGAACTACTTTAAAAAAGACCATAGCCCTGAAGAGATATCTATTTTGTTGAATGATAAAATAGCGTTATTTTATTCCAGTAAATTCAAACCTGAATTTTTAAAAATACTAGATGTCGAAGTGAAAACTCCCTATCGAAGTGCCTTTCAGCAGCTAGCAGGAGAGCTTGAAAAGCTGAAAACAGACTTGCAAAAGGTAAATCAAGAAAAAGCGGAGCAGGAAGTAAAAAAGAAAACAAGGCGCAAGTAATGAGTCGCTATCCTCAAGGGCGAGGTTTTCCTTGCCTTGATGATCGACTCACTCGCTCTCGTTGTTTGTCCAAAAGGCGAGAAAATACGGCTCTCAGCTCGTTTGCAGTTGGTGCGGGTTCTCCCAAGGCATCCAGAGCTTCTGCAATGGATTCAATCGTGGATAAGCACTCTTTTTTAGGTTCTTTTCTTAATTCTTCATACAAAGAAGGGCGAGCGGGCTGAAGAATGGCGCGTTTCAGTTTGAGAAGCCAGGCGTTTCGCCACCATAGCGCTTTTGCTTGACTCCAGGTACCATCTAAAATGACAATGCCCTCCACTTGAGCGGGGGATAGGACGGGAGTTCCTTGGCGAGAGACAAATTGAAGTTTTTCTCTTTTTTGGGGGGAAGTTTTCTTACGGGAAGTTGCTCCAGTGTGTTGTCTCAGGGTTGTTTCCTGCTGTCTTTTTAATCCACTTCCTAAATAAAGTACGGCCCAATGGGAGACATTGGCAACCTCAGCAACTGGATTCTGTTTACCTAGAGCAGCTCGGAGATTGGGCCAGGACAGCCCAATTTTTAGTGTAGAATTTGGTAGAGATAGGTGGGCCAAGCGAGCGGATCCCAAGTCCTGATCCGGCTCCTGAGGGTGTTGAAGTATGAGGACATGGACTTGCGTGTTCAACGGCTGGAGGGACTGGCAAATACATAAATCCTGGATTTTTAAACAGGAAGAACATTTTTCGATCACAGTGTTTCCTTGGATAGATGCTTATTTCGCATATTCTGGGGATTTTGCCAACGCTAAATTCTGATAGTTAAATAGGACCAATCCAATATTCTCCCCGGCCAGCAACGATCCAGTGTCCCAGAAGTTGAATTTGAAACAGTTTTGAGATTTCTCCTACTTTTTGAGTGAGCTCAAGATCTTGGCAGGAAGGGGTTGGGTTTCCGGAAGGATGATGATGAAATAAATAGTAGCCTTGGGGTCGGAGAGCAAGAATTCGTGCAAAGAGATCTGCTGGGTCAAAATTAACATGAGTTCTTATGCCTTTTTCAACGATGCTGAGTGCACCTATTTCTCCTGAACGATAGATGGCAACAAATCCAATCCATTCTTTGACTTCCATTCGAAAAAAGTGAGGGACTTGTTCCAGGGCTCTTTTTGCTAATTGCGGAAGCGAATGCCATGGTCGGCAAGGGGTTTGTACTTGATTTCGGTAGAGAGCATAACGGCGTCCTATTTCAAATGCGGCAAGGATTTTTGCCTGGCCATTTCGACTGAGTCCAAGACAGTCTTTGAGGAAGGAGGGTCCATCGCCTTCCATTGCAGTAAAAAATGCTCTGAGTTCTTCTTTTGGGTTCAAACCTTCTCCTGAGTGGCTCAGAATTTGAGCTGCTAGTTTTAAGCTGCCCTTTCGCGTAGGCCCTGACTCAACTAAAATGGCAAGGCATTCTCGGATGCTCAAACAATTAGGGCCAAAGAGCAAACACCTTTCTTGCGGCTGTTCTTCAGAAGCGATTGATGGAAGCGTAGATTTCATAAGCAGGAATCATCAAAATAGATGCCTGATATTCGAAGTGGAAGGACCATTGCAGTAAGGATTTTCGATCGGAGAGTCGCTTTTTCAGCCGTGAAATAAAACAGGAGCAACTATTTGGCTGGCTGCCTTTGAGAGCGTTGCGTTAATGCCGATTGTTCAGTAGAATGCGGCGAAAAGCTTGAGATCGAGCAAAAATGCCAAATTCACTAAAGAAACAAAATAAGGTGGGTATTATCGGTGGAGGTCAGTTGGGGCTGATGCTGGCTGATGCTGCAGTTCCCTTGGGTTACAAACCCGTTATTTTGGCTGAAAACGCGGATGCTCCTGCTGCACAGGTCCACCGTGACGTTATTATTGGAGCAGTTGAGGACCGCTGTGTTTTGGACAGCCTATTTGCTCAGGTGGATCGAGTGGTTTTTGAAAATGAATTTGTCGATTGTGAAAAACTGGAGCAAGCGGCAGGGGGGGCAATCCAGTTTCTTCCTGGCCTTGATGTGATGAGAAAAATTCAGGATAAGCTGGAGCAGAAAATCCTTTTGAGGGACCTTGAAATTCCTTCGGCCAGATATCGGGTTTTAGATCTGATGGGTGATATTTCTGTTCAATTGGCAAAGTGCTTTCAGGAGTTTCCCTTAGGATGTGTGCTGAAATGGTCCCGTCTTGGGTATGATGGAAAGGGTGTTTTAGTGCTCAATGCCCACCCAGAAGGGCTAGGTGTTGCTTCCTCTGACGACCTATCGGAAGTGCAAAGATTTTGTGAAAATGCCATCCGTAATCGGAGCTCGGTCTATGTAGAAGAAAAAGTTGCATTTCAGAGGGAATTGGCTGTGATTGGGGTATTTTCGATTCGAGGAGAGTTTTTGTCGTATCCCTTGGTTATTTCAGAACAAAAACAAGGGATTTGTTACCGGGTTTATGGTCCTGCTGAGTCTTTTGGTGTGGATAGTGCTCAAACAGTTGCGGCGAAGAATTATGCCTATCGAATTGCTAAAGCATTGGGTTTATATGGATCCTTTGGAATGGAGTTTTTTGAAACTGCGTCAGGAAATCTATTGGTGAATGAAATTGCTCCCAGGGTGCATAATACAGGCCATTATACGCAAGATGCTTGTGATACCAGTCAGTTTGAAAACCATTGGAGAGCGGTATTGGGTTTGAAATTAGGAGAAATTCATTTTTCTCCGGGGTTTGCCATGCTCAATATTTTGGGTCCTGATATTGAGGTATGTGCTCCTGGCTATCCATTGCCTGAACTAGGTTCTAGTTCTCATCTGCATTGGTATGGTAAAAAGAAAATGAGAGCTCGACGCAAGTTAGGGCATTTGAACGCTGTTTTTGACTCCCCAGAAGAGGTGAAACAAGCACTGACTGATCTGGAGGGGTGCTATCAGCACTGGGTGAGTCGCTTGGTTGAAGCTGGGAAAGGATGAAAAGGATGTCTGTTACTGCGGGTCAAAATGCAAGTGTGTCTATCATTATGGGAAGTGATTCAGATTTTTCCGTAATGAAGGAAGCCGCAGTAGTTTTAGAAAAATTTAATATTCCTTTTGAGATTTCCGTTATCTCAGCTCATCGGACTCCCCAAGACATGGTTCAGTATGCAGAGTCTGCGCGTGCTCGAGGTATTCGTGTGATCATAGCTGGGGCAGGGGGGGCTGCTCATTTGCCTGGAATGGTGGCTGCAATTACTGAACTTCCCGTGATTGGTGTTCCAGTGCCGGTAGGGTCTTTGCAAGGACAAGACTCACTTTTGTCGATAGTTCAAATGCCAAAAGGAGTGCCGGTGGCTACGGTTGCCATTGGAAATGCTTGGAATGCAGGTATTTTGGCTGCGCAGATGTTAGGGACAGGAGACTCAGGGCTTCTTGAAAAAGTCGCGCAATACAAAAAAGAGTTAAGGGACACAGTAAGAAAAAAGAAGCTTCCTGCATTCTGAATAATGTCAGAGTATTAGGGTATGCACTCTCATTCCATTTTTTTTAAAAAAATAGATATACATTGGAGCGGAATGGCATAAGATCCTTTGGTGAATTTATTTATTAAGGGAGGATTATGGCTCAAATTACAGATTTTATTGAATTTAGTGATAAGAAATTAAAACAACGTTGCATCGATCGAAAAGTTCCAATGGAAACTTTTTATGAGGCATATTTTGCTGGAGATCTCGATTTCAAAGGAGATATTTGCGAGTTTTTGAGCAAAAGAGACGAGTTTGTACGGTTCTCTATTACTCCTAATCATCTCAAGTGGGCAGTTACTAATTTTATCCCAGAAGTAGCTATTCACTCTAAGAATCAGGATAAGCGAATCGTAAGAGAGCATTATGATCGTGGGAATGATTTTTTTGGATGGTTTTTAGGAGAAAGGATGATTTATACGTCTGCATTCTTTCAAAAACCGTCTGAAACCTTGGAGCAGGCACAAGACAACAAGCTCAATCTTGTTTGTCAAAAACTTCAGCTTCAGCCAAATGAAACGCTGCTAGATATTGGATGTGGTTGGGGTACGCTTGCTCGTCACGCCGCAAAACATTACGGAGTGGACTCAACTGGAGTGACTTTGGCTCAGAATCAAACTGAGTATGGAAATCAGCGAATTCAGGCAGATGGATTATCGGATCGAGCAAAGATTCTTTGTCTGGATTATCGAGAAATTCCAAAGAAAAAGTATAATAAAATCGTAAGTCTCGAAATGGTTGAACATGTTGGGGTCAAGAATCTTCAGTCTTTTTATGATCAAGTTTATGAAATGCTTGAGGATGATGGAATTTTCTTGCTCCAATGGGCTGGCTTGCGGAAGGCTTTGAGACCCGAAGATTTAATTTGGGGTTTGTTCATGAATCGGCATGTGTTTCCAGGTGCTGACGCGAGCTTATGCGCTTTTGCAATGCTGAAACACATGGAGAAGTCTAACTTCGAAATTCATAGCATGGAAAATGTAACCATCCATTATTCTCTTACAATTCAACGATGGCATGAAAATTGGGTGAGCAACCGCAAAGAAATTACCCAAGCTTATGGGGATCGTTGGTTCCGTATTTGGAATTTCTTTTTAGCTTGGTCCACAATTATTGCCAGACAAGGGAATGCGGCTTGTTTCCAGGTGGTGATGAACAAGAATCTGGACAACTTCAAGCGAAATAGATGGATTGGACATCGATATAGTTTGGGTGAGCGGGCTTCCAGCTTGAAGAAAAATGTTCCTCTTGAGAAAGCCCCTGAGTCCATCTCACCAGCGGTGAGTACGACCCATTAATAAAAGCTAACGGTCTGAAGGAAGTTATTCCCGGCATCCCCTTCACGAATTCGTGAAGGGGATGCCGGGAATTGTTCGTGTATTAACCGCTTGGATCAGGAGGCAAACTAGGTTAATCAATAGGTTTATGAAAAAGCGGTATTTTTTCTGTCTAGGTTTGGGAGTGTTTGTGACCTTTGTTGGAGTTTCTTGTGCGGAAAAAAGGTCCTTTGCGATTCGCTCCAATCCCATTACTGAGCAGCAGGCTCGTTCTACGACTTCGGGTATGCATATTATCGTTCAAAACCGAATCCAGCCCAATCGTACTTCGGTAGCGGATGGGAACCCATTTTTGAATGGAAGGATCTGCGCTTGGCCAGATTCTGCACCTCAAGTCCAAGGCAACTCTCGGCACCCTGATGGAGTAGTTTGTTTGGATCTAGTCGGAACTGTGTTTTCTGGATCGACCGAACATTACATTGTTTCTCTTTCTGAATTTGAAATGCTCTATGCCCCTTTTTCTCGGATTAACTTTGAATTTGTGGATTCGGAGCGAACGTCTTCCAGTTTTTATGGTTGTTGGGGAGGAAGTCCTGCTTTTGAGGAGTTAGGAATTTTGCCTGAACACTTGGTTCAGAGGCAGGCCGTTCGAGTTGAAGTGACGGCCCGGCATGATCTTTCTTACTCCTGTAGTATTGCAATGGATTAATCTCAGGTGGGGGTTTCCCTTA
>Ga0302320_10027055_pt1 | contig 11075 bp, 4 predicted proteins | sample Bog_T0_3_FD_202130 | JGI IMG/M metagenome (GOLD analysis project Ga0302320, IMG submission 202130) | Peat permafrost microbial communities from Stordalen Mire near Abisko, Sweden - Bog_T0_3 | ecosystem: Environmental > Terrestrial > Soil > Wetlands > Peat | place: Sweden: Abisko, Stordalen Mire... | reverse complement strand
CATTCGTTTTTCCGCTCCCAGATCCACCAGCGGTGCTACGAGCTTGCCGCGGCCCGCGCTGACGGCGTCCGCTTCGTGCAGTGGCTTCGCCAAGACGGCTGGCGGATCGTGATCTGCACCTACCGCGATCTGCGGCGGGCGCAGGACTGCACGAGGAAATGGCTGGGCGATAACGGGATTCCGTTCGATTATCTGTTCATGACCGGCAACAAGATCGGCTTTTGCAAAGCCTGGAGAATTGAACACCTCATCGACGATGAGGCGGTCAACATCGCGCTGGGCCCGCGCTTTGGAGTGAACGTCTATTACCCGGCCGCGGTGCGGCCCCCCGTCCCGCAGTCGGATTCCGCCCCCACGCCCGCAGCGGCCCGGGCATTCCAAACCTTCGACGAAATCAAGCCATGGATCCAAGGGTAAGCCTGCTCAAGAAGTTTTACCGGGGGTTTCCCAAAGACCGAGCCAAGCTGGAAACGGAGGAGTACGGCTTTGCTTTCCTGGAGCGGCTGTTGACCGACGGGATGTCGCTGGAATATGGCGAGTTGACGCCTGCGGGGCTGGTGCATAAGTACAAGTTGGCGGGTATCCCGGAGGGACGGATGGACGAGCTCCTCCTCGCCCACGTGGAGAAAGCCTGCAACGTCTGCCTGTACTTCGACCTGCGGGCGAACGACACGTTCTGTTTCAATCTCGACAACAACCACCAGGTCAACAGCAGCCAGATCATTCCGGAGATGGACCTCGCGGTCCGCGAGTTGGGAGGGCATCTGCGCGGTCTGGGGTGCGAACCGCTGATCGTGGCCAGCGGCCGCGGCTATCATGTCTGGGGCCGGCTGGAAGCCGCCGTCACCAACGAGCGGCTCCACGACTTCATGCTCCGCTGTGGAGCGGCAACCTTGGCGGCACTTGTTCGCCAGGGGCTTGACCGACGTCAGATAAAATTCAATTTTTATCCGGACCCGAGAAATCAGCACGTCGTGTCGTTGCGCCTGTTTGGATCGCGACACGTGAGGAACAAGACGTTCAGCCGCATTCTCACGCCGCAGGGGTTGCTCGATGAAACCGCTTCCTGGGAATTCTTCGCCGATTACCTGAAAAACCGGACCATCGCCCGCGCCCGATTCCAGGCCGCCCACGACTCCCTGCTAAATAGAGTTTCGTGACGGGATTCTATTCATGCTCGACACTCCGCACAGGGCTTCTTCCCCGCCTGGATCACTTGAGGCCGTCGAGGAAGGCGTGCAGCTTGTCGGGCCAGTTCTTCACGTCCGGCGGCAACCCCGGCTTGAGGCCGAACCCGTGGCCGCCATGCACCGTCTTGGTAAAATCGCAGGGAACGTTGGCCTCCTTGCACGCTGCGGCATACGCGACGGAACTCGGCGCCAGCTTGTCGTCTCCCCCGACGTAAACGAAGGCGGGGGTCTTCACAGGCGCGACTTCATCGAGCACCTTGCCGCCCTTCTCCAGGTAGGCCGGATACATCAACACCACGAAATCCGGCGGCATGTCCGCCGCAGTCGCGTGCGTCAGCCGCGCCGCAAGATGTCCGCCGGCCGAGAAGCCCATCACGCCTATCTTCCTCGTGCTGAGCCCAAACTCGCCGCCGCGCTTTTGCAGCAGCGTGAGCCCTGCTTTCGCATCGGCGATCGCCAGTTCGCGGGTCTGTTTGCCGGCGCTGACGTGATAGAGCAAGATCGCCACGTCGTAGCCGAATTCGTTCAGTTTCTTCGCGACATTATAGCCCTCGTGGTTGATCGCCAGAATGCCATAGCCGCCGCCAGGGCAAACCATAATCGTGCCCCGTGCGGGCTTCTGCGCCGTCGGGAACAATTCCAGCGCCGGCGTCTCCACCTTGTGGATACGGTCAATGCCGTCCTTGCCCGGCTCAGCCACGGGCGCAGACACGCCGTCCTTGCCATCAAGGGAGATACGGCGGATATCAGCGGCCTGCGCAACGGACAGGCCAAACACGACCGACAAGGTTAAGACAGAAGTGATTCGGTTCATGATGGTTTCAAAATGACGTTGAATGGTGAGAATTTGTTCTTAGGCCGGACTCGGCCTGACGACGCTGCCATGAGTCTAAACGAGCGGCCCGAAAAGTCAAGCCAACTACGGCAACAGGTTCCATGGCAGCCCGATTTGTGCCTGGTCCTTTCCCGATGCGTCCTCACCTCCTCGTGATCACAATTACCAAGTTTCCGCCGAGCAGGACGGTCACCCCCCGCTTGCGGTGCTATCGGCGCCAACTATACTGCTATACTTGTAGGCAGGAGCAAACGGCGATGACTCAAGCGCGGGAAGAGATCGAGAAATGGGCCGCCTTGTCCGATCAGGACTGGGTGGAAATGCAAGTGCCGAGATTCAAGGCGATCCGCCCGCAGTACCTCCGGTACGCCGAGTTGCTGCAGGCGATTCTCAAACAGGGATGCGCCCGATTTGCACACTTGGCCTTGATCGAGGCGCGTGCCAAGAGCGTCCCCAGCTTTGCCGAGAAGATCCTCCGCAAACGCAAACTCTACCTGCATCCGAAAGGAACGTTGTCCGCGGATCCCCTGGAACGCATGACCGATCTCTGCGGCGCGCGGGTCATCGCCCAGACCTCCGACCAGGTGCGGAGCGTGTGCCAGTTCATTGAGGAGGCGTTCGGCATCGATCGGGCCAACAGCGAAGACGTAAGCCAGCGATTGCGCCCCACGGAGTTTGGCTACCGCTCCGTGCATTACATCGTCGTGGTCGATGCGAAGAAGCTCCAGGAGGCCGGCGTCACGATCGACATTCCTGCGGAAATCGTGGGGCTGAAGGCCGAGATTCAGGTGCGCACGATCCTGGAGCATGCCTGGGCCGACATCGGCCATGAAATGACGTACAAGACCGAACTCAAAGTCCCCGATCGCATCCATCGCCAGTTCGCCTCGCTGGCCGCGGTGCTGGAGGGGGTGGACCGCCAGTTCGCCACTTTGGTCAACGGCCTGGAGGAATTCAAGTCCAATCTCGGCGCTTACCACGAGCGGAAGGAAGTAGACGCCGAAATCGCCCGGCTCCGCATCGTGCTCTCTCATGATGCGCACAACGTGGACCTGGCCGTGAAGATTGCCCAGCTCGCGCTATCAATCGGCAGGCACGAGGTCGCCCTGGAAATCTTGCAACCCTACGCGGTCCAAGTGCATCAAGGCGTCGATCGCGTCCGTGGCGTTGCGCTGTTGGAAATGCATTGGGATCGTCCGCAGAGCCGGGAGTACGTCGAAGGCCGCCGATCGCTGGCGGCGGCCTGTTCCTACCGGCACAAAGACGCGGAAACCTTGTGTGCACTGGCGGAAAGTTGGGTCCGCGACGATGAAACGAAAGCCCGCCAGTTGTTTCATCAGGCGGTCGCGGCCGATGCCACCGAGCCGGTGACGCTGCTGCGCTACCTCGAATTCGAAATCGCCCACGTCTCCAACAATACCGTGGCACGCCTGGCGGCGCCGATGATCCGCAATGCGATCGACCGTTGCCGCAAGCAGATCGAAGCCCGCATGAATCTTCCCTGGGCCTGGGGCAGCCGTGGATTGCTCCATCTCCTGGTCGAGGAGCCCTACGAGGCTTTCGACGCGATTGCGCAAGTGATTTGCCTCTGCGAGCCGCCCGGCGAGCCGCCGGCCGCCGCGGAGGGGCTGGTCTTGCCGGGCCGGCCTTCCGCCGCCGGCCGGGCCCTGCTGCGGACCCGCGACGCCCTCAAGCGAATGGAGTGCATTCGCGAGAATCTGCCCGGCTTTGACTGGTGCCAACGCGCGGTTTTGCTCGGCCTGGCCGCAGCGGCGAAAGATGATCGGGCGGCCGAGGCGTTGCGCGAGTTTGCCTCCTGGGGTCAGGAATCGCCGCACATTTCTCCGGACGAGCGGATCTTCGTTCTGGCCGGGGGTTGCACGGCGGAGGTGCAAAAGGCAGTCGACGCCTTCAAGCCGATCCTGCTTCGCGCCAGCGAGGGCCTCGCGTTCACGCTCTTCGGAGGCGGCACGACGGCCGGCATCAGCGGCCTGGCGGGCGACGTCGCCCAGCAATCCGGCGGCCGCGTGCGGGCCTTCGGTTACCTGCCCCGGTTCTTGCCCCGCGGCGTCCAGGAAGATCTGAATCCCGAGCGCTACGCCGGGCGGTTCAATTCTTCGGGCTCCGATTTCAGCCCGTTGGAGTCGCTGCAAGGCTGGACCGATATCATCACCGCCGGCGTGGACCCCCGCCGCGTGAAACTTCTCAGTTATGCCGGCGGACGGATCTCGCGCTGCGAATGCATCCTTGCCCTCGCGCTGGGGGCACGGGTCGGCGTGATCGAAGATACGGCCTTGCCCACCGATCGCCAGTTCAACGAGCCGGAATGGGAAGACTGCCCGAACTTCGTTCGACTTCCGATGGATTCGATGTCGCTTCGCGCATTCCTGCTGGTGGACGAACTTCCTTGCAATCGCGAAGAATTTGCCCAAGCTGCACGGAAAACCCACGAGGCGTACGTCAAGTCCGCAATTCCCGCCGAGACCTCCTTGCTCCCCTGGGAAAACCTGCCCGAAGCTTTGAAGGTTTCCAATTATCACCAGGTGGTCTATGCTGAAAATATCCTCAAGACGGCCGGCCTGGGGATCCGTCCGACCACCGATGCCGACAAGCCGTTGCTCAACATGACGGAAGTCCTCGACAAGGCCGGCTTGGAACGTCTGGCCGAGATGGAGCACGGCCGCTGGAACGTCGAACGCCTGCTGCTCGGCTGGCGCTGGGCCGAGGCCAAGGACGTCGGTCGGAAACTCTCTCCCTATCTGGTGCCCTGGAACAGGCTCCCGCCTGAAATCCAGGAGTATGAACTGAATGCCATCCGCGGCCTGCCACGCAAGTTCCGCGAGGCCGGGCTGGAAGTGTACAGCCTTCGGGAGCCGACTGGCAGTTGAGGGCGCGATGAGTCAACGATTCATGAAGACTTTCGGGCTAGTGTTGATCCTGCTGTTCCTCCGGCCGTCGTGGGGCCTGGCGGCCGGGCAGGCCACGGGGGGGAATCGCATCGCGGAGCAGGTCGAGGCCGCGACCCGGCACGCCAAGACCTATCGTTTGCTGAGCGAGACCGAACAGGGGGACGTGCCTGCCGTCCAAGCAGGCCTGCGTGAGTTGGCACACGCGGAGGAACTGTTGAAGCAAGGGACCTTGCCGCCGAAGGACGCGGCTCGAATCGGCGCGACGATCGCACCCGTCAAGGAAGACCTCAACCTTCAAATTGACGGGGCGCGAGGGACCCTCGCGGAAGTATTTCCGCTGAATCGCTTTCTTACGTCGCCGTTGTTTGCCGATTCCGGGCCCACCGCCATCTACCGGTTAATCGATGATCCGGCAATCAAAGCCACCAAGGACGCCGCCGCAGACCTTGCCGCACAAGTGGGCGAGCTGGAAAAGAAGTCGGGGCCATTACCAGTCGTGTTTACCGTGGTTCCTCCCGGCCAGACCGGTCAGGACCTCTTCCAGGCCCGTGCCTTGGAGCGAGCGGCGCGCCAGGCCTTCCGCGAATCGCCCAGATTTCGGCTGCCGACGAACGCCGAGCTCACCGAGGCGCTCACTTCGGGAGAAACCGAAACGCCGTCCACTGCGCTTGAGGACTTCCACGCGGGCCGCATCACGCCAGCGGTCAAGGAGCGCTTGCGCAAGGCGTTCGTGCCGAGGTTGCTGGTCGTCGTGGTTCGCCAGGCCGATGTTATCGCGGGCATCTGCTGTTTCCGAACCGAAGGGCAGCTTCTCGACGCGAACAAGCCGCAGGAAACGTTCTCGACGATCGGCATCGGCTGTGACCGGCGCGACCGGCTGGCCTGGATCGTATGGGTCAATGCCGTGCTGCTGGTCATGGCTTATGCCGCCTATGCATTGATCGTGCAGACCCACCGCAACATGGCAGGCGGCAGTTCGCGCACCACGCTATTCGTGCTGCCGGCGATCGCTTTTATCGTGGGCCGCACCCTGCCTTACGCGGTTTCGCCGCTGCTGGGATCGATACGGCTCCCGGCGGCAACACCCGTGTTGGCTTCCTTCTGGATTGCGCCTCTGGCGGGACTCGGTTTTCTCGCCGCGCCGCTGGCGGCCTACTGGCTGGTCGCGCCCTGGTTCGCCGAGTTGTGGCCGAGTCTGAGTCCGGCCCGTCGCGGCGGCGCCCTGTTCGCGGCGATGGGAACGGGCATTGCGGCCTACCTTGCCGGTCCATTGCTGCTGTATGCGGGCAATCATCCGGCAATCGACGCGATGCTGATGAGCATCAGCGTCGTGGCGGTGGCCTACTTGTTCGGCCGAACCTTGGATTATTCCGACCCTCTGCCTCTACCTTTGGTGTTCGTGCCGTTGATGCTTGCCATGCCTGCGGGAGCGGCCTTGCTGCACGCCGATACCCTGTGGTTAGGCATTGCCATGGTATCGATTGTCGCGACGGGGGCCGCAGTCGTCGTTGGCAGTGCAATGCATAGGAAGCACTGTTTGAGGAATGCCCAATCGAACCGCAGTGCTTCTCCCCCCGACCCGGCGGCGATTGGCGGTCGCATTCCGGCCGATGCCCAGGAACTCGTTCGCCGCGCCGAGAACCCGGACTATCAGCAGTTTCCTTCCTTTGATCGGGCCTGGGAGCGGATGAGCGACTTTCTCGCGGGGCATTGCTGCCACCTGGGACTGTTCGGCCCCCGGGGCGCGGGCAAGACTGCCACCATCGGGGCGATTACCACGCGCCTCGTGCGAGCATCGGAAAGACTCGGTTCACGCCCCGCGCTGCTGTGCGGAAGTTGTGCACAGCCAATCGGCGAGCCTATTTCCTACGCGCCCTTTCGCGAAGCGCTTGCCCAGCACTTCGAAGTCAACCTGCTGGCGCCCCCGGGGCCCAAGATACGGCAAATCAGCGAGGCGCTGGGCGGGGTCTTCGGGTCGGTCGTTCCCTTCGGCCGCATTCTGTTTCCACATTCGGCCGGCGCCGGTGATGCCGAGGCCAGGCCGGACGAAATCCACGCCTCGATTGCCTGGATGCTTCGCCGCTTGTCCAAGAGCCGGCCGGTTCTGCTCTTCCTTGACGACGTGCAATGGCTCGACGAAGCTTCGGCCGCACTGCTAACGCGTCTGCTCGCGGAGTTTCCTGCGGGCAGCAGCACGCCCGTGGCAGTTATGCTCGTTGCCAACAGCAAATCGTGCCTCGCGGATCTGGGATTCGACGTGACCCAACACGGCATCGAGATCGCGTATCCATCCGTGGCGCAGGAGGCACACATTCTCGCGCGCGGGGTCGGCCTGCAGGCGGCGGTCGCAGACGAAATCTTGGCGCGGACGGGCGCGGCCCGAGAAACCGAGGGGGGACTACTTTGGCCGCTGCAGGTAACGGCGAACCTCGCCCGCGCGGGTGCCTTGGCGCGCGGCGAGGAAGGATTCGCCTGGGCGGGCGGCGCTTGGCCGGCGGATTTCGCCATTCCGGCCCACATGCAAGCAGCGATCCAGCAACAGTGGGAGGCCGTGCCGCAATATCACGCGGTCCTGGCCTGCGCGGCCTGCGGATGCGACGGCCGCGAGTTTCGCGTCAGCGTGCTCGCCGACGCCCTGAACCGGACGTGCCTTGACCTGCTGCTCGTACTGGATGAGATCGAACGAACGACGGGCATGGTTCACGACGTTCTGGATCGCGATGACGTGTACGCCTTTCATTCGTCTTTTCTGCTGGAAGTGATTCGCGGCAAACTGGCCATTGCCGGCCACGGTCCGCGCCAAGCCAATGTCCCCCAGATTGTTCGCGAGTACCATGCCCGCCTGGCCATCGCCCTGGAAGCGGCCCTGAAGACGTCGCGGAGCAAGCTCGACGAGGTGGCAAACCATTTCTATGCAGCCGGCGCGCGGCATGCTGCGGAGGGAGTCGAGTATTGCCTCGAGGCAGCCAGGGCCTCTGCCGCCGGTTATGACTTTCGCCGCGCGGGGAAGTACCTGGAGATGGCGGAACAGTGCGCTGAATTCTCGGCAGCCGGCCCCTTGGTCGAAATGGAGAAACAAGTCATCCGTTGCCAAGAGGCCCAAGTGGCGTCGCAGGGCGAGCGGCGCTCCGAGGCGGCAACCGCGGAATTGGCATACTTGAAGGAACACCCCGGCGCTCCAGCCCGACTGGTCCTGGCGGTCGCCCGGTTGTGTTACGACGTGGGGCACCGCCGCCGCGAGCCGAAATGGTATGAAGACGCGGCACGGCTTTGCCGACAAATCGTCGCGCATCCGGCGTCGCCCCGAGAGGAAGCTGAGGCCCGGCATATCATGGCGGTCAGTCAACCCGCCGAGCGACACGCGGAACGCATCGCCGAACTGCGCACGGCATACGGACTTCTGGAGCACGCGGCGGCCGCAGACCGCGAGGCATCGCGCTGGCTCGCGCAAATCGTGACTTCCCTGGCAAAAGAACTCAGCAAAGGGACCGACGACGAGCAGAGCGAGGCCAAGCGGCTCTTCGAATGCCGGCTGCAATGGGATGCCCAACGGCAGTTGGGCGACCTCCGCGGGACGGCCATGGCGGTCGCCGGATTGGGTCGCCTGGAATGGTACGCGGAACCCAAGGACGTAGCCGCCGCCGAGAAGCACTTCGAGCGAAACCTGGAAATCTCCGCGGCCATCGGCGACATCATCGCACAGGTCAAGATGCACAGCCTGCTCGGGGCCTGCGCGTTGGAAAGAGGCGATCTTGAACAGGCCCTGATGCATTATCAGCGGTCTTCGGACATGGCCGGCGATCCGATCGATCGCTGTTTCGCCGCGGTTGGGCTGCTGGCGTGTTACCAACGCCAGAATCGCCCCGATCAGTTCGCGGTCGTAGCGCAACAGCTCTTGGAGTTGCTCGATCACGAGAAAATCCCGCCCGACTGCGAAAGCCAATTGCAGGCGGTGCTCAAGACTTGCCCCGAGGAGTTCCGGTTACTCTTCGCCAAGTCCTAGAGTCACCTCATCCTTCTCTCAATGAGGAAGGTCCGTGGAAGACGGCGCGGCGGGCCGGGTTGCGGGATTATTGGAGGAAGGGGAGTCGCGCGCAACGGGGCCGTATGCGGTGCCGAGCATGACACCGAGCAGTCCCGGCGTCACCTGGTAGGAGATCTCTTTGCCGCCTCTCTGCACCACGAGCTCCCGGAGTTTTCGGCCGGGGGCCTTGATCGCGGCAACGAGCTTCAAGTAGTCCGTATAATGTTGTCCGTCGTAGCGCACGATGACGTCGCCGGCATGCAGCCCCAAGGCTGCCGCTTTCCCCTTGGGTTTGACTTCCCGAACTTGAACCGCGACTGGCCGCAAGGGCCGGCCGCGCTCGTCGAAATAGGAGCGGCTTGTCTCGGTTCCTTGTTCGTCGAAAACGGCCTTCCAGCCGGCAACCCCGTCCTTGTTCAGGCAGGGCTTCCCATCGGGGCCGAAATACGCCTCGCTGGTCTTGTTTCCCCGCTCGTCAAAAGTGGCCTTCCAGCCGGCAATGCTATTCGAGTTCAGGCAGGGCTTGCCATCGGCGCCGAAAAAAGACACACTTGTCACGTTTCCCCGCTCATCGCAGGTGGCCTTCGCGTCAGCAAAGGCGTCTATGTACAGGCAGGGTTTCCCGTCGACACCAAAATACGATTCACGCGTGCGGTTTCCCCGTTCATCGAAGGCGTACCTCACTTCCGCGTACCCGTTGACGACCAGGCATGGTTTGCCATCGACCGCAAAGTAGGACCGGCAAGTCCGGTTTCCCCGCTCATCGTAGGCGGCCTTCCATTGGGCATCCCCGTCGGCATGGGAACATGGTTTGCCATCGGGGCCAAAGTAGGACGCGCCGGTCTGGTTTCCGCGTTCATCGAAGGCGGCCGTCCACCCAGCAACCCCCTCCTTAGTCGAACAGAGCTTGCCGTCGGCGGCGAAATACGACACGCTGGCCTCGTTTCCCCGCTCGTCGTAGGCGGCCTTCCATCCGGCATACCCGTCTTTGTGCATGCGGGGCTTGCCGTCGGTCCCGAAGAAGAACCGGCTTGTCGGATTTCCCAGTTCGTCAATCGTGTCACTCCAGCCCGCAATCTGCTCATAGTTCAGGCAGGGATTGCCATCGACCCCAAAAAATGCGTAGCGGATCTGGTTTCCCCGGTCGTCGAAGGTGGCCTTCCATCCGGCATTCCCATCCTTGTGAAAGCAGGGCTTGCCGTCGGGGCCGAAGTAGAAGACGCTGGTCTCGTTTCCCCGCTCGTCGAAGGTGGCCTTCGCTGTGGCGTAGCCGTTGTTGCTCCGGCAGGGCTTGCCATCGGGGTCCAAGTAGGACTGACTCGTCTGGTTCCCCCGGTCGTCGAAGGTACACGCCATCACGGCATAACCGTCGTTCAATCGGCAGGGCTTGCCGTCGACGCCGAAGTAGGACTCCTTCGTCATATTTCCGCGCGCGTCGTACGTCCATCGCATTTCGGCATACCCGTTCTTGAGCAGGCACGGCTTGCCGTCGGTGCCGAAGAACGACTCGCTGGTGATGTTGCCGCGTTCGTCGAAAACGGCCTTCCATCCAGCATTTCCCTCCTTGTATAGGCAGGGCTTGCCGTCGGTGCCGAGGTACGCTTCGCCCGTCTCGTTTCCCCGCTCGTCGAAAGTCCGCCTCAAGCCCGCATATCCCTCCTTCTTCAGGCAGGGCTTGCCGTCGGCGCCGAAGTACGATGCGTTCGTCCAGTTTCCCCGCTCGTCGTAGGTGGTCTCCCAGCGGGCAATCCCTTCCTTGTTCAAGCAGGGCTTGCCGTCAATTCCGAAGAACGACGCGCTCGTCTCGTTTCCCCGCTTGTCGTAGGTAACCTCCCAACGGGCAACTCCTTCCTTGTTTCGGCCGGGCTTGCCGTCGGTATCGAAGTAGGCGACGCTTGTGCGGTTTCCCTGCTCGTCAAACTCGGCCTTCCAGCCGGCATTTCCCTCCTTGTGCAGACACGGCTTGCCGTCCGTGCCGAAGTACGACATGCGCATGGCGTTGCCCCGCCCGTCCAAGACTATTTTCCATCCCGCGTATCCGTTCTTGCTTGGGCAGAACCGGCCGTCGGCACCGAAGCAAGCCAATTCGACAAGATTTCCATCCGCATCGTAGGCCT
>Ga0302320_10027054_pt1 | contig 11075 bp, 7 predicted proteins | sample Bog_T0_3_FD_202130 | JGI IMG/M metagenome (GOLD analysis project Ga0302320, IMG submission 202130) | Peat permafrost microbial communities from Stordalen Mire near Abisko, Sweden - Bog_T0_3 | ecosystem: Environmental > Terrestrial > Soil > Wetlands > Peat | place: Sweden: Abisko, Stordalen Mire... | reverse complement strand
AAACGTCGGCAGCGATTGAAATCACTTCTGTCTCACAAGGTCGAATAATGAAGCCGTGGTCAGTCAAACGCTCATTTTGTCTCGTCTCATTGCTTGCGCTTCCGTTGACTGTCGCAGCCGGAACCGTTACCCCGTTGCATGAGGGGTGGCAGCTTCAATCCGCTTGCAAGATACAGGCTTCGGGCGATCAAATCGCTTCAGAGCGGTTCGAAACGACTGGCTGGTTGAAAACCGCCGTCCCTAGTACGGTGCTCGCTGCGCAAGCCGCCGGGCACGTTGTTGCTGATCCTTACTTCGGTACAGATCTGCGCCAGATTCCCGGCTCGGAGTATCCAATCGGCCGCAACTTTTCCAGCATGCCCATGCCTGATGACAGCCCTTATCGCTGTGGTTGGTGGTATCGCAAGCAATTCGCCGCTCCCGCCGCCTCCGGGAAAGAAGAGCACTTCTGGCTGCACTTTGGAGGCATCAACTACCGCGGTGAAATCTGGCTCAACAGTCACAAGATCGCAGATTCATTGACTGTGGCAGGAGCTTATCGTACTTATGATTTCGACGTCACAGAATTCCTGAAGCCAGGCAGATCAAACACGCTTGCCGTCGAAACGTTCGCGCCCACTGAAAAGGATCTCGGCATCAACTGGGTCGATTGGAATCCTTGCCCCCCCGACAAAGACATGGGCCTTTGGGGCGCCGTCGATCTTATCTCCAGCGGTGCCGTTACGGTACGTTCGCCCTTCGTGGCAACTCACTTCGCGGACAGCGCTCTCAGTTTCGCCGATCTAACTGTCTACGCGGAACTCCACAACACCGCCGACCGCCCTGTAAAGGGTTCGTTGTCTGGCACAGCTGCAGGCGGACATTTTCAACAGCCCGTTGAACTTGCCGCTCATGAAGATCGAACTGTTGTCTTTACACCCCAGCAGTTTCCGGAACTCCGCATTCACAATCCGCAGCCATGGTGGCCGACTCAGATGGGGCAGCCGCATCTTGAACGATTGGAGATCAGCTTTGCCGCTCCAGGCCAACCAGTTGCCGAAGAGAGCGTCGAGTTCGGCATTCGCGAGATGACATCGGAGTTGACCGCCAGCGGCAGTCGCCTTTTTCGCGTGAACGGAAAACCAATTCTGATTCGGGGCGGTGGGTGGTCGCAGGACATGTTATTGCGCACTGATGATGCCCGCCTTCGTGATCAATTCCGAATGGTGCGCGATATGGGGCTCAACACGATTCGCCTCGAAGGTAAACTCGAGACCGAAGATTTCTTTCATCTCGCCGATGAGCAAGGGATTCTCGTCATGCTCGGCTGGTGCTGTTGCGATCATTGGGAAGATTGGAAAACGTGGACTCCGGACGATCTCTCCATCGCCACGGGCTCTTTGCGCTCGCAGCTTTTACGTTTGCGCCAACACGCTAGCCTTCTCGTCTGGCTGAACGGCAGCGACAATCCGCCACCGGCTGACGTGGAGCGAGCCTATCTCAAGGTGGAAGCGGAAACTCACTGGCCGAATCCCATTCTCTCTTCCGCCACCGCAACGGCCACCACGGTAACCGGCGACAGCGGCGTGAAAATGACCGGGCCCTATGACTACGTGGCGCCCAGCTATTGGTACACAGACCAACACAACGGCGGGGCATACGGATTTAATACAGAGACAAGTCCCGGCCCGGCGATTCCATCTCTCGCCAGTCGTGAGAAGTTCCTGCCAGACCCGCAAGCATGGCCGCCATCCGCAGCGTGGAGTTTCCATAACGGCGGTGGTGAATTTGTAAATCTCAAAGTATTCGACGAGGCCATGCGAGCGGTCTACGCCACTCCGACATCGGCAGCGCAGTATGAGCGCGTAGCACAAACCATGGAGTACGACTCCGAGCGCGCGATGTTCGAAGCTTATGGAAAAAACAAGTACGCTTCGACCGGCGTTGTTCAATGGATGCTGAACAACGCGTGGCCTTCAATGATCTGGCACCTCTACGACTACTATCTCGACGCAGGCGCCGGCTACTTCGCAGCCAAGAAGGCATGCGAGCCGCTCCACATTCAATACTCGTATGACGATCGTTCTATAGTCGTCGTCAACAGCACCTATGAACCGGTCGGCGGCTTGCACGCTTCAGTCCGCGTGCACAGCCTCGCATGGAAGGAGCTATTCACAGCCGAAGCGAATCTCGACACCGGCATCGACAGCGTGCAGCGCGTGTTCTCAATACCGGAAAGCGTCTACGCGGGCGCGGAAAAAATCTTCTTCATCGATCTCAGCTTGTCAGATGCGAGCGGGCGAATCGTCAGCCGCAACTTCTACTGGGTGCCCGGCATGCTGACCGCGTTTGACTGGCCACGTACCGACTACACTCACACTCCAGCCGCGCGTCATGAAGACCTTACCGCCCTGGCGAATTTGCCGGAGGCGCAAGTCATCGCTCGCGCCGACGTTCAAAACGCGACGCACGGCCGAGAGATTCATCTTCATCTCGAAAATCAATCCGGCAACCTGGCATTTCAAATGCGCGCTGCGGTTCGCACCTCCACAGGCGGCCTGATAGCTCCCGTCCTCTGGTCTGACAATTGGATCGAACTTGTGCCAGGCGAATCGCGCACGCTGACGGCTTTGCTGCCGGACAATGCTGTCAGCGATTCCATTGTTCAACTCGAGGGTTGGAACGTCGTCTCCCAGACGATTACTCCTACTTTGGGAAATGCTCCTCGATGAATTGATAACGAATTGAACCTTTGAGCAATTGTGCGGGGCGAGTAAGGATTTGACTAGAGTGGTTGAAATATTACGGCCTTCGTCGCGGATATTTCGTCGGCTCTCACCTGCAGCGCCGCTTGGGCAAGATCGGGTCGGTTGGCGAGCGCGTCCTGGGTGAGGTAGGGCAAGTCCAATGGGATTTGGATGTTGAAGGCAGATCGTCGGTGGATTTGTCTGCATGATAGGTAAGTCCCAGGCCTTATGGGGTAAGACCTGGGACCTCGGTGCTAAGCGACGGGGCCTGTCGGGGAGACGGCCGCCGACGCTCTTTCTTACGCCGAGTCAGGCTGCCGATTCTCGGGCAGTTGAATTCTGGGTCTGGACGAGTTCGTCGAAGATGGATCGGTACTGAATCATCGCGGTGCGGAGTTCCTCAGTGGTGGCATTGCCGCGACCGGGGCGAACAGCAATGGCATTGGCCAGACGGTAATTCTCCATGACGCGGGGATAGCTGACCGATATGTCTGCTGCTCGCTGCTCGAAAGTGGACTGCGGATAACCGCGGGCGAGGAGAAGGGCGTTGATAAGGTCGTCGGCTTCAGTGACGGCGGCCTTGGGATAATCGACAAAGCGGGATTGGACAGTTTTCCATTCGGAGATGAAGCGGTCGCGCTGGGTGGCGCTTAGTTCGCGAATCTTCATGGCTTCAACGCGGGCCGCGCGGTCGGCCAGCGTTGCTTCGGCTTTGTTGGACGAGCCGTGGGTTTCAAGGGCGCGGTCGTATTCAGTGCCGAAGCGGTTTTTGAAAGCGAGGGTGCGAGCCTGGCGATATCTCAGGTAAAGGCCGACGGCGATCACAACAGCGAGGAAGATCAACACGGCGGCGTAGATGGTTTGGGTGTTCGTGAAGTTTAGAGACATTCGTTCTCCTGCTCGGGGATATCCGCAGCGGCACCAGGTGGAAGGTAGGTTTCCGGACCCCCGGTGGAGGGTCTATGGGGTCCATCGTAAGCGGGGAGGGGAGGGAAGGATGGCCTGAATTGACCGTTGGGATATTTTTTTGTGTGGAGATTGATGATGCGGATTCCGCTCGTGCGGTTTGATTCCAAGAAGTAGTTTCTCTCCGAGATCGCTCTTGTGGGATCCCACCCTCGCCGCAATAAGACCGCGTCAAGGATGGGGCACACAAATTGATGGCGAATCCGGCGAAGGTTCATCCCGCGGACGTAACTCGCCAAAGCGAGTCGGGCTGCACACGATGAAAGAGTGCGGGGTCGGGATCAAATCGAGGTAGTCGAACGGCTATTTGTTGGTTACCCGTTGTAATTGATCCCTTCGAGGCCCAGGTAAACCGCGCCTGCTCCAAGTTCTTCTTCGATGCGAAGGAGCTGGTTGTACTTGGCGATGCGGTCCGTGCGGCTGACGGATCCGGTCTTGATCTGGCCTACGCCGGTGGCCACGGCGAGATCGGCGATGAAGGTGTCTTCGCTCTCGCCGGAACGGTGCGACATCACCGAGGTGTAGCCGTAGCGGCGGCCAAGTTCGATGGCTTCGAGAGTTTCAGTGAGGGTGCCGATCTGGTTTACCTTGATCAGGATTGAATTGGCTACGCCCTCGTCGATGCCACGCTGCAGTCGCTTCACGTTGGTCACGAACAGATCGTCGCCTACAAGCTGAATTTTGCTGCCCAGCTTGTCGGTCAGGATCTTCCAGCCGGCCCAGTCATCTTCGGCGAGTCCATCTTCGAGCGAAACGATGGGATATTTCTTCGTCCAGTTGTCGTAGAAGGCCACCATTTCTTCGCTCGACAATTCGCGCTTGTCGCTCTTCTTGAAGACGTACTTCTGCTTTTCCTTGTCATAGAATTCGCTGGAGGCGGGATCGAGGGCAATGGCGATCTGCTCGCCTGGTTTGTAGCCGGCGGCCTCAATGGCTTCGAGGATCAGCTCGATTGCTTCGTCATTCGATTTGAGCGAGGGAGCAAATCCGCCTTCATCGCCCACGGCGGTGTTGTAGCCTTTTTTCTTCAGCACGGCCTTGAGGGTGTGGAAGGTCTCGGCCGCCCAGCGCAAGCCATCGGAAAAACGCTCTGCGCCTACGGGCATGATCATGAACTCCTGGAAGTCCACATTGCTGTCTGCGTGCGCGCCGCCATTGAGGACATTGAGCATAGGCGTGGGCAAAATGCAAGCATTCACGCCGCCGAGATAGCGGTATAGGGGCATCTCCAGCGTTTGCGCCACGGCCCGTGCGGCCGCGAGAGAAACAGCGAGAATTGCGTTCGCGCCGAGCTTGCCCTTATTGGGCGTGCCGTCCAGCGCAATCATGGTCTGGTCAATCAGCCGCTGGTTGGTTGCATCCAGGCCCTCGAGCTCCGGGGCAATCACTGTTTCAACATTTTCGACGGCCTTCAACACGCCTTTGCCCATATAGTGGCTCTTATCGCCGTCGCGCAGTTCCACCGCCTCATGTTCGCCGGTGGAGGCGCCTGAGGGAACGATTGCACGGCCCAGGGCGCCGCTTTCAAGAATTACATCTGCTTCCACGGTCGGGTTGCCGCGTGAGTCAAGAACTTCACGGGCACGAATTGCAACAATCTCAGTCATATCGCTCCTCAAAATTCGGTGCTGCAGCCGGTCATTCAGTTTGGGACGGCGATCCACGGCGAGGGTCTCTCCGGCGGCGCTTTGAATCGTTTCCAGAAAGTCATGCACGTGCCAATTCTCCTATCCGTCCGATGTTCAAAATGGATTGCTCTCGCACGAAGCCAAGCGATGAAACCCCATTGAGCCGATGCCATGTGTAGCTCACTGCGTTGCATCGACGACAACCTGTTGCCTAGGCATAAGCAGGATGGTCGCGTCCGCGTGAGCTCTATGAATTCGGGATAGATCGACTTTGGTTCCGCTGTACCAGTCGGATTCTAACAAATGGGGCCATGCAGACCCGTGTGGCGACGGTCACATGCGCGAGGATGCGGTGCCGGGTGAGATCGTCCGGGGGGACGATTTCTCAAGGGGGGCGCATCTTGCGGGCGCCATGCGTCGGCGTTAGGTTCGCTTAGAATGGCGGCGAACGATGCGGTGCTGGGCCTGGTCGCCGATGGTGAGGAAGGGGGTCTTTGTGGGAAACCTGGCAAGAGGACGAAGATTGAGTTCATCTCACCGAAGAGGCCGGGCGTGTGGCTGCGGAACCTTGGGGTATGTACCAAGCGCCATTGCCTTTGTTGATTCGTGCCGTCAAAGGCACCTGGCTGTTTGCGATCAACACTTTGACCGCATGTCCGCGCTAGCCTGATATCAGGCGAGTACCCGCGGTAAGAGACCGCGCTATTTTTCCGCGAAACTCTCTTCCGCGCACCGGGTCTAAAGGAGTACGTTGTGTTCCGCCCGAAAAAGGAGATCCCCGCAATGAAGATTCGTATGAACCGGCCGATCTATCTGTGCGCCATGATTCTAGCTTCGGCAGCGGCGTTGGGAGCGCAGCAGGCGAACCAGGCCAGCCCATACGAGGGGACATCGACCCCTCCAACCAACGACGAAATCATTACTTCGACAACGCCGGAGGCGAAGCCGCCGGCAGGTAAGCCAATGGAGGCCCAGCCGGAAGTGCCTGCGCCAGTGCAGCCGCAGGTTCGAGCACTGGCGCCCGATCCGACGCCATATTACCCCAATGCGGGAACAGATGACGGAATTGTGCAGGTTGCTCCCTCCGGGCCGTCGCAGCCGGAGATGAATCGCGCTTATGGGAACGATCCCGATGGAGACATTGTGCATCCGCATCCGCTGCGGCGCGGCGAACTCCAGGAAGGGACTACGATTCGTGTCCGCCTGCTGGATCGACTTTCCACGAAAGCAGTGGAACCGGGCGAGCCCTTTCGGACGCGGGTGACGGCGGACGTAATGCAAGGGGGAGAGATGCTGATTCCGGCTGGGACAGAGATCGACGGTAGAGTGGCTCAGGTGTCCACTGGACGCTTAGGCGGTCACGGCTCGATGCGCCTGCAGCCGGAGACGGTAGTTTTGCCGGATGGGACGCGCTACACGCTGCATGCGCAAGTGACGGGCTCTGCGGGCTCGAATACGCACGTGGTGGGCGAGGGCACGATCACACCGGGTTCGCGGATGAAGCGGGACGGCGTTGAATACGGGGCGGCGGTGGGAGCGGGGGTGGTGACGGGTGCTATCGTGGCTGGTCCGGCGGGGGCGTTGACGGGCGGCCTGATTGGCGCGGGCGCTATCACTGTTCATTTGCTGGTGAATCACCCGCAGGCGACGCTTGAGAAGGGGACGACGCTGCTGTTTACCCTGACTGATAGGCTTTATTTGCCGCCGCATGAGCGTGCGGGTAATTAAAGAGTTTGAGTGGTCCATGGTTGCAGCGTCTTTAGTCGTTTGCGGCGAGTGTGGGCCACAACCCTTTTGAATTGGCAAACTCGGCCCAAAGCAGTTAAGAAAATCACACGGTGCCCTGCTAAACTCCCCTAGCAGAGGGCCGGCCGGTGGCGGAAATAAATGCTGTTGGTGTCGTGGGTGCGGGAACGATGGGTTCCGGCATTGCACACGTATTTGCACGATCCGGGTTTCGCGTTCTGCTTTGCGATCTGGATCAGACTCTGCTGGAGATAGCACTCGATCGGGTTCGCACCAACCTGGCGCGCGAGGCTGCCAAAGGGAAGCTGGCTGAAACCGAGATTGAAAAGGCAGTCACATGCGTCACGACTACCACCGACCGCGAGGCACTGGGCGCCGTTGATTTTGCTGTGGAAGCTGCGTCCGAGCGATTCGAAATCAAGGCGGATATTTTTCGATCGCTGGATCGGCTGCTGCCTGAGGGCGCGGTACTGGCCACGAACACCTCTTCGATTTCGATTACGAAACTGGCAGGGCAGACTCGGCGCCCGGCTCAAGTGATCGGGATGCACTTCTTCAATCCGGTACCGGTGATGCCGCTGGTTGAAATCGTTCGCGGGCTGGCCACGGCAGATGCGGCGTTCGATACCGTTCATGCGCTGGCTGTAAGACTTGGAAAGACTCCGATCGCCGTCAACGATGCGCCCGGGTTTGTCTCAAACCGGGTGCTGATGCCGCTGATCAATGAGGCGGCATTTGCCGTTATGGAGGGCGTGGCCACGGCTGAGGCGGTGGACCAGGTGTTCAAGCTGGGAATGGCGCACCCGATGGGGCCGCTGACGCTGGCGGACTTTATCGGACTGGATGTGTGCGTGGACATTCTGCGGGTTCTCGAAGAGGGTCTCGGCAATCCCAAATATAGCCCGTGCCCGCTGCTGGTGCGGATGGTGGATGCGGGGTGGCTGGGGCGGAAATCGGGGCGTGGGTTTTATCGGTACGAAATGTAACTTCCGGTTTAGAAGCGTCTCATTCGCTGACCTCCTTACCAAACGTAAGGAAGGGACTTTCGATGTGAATGCGTCCCGATCCTCAGGCATGACACTTCTCTAGCTGGAACCAGCGCCTCCGCAATCGCGTATCTCCTTCCAGCCGCTTTCTGCGGCGTCTAACCACTATGCAGACGTTTTCAGATACCCTGAGCCAAGTTTTCCGCGCAATCTTGTCAAACAAGCTGCGTAGCTTCCTGACCATGTTTGGTATTGCCTGGGGTGTCGGTTCTCTGCTGGTTCTGGTGGGGCTGGGAGAAGGCTTCCGCTCCGGGCAACACCGCAACATGGCTCGATTCGGCAATGACGTCGTAATGATGTGGAACGCCACGATTCCGGCGCTTGCCGATCAACACACGGGTTTAAGGCCTTACCAGCTGACCCTTCGCGATGAAGCGGCAGTGAGCCAGCTACCTGAGCTGCGATCGGTGACGGTGGAGCTGAACCGCTCCGATCTGTACGAAGTGAGCCAGTGGAGCAACACGTCCAGCCGTGTGATCGGCGTGCAGCCTAATTACGCTGAGGTGCGATTTATTCCCATGGTCCAGGGGCGCTTTATCGACAGCGAAGATCTGGCGCAGCGGCGTCGTGTGGTGGTGCTGGGCTCGAAAGCTTCCACTCTGCTTTTTTCAGGTCGACCGGTTGTGGGTGAGACCGTCACCATCAACGGCACCGACTTTACTGTTGTGGGCCAGGTGGAAAAGATCAGCCGCGGCAACAATGATTACGACGACCAGAAAGTTTACGTGCCGGTGACAACGATGCTGGAGCTCTTCCCGTTGAAGGGCGATAACATTCCTGACGACGCGCTGACTTCTATCCAATATCAGCCGGCAAAGAAGGGTGATGCTGTTGCTGCGGTTTCGGCGGTTCACCGAGTGATTGCGGCACGCCACGGTTTCGATCCCGCGCTGAAAGACGCGTTCGATGAGTTCGATTCCGTCGAAGAAGAGAAGATGATTGGGGCGATTTTTAATGCCATGGACATTTTCCTGGGCGGGGTTGGCATCGTGACGCTCGGGCTGGGGGCGGTGGGAATTATCAACATCATGCTGGTATCGGTAAGCGAGCGGACGCGGGAGATCGGCCTGCTGAAGGCGATTGGCGCGACTAAGCGCAGCATCCTGGCGCAGTTCTTCTGGGAAGGACTTTTGCTGACCGGCATCAGCGGATTGATCGGGATTGGAGTTTCCGCGGGATTTATGGGGCTGCTTCAGGAGTTTCTGACCGGGAAAATGCCGGGATGGGATCCACCACGACTGGTGCCGTGGTCGGCTGGGCTTGCGCTGGGTGCACTTGTGCTGAGCGGGGTGGCCGCGGGACTTTACCCAGCGAGCAAAGCGGCGCAACTCGATCCGATTGAGGCGCTGCGGCGGGAGTGAAAAGGCAGCTGTTGTGAGGGGCCAACAAACTGCGCGCCGGCCTGCTTCAAAAGGCCGGCACACAGAGCAAGAAGCTAGCAGCTGGTAGCTGAATGCAGGAGTTTTTCTGTGCTTAGAGACATCTTCGGACAGGCCTGGGAGGCGATGCTCTACAATCGCCGGCGCACGGCTATCACGATGATCGGGATGGCGTGGGGCATCGCCACGGTGGTGCTGCTTCTGGCTTACGGCGCCGGCTTCTCGCGGGCCATTGAAGCCATTTTCGCGCAGTGGGGCACGAATATTATCGGCACATTCCCCGGCCGTACCAGCGAGCAGGCAGGCGGCGACAAGGCGGGTGCGCTGGTTCGCTTCACAATGGACGATGTCGACCGCATCTCCAACAGTGTGCCGGGGATCTTCAACATTTCACCGATGCTGCAGAAGGACGTTCCCGTGCAGAACGATCTGCATACCTACACGTGGACCGTCAACGGGGTGCTTCCTCAATTCCAGGACATCTGGAAGCTCGATACAGATGCGGGCCGCTTCTTTACTGGTGCCGAAGATCAGCAGCGCGCTCACGTATGCGTGATTGGTTCGGAATCGAAGACGAAGCTTTTCTCCGGAAGCTGGGCCGTGGGCGAAACCATTCGATTGAATGGCGAGCTTTTCACAATCATCGGCGTTTTGAGCCCAAAGATGCAGGAGGGCGAAAACAGCGACCGCAACCGGCAAATCTATGTGCCGTTGAGCACGATGAGTGACTTGAAGGACCCGAAATACATTGATGGCATATGGTTCAATTATCGCGGCGACAACGAGCTAGTTGAGAAAGCGATGCGCGAAACGTTGGGCGCGGCTCACCACTTCAAGCCATCAGATCACAGGGCGATTTACGTCGCAAACCTAATGACGGAGCTGCGCCAGTTCAAGATTCTCTCGATGGCTCTGCAGGTCCTTCTATCCCTGGTGGGCGCGCTGACGCTAGGCATCGCGGGCATCGGCCTGATGAACATCATGCTGGTTGCGGTGCAGCAGCGGACACGTGAGATTGGTGTGGAGAAGGCGCTGGGAGCTCGCAAGCGGCACGTGCTGCTTCAATTCTTAGCGGAGGCTATGGCGATCACGTCGGTGGGAGGCGCCGGCGGGATTGCGCTGGCCTACCTGGTGTCAATGCTGGTGGGCCGGATCACGTTCTACAGCGCTTTGGCGGTGCACGCCGAGGACGCGGATATTCGACTGATTATTTCGCCGACATCGGTGATCGTAGCCACGGTGATCCTGGCGATCACAGGGCTGGTGAGCGGCATGATTCCCGCCATTCGAGCTGCGAATCTGGATCCTATCGAAGCGCTGCGTTACGAATAGTTGCGCGGGAACGTAGAAAGCCAACTTTGCAGCGAAAAAGGCTGCGAAGTCGGGAATTACTTGATAAGAAACAGAGTCACAAGGCAATCGAAAACGAGGATGGCTGTAAGGGTTGTGGTTTCCCACCCATCGAGCAAAGACGCCCGATGGATGGGACAAAAAGTTTCACACCTCGGCAAAGCCCGGTGGACGACTAAACTGAAAAATCCCGCCCTGCCGCGGAAAGAGACGCGGCAAGGCGGTTCTATTTTA
>Ga0302320_10027053_pt1 | contig 11075 bp, 9 predicted proteins | sample Bog_T0_3_FD_202130 | JGI IMG/M metagenome (GOLD analysis project Ga0302320, IMG submission 202130) | Peat permafrost microbial communities from Stordalen Mire near Abisko, Sweden - Bog_T0_3 | ecosystem: Environmental > Terrestrial > Soil > Wetlands > Peat | place: Sweden: Abisko, Stordalen Mire... | reverse complement strand
AGGCGCAGCCAAACCGCCTCGGCAGCCGGCCTTCCCAGAATTCTTTCCGGCGAATCCTGCTTGCCGATCCGTTCATCCAAGCTCGAATCCAGCTCAATCGACACGGTTTGGTCGTAGTTCTGGCTGACCACGCGCAGGCTTTGGCCGGGACCGATGCCGGCCTTGTGAAGAAACAGCAGCAGCTTGTGGTCGCGTTCTTGGAGGCTGGCGACAATGTAGCAATGACCCTCGACGGCCTCGGAAAGGGAAATCTCGCCGCGCTGCTTGCGCTGGGAGGGGCTCTCTGAAAGCACCTGGTTGCCGTGTGGGCAGGCGCCGCCTTCGCCCAGCTTCTCCTTGAGTTTCTCCTCGAAGGCCGGGGAAACTGCGTGCTCAAGCCGCTCAGCTTCTTCATGGATCTCGTACCACTCCATGCCGAAGATTTCGCTCAACATGCGCTCGATCAGGTGGTGGCGCAAAGCGGTGCGGTAGGCGTTCTCGCGGCCGGTCGCGGTGAGCCGCACAATGCCGTCCGCGCCCACCTCGGCGAAGCCGTCGCGCTTGAGCCGCTTGAGCGCCATGGTCACTGCCGGCGGCGAAACCTCAAGCCAATGGGCGAGCATGGCAGGAATCACCTGGTGGCCCTCGGCCTCGGCCTCAAGAATGGCCTTGAGGTAGTTCTCCTTCGAAACGAAGATCGCGTCTTTCATGGCGTTTCAGCCCCTTGCTACCAGCCTTTAGCTTAAAGCCAAAAACTAAGGCGTCTGGCGAAAAGGGTAGCGTCCCAAGATTGTGTTGCTGGGATTATTTGTCTCCTGCCGCGAAGAATCTCCGAATGCGAGGGCCGCAACGGTAGAACCATCCGGCGGCTAGAAGCCACAACGCAATGCGGAGTATGTTCGCGAGCAGATACATCACGTAGTCGCTGAGGAGATATGAGGAGCGCGACGCCTCATACAGGCTCATTCCCGTCTGGTGAAATTCGCGGAAGTAGTGCATGACGGTGAAGAGTTCGCGGGGCAGTTCGGTAACGTCCTCGACGACCCAGAAGAGGAGGAAGGCGGCGAATGCGCGGCTAGCGAGGAGGATGGCTTGATCGTGTGTGATGCTCGGAGAAGCGTCTGGATCTGGCATGGTTTCCGATACTACTCCATGATTTGCTAACGCAGCAATTCCGCCAGTTCCCATCTACCCGACCCTGGCGGACCAGCGAAACACGCTGAACCTCTTTGCCAACTACCGTCTCACACCCACGCTGAACCTTGGCGGGAAGATTGTCTTCGGCTCCGGCTATCCGGCGCCCATCGGCGGAGACAACCCCATTCGGCAGGGCGACTATCAGCGGCTCGATGTGCGCGCGGAAAAAGATTGGGCCTTCCGGCGGTGGAAGCTTGCAGTCTACGCAGAGCTGCTCAACACGACGAACCACTACAATCCGGGATTCATTTACACGAACAACTCGGCTCAGTGGTGACTGGGCAGGGATTGCCGATTACTCCGACTGTGGGGGTGGCGTTTGAGTTTTAAGTTTCGCCGCCGGCAGCCCCATGTCTTGGGAGGGACATGAGTACCGAGTTTCAGTCGACTCCGCCTGATGCGGGCCCTTGGCATCCGCACCGTTATCTATTATTTATCAATGGAATCAAGACGATACAATCATGTATGGCGGAGAGAGTGGGATTCGAACCCACGGTACTCGTTAAAGTACACACGCTTTCCAAGCGTGCGCCTTAAACCACTCGGCCATCTCTCCGGGGGTGGTCTGTCTTCTTGAATTTACCACATGTGAGCGATTGACTCAGGTTGCAACCCAGGGCAAACGCATTTCAGATTGCGGGATGATTCTGTCTTGAAAGGGCTCGGCTTCAGCCGTGCCAATTGCGCTCCTGACGATGTTCCCTGGCCTTTAGGCCCTGAGGGATGGGCTTTCGTCCAAAAAACATCCCCCAGCGGCTAAAGCCGTTCCGTTTTTCGCGTCCTGTTTCGGCACGGCTCAAGCCGCGCCCTTTCAAAACTGCTTCTATCGGCGACTCGAAATCCAAATGCGTTTACCCTGGGTTGCAACCGATCTGGATGGCAGAGCAAATGCACGCAAGGATCGCTCAGAGAAAGCAATCAGACCCTGGCGTGACGGAAGATTGACACAACGGCAATGAGATCCTAATCCAAGCATGGCAGCGATGCGACATTCAGTATTGAACCACCGAGTTACATTGCCAGTATCCGCGCCCAAACAGCCGGATCGACGGGAATACCCCGTTTGCTGTTCTCTGCGCGAATGAGCGCGGTGTACTCTCCTGGGTAGCGAATTCCAGTACCCGTTTCCGCGGGCTGGGAGTTATGCAATGAAGCCACAATATCGTCGGCGATTTGCGAAGCGATAGGGGCGGAACCGAGGGCGGCAGGATCGATAGCCAGAAAGACCTGCGATAGCCCAGTCTCAAGCAGAGGATCGGTCGATATGCGATGGGTCGCCTTCCCCAGTGAGGTGATCGTGGCCACCATATCCAGGACCATCGAAAGCCCCGATCCCTTCCAGTATCCGACTGGCAGCGGGCGCATGCTCTGCTCGATCGCCGCGGGAACGCGCGTCAGGTTGCCTTCCGTGTCGTAGCCGCCATCCACCGGCAGCAGCTCTCCGCGCATTCTGTAGCTTTCCAGCGCCCCATAGGAGAACTGCGACATGGCCATGTCCAGCACCACATGGCCCTTCTCGCGCGGCACGGCAATCACCAGAGGATTGTTTCCGATGCATGGCTCAACAGCGCCCCACGCAGGAAGATTGGGCATGGTGTTAGTCCAGCAGATGCCGATGAATCCTGCCTCGGCGGCTTGCCAGCCATAAGAGCCGCCGCGCATCCAGTGATTGGTGTTGCCCAGGCTCACCCAACCCAGCCCATGCTCCCGGCTCAGCGCCATGGCGCGCTCCATGCAGGCCTGCGCATTCAGGTTGCCAGGACCCTTGCATCCGTCCCAACGTTCCATCGCACCGAAGCCGGCAAGCAGCCTGGGTTCTCCATTGACTTGGATGCAGCCGTTGCGCACCATGGCCGTGAAGCGGGGGAAGCGGTTGATGCCGTGCGTATAGACGCCGTCGCAGGTAGTTTCCGCAAAAAGCCGCGAACAGGATTCGGCGCGTTCATCACTGAAGCCCAGCCTGCGCAGAACGCCTGCAAGGGTCTCCTGTACTTCTTCAAACGGGATGCGGTTCATAGATCTCCGGCCGGCATAGGGAAGAAACCCACCTGAATCCCACCGATTGAGCGTTTCTAACTTAAGTGTCAAGAAAACTCGGGGTGCCCCATCCATTCCGCGTTCTTTGCGGAATGGGTGGGATAGCACAACGGTTCATTTCGACAGTAAACACCAGGACCGAAAATTCTCTAACCCTTCAGCGTCACGGTGATTCGGCGTTCGTCGCCGCCAGTTGAAGTAATCGCGATCTCGCCCGTGGATTTCTTGCGGATACTCTTGAACTTCTCGCCCCACTCCACCAGCACCAGCGCATCGGGAGTCAGCAACTCGTCGAGTCCCAGGGTCTCAAGCTGCCGCTCGCCTTCCAGGCGATAGACGTCCAGGTGAAAGAGCTTCACGGGCTTGCCGTCTTGGGCACCGTCGTATTCGTGAATCAGCGTGAAAGTGGGGCTAGTGACCTCGTCTGCCTCCGCTGCATCCAGAGCCTGGGCGATGCCCTTGACCAGCGTGGTCTTGCCCGTCCCCAGGTCGCCGCGCAGGATGAGCAGTTGCGGCGGCACAAGCAGGCGCGCCAGCTTGCGCCCGACCTCGATCGTATCCGCTCCACATTGCGTGATGAACTGGTGAATCCGGCCTTCGGTTTGTTGAATCTTCGTTGCGTCGTTGTTCATTGGGCGGCCTCGTGCGGGTCTGCTGCCAGTGACGACTACGCCGGCAGCCCCTGCAACCAAACATACCCGGTCTGACCACCTTTTTGAAAGTCATAAGCTCGAAAGCGAAACGCCTGGGACAGATATGCCAGGCTGTCCGTGGCCAGCAACGTGTGCTGATCGGCCTCGCGCAGCGCCAGGTCCGCGGCCAGTCCATGCAGATAAACGGCTGCTTCCACCGCCAGCGCGGCCTCGCCAGGATATTGAGCCAGCAGTCCCGCCACTAAGCCGGTTAGCAGGTCGCCGCTGCCGCCCTTCGCCATGGCCGGATTGCCGCTCGTATTCACGGCTACACTGCCATCGGGATGGGCGACGAGGGTTCGCGCCCCCTTCAGTACCAATGTGACCCCGATGCGCTGGGCAAAGCTGCTTGCAATCGCCAGCCGGTTGGCCTGCACCTCGGCCACGGTAATGTCCAGCAGACGAGCCATCTCGCCTGGGTGCGGCGTCAGCACCAGAGTACGGCTTTTGGCCAGCTTTGCCAGCAGCACCGGCTTGGCAGCCAAAATATTCAGTGCGTCGGCGTCAATCACCGCTGGAATCTTTGTCGACGAGAGCAAACCCGAGGTGAACTTGACCGTGTCCGGGCTTTGCCCAAGGCCGGGACCGATCGCCATCACTGTCTTGCCTGTCATCAGGGCCGCCATCACCTCGGGCGCAAGGTTTGCCGCCGAAATCTGCCCAGACGAAGTCGGCGCCAGGGGAAAGGTCATCAGTTCCGGCGCAACTGTAGCCACCAGCGCCATCGCCGGAGCCGGAACAGCCGCCGTTACCAACCCTGCTCCTGCCCGCAAGGCGGCAATCGACGCCATCGCCGCGGCGCCCGTTCGGCCGCCGGCATTTCCCAGCGTTCCGCCCAATACCAGCACATGGCCAAAGTTGCCTTTGTTGGCTGTCGCCATGCGCCGCGCCTGCGTCAGCGAAAGCGCCGAGCCGGCCCAGTGCAAGCCAGTTGCATCCCGGCCCAGCGGCGACTTGATAGCAGCCTCCGGGGAACCGATGGGTGCAACAACGATGGGTTGGTCCCAGTTCCTGGTCAATTGCCCAAAGACATGAGCGGGCTTGGGCGCAGTAAATGTAATGACTGCGTCGGCCGGGAACGTCCTGCCCGTCACAGTGGGGCTAGTCTCGTCGGCTCCCCAGCCCGACGGCAAGTCCACCGCCAGGATGGGCGCGCGGCTGCCGTTAAGCCAATCGAGCGCCGCCAGGGCCAGCCCCTTCAGTGTCGGCTTGAACCCCGTGCCCACCACAGCATCCACTATCAGGTCGGCTTCGAGGGCGCCTTTATAGCGGGCCAGGTCCTCCTTGTCAGTCACAACCAGGACGACTCCTCGCGTGCAACCCGCCAGTTCCAGCCAGGCTTGAGCAGCGTCGCCTGAAAGCTCCTTGGGTGCTCCCAACAGCAGTGTGGTCACGTCCAGGCCGGCTTCGGCCAGCAGGCGTGCGGCCATCATGCCGTCGCCGCCGTTGTTCCCTTTGCCGCACAGCACCGTTACCCGCCGTGCTTTTGGAAACTGCTCGCGTGCAAACGCCGCCACGGCCCCAGCTGCCGCACGCATCAGATCCAGCGACGGAATCCCATACCGCTCAGTGGTCGCGCGGTCGCACGCTTGCATCTCGGCTGCGGACAGAATGTGCATGGCAACCATGGTAGTGCAAGACAGGGAATAGGGAACAGGGAATAGAGAACAGTTGTCCGTGAGCCGGAGAGGGTCAGTTCACGCCGTGCTCGTTCAACCAAGGGCCATAGTCGCGGTCCATGCCCTCGATGTGCTCTACAAACCAGTCGCGCAGGAAGCGCAGCAGCGGGCGCATCTCAACTCCTTCGCCGTATTGCACCCGATGAGCCGACTGCAGAATCTGCGCCAGCATGGTGTGGTGCTCGGCGCGGTGCTCCGCCAACCCCGGATAGCCAGTCTGCTCCATCAGTTGCTCCTCACTCCAGAAGTGCATGCGCGTGAACTCGATCAGCCGGTCCAGCAGTTCGCTCACCTGCTCGCGCCCGCTGCCGCGCACCATTGCCAGCCGAAGCTCGTTCATCGTATCCATCAAAATTCCATGCTGATCGTCCATCGCTCGCACGCCCACGGTGCAGCCATGATTCCATGTCAAAAGGGCCACATTTGCCTCCTGGCACTGCCAATAGACGTATCGGTCATTCTTGCCTCGGCGATACGGCTAAATGGCGCACTCCGGTGACCAAGGTTTGGCAGGCTAGGGGATTGACGGTCCTACTCCAGAATCACGTCGGGATCAGGCTCGTGCCCGCGCGTGGTCAGGGTGATGGCCGCAGCCAGAATCAACGCGCCGCCCGCCCAGGCGTAAGGGCCCAGCCGTTCGCCAAGCAACTGTACGCCCAGCCAGGAACCGAGCGCCGGCTCGATATTCAGGAAGACTCCTGCGCGCGAGGCCGGCACGTGATGGATGCCCCAGTTCCAAAGCAGCGTGGTGGTAGCCGTGCAGAGCAGGCCGCTGATAGCCAGCGCCGCCCAGGCGGTAGGGCTGACATGCGCAAAGGGCAACGGTTTAAACGAGCCATGAACCACCGGATTCATCAGACACGGCCCTAGAACCACGACCGCCAGCATTACCGTTCCAGAGAGAATGGTGTAGGCGGTTACCACCGGCGGGCTGTGGGTTTGCATCAGCTTTTTACTGAGCAAGATCCACGCCAGCGCGACAATCAGCGAGGCCACCACCAGCAGATCGCCCGCCAGCGAAGGCTCTCCGCGCGTGGCCGCGCCGCGGTGCCCGCCCAGCACCACCAGCGCCGCGCCCACCGTGGAACCGCAAAGGGCCATCCAGCCGATCCAGTCGAGGCGTTCCGCACTGGAACCCTTGGGCGCAAACCAGGCGGCGGCCGCGGCCAGCATCACCGGCATGGCGCCCACCATCAGCGAGGCGTGGCTCACGGTGGTCAATGCCAGGCCATGGAATTGAAGCAGGAACTGGATGGGAATACCGAGGGCGGCGGAGATCAACAACAGGCGAAGCTCTCCGCCGGTGAGGCGAAACCGGCTCCGATTCATCAGCACCACCGGCGTCATGCCCAGTGACGCAAACAGAAAGCGGTAGAGCACCATGTGCTCCACGCTCATCTCGTTGAGAGCCAGCCTGCCAAAGTAGAAGCCCGTGCCCCACAGGCACCCAGCCAGCGCGCAAGCGCCGTAACCCAGAAACCTGACGCGCTGACCCGTTGTTGCGTTCTGCTTCATCCCTCTCTTACTGTCGCACACGGGTTGGGGCCATGAGGGGTGGCTTGAGCGATCGGCAAGGCAAGATGCGTTTGCATCAGGCGGTCGGCGCCTTTCTCTGCGCGTCCACGCCCGATGCGATAAACTCTGCGCAGTATGCAGCGTTCATCCTTCAATGCAGGCGCCTGGAAGTTGTGGGCTGCCGCCGGCCTTTCCGCCGGCTTGCTGGAGTTGCCGTTTCCGCTGGCCGGGCCAATGCCTCCCTGGCGCAATCTCTTCGCGTGGTTTGGGTTGGTCCCGCTGCTGTGGGCGATTCTGTCGCCAGCCTGTGTGGGCGGCCGCCGGCCGCTGCGCAGCGCTTTTCTGCTGTCCTACCTATGCGGCTTTCTTTGGTATGCCGGCAACTGCTACTGGGTTCGCGACACCATGTCCCGCTACGGCGACATGCCGCTCTTCGCGCCGACCCTGCTCCTTATCGGATACAGCCTGGTGCTGGGGCTTTACTTTGGCTTCTTCGGCCTGGCCGTGGCGCTGGTGCGGCGGGCCTCGGGCAGCACGCGGATGGCGCTGGCCGCAGCGCCCATCCTGTGGACTGCAATGGAACTGGCTGCTTCGCGCATTACATCGGTTCCCTGGGATCAGCTTGGGTACTCGCAGGTCGACAACGGGATGGTCAACCAGCTCGCGCCATGGACCGGTGTGTATGGGATCAGCTTTTTGCTGGTGGCGGTGAATGGACTGGTGGCGCACAGCATTCTGATTCCATCGCGGTCGACCACCTCAACGAAGCCGCGATCAAGGTTGAAAGCTGTCCTTGGCGGCCAGGCTTGGGCCAGGTTTTGTGCGAGTCTGGTCCTTTTCTTTTTTATGTGTGGCGTCTCTTGGAGCCCTCTGACCCAACCGGCTCCCACAGCCACAGCCGTCCTCATCCAGCCCAACCTCGACGTATCCGGCGACAACCGCTGGACCGGCACTGAGTGGGACCGGCACATGGCTGAGTTCGCCAGGCTGGCCGGCGAGCAGTGCAAGACCTATATCGCCGGAATCCCGCAGACCGGCGCGTCCAATGGCGAAGTCATCTGTCCTCCGTATCCCACTCACCCCGACCTCGTGGCCTGGCCGGAGTCGCCCGCACCCTTTGAAGAGGGCGACACTCGGTTCGAGAAGTCGCTGGCAGCCATTGCCCAGCAAACGCAGGCGCCTCTGGTGGTGGGCAACATCGGCTCGGACTTTTCGGACGAAAATGGCGGCTGGCACTTCTACAACTCAGCGCTGATTGTCGGCGCTGACGGCGCGCGTGTGGGCCGCTACGACAAAATCCACCTGGTCCCCTACGGCGAGTACATTCCCTTCAAGAATCTCTTCGCTTTTGCCCACAAGCTCACGGGGCGGGTCTCCGAATTCACCCGCGGAGACCAGCGCGGGGTCTTCATTCTGGCGGGCCAGAACGGAGAGAGGCATCGCTACGGCGTCTTCATCTGCTATGAGGCGGTCTTCGCCGACGAGGTGCGCCAGTTTGCCAGGCTGGGCGCCGAGGTGCTGGTCAACATCAGCGACGACGCCTGGTACGGCGACACCAGCGCAGCATGGCAGCACCTGAATATGGCGCGCATGAGGGCCATCGAGAACCGCCGCTGGATTCTGCGCGACACCAACACCGGCGTCACCGCCGTCATCGACCCCTATGGCCGGGTCCGCCAGAGCATTCCCCGCCACGCCGTGGATGCGCTGCCTGCGCAGTACGGCTTCCGCGACGACATCACGTTCTACACCGCCCACGGCGACGTCTTCGGCTGGCTCTGCGCCATCTTCGGTCTGGGATTGGTTGGCTGGGCGGGAAGCAAGCTCCTGCGCGCGTCGATAGCCGCGCCTTGACTCGGAAATACCGAAGGGAGGCCCGCCAACTTGAGATGCGGGCCAACAGCCACGCTACTGCTTCACCAGCTCCACCCTCCGGTTCATCGAGCGCCCGTCTTCGGTATCATTCGACGCCACTGGCGCGTACGGCCCAGCCCCAAACGGGGCCAGCCGGTCTGCCGCCACGCCATATTGGCTCGTCAACGCTTGCACCACCGCCGCCGACCGCCGCTTTGACAGATCCATGTTTGACGCCAGTCCGCCCACGTTGTCTGTGTGCCCCACCACGTACACCTTCATCTTCGGGTCCTGCTTCAGCATCTTTGAAATCTGTTCCAGCGCCGACTTCGACTCCGGTTTCAAATCCGCCTTTGCCGTATCGAACAAAATACCGTTCACCACCATGTGTCCGTTCTTCGCCAGCCCTGAATCCAGAGCCGCAGCATCCGCCACCACCTCCTGCTTCAGTTCCGTCTGCGTCAAAATTATCTCTGAATACGTAAGGCCCCAGTCGACATTGACCAGCACATACGTCTTTCCCATGTGCGCCGTGAAAATTCCCCCAGCCCCCGAGTCGTAGTCGAAGCTGTATCCTGCGGAGCGCAACGCCGTGTTGAGGTTCCGGACCACCTGGGGTTTGCTTGCCGTCCTCGGAAACTGGTAGATGATTGTCTCGAGCCTCCCTTCCAGGTGCAGCTTGGGCTTGTTTGTGATCGGAAAGTCGTATGCGTCGTCCTCTTTCTTCGAACACGAAGCAATGTAGCTTCCGGGGAACCGCGTCAGGATCGGCGAATCCTTGCATCCGGCTGCGTCAGTTTGCGCCCATCCGCCGACCGTACATGCCATTTGCACTGCCACTGCCAACATCAAAGAAGCTCTCTTCATGACTTCCTCCAATGGTTTGTATTTGCCTCGGTTTAAGAAACGGAACAAGCTTTATGGTCTTGCCCCTGGAGTCCGTATCGCATAACTGAATGTACTTCTTAGTCGCTGCCGCAGTATCTCGGACTGGGCGGCGGACCCAGCGAGGGGAAATGGCCGGCGGTTGCACTCACGGGTTCAGGAACGGCGGCGGGTGCCTTGAGGGTGAATGTAAAGGGGATCGGCGCAATCTCAACGATCTCCACTGAGGCGCATTCCTGGCTGGGGCGCGAACGGGACGCAACCGCCCCAGAAAGCAAGACAGCAAGCTGGCGCATGTACACCTCGGAATCCTTGCAGAGTACCACACCAAGAGTCCTTCGCGTGCGCCAAGGTCACTGAAGAGCCCGGGGCTAAAGCGACTTGGATTGCAAGGTTGTATTCGGGGCCTGAAGGCCGCTGCTTCATCCGCCCGGTCCAAGCCTGGACCCCTGTCGGCGTCAATGAGGTTTCAGGCTTGCGCCTCAGTCGGGCAAGATCTCGATGGTGTCGGATGCGGGTGGGTGGCAAATTGCCGCAACGGCGGCAACTGGCGTGTAGAAGGCGACCCCGGCAGTGAATCCGGCCTGAGCCACGATGGCAATGGGAAACAGGTTGCTCACCTCGGGATAGAAGATAGCTCTCCAGTCCGCGTCAACATACCACCATAGGTCGTCTTGTTCGTCCATCGTCAATCTGTATCGGTGGCGAACCAGAATCCGGGCAACTTGCGCTCTTGGAATCACCGGCGAGTTCGGCGTCGTAAGCCATTTCTCATAGTTCCCGTGGTGAGTGACGACCACCGCCGATTGAGTAACGACGAGATGGCCGCGATAGCGATGCCCGTCTGTGGTGATAACCGTTGCGTTCGCAAACCGCAACCCGTCGATCTCGCTCCAGTGCCGTCTCAGCGTACCGGCATGAGCGAACATGGAAGCGCTGCAAAACAAAAAGAGCGCTGCTGCCGTTCGTGTGACGATCGTTGTCATTCGCGTCATGGGTACACAATAGAAGCGATGGCAGACCCATATTGGGTGGATTGTGACACTTTCTCAAGTGTCACAACGGCACCCCATCAACAATCTCGGTGACTGACGGATGACAGGCGAGCCACACGCCCAAATCGAGATTCTTCGGTCGAAAACGGCAGGTAAAGATAACTATTTAGATAACAGATGGATTTCTTAAGATATTGATACACCGATCTTTACGAGAATATTTGGAATGAAGTGATACCCCC
>Ga0302320_10027051_pt1 | contig 11076 bp, 7 predicted proteins | sample Bog_T0_3_FD_202130 | JGI IMG/M metagenome (GOLD analysis project Ga0302320, IMG submission 202130) | Peat permafrost microbial communities from Stordalen Mire near Abisko, Sweden - Bog_T0_3 | ecosystem: Environmental > Terrestrial > Soil > Wetlands > Peat | place: Sweden: Abisko, Stordalen Mire... | reverse complement strand
CACCGCCAACCTGTCCATCGTGAAACTGGCCACCACCGGTGCCTCGGCGGGTGACCTCGACCTCTTCAACGACCAGGGCTCCATCAACGCCATCGTCGATATCGAAGGCTGGTTCCAGACGTGACGCCCAGAAGGACGGGCGCGTCGTCAGACCGGTGAGCCACCACGGGAGATGCGCCGCCACCGGCGGCGCACAGTCGCATCGGAAGACGGGAGTTGTGCTAATCAAGCCGCCGCACTGACTACGGAGGGGTGTCCCTCGTGCCATCCCCGCGGACCCGGGCTGGTTCACAATGGGCGACGTGCCGTCGACCCCAGGTGAGTCATCCGTGGTGGGCTCGGAACCGGTCCTGGCTGTAGGGGACTCTCAAGCCGTGGCCGCTGAGCCTGCCGGCGCTTCGGTTACCCACACGATGTGGCTGGCGCGCGTCGGCGCGGCGGTCAACCCGGCACCCGAGGTCTCGATTGTGATCCCGGTGCTGCGCCGGCTGGACCTCCTCCAGCACTGCCTTAACTCGATCTCGCAACTCGCCGTTCCACCCACGTTTGAGACGATTGTGGTGGCCAACGGAACTCTCCCCGAAGCCGTTGCCGAACTCTCGCGACGTGACGACATCGTCTTGGTGGCCTCGTCCATCAACCTGGGCTTCGCCGGCGGGTGCAACTGGGGCGCGCGCTTCGCGCGCGGGCGCTTTCTCGTCCTCCTCAATGACGACACCGAGGTCGACGCCGGCTGGCTGGCAGCCTTGACCGCCGCCGCCGTCGGCAACGACGACATCGGGGCGGTGGGCAGCCGGATCGCGGGCTTCGATGGCCGGCTGCAGGAAGCAGGCTCGGTCCTCTGGCGGGACGGTGGCACGTCTCCCGTGGGCGCCGGGCTGCCCGAGGAGACCTCGCTGTACCGGTCGGTGCGTCCGGTGGACTACTGCTCGGGCTGCGGGCTGCTGGTGCGGTTGTCCGACTGGCGGGCGCTGGGAGGCCTCGACGAAGCGTACTACCCCGCCTACCACGAGGACGTCGACCTCTGCCTGGCGCTGAGAAAGGCAGGCCTCCGTATCCTCTACGCGCCGGAGGCGCGGCTCCGACATCACCGCGGCGCGAGCGCCGACGCGATCCCGCTGCGGACCTTCGCTGCCGTCCGCAACGGCGAGCGCTTCCGCGCCAAGTGGGCCGCAACACTCGTCGAGTACGATCCCGCCCCGCGACGCAAGCAGGAAGCGGAGGCGATCGACCTAGCGGTACGCGGGGCCATGGAGCGGCGGGTAGCTCCGCGACGCCCACAGGGCGCCCCACCCGAGTTCGTGTCGCCCACCGACGTGGAGGCGCTCGAAGCCCAAGTACGGGCGCTGCACAGCGAGTCGCGGCTCAAGGATGCGTTCATCGCTCACCTCCAGGAGCAGGCGAGGCGGAGACGGCAGCCGCAGGCCACGCTGGAGCTTCTTCGTCCCCTGGCCCGCCGGGTGCGCCGTATAGTCCGCTTGGCGCTGCGGCGCGCTGGTCATCCGGCAGGCTCGCCGCCGGCTTGAGGAGGTAGGAGTGTCCCTTGACGAGGCTGGGCAGCCAGAGCCCCGCCCCCTCACTGAGCGGTACGACGCCTCCTACTACGCGCACCACTGCTCCACGGGCGAGCCGATTCCGTACGAGCGCAGCGAGCATTGGCTCGGCTTCTTCGGCGGCGTGGCGGACAGGATCCGCAGCGACATCGCGCCGGCAACAACTTTGGACGTGGGCTGCGCCCATGGCTTTCTGGTCGAGTCCCTCACCGACCGAGGCATCGACGCACACGGCTTCGATGTCTCCGAGTTCGCGATCTCTCAGGTTCGTGTCGACGTGAAGCCTAGGTGCTGGATTGGCAGCGTGCTGGAGCCCATTCCCGGCCACTATGACCTGGTGACCTGCATCGAAGTGCTCGAGCATCTGGAGGTCAAGGACGCCGATCGGGCCGTCGCCAACCTGTGCACGATCACGGATGACATCCTCTTCAGCTCGACGTCGAATGACTTCCGCGAGGAAACCCACGTCAACGTCCGACCCCCAGAGTTCTGGGCCGAGCTCTTCGCACGCCACGACTTCGTGCGTGACATGGGCTTCGACGCTTCCTTCGTCGCCTGGTGGGCAGTTCGCTACCGACGCACCCGGCATCCCTTGTATCGGCTTGCCGCTGACTACGAGCGAGAGCAATGGCGCTTGCGTCTTGAGGCAAGAGAGCGCAACGCCGTGGTGCTGTCTCAGCAAGATCGGATCGATACGCTTGAGCGCGGCCTCAACGAACCCTCGCGGGCTTCGCTCGTGGCGGAGGCGGCCCGGCTCTCGCGCCAGCTGGCGGACAGCCACGCCGCCCTTGTCGATGCCGCTAGAGAGGCTCAGGAGTATCGCGTGCTGAAGGGGCGAGCTGGAGTGCGTTTCGGCATCAGGCTCGATGCCGCCGCACGGCGTCTCCTACCAATCGGCACGCGGCGCCGGCGTGCCGCCAGCCTCGTTATCCGCGGAATGGTTCACCCCGGCAGGGCGATGCGTGGCGCCACACGGCGCGTCATCGGGCGCGCGCCGCGTTCGGGCGTCGTTGACATGGACACCCAGTACCAGGCGTGGCTCGCCGCCAACGAGCCCTCCGCAGATCGGCTCACGCAGATGCGCGCCATTTCGCGGGAGTGGACGGTACGCCCGCTCCTCAGCGTCGTGCTTCCCGTCCACGACCCCGACGCAGCCTGGTTGCGCGAGGCGATCCAGTCCGTGCGCGATCAGGCATACGAAGAATGGGAGCTTTGTGTCGCCGACGACGCCTCGAAGCGACCCCATGTGCGGGAGATCCTCGATGCGGAGGCAGCCGCCGATTCGCGGATCAGGATCACCTATCGATCCGACAACGGAGGTATCGCCGAAGCCTCCAACTCGGCGCTCGCCATGGCGAACGGAGACTTTGTGGCCTTCCTCGACCACGATGACGTCCTGCGACCACACGCGCTGTGGGAGGTGGTGGCCCGGATTCGCCGAAGCCCTAACGTGGACATCATCTACTCGGACGAGGATCTGATCTTGCCCGATGGGCGGCGGGGTGGTGTGTTCTTCAAGCCCAACTGGTCGCCGGCCTGGCTGCTGTCGCAGAACTACATCACCCACCTCATGGTGGTGCGACGGAAATGTCTGGAAGACGTTGATGGCTTTAGGGCGGGGTACGACGGGAGTCAGGATCATGACCTGCTCCTCCGGCTGACCGAGAACACCACGCGTGTCGAGCACATCGCCGACGCTCTCTATTCCTGGCGCCAGACGTCTGGATCGACCGCGCTGCACCCGGACAACAAGCCGCTTGCACGTCTGGCCGGGCGCCAATGCGTCCAAGATGCGCTGGACCGCCGCGGCACGCCAGGCCACGTGAAGCTGGGACCCACACCGGGCGTCTACGACGTCCGCTACGACGTCCTAGGAACTCCGACCGTCAGCATCATCGTACCCACCCGCGACCGGCTGGACCTGCTGCGGCGCTGCATCGCCAGCGTCGACGACCTCAGCTCCTACAACCAGCGCGAGGTCGTCATTCTCGACAACGACAGCCGCGAGGCGGTTACTCACGCGTACCTGGCAACCTGTGGGCACCGTGTGGTGGCGGTTCCGGGCCCCTTCAACTACTCGCGCATCATCAACGCGGGCGTGCGAAGCACATCGACGCCCTACGTCCTGCTTCTGAACAACGACACTGTGGTGCTCAGCAAGGACTGGATCGAGTGCCTTTTGGAGCTATGTCAGCAGCCGGACATCGGTGTCGTGGGATGCACGCTGGTCCATGCAGACGGCCGTCTTCAACACACCGGTATCGGCATCGGCTACGGCCACCTGGCCTACAACCTTGGTGTGGGGCGGCCGGTTCTGCGCGATGCCAGTGCCGTGACAGGGGCGTGCATGATGGTGAAGCGCGAGGTCTTTGACCTGGTGGGCGGATTCGATGAGAGTATGGCGATCGCCTACAACGACGTTGACTTCTGCCTGCGCGTCAGGCAGCAAGGGCTGCGGGTCGTCTACACCCCCTTCGCGCACCTGAAACATGAGGAGAGCTCCAGTCGCGGTGCCCTGGACCCCACTGCTGACCATGACGCGTTTCGAACGCGGTGGGGCAACGAGGACACCCTCGAGGACCCGTTCCTCAATCCCAACGTGCGGTGGCCCGAGGCCGGGCGGCTACGCCTCCCCGGAGACTAGGCGAACCAGCCTTCGATATCGACGATGGCGTTGATGGAGCCCTGGTCGTTGAAGAGGTCGAGGTCACCCGCCGAGGCACCGGTGGTGGCCAGTTTCACGATGGACAGGTTGGCGGTGTTTTCACCCGAGCCCACGTTGAGATCGCTGGCGTTGGGCAGCGAGACGTCCGAGGGATAGAGGGTGAAGAAGGTGTATGCGGTGCCGAAGACCGCGGTGACGTTGGCGATCACCGCCACCGGCGGGGAGCTGCCTCCCGCTGCCGGCAGTCCGTCCACCCCGGCCACCGGGACGGTGAGGGTGTCGCCCGCGCCCAGGGTCTCGCCCGAGCATTCGGTGCTGTAGCCGATGCCGGCGCTGCGGGTGTCACAGAGGCGCAGGGGGCTGATGGCGTAGTAGTAGGCGCCCTGGGAGGCTTCGCTGCCGTTGCCGAACCAGCCGTTGACGTCGAGGATGAAGTTGATGGCCCCCTGGTTGTTGTAGACGCAGACGTCCTGCTGGGGCCCGAGGGGCACGATCACCCGGTTCGGCAGGTTGTAGCCGGCCGTCACGTTGAGGTTGGAGAAGGCGGGGTATCCGGTCGGGCATTGGTCGGAGCTGTTGGGCGGCACCACGCTGAGGAAGGTCCCGGCCGAACCGAAGACGGCGGTGAGGTTGAGGGCCACCGCCTCAGCGGTCCCGTTGGTGGGGACCGAGGCGGTGCAGGAGGGGTTGCCGGTGGGGCAGCCCGAGACCACCACCTTCTCCCACTGACCCTGGCCGAGGGAGTCCCCCGAGCACTCGGTGCTGTACCCGGTGACCGCCGTGGAGCGCGAGTCGCAGATGCGCAGCGGAGCGATGGGGTGGAAGAGGCCGGGCACCGAGGAGGAACCGGAGGGGGCGGCGAAGTAGCCCTGGACGTCCACGGCCACGTTGATCGAGCCCTGCGAGTTATAGATCGCGACCTGGCCTCCGGCCCCCAGGGGAACCACCACCAGGTTGGCCTGGTTGACCCCGGCATTGACATTGAGATTGGAGGCGGTGGGCACAGCCTCGCCGGCGGGGAAGACGGTGAGGAAGGTGTTGGCCGTGCCGGAGATGGCGGTGACGTTGAGCACCACCGACTGGGCGCCCGAGGGCACCGACTGGCCCTGGGGGCCGCCCACCCCGGCGACCTGCGCGTCGAGGGTGCTGCCCTTGCCGATGGAATGTCCCGAGCACTCCGTGCTGTACCAGGTGACCGCGACACTCCGCGTGTCGCAGATCCGGTACGGCTGAAGCGCCGCGTACGAGGTTGGCAGCGGACCGGGCGAGGAGACGTACGTGAAGGCCGAGCCCTCATTTCCCGACCGGGCGCTGGGATTCGACACGGTGACCGTCACCGCGCCGTCCGAACCCGCGGGGGTCAGTGCGGTGAGCTCATCGGGACCGTCGAAGAAGACACGGGGAGCTGGGTTGGCGCCGAACTGGACCGTGGCGCCGGGCTCAAATCCGCTCCCGCGTATCGCCACAGCCTGCCAGCCCGCCGCCGGCCCGCTGGACGGGCTCACGGAGGAGATGGTCGGTGTGGTCTGGGTTGCAGGCGGCGACGGGGCGGTGGGGCCATAGGCGACGGAGAAGCCGTCGCCGTCCGCGTTGGGGCCTGAGGGCGTCGACACCTGGGTGCCGTCCACCGTCATGTACCCAGCGTCGCCGGCAACAAGGTCGGGGTCGGCCCCGTTGGCGGACACCGGGTAGAAGGTGGTCTGGCCATAGTCCGCGAGTGTGCTCAGCACGCAGGTCGGATTGCAGACCTCCGGCCTCTCCACGATCCATTCCGCGGATTGCTGCGGCCCGCTGTAGGCCTGGACAGTGCTGTACTGCCCACCGGTGGTGACGTCCTGGATCGCTATCGTCCAGTTGCCCTCACTCCCCTGCGTGACGCTGGCGCAGATGAGGTTGCCAGGTGCGATGGTGAATGCGGTGATCGTGGTCTGCACAGCCGGAAGGATCTCCCACCAGGGGAGGTAGTGGAGGGACCCGCCGTAGTAGGCCTGCTCCGTCCCGGCCTGGATCAGGTCTTGGTCTTGGTTGTTGATCCCATCGATGCCAACCCACACGGACGAGTACACGTTGGCAGCGGTGGTGGGCACCGATGGCACGGTCCAGCACCCGGTGACGGCGGTGTAGGTGCCCGAGGTCGCGCTCTCCACGGCGTAGCCCGACCAGTTTTGTGAATTCCAGCCCAGGTCGGCCATCGAGGAATTCGAGGGACCCTGCGGGACAGGCTGGGCAATGAGGGGATGGGTACGAAGCTCTGGAAGGCCGCCGGCCGCCCGGACCGGCTGCGCCAGACCGCCCTGCACCCCGATGCCGGCGGCGAGAACCAGGATGGCCGCGGCCAGGGCAGCCCGTCGCACCCCTCGACCGAACGGGAGCCTTTCGGTCATCGTCACGCCTCCCAGTCCCGCGCCAGTCCAGGCGTTCCCGTTACGGGGGACGTTCCGATCGACCCGGCTCAACCAACCAGATTATCGTCGCTTCTGGGGGCCTCGCCGGCAACGCGGCGGCAACGATTCGCGGGCGGGCCGCTACCCCAGTTCCAGATGCTCGATCCGGCCCTCGCGGCAGTCCACGGTGACGCTCAGGTGGTGGCTCAGCGGCCCAGCGAGGACCGGGGCGAGCGTCGGCCCCCACACCACCTCGTCGTCGGCGATCTCCAGCTCGACATCGACCTCGTCGGCACCGTCCTCCCGCCAGTAGGTGGCGGCCACACAGCGCTCGCCGCCGTCCGCCAGGGAATGGGCGGCGCGGCCGATCAGCAGGTACGTCTGCGGGTCGCCGCGCACCGTGTCGAGTGCCTCGGTATCGAGGTATTCGTCGAAGCGGGTCTGGTCGGGCGTGTCCAGCCGGGCCAGGTCGCCGAGGAGGCGGCTGAGCAGCTCCGAGACCCGCGTGGTCGCCGACGCCCGCACTGCCGCATCCTTGTCCCAGCCCTCGTCACGGGCCGGCTCCACATGGATGAAGGTCATCTCTACTCCCCTCCGTGCGACGCCGCGGCGTCACCCGGGACGTCGCATGGTAGCCGAGTTCGGCGTGTTCCGGACCTTCTCCGAATGGAGGGGGGCCGCCCGATGTCGCCCGGCCGAGATCCCCCAGGGCGTGCCCGACGGCGTCTCGGGGCGGAGCTCCGCCTAGACTGCCCCGACGTGGAACCCGCCCGGAAAGACCAACACCGCGCGGGCCGGGCCGCCGCCACCGCCGGCACCGCTCTCCTCGGTCTCGCGCTCGCGGTCGCGATCGCGCGGCTCAGCCGGCAGGTACCCCTCAACTCGGACCAGGCCAGTTCCGTGCTGGAGGGCTGGGCCATGGCCCACGGCAACGTGCTGCTGAGCGGCTGGACGCTCCCCTCGGACAGCTTCTTCACCGACAAGCTCCCCCTTCTGGCCCTCCTCGAGTGGTTCCAGGGGCTGACCTCGGCCGTCGAGTACGAGGCCGCGGGTCTGCTCGGCGCCGCAGTCGTCCTGGCCGGCATCTGGCTGGCGGGCGGCCGGCTCCGGGGCCGGACCCGGGCGGTGGCCATGCTGTTGACCGGTGCCATGCTCGCCTCTCAGGCGCTGATCCTTCCCGGAAGCAGCGCATCCTCCCCGTCCGGCGTCCTGCTGCCCGCCGGGAGCGACCACGCCGCCAGCCTTCTCCTGCTGCTGATTGCCTTCCTGGCCCTCCAGGGTGCCGGCCGATCGAGGGCGTGGCTGGTGCTCGCCTGGCTGGCGCTCGCGGTGGCAAGCATCGGGGATCCCCTGGCAGCGGTCGTGGGCGGCGGCGCCGTCGCCGCGGTGGCCGTCCTCGACCTGGCGGTCGGGCGGCACCAGGGCACCCGCGGCGATCTGGGGCTGATCTTCATCGGGATCTCCTCCGCGGTCGCCGCACCGTTGGCCTGGTGGGGCATCAGGAGCTCGGGGGGATACACCGCCGCCCCCCTGCTCGGGAACGGGTACGGCCTGCCGCAACCGGTCTCCTCGCTCAGTCACAACCTCGCCGTCGGAGGCCAGGCCCTCCTCACCCTCTTCGGAGCGGACTTCCTGAGCCGCCCGGCCGGACTGGCCTGGCTCTCGGTCCTCCTCCACCTCTGCGGGCTGGCCCTGGTGGTGGCCGTCCTCGCCTTCCTGCTCCGGCCTCGGCGCTGGCTGGCACTCGACCTGGTGTCCCGGATCCTCGCCCTCGGCATGCTCGCCGACGTTGCCGCCTACATCGTCGGCCAGCAGGCTACGGATCTCACCTCGTCCCGCTACCTCCTCCCCTTCCTGGGCTTCGGGGCCGTCCTGGCCGGACGCGAGGGCGTGCCCCGTCTGATGGCGGTGGGCCCTCGCCTCTGGCTCGGAGGATTGGCCCTCGGCGCCGTCTACACCGGCGTCTTCGCAGCCGGCGCCATCACCGCTCAGCCGGCGCCGGCACCGCTCCCAGCGGTCACCGCTTGGCTGTCGCAGCACGGGGCCACGCATGGCGTCGGCACCTACTGGTACGCCAACGTGGTGACGGTGAGTACGCACGGTGTGATCACGGTCCGCGCGGTCAGCACGGCCTCCGGGACGCTGAAGCCGTTCCTCTGGCACACCACGGCGGCCTGGTACGACCCCGAGGATGCGCGGGCCACATTTGTCCTCCTCGACGGGAGCGACACCACCGACCAGGCCGTCGTCGAGGCGTCGCTGGGCCCGCCGAGCGAGATCACCACGGTGGCCGGCACCACGATCATGGTGTGGCCCGGCAACCTGCTCGCCAACCTCCCGCCACCCTGAGGACCATGAGTAGCGCCATCTACCTCGACCACGCGGCGACCACCCCCCTCGCCCCCGAGGTGCGCGCGGCGATCCTGCCCTGGCTGGGGGAGCTCTTTGGCAACCCCTCCTCCGCCCACGGGCACGGCCGGCGGGCGCGCGCCGCCGTGGACGACGCCCGGGACCGGGTCGCCGCCGCCGCCGGCTGCGCGTCGAGAGAGGTGATCCTCACCTCGGGCGGGACCGAGGCCGACAATCTCGCCCTCCGCGGGGTGCTGGAGCGATGGGGGGCGGAGCGCGGCCGCCACCTGGTGGTCGGCGCCGTCGAGCACGAGGCCGTCCTCGCCACGGCCCGAGAGCTGGCGGCCTCCGGGCGGGCGGACCTGACCGTCGTCGAGTGCGACCGGCAGGGACGCATCGACCCCGCCGCGGTGGCCTCAGCCGTCCGGCCCGACACCGTGCTCGTCTCCGTGATGCTCGCCAACAACGAGGTGGGGACGGTGCAGGACGTCCCGGCCATCGCCGCCGCCGCCCGTGCCCGCAACTCGCGTGCTCTGATCCACAGCGACGCGGTCCAGGCCCTGGGTCGGCTGCCCCTCGGCCTCGACGCTCTCAGCGTGGACCTCCTCAGCCTCAGCGCCCACAAGGCGTACGGACCCCAGGGGGTGGGCGCGCTGGTGGCCTGCCACGGCGTCTTCCCCGCCCCTCAGATCACCGGTGGCGGTCAGGAGCGTGAGCGCCGCTCCGGCACCGAGAACGTCGCCGGCGCCGTGGGCTTCGGCGCGGCCGCCGAGCTAGCGGAGCGCCGCCGGGAGAGGGATGCGGCGGAGCTCTCCCGTCTGGCTGGTTGGCTGACCGACCTACTGACTGAGAACGTCCCCGACCTGGAGGCGACCGGCGATCCGGCGGCCCGGCTTCCCGGTCTCTGCAGCTTCGTGGTCCGGGGGTGCCGGAGCGAGCTGCTCCTAGCCGTCCTCGACGAGCTGGGGGTCGCGGCCTCGGCCGGCAGCGCCTGCTCCAGCGGCGCGCCCGTCGCCTCCCACGTCCTCGCCGCCATGGGCTTCGGCGACCTTGCCGGCTCCGCCCTCCGCCTCAGCCTGGGGCGATCCACGACCGCCGCGGAGGTCCAGACGGCTGCCGAGCGGGTCCGGATCGCCGTCTCCCGGGTACGCAGGGGCGGCTGACCGCCCCCACCGGCTACAATTCCCGGTATGACGGTCGGGATTTCGACGGCGGCGTCGTTCAGCATGCGGGTGAGCTCCAAGGCTCACTACGGCCTGCGGATGATGATCGAGTTCGCGCGGGCCTACGGGAAGGGGCCGATGAGCCTGGCCGAGGTCTCCCGCACCGAGCACCTGCCCCTCTCCTACCTCGAGCAGCTGGCCGCCCAGCTCCGACGGGGCGGCCTCGTCGACTCCACCCGCGGCGTGCGGGGCGGCTACCGCCTCACCCGGGACCCGGATTTGATCTCGGTGCTCGACGTGGTCCAGGTGGTGGAGGGGGAGGTGGCCCCGGTGGAGTGCGTCTCCCACGGCTACGTCCAGGGCACCTGCATCCGGGAGGGCGACTGCGCCTCGCAGACCCTCTGGCGCCGGCTCAAGGCGTCGATCGATACAGTGCTCAGCCAGACGACCCTTCAGGAGCTGGTCTCCGACCACGCCCTGGTCGACAGCTTCGCCCCGCTGCCCCTCCTCGCCGGAGGAATCGGGCGGCGCGTGGCTCAGGAGGTGGCCCATGTCTGAGATCGCCGAGGAGACCCGGGTGGTGGCCGCGACCAACGAGGGCGCGTCGCCCACCGCCGAGCTGCGCGTCGACGACCTCCGGGTCTCGGTGGAGGGCAAGCCCATCCTGGACGGCGTGGACCTGCGCGTCCCGGTCGGCCAGGTCCATGTCCTGATGGGGCCCAACGGCTCCGGCAAGTCCACCCTCGCCTACAGCCTGATGGGCCACCCCAAGTACAAGGTGACCGGCGGTGCGGCCAGCTTCGACGGCCAGGATCTGCTGGCTCTGACCCCCGACAGCCGGGCCAGGCTGGGCCTCTTTCTCTCCTTCCAGAATCCGATCGCCATCCCCGGGGTGACCACCGTCAACTTCCTCCGGGCCGCGCTCCGCGCCCAGGGGAAGGAGCTCCCCGCCCGCGACTTCA
>Ga0302320_10027047_pt1 | contig 11077 bp, 9 predicted proteins | sample Bog_T0_3_FD_202130 | JGI IMG/M metagenome (GOLD analysis project Ga0302320, IMG submission 202130) | Peat permafrost microbial communities from Stordalen Mire near Abisko, Sweden - Bog_T0_3 | ecosystem: Environmental > Terrestrial > Soil > Wetlands > Peat | place: Sweden: Abisko, Stordalen Mire... | reverse complement strand
CTACTAGAATATCGCGTTGCCGAGATGTGAGTGTTTCTCTCTCTTTGAATCATTTATAATTCATCTGAACTATTTCTAGGGAGGATGATTTTGAGGCCAATCAATCTGAGCTGAAATTTCTACGGATACAGCTCCAAGCAATAGAAGCGCAGTGCGGAGAATATCTTCCCCTGAACAAGGATGAAGAACTCACGCAGAGTATCACGAATTGGAAAATTGACTGGGAGGATATCAACCAGAAGTCCAAAGCTCGGAGAAAGAAATGTCATATGTCGACAGCTCCACTGGAGAAATCCCAGATTGTTGTTAATGGCTCCTGATTCGTCTACGATACACATTTTTCACATGATTGTTCGAGTTATGAAAATCGCTGGTCCCTATATGACTAAGCCAATTTCTTTCACGTATGATTCAAACGAAAGAATTGGGCATATCATTCTGTAAGTGGACGTCTTTAAGTAGGTCTGTCTATTTATACACCAATTTATACCTCGTTTCCTCGTCTCTGCTTCTTTCTTCTACTTAATTTTTGAAAGATCCAAATCTCAATCTCAACCACCAAATTATCATGAGGAAACCAAAAAAACCCCCAGGAAATCAGGCTCTCCTTCAACACCTACGAGTTTTAATTATTAGGAACTTATCTCGAAAGTCAACGGGATCATCGCCCGAAGTTCGTTCAAGGATCTAGGAATCAAGAGCGGAAACTAATGATCTCGAAAGGCAAAGACTTGGTAGGTAGGGAAACTTTATGGATATAGTTGGATGAATCAAAGCACTTTTGACGAAGAAGAATATTAAGAAGGGTCTTTATAAGAGCGGGATAGTGCCTACGCCTCCTCCGTCGTCGATTACAAGGCCTGTGGAAAAGGATAAGAGAGGAATATAAAGTGATGTCTGCTTTGTCTCTACTTTTAGGGTCACTTAGTCTTTGGGATCAAAAAGAATGCAGATGAATACGACTAAACTTTCGAAATTTTTGTTCCATCTCTATTGATTGTTAACTAAGCCTTAGGACTACTTAAAGAGCTTTCATTTTGCGAATCGTCTAGTCATGATTGAGTCGTCCAACAGCGCGAAGTAGGGCCATTCACTATAACGTTTTATAGTCCTTAGGTTGTAAGCTAGTTCAAAATTATCTAAAGTCACGGGCAGTGAGTGAAAAACTCACCACTAAGTATAGGTGATTTTCAAATTTTGTACATTCAACTATTTGAATCTTCTATCGAACAAGAATGATTCTTCGAAACATTGAGGACAATGTGCCGGGGAGACTGGAACAATAAGGAGAATGTTCGGCAACGTATTAGCTCTGGTTGATAAAGTATTCTACCTAAAGGGAGCGACTCTTTGGAACATTGAGGAGAATGTTCGTGGAAGAGCGGGACAATTATGTTCTGTCTGAAGATATTCGTGGATAATGGTCTTGCGTTCATTAATGACCACTATTATGATTAAATAGTATATACAATTATTACTATTTTTGCTAACTTAGCCAAGGGTAGCAGACTACGACCCGCTTCACTAGGTAGAAAATTTGCCAATGATCCCCCTCTCAACACAAATAAAAACTTGACAATACCCATTTGTAGTAGTTCATATCGTTTTAGGACGCTGGGTTGATATAAAGGCCCTTTTGCTTGTCAATTTAGTTGATAGAGCTTCTTTCATTTTACTCTTTTTTATCACCCGTGCTGCCCGAGCTTCCGCCTCAGAGTAAGAACAATACAGAGACAACTATTTACCTCACAAACCTCTCTTTACCCCGTTTCTATGCACTAGTAATACAGCGCTCAAAAGGGAATCCCTTAGCCCCCATAGGAAGCTGCTAGAACTTCTATCGAAAGTTTTCTCCCGCAACAACCAAGCCACGATGCGTCAACCCTCTTCAAATCGAAGCAAGTGATACATAAACAACTCCTTAGCAAAGTTATGAAATAATGAACAAATTGAAAGTGGGCCTTTTGGTGTTTTATTAGCTCAATCTACTGTAAGCATATTTCTTATCTCCAATCGAAAGTATTTGATTAGTTGGAAGCTCCGATCGTGAACCTCGGCATCCGGGCCCCGCCGCCTGTATTACTCTTTCATTAGACGTTTCCTTTCTGTGTTTAGATTCAACAATCCTGTCTTTTTCTTTGTGCTCCTTCCATCCTTCCCTCTAATTATAAACAACTCACTACCAAGATGCCTTATCAAACGCTTACTCGCGCAGAGGTCTCCAAGAATAATACCGAGGAAGCCCTCTGGTTTATCATTGACAGCAAAGTTTACGATGTGACTGATTTTTTAGATGTAAGTTCTTGGTGTGCCTTTGCTCCTTTAAGTAGTTTTAGGAGGTGAATGTCCCACAAAGGTTGAAGCATTCGATTTCCCAATGCCTGAGACTTTCTGGGACATTCACGTTGGTGCTCCGAAGAGAGTCTTGGGTGGAAAATTCAGTTGGATGTTCAAAGAGGCGCCACACTATTGAATATTCTCCCCCTTCCCCTCTTCCGCCCTCCTGATGTGGTAGCGCTGATTCCAATATCCCAACTTACAGGCTCACCCAGGCGGAGAGTCTGTCTTAAAGCAAGTAGCAGGTGTGGACGCGACAGAAGCTTTCTACAATCTCCATAAACAAGAAGTCCTCCAAAAATACTCGAATCTCTGTATAGGCACAATCGAAGGCGAGAAGCCCCAGGTTATTGAACATAATCCTGGGGATCTCAGTGTGGTACCTTATGGAGAACCCACTTGGCTTACACCGCAATTCAAAAGTCCTTATTACAGCGAGAGTCACCGTCGATTGCAGAAGGCCTTGAGGATATTTACAGACAAATATGTTACTCCTGTTGCACAGGAATGTGAGAAGACTGGGAAACATATACCACAAGATCTCATTGATAGGATGTCGATGGCGGGAATTTTGCATATGCGTCTTGGTCCTGGAAAACATCTGCATGGAGTGAAACTTATGGACGGCGCTGTGGAGGGCGATGAATTCGATTATTTTCATGACATGATCGTGGGTCAGGAAATGGTTCGTGCCAATGCTCGGGGGTTTCAAGATGGCAATATGGCTGGTATGACCATATCGCTAACGGGTGCGTATAAACGGGTTCCTTTATTACAATCCCCGTTTCTTAATTAAAACTGGTGCTTGCATATAGCTATGCATTTACTTCACCTTCCAAAATCGAGAAATCTACTTCACATCTTCTAAAAATTTCCAAATTATGCAAAAACTGACTTCCTGACCTCCAACAGCCGTCCTTCAATTTGCCAATGATGAGGCCTGGAAGAACAAAATTGCCCAGGAGGTCTTTAGCGGGGAGAAGAAGATATGTCTCGCTATCACTGAAGCTTTTGCAGGTTCGGATGTCGCAGGTATCCGAACAACGGCAGAGAAAACCTCTGATGGAAAACATTATATTGTGAATGGCACCAAGAAATGGATCACCAATGGGGTTTTCTGTGACTATTTTGTTACTGGTGTTAAGACTGGTAAGATGAGTCATACTCTCCTAGGCTTGATTATACTGATTATAGCAGACAAGGGACTTTCTGTCATCCTCATTGCGCGAGGGGAAGGTGTAGAGACGTCAGCTATCAAGACGTCTTACTCTGCGGCTGCTGGTACAGCTTACGTTACATTTGACAACGTAAAGGTACCGGTAGAGAATCTGTTAGGACAGGAGAACAAGGGAATTCATGTTATTCTCAGCAATTTTAACCACGAGAGATGGATGATGGCTGGCGCTGTTATTCGAATGATGCGTTTGGTCACAGAAGAATGCATTAAATGGAGTAATCAAAGATTAGTATTCGGTAAGAAGCTAACCGATCAGCCTGTAATCCGCCAAAAGTATGACCAATTTCTCTATATATCGGAGCTTCTTTACTAACAATCATCACAGACTCGCGAAAATGATCTCGCATTGTGAAGCTAATCAAGCATGGCTGGAGAATATAACTTATCAGATGACATTGATGCCCTATAAACAACAATCCACGCATCTTGCTGGGCCCATCGGTCTTCTCAAAATGTTTGCCACGCGTTCAGCTCATGAGTGCGCGGATGAGGCCGTTCAGATCTTCGGAGGAAGAGCATTGACGCAGACTGGGATGGGAAGGACGATTGAGATGTTCCATCGCACGTAAGTTTCTGCATTGGCCGCAAGGCCATGGTCTATATGCTAATGTTGTTGTATAGCTACAAATTTGATGCTATTTTGGGAGGAGCTGAAGAGGTCCTAGGTGATTTAGGGGTTAGACAGGCTCTGAAGAACATGCCAAAGAGCATGCTGTAAACTTGCCAACTTACATGTAGGGACTATAAGATAGTTTTGTAGAAACCGAGATGTATTACCTGTAGCTATTATCCTCGCTTTAGGTGTCAGAGATAGCCCAAGTCCAACCCTCTAAATAATCCTAGGAGATATTGAATGAACAATTTTCGGACGTTCAAATCCGATATCAGAAGGAAGGTAGTGTTCCCCCTGATCAGATTTGTTCGCCGACTATTCATACAGAATGTTCTAACATTCCATGAGGGCGAAGTCGGAATGGTTCATTTTACCCGAGCCTACCCCTACCGCTGCCCCTTTTTCTTTACCCCGCGTGAGTCAAGAAGGTGGAGAGCGAATTGCTTCTTTCCCTATTCTTTTCCCTATTAACCCCGCTAAGGGCCCCAGAGCTGCTTCCTAATCAAGATGACCAAGGATCTCTCTTTTGTACATAAGCAACTAATTGATCTCTATTCAAACGACCACTGTTCTCCTATTACAGTATTGAACCTTTGATTTATCTACGCGACGACCTTTGGAGCTTACGGCAATGTCTAGGGTCAAAGATTTACCATGGCCTTCACGAATGGCGGACGATGAATGGGCCGAGGTCTCAGAGGGACTGCCTACAAAGGATGAGCCCTTCATCAATAAGTATTTGATGGGTCGGGAAGCTCTGATTCTGCAGGAAAAGACGCAAAGAAGTGGTCAGTCTTCCCTTTCCTCTAAGACTCTATACATCACTCATAAATCCTCAACCCAGACCATGCATTCAGGCAATCTCTATCTCCGATAGCAAAAGAAGCTTGCTCTATCGTATCCCGTATCCGTAATGAAGAACAGCGCACAATATGGACGTCCGAGTTCGAAGATATCCTTGCACAGAAAACAGGCGCGAATATATACCCTGGCATGATGTTCTCACTTGCAAAGGAGCGTATGGAGAAGACGACCCTGTGGAAGATCATTAAAAAGATGCCCAAGGGAACGCTGCTACACGCTCATATGGACGCTATGGTGGATTTTGATTATTTGTTTGACCTGTTGCTGAAGACACCAGGGATGCAAATCCATTGTGATAGGTCTTTGGATACACCCGAGGCTCTGGAAGCTGCACCAATTCGATTCAGGTATAGGAAGATAGATGGTGGTATGTATCCTGTCTGTGGAAGAAGTCTGGATTTAGTGTTGGAGCTGACATTACTTCAGAAGATGGCTCTTTGATTTGGACCTCGACCTACACCCCAAATGCCTTTATCCCTATTTCGAAAGCTGCAGATTCTTTCCCTAACGGTGGTGTGGCAGGCTTTATCGCCTGGCTTAAAGGCCGCTGTAGCATCACAAACACCGAGTCATTAGAGCATCATCATGGAGTTGATGCAGTATGGCGAAAATTTTCGTCTTGTTTTACAATCCTTAATAACATTATTTTCTATGAGCCTATTTTCCGAGCATTCATGAAACGAATGATGCAGCTTTTATATGCTGATGGCATCAAATGGGTCGACATGCGACTTGCATTTACCTTCTTTTATTACAAAGAAGGTCAAGAGACTCCAGAAAAGACCTACAGCGAGATGTTTCGGGTATTTGGGGAAGAGATCGAGAAATTCAAGGCTTCAGAAGAAGGAAGGGGCTTTTGGGGCGTTAGGATGATATGGACAGGTATTCGGGCACTTGATACCAGGAAAATCGTTGAAGACATGGATGCATGCTTGGCCATCAAGATTGCTTACCCGCATCTGATATCCGGATATGACTTAGTTGGACAAGAAGATGCTGGTCGACCATTGAAGGATGTACTTCCGGAGCTATTTTGGTTCAAGAAGCAATGTGCTCAAGAAGGCGTTGAGATTCCATTCTTCTTTCATGCTGGAGAATGTCTCGGTGATGGAAGCGATACCGACCAAAATCTTTTCGACGCCATCCTTCTTGGGACCAGACGCATTGGGCACGGCTTCAGTCTTTATAAACATCCGCTTCTGATCGACATGGTTAAAGACAAGAAGATCCTGGTAGAGAGCTGCCCGATATCTAACGAAGTTCTTCGCCTTTGTACGTCTGCGCTGTCCCATCCTTTACCAGCATTACTCGCCAGAGGGGTTTCCTGCTCCTTGTGTAATGATGATCCCGCTATGCTAGGCCAAGATACCGCTGGAATGACACACGATTTTTGGCAGGCTCTTCAAGCGTGGGACAACCTCGGGCTTGCTGGCTTAGGATCTCTGGCCGAGAATAGTGTAAGGTGGGCAGCCTTCGAAGACCAAACTAATGCTGAGTGGACGCATGGTATCAAGGAAGCCACATTAGGGAATGGTGTTAGGGCTGAGAGAATGAAGGAATGGTATATTGAATTCGAAGAGTATTGCTTGTGGATTGTGACGGAGTTTGGTGATGATGGAGAGAGCGCAGCAAAAATCAGAAAAGAGATTGGTCTCGATGCTCAAGATTGAGGCGATGGAATACTATGGCGTTTTGGACGGCATGGGCAAACAGTAACCCTTAACGGTGCTATAGAATCGGGGTTTAGTAGACAGGCTATAGAGGTGCTTAGGAGTCAAACTTCAACGTTATAGACAAACCGGAAAGGCCTGAATCGCAATACACAATTCATTCACCAATTTATATGCTGAGCTACTCAGCATCAGAGAGACAATTGGATTCACGTGAGTTTTGAATAGCCTAGTTTTGATATGGCCTTGTGTTGGCTATTATGTCGCATCGCTATGTGAATAGTCTCATTCACATGCGGAATCACATAATCCTGGACAGGCATGCTTTTGTAATATCCGATTCGATCGTCTTCAATGAATCAGAAGATTGTCACCAATCACTCACTCTTACGTTTTCCAAACAACGCACTCGAGGTTATCAGTGTGATTCAACACAATTACGACAATGGACAGCGATATCGTGTATTTTGTAGGAGTCATATATATTTAAATGCATATAACCACCTGCCGCCGGGTAGCAAGCAATCCACCTATCCGCCTCCGCCACTAACAATCGGCCTGGCACGACCGGGGCGTTAGTTCTATTTCGTTATCGATAAGAAAAAGCAAAACAACGCCGTTAGGTAGTCGTAGTCCCCACAATGTTGGCGAAGCATGACCATGAACCCATGAACGAACCCATGAACGAACCCATGAATCCATGAATCGCCGTGAAATGTTTACAGCATCGACACTAGTAGCCTGGTTCGAACATCTAAGCTGTTTGCTCGAAGCCTCATTCACCACTAGGCCTCTGATCGCCTGAAATATGATGATTACCGGTAATGCGATTCCGTTGTCCATCTTGCACGAGGTTATGGTCAGGATCTTGCATCATCTCGAGACATCTTCCCAACTTTGATAGCATCATTAAGCCTGGAAGAAGTCAGAAGACCCGACCCTGACAGGCGAATCTCGAAATACAAACAACAACTGGATATCCATTCCACGCCATCCCGCAATCATGGCGTCCTATTTTCAGTCCTACTTTCAAAAGTCCTCTATGCCCAAACGACTCCTTCAATATGCCCTCTCCCGACTGGAGATTCTCGATACCGATGCGCTGGATCTCGACAACCTGGATATTGCTTGGGGAAAGAACAGTGTCTTTGAATTCAAAGATGTCGGCTTGAGGTTAAGGGTGAATATTTTATTCCTTGATATCCATACTGTGCCTGGGGATAAATGCTAATAGGCACCGTGCAACTAGAAACTAGAAACCTTACTCCAACTTCCTCCTACATTCGAGCTCGTCCAAGCCCGTGTAGTTTTGTTACGACTTACTATCCCCGTCGACATTTACAGCAGTCCAATACTAGTTGAAGTCGAGGGGGTAGAATGCCAACTGCGGATTGAGTCGGATAAGGGAACCATAATCTCACGAACAAACCATGACCGGAAACGAAAGAGACCATTGTCAAGAAATCGGGCTGTTGGCAGACCATATAGCGGGAATCAAGAAGATGGAGAGTTACCTACGGCTGTTGACCTTGCGGAATCATTCTTACAAACAGAGCCAAGAGAAGAGAAGGCAGAACTGGAGGCAGCGCTATCAGAGACACAGGATCTTGCTGCTTCTATGATGTCGAACGATGATGAGGTTGAGATACCTGTAGGAACTGGGGCTGCATTGTCGCTCCCAGCGTTTATGGCTAGGTTTCTACAAGGCATTGTCGACCGTCTTCAAATAAGGGTCAGTAGTATTACACTTAATCTAGATGTTGATATCCCAACGGAATCAGCTCGGACGACGCCTACACGCTCAACGGATCCAATTACCCTTCAACTGAAGGTTGATAATGTGGATATTGAGGGAGTGACACACGATCTAGCAGATGCACCTATTGGAGTTGATGGGGGGAGTTCACTTGAGCACAAGGAGGGAAAACGGCTTATTTTCCTTAGCAAAATCCGAGGCGCGATTGTTTCTGAAGCCGATCTCTTCTCCAGTTTAGCCCGATCTACGGCATTATCATCTCCAGCGGCTACGCAATCCGACCTATCTGAAGAAAGACGCTCTCCTGGAAAGTTACACTTGAGCGGAAGAGACAGTCGAGTAGGAGATTTCGATGGAGCATCATCGCCGTCCCGATCATCTATTGCTTCTTCTCACCAGTCGTCAGTAGCTTCCTTGCCACGAGTCGATTATGCGCCGTCTTTGAAAGCCTCAACTATTGCTAGTGACAGTGGTCGATTTGACGATGCCCCTGAGGACGAAACCTCCTCGAATCTCTCAGAAAGCATGCATAGCGATGTTGGTGATAGTATGTATGAGAATTCTGCATATCTGGATCAAGTCACGGAGAGTTTGCATCTGGAAGACAATGAGCATTTGAACTTGAAACCCTCGTCATCGAATATTGCCAGTAGACATGGTCTCCCGGATTCAGAATCACCTGCCCTTACCCCTCGAGCGTCGAGGCAATTTCCCCCACTATTGCCCACAGAAGCAGAGTCTAGGCCCTCACTTACTAACAGTGATCGTCACATAATGCTGCAGTCCTCCGCTTTGCCCACTCGACAGCATCCAAGATTTGCTCATCAGCGAGTGTCACAATCGCAACCATCACTCCCCACTGATGTTATTGAGAATAGCAGGCTCTTATCTCGGGTACCAAGTTCTGACGTTGAGATCGAAACAACGGAAAGTGGCGAGGAAGATGGAGGCTCAACGCCTGTTAGGGAAGAAGATCTTACCCAGTCACAATTATTCAGTCATGAAGATGCCGAGAGCATGTACATGAGTGCTCTTTCCCAGGCGTCTTTCGCAGGAAGAGTACCTGGCGGTTGGGCTCACTCAAGTAGTGAAAGCGATGAGCAATCTGCTCCAAATAGTCCTATTAAATCGAACCCGCCAGATGAGCCTCTGGACAACCTTGAGCATGCCCTCCAAGCTAGCCCTACTTCTAGCTCACCACCTCTTGGTCGATCTTTTGTGGAACCAGAGCCTCTTAGAGCATCAGCTAAGAGTATACTATCGAGACCTTCAACTGCAGAGGAGCAGCCAGTTGGCCCATCGATGCCGCATATTTCCAGCAATGTCTCGGAGAAATCTAGTACGTCTTCCGAAGGCTATACTCGGATGACGAAGCAAATATTCAACCTTGATCAGGTTGCTATATATGTACCCGCTATGGTTGACGCATCTTCCGATCCTTTGGAGGCTGTCGCTGCTAGTACAATGTTTAGCAGTAACTTTGACGGTCAGAGCGAGGGTTCCCGCTCTACAGCAGTAAATCTACCTGGGGCTTTTTCAATATATGGTCACTCTACCTACTCTACACAAACGCAACAGCCACAACCGCCGCCGACACCGAAAGTAGCGGAGTCTGATCCATCCATTGAAGTCGCTCTTGGGAATCTTCTGTTTCAACTGGACATATCTATGGGCAGGGTCTTATTCATGCTCATTACTAAGCTTCAAGCATCCCTAAAGCAAGAACGGTCCAAACCACCTCCACAGAATGCCAGCACGAGTTCATCCGAGCTCGACGTGTCGATCAGTGCTCAGCAGGTTTCATTAAAATTTTTGGAAAGACTCGAGGGTACTTTAGGCTCGCATGGACTGCCTCCATATGGGCACAATGCATTTCCTGCACCAGAGGCGGATATTCTTCTGCGAGCGACCTTGGATGGACTCGGTATTCGTCGAAAGTCTTCTGGATCCTCAACGAACACTGCACTGACGCTGAAGAAGTTTGAATTCGGCTATGCACAAGAAAACATCGTATCGTTCGATGCGGGGCTTCAAATGCGAGCCTCCGTTCGTGATTTAACTGCATCTGCAGGCATTGACATCGCAGTGAACATAATTGAAGAGAAGGAGAGCACTCGATTTGAGGTCATTACTCTGCCACTACATGTTTCAATTGATCTCCAGAGACTTGATGAGACATTCAGCTGGTTTGGGGGATTGAGCAGTGTTCTGAACCTTGGCAGTTCTATTGCCTCAAATGCAACTGTTACTTCAACTCCTCCTAGCAAACCGAAGCCTCGTGGAGTACGATTTGATACTCCGATCAAACCAGATGATAAATCCTTAGCTAAAGACAATAAGGCTAACGTCCGTATCGGTGGGTTTATTCTTGACTTGGTGGGTGCAGAGTGCAGCGTGGGCGTGGAAACATCAGCAGTCAAGCTCGTTACTAGGGACGAGGGCATTGGAATTGGAGTTTCGAAGATCAGACTTTCTGGACCAATCTTGAGGCACTCAAACGATGACCCAGCCATCACAGTGGATATCTCTACGACGCGGATTGAATATCGTCCGTCACCCTTGAATGCAGATCTAGATCGCTTACTCTCGCTTATCACTCC
>Ga0302320_10027044_pt1 | contig 11078 bp, 7 predicted proteins | sample Bog_T0_3_FD_202130 | JGI IMG/M metagenome (GOLD analysis project Ga0302320, IMG submission 202130) | Peat permafrost microbial communities from Stordalen Mire near Abisko, Sweden - Bog_T0_3 | ecosystem: Environmental > Terrestrial > Soil > Wetlands > Peat | place: Sweden: Abisko, Stordalen Mire... | reverse complement strand
GGCGTCATTAACGACGTCATGTGGGGCGTCACCCTCGAGGTCAACGTCACCGCCAACTTCAAGCTCACCGACGAGGCCGAGCCCATCTTCCAGGCGCAGGATATCGACGCCAGCATCGTTCTCACCAGCTCCGCCAACGCCGTCGTCGCCAAGCGCGGCACTGAGGCCTACGACGTCTCCAAGGCCGCCCTCAGCCATCTTGTCCGCGAACTCGCCATCACCTACTCGCCCAAGATTCGCGTCAACGGCATCAGCCCCGCCACCGTCGTCAAAGGTTCAACCATGTTCCCGCGCGACCGCGTCATCGCCAGCCTCAAGAAGTACAATCTGGCCTACGATGAGAAGGCCAGCGACGACGAGCTGCGCAACCAGTTGGCCCACTACTACGCCCGGCGCACCCTCACCGGCCAGCCCATCGACCCCAGTGACTGTGCCCAGGCGATCCTCTTCCTCGCCGGCCCGCACACCCCTTGCACCACTGGCCACATCATCCCCGTCGATGGCGGGTTGACCGAGGCATTCCTCCGCTAAATCATAAGGAGCCTCCGATCAAGTGCACGCTTTGAAAGGGACGGGATTTATCCCGTCCGTAAACCGCACCAAGTAAGAGGGGCTTTAGCCCCTGAGGAATGTCGAATATTTGTTCAGACCTTCCTCAAATAAACTGAAGTACTCTAACCGAGAAAGCAGCAATGAAAAGTTCGATCCGCAGACCCCTCAAGCCCAACGATCCGCGCGCCTCCATCGCGGTCGATCTGGGCGCCGAAAGCTGCCGCGTCTCGCTCCTGCGCTGGACCGACGGCCATCCCTCCATCAATCTGGTCCATCGCTTTCCCAACAATCCGCGCGAGGTCGATGGCGGCTTGCGTTGGGACCTCAAAGGCATTACGTCAGGCCTCGAAGACGGCCTGCGCAAGTGCGCCGAGCTCGCTCCTGAAGGCATCCGCTCCATCGCGGTCGATGGCTGGGCCGTCGACTATGTGCGCGTCGATGCCGCCGGCAATCCCCTCGCCGACCCCTTCTGCTATCGCGATCCACGCACCATCAAGGCCCAGCGTGCCGCCCATCGCAAGTGCAGCCAGGAGCGCATGCGCGAGCTCACCGGCATCCAGATCCTGTCCCTCAACACCGTCTACCAGCTCTACGCCGACCAACTCGCCGGAATGCCCGACTCCGAAGCCCAGCAGTGGCTCAACCTGCCGGAGTATCTGCTCGCCCACTGGGGTGGCGCGCGCATTGCCGAGTACACCAACGCCACCCACACCCAGCTGGTCGAACTCTACAAGAAGCAGTGGTGCCGCGAGATCTTCAACTGCCTCCACCTCGACCTCGCCAGCGCCCCCAAGATCGTCCCGCCCGGCACCGACCTCGGCAAGCTCACCGGCCCGCTCGCGGACCTGCCCGCCTTCGCCGACACCACCCTGATCGCGCCCGCCTGCCACGACACCGCCGCCGCCATCGCCGGCATCCCCGCCACCGGCAACGATTGGGCCTACATCAGTTCAGGCACCTGGTCGCTGGTCGGCACGCTGATTGAGCAGCCGCGCAACAACGCCGCCGCCCAGGCGGAAAACTTCACCAACCTCGGCGCCGTCGGCGGCAGCATCTGCTTCCACAAAAACGTCAACGGCATGTGGCTCATCCGCCAGTGTATCGACCAGTGGGCGCTCGCCGGCACCGTCTGGCCCGTCGTCGATCTCGTCGCCGCCTCCGAGCTGGTTCCCTGCCCCGAAGGCCTGCTCGACGTAGACGATCCCGACCTTCTGCTCCCCGAGCACATGCCCCAGCGCATCAACGCCCAGCGCGCCAAACGCGGCCTCGCCCCACTGGACGAGTCGCCCGCCAACGCGCCCGCCTTCGCCAGCCTCATCTTCCACTCGCTCGCCGCCCGCTACGCCCGCGTGCTGGATCGCGTCGCCTTCCTCACCGGCAAGACCCTGAAGCGGCTCTTCATCGTCGGCGGCGCCAACCAGAACGCCTTCCTCAACCGCCTCACCGCAGAGGCCACTCACCTCGAAGTCTTCCGCGGATCGCCGGAAAGCTCCACCGTCGGCAACTTCGCGGTGCAGCTCGCCACCCTCGAAGGCAGCCGCGACCCCGTCACCGGCGCCCACGCCGAACCGGTCGCCGCCTGGGCCGGCCTCTTCATCGACGCCCTCGACGCCATCCCCGCCCCAGAACCCACCACCGACTAACCCGCGTGGCCCTTAGGCTCAACGAATTCTACCCGACCATTCATTGAGACCGTCGGAACTCTTAGGTCCGGCCGGTGTGCGCGAATCTCCTTCATCATCGTGTCGATGTCGTCCAAGCGAAAATGGCGCAGTGACACATCAACGAAAGCCTTCGCATCCCGCTTAGCTCCGTGGATTTCGATTCGTCGAAACGGCCTCGACTGACTAGCGGATACCTTGTAACGAATACTGCTAATCTCATCGAATCCGATGTGCCTTTCCGGCCCTCCGCTGGCGCGCATATACACTCCGGCTCCGTCCCACAGCACACGATACTTTAATCCGAAGTTAAGGTAACCAAACGAAAATAGTGGGATAACTAGGCACACGAACAAGAGCGCGAACTGCCAGTCGGACGATTTAAGTGATTCGTAGACCACCAGAATTGTCACGCAAGAAAAAATCACCCCAACGCCGATATAAGGTTGAACCGTCCGCCTTAAAGCAACCCGCTCTTGATCGGCCACAGACTTCCTCTGTCCCCATACCCGCTAAAGGCTAATAGCTAAGAGCTTATGGCTAGCCACTGCCCTTACTCCAGCCCCCGATCCTTCAGCATCGGCCCGGTGCTCGGCTCTGCGCCCAGCCACGCTGCATATACCTTCGCCAGGTCCTCCGTATTTCCATTGGACAGCACCATCTGCCGGAAGCGGTCGCCGTTCGCCCGCGTCAATCCGCCGTGGTCTTCGAACCACTGGTACGCGTCATCGTCCAGCATCTCGCTCCACAGGTACGCGTAGTAGCCCGCCGCATAGCCTCCGCCCCATATATGCGCGAAGTAGGTTGACCGGTACCGCGGGGGCACCGTCGCCAGCGCAATCTTCTTCCGCTCCAGCGCCGCCTTCTCGAAGTCGTCCGGCTTCTCCAGCGGCGCCGTCACCGGAATCGTATGCCACTGCATATCCAACTCCGCCGCCGCCAGCAGTTCGGTCAGCAGATATCCCTGGTTGAACTTCTCCGCCTTGCGGATCTTCGCCGCCAGCTCCGCCGGCATCGCCTCGCCGGTCTTGTAATGCTTGGCGAAGTGGTCGAACACCGCCGGATAGCTCGCCCAGTGCTCGTTGAACTGCGATGGAAACTCGACAAAGTCACGCGGCACGCTGGTGCCCGAAAGGTAGGGATACTCCGCATTCGAAAACATCCCATGCAACGCGTGGCCAAACTCGTGGAACATCGTGGTCACATCGGTAAAGCTGATCAGCGCCGGCTCGCCTGCCGCCGGCTTCTGGAAGTTGGCCACGTTGTAGATTACCGGCAGCGTCCCCAGTAGCTTCGACTGGTCCGCAAAGTTGCTCATCCACGCGCCGCCGCTCTTATTGTCGCGCTTGAAGTAGTCGCAATACCACAGCGCCAGCGGCTTGCCGTTCGCGTCGAACACCTCGAACACCCGCACGTCCGCCTGGTACACCGGAATGTCCTTGCGCTCCTTGAACGTAATTCCATAGAGCTGGTTGGCCGCGTAGAACACGCCATTCTGCAGCACATTCCACACCTCGAAGTACGGCTTCACCTGCGCCTCGTCCAGATCGTACTTCGCCTTCCGCACCTGCTCCGAGTAGAACTCCCAATCCCACGGCTGTAGCTGGAACTCGCCCTTCTGCGCGTCAATGACGGCCTGGATCTCTTTGCCCTCCGCCATCGCGTTTGCCGTCGACGCCGGCACCAGCGCGTCCATAAACTTCACCGCTGCCTCCGGAGTCTTCGCCATCTGGTCTTCCAGGTTCCACGCCGCATAGTTTGCGAAGCCCAGCAGCTTGGCCTTCTCCGCGCGCACCTGCGCCAGCCGCGCAATCGTGTCGCGCGTATCGTTCGCACCGCCTCGCTCCGCGCGGTTCCACGAGTCCTCAAACACCGCCTGCCGTGTCGCCCTGTCCTCCAGCGACACCAGAATCGGCTGCTGCGTCGTGTTCTGCAGCGGGAGCACGTACCCCTCCACCTTGCGTCCCTTCGCCGCCTCCACCGCTGCCCCGATCTGCGCGTCGCTCAACCCCTTCAGCGCGTTCTTGTCCTTGGTCGTAAACGCCGCCTCCTTGGTCGCCGCCAGCAGCTTCGTCCGGAACGCGTTCTGCAGCGTGGACTCCTCCTCATTCAACTTCTTCAGCTTCGCCTTGTCCTCGGCGCTCAGGTTCGCGCCCTGGTGCACAAAGTGCTTGTAGTACACATCCACCAGCCGCTTCGATTCCGCATCCAGCCCCAGTGCATCCATCTGTTTGTAAATTGCTGCCACGCGTGCAAACAGCTTCTCATTCAGAAAGATTGCATCGTCATGCGCCGCACGCTTCGGCGACTCAATCTCATCCACCTTATCCAGCGTCGGGTTGGTGTTCGCCCCGGTCACTCCGTCAAACACCTCCGCCACCCGCCCATAGAGCTGCCCACTCCGCTCTAGCGCCACCAGCGTATTCTCGAACGTCGGCGCCGCCGGGCTATTGGCAATCGCCTCAACCTCCTTCAACTGCTCGGCCATGCCCGCCTCCAGCGCGGGCTGGTAGTCCGTATCCTTGATCCGGTCGAACGCCGGCGCATGATACGGCAGCGTGCTCGCCGCATAGAACGGATTCTCCGGCCCAAACGCCGCCGTCTGCCCCTCAGCCGCGATCCCACCCAGCGCAACCGCGCCCGCTAACACGCCCATCTGCAAAAGACTCCTCATTGTCATCTGGCCCCTCTGATTGAACCGACTTGAACCAACCGATTCGCTCAATGTTCCATTGTAGAGGAATCCCGCACCGCTCCCACGCTCCTCGGCAGGGCCTTCACTGCAGCCCGTCAGCATCCAATCAGCTGCCTTACGGTCCCTGCACCTGGCGGAAGTTCACTCCATCGATCTTGCCGTCTGCCGCCATCGTGATGCGCCACTCCGTCTTCGCGTGTTCGAACTCTACCGCGTAAACGTCGGCCCCGTTCCGCGCCACGCTGTTAAAGGTCACCGACTGCACCGCGCCAAACTTCGCAAACATCGCCGTAATCGCGGTCAGCTGTTGCCGCGTCGCATCGGCCAGACCCGCACTCATCTGGTCGTAATCCGGCTTTCCTGCCTGCACCCCCGCAATGTTCCGCCGCAGCGCAGCCTCGCTTCCCGGCGCTGGCGTCTGGCCTGCAAATCGCTTCGCCGCCGCCGCATCCTTCGCGGCCGCCTCGTCCATCAGCCGCTTGCCCTCGGCATCGTCCAGCCGCTTCAACGGCATGAGCTGCCCATTCTGGTGCAGCACCACGCTGACGACCTTCCCAGCGGCGTCCTTTTCAAAGAACAGCTCCGCCTCCACCACCTTCAGGAAGAACCTCCCATCCGCCTCGGGATAGATCGCGACCTTCCCCTGCCCGGTAAGCTGGCTCTGCAACTGGTCGCCGTCCAGCGTGATCGTCATGGTCACGCCCGGCTGCAGTTGGTACACGCCCTCGTATGCCTTCAACACCTCCGGCGCAACCTTCACCTCCTCATGCGCCACCGTCTTCAAGTCGGGCCAGCCATACTCCGTCGCAATGCTCGCCATAATCTGCTCTGCCAGCCGCGTGCCGCCCTGCGCATTGGTCATAATCACCGCGCCATCGCCGTGATGTTGATACGCTATCATCTCGCTCTCGAACCCCTCATTCACCCCGCCATGCCCGAAGTAAGGGTCGGCGACCGATCCGCCAATCTGCACCCCAAGTCCCCAGTCGCCCATCCCGCGCGCCACCATCTGCCGCGTCAAATCCTGAGAAAGCACACGGTTCGCCTTCCCCTGCAGCGAAAGCTGCACCTCCATGCAGTACCGGGCCAGGTCCGTCGGCGTCGTCCACAACCCCGCCGCGGTCATTTCTGGATAGGTGTGCGCCCCGCCCTTGATCGCCGTTCCGTTGGCGTTATAAGGCACCGCCGCATTCGCCTGCATCGCCACCGGCAATGGCTGCTCGTAGGTGCTGTGGGTCATCCCGATGGGTGCCAGCACCGTGTCGTGCATCAGCTTCGGGAACGCCTCCTTGGCCGTGTCCAGCAGCACCTGCTCCATCACCACATAGCCGCCGCCGGAGTAGCTAAATTTGCTTCCAGGCTCGCTCTCCAGCCGGATCGCCGGCGTGTTGGCCGGCTTCTCCCCATTCAGCACCTGCACCAGCGTCGGCACCGCATCGCCGGCCGCATATCCGGGAAATCCATGCACGGTGAACCCCGCCGTATGCGTCAGCAGCTCGCGCAGCGTCACCGGCTTGCCATTGGCCACGGCACTCGCCGGAACCTTCCACGACGTCAGCTCGGTGTTCACGTCCGCGTCCAGCGTCAGCTTCTTGTCCTGCACCTCGCGCAGCGCCGCCATCGCCGCCACCGGCTTGCTGATCGAGCCTGCCTGGAACAGCGTATCGGCGTTCACCGGCGCGCCTCCCACCTGCACCACGCCAAAGCCCTGCGCCCACTCAATCGCCCCGTTATGGATCACCGAGATGCTCACCCCGGGAACGTGAAGCGCCGCCATCTGCGCAGCCAGAGTCTTGCACGCGGCCGCTTCCCCCTTCACCTGCACCCCCGCAGCCAGGCAGGAGGTGACCTTCTCAATATGCCGCTGCACCTCGACCGGCACAGCCCCGGCCACAACCGGCCCGCCCGCCGGCTTCGTCTGGGCCGCCGCCATCTGTAACGCCAGCAAGACCGCCGCACTCCCCACGCAAATCTTCCATCTGGCAACCATCGACCACCTCGTTCGCGGTCTGGCCTTCGCTGCGTTGCCTTGGATGCCTTGTCTTGGATACAACGACAAGCGCCGCCGACCGGTAAGCCAGCCTACCGAACGCCCCCACCGTTTGCAAACCCACCCGCACCCAGCCGCACTCGCTCTCATGCCGTATCCTTGATGAGTCTATGACTGAACCCATCCGCATCGGCTCGCGGGGATCGCAGCTCGCTCTCTGGCAGGCCAACCACATCGCCGCGCAACTCCGTGACTCTGGTCACACCGTCGCCATCGAGATCATCCGCACCACCGGCGATCGTATGCAGCAGACCGAGGGCGCGGACGGGCTGCCCGCACTGGCGCCTCTTCCCGGCGGCAAGGGAATCTTCATCAAGGAGATTGAGGAGGCCCTCGCCGAAGGCCGCATCGACCTCGCCGTCCACTCGCTGAAGGACCTGCCCACCGAGCTCGATCCCCGCTTCACCCTGGCCGCCATTCCTCCGCGCGCCGACCCGCGCGACGCCTTCGTCTGCGAGCAGTGTTGGGCGCTGCACACCCTTCCCCTGGGCGCCCGCATCGGCACCACCAGCCCGCGCCGCCGCGCCCAGTTGCTCGCCCTGCGTCCCGACCTCCGTTTCGTCGAGATTCGCGGCAACGTCGACACGCGCCTGCGCAAGCTCGCTGAAGGCCGATGCGACGCCCTCGTCCTCGCTGCGGCCGGCCTCGACCGCCTCGACCGCGCCGAGTGGGTCCACCAACGCTTCGCCATCGACGAGCTCTGCCCCGCTCCCGGCCAGGGCGCGCTCGCGCTGGAGACCCGCGCCGCCAGCTACGCCGTCTTCGCCGAACCCTCCCACGATGACTATGTCCGCAGCGCCGTCGCCGCCCTCGATCACTCCGACACCCGCTTCGCCATCGAAGTCGAGCGCACCGTCCTCGACGCCCTCGGCGGCGGTTGTCAGGTGCCCATCGGGGTCCATTGCTCGCCGATTCACGACGATTCCGACCTGATCGCCTGGCGCGTCCACGCCCAGGTCGTGGCTCCCGACGGCGAAACGATGATCGCGCGCTCCACCGAGGCGCCGGTCGGCATCACCGCCGCTGTCCTCGGCCTCCAGGTCGCCGAAGACCTCAAGGCCCGCGGGGCGCTTGACCTGCTCGCATCAGTCGTCGGCGAGTCTTAGCTCGCGCCGCCGGGGAGGCGAAACTCCACCCCCGCGTCCTTGTTCGCCTTCTCCGTCGCCGCCAGGTCCAGCTCGTCCACAGGAATCTCGCGCCGCCGCTCGTCCTGCACATACAGCGTCGTGCGCGTCAGCATGTAGTTGTGGATCTGCTGATTCGGCCGCCCATCCTTGAACACCAGCGTCACTGCGTCCTCTTCCGGCTGCGGTTCGGGCTGAGGCCTCTGATAAGCCGGACGGAACGCGCTGCTCGGCGTCGCCTCGGCCTGCTGCACCGGCTGCGCGCCCTGGTCCGCCGAATAGCCCGCCGAATCATCTACCGCCGGCGCTGCATCCGGAGTTGCATAGCCATAACCCTGCCCGCCGTAGTCGTAGTAGCCATAGCCGCAGTCCGCGAACACCAGGCAGTCCGCGCCATACCATCCCGCACCGCCGTAAGCAACACCCAATCCATACACCGGGACCCAGGGCCGGCGATAGCGATCCCCCACCGGATAGCTGGGTCTGCGGTTGCTATACACGGGACGCCCGCCCGGCCCAACTGGAGTCAATCGCGGCGCAACCCTGGCATAACGGCTCACGCCAACCGGCGGCGCCGCAAAGCTCGTCCGCCCCATCGCAGTCGAACTCCCGCGAAACACCGGCGCGCTCCGGCTCGCGAAGCTGGAGCTGCGGCTCGCAAACCCTCCGCCGAAACTCGCCCCGCCCCGGCTCGCGAAACTACCGCCGCCGTGCCCCATCGATCCGCCATGGCCGCCTCCGCCGCGCTGCGCGCACACCGGCAGCGCAGCCCCCACAACCATCAGCGCAACCGCAATCAAGCGTCTCCTCATGTTCGACATTCTACGCCGGTCCGCCATCGAATCGACTCCCGCGGACCCTCCGACTGCTTAGACGCTCAAATCTCCCAAACCGTGCATCTGCACCGGGCCCTTGCAGCCTTCCGCCGAGCAGCAAACGCTCCTGATAGAATTTGCCACGTCCAGCACCGTACGCTGAATCGTCTGGCCAACCTAAGGAGTCCTCATGCGCCCAGTCACAGCCAGACTCACCCTCGCCGCCCTGGTCTTCGTCCTGCCCAGCCTCGCATCGCAGGCAATCGTCCAGTCTCCTGCCGCAAGCACCCCCTCCGCGGTTCCAGCCTTTCCGCTCGCTCCGGCGCCCGGCCCGCAGATCTACCCCGCCCCGCTCAACGACTCCAACGACGGCTTCGTCTCCATCTTCAATGGGACCTCGCTCGATGGCTGGGACGGCGAACCGCGCTACTGGCGTGTGGAGGACCAAGAGATCGTCGGCGAAGTCACGCCTGCGACCCTGCTCAAGCAGAATAATTTCCTCATCTGGCGCGGCGGCGCGCCCGCCAACTTCGAACTCAAGGCCGAGTTCCGCATCCGCGCCCAGGGCAACAGCGGCATCAACTACCGCAGCGTGGAGATTCCCGCCACCAAGTGGCTGATGCGCGGCTACCAGGCCGACGACGACGACCCCGAGCATCGCAAGATGTCCGGCCTCATCGGCGTGCAGGTCCACGTCGGACCGCCCATGAAGATCGAGTACCGCACCTTCCTGCTGAAGACGCTGCCCAGCGAATGATGCCGCTTGCCGATCGACGCATCCTCATCACCCGCGCGCCGCGCCAGGCCTCGGAGCTGGCCGGCCGTCTCACCGCCCTCGGCGCAACTCCCATCCTCATCCCCACCATCGAGATTGGCCCGCCTGCCTCCTTCGCTGCACTCGACGCGGCCCTGGCATCGCTCTCCAGCTTCGATCTCGTCGCCTTCACCAGCGCCAACGCGGTCGAAGCCTTCCGCGCGCGCGCCAGCCTCCGCGGCTTAGCCCCGAAGCCAAAACGCATCGCCGTCGTCGGCCCGGCAACCGCCCGCGCGCTCGAGTCCATCGGACTCCACGCCGACGTCCTTCCGCCAACCTTCACCGCCGAATCGCTCGCTGAAATTCTGCTGCCCCAGGCCTCCGGCCAGCGCATCCTCCTCGTCCTCGCCGAACACGCGCCCCCAACCCTCCGCATCGCGCTCGAAGCCGCCGGCGCACACGTCACCGTCGCCACGGCGTACGGCAACCGCATCCCCGCCGACTCGCTCGCCGCCATCGCCTCCCTCTTCAGCGATCCCGCCAGCTATCCCGACGCCGTCACCTTCACCAGCGCGTCGACCGCAACCAACCTGCTCGCGCTGCTCGAAGCCGCGCATCTCACCCTGCCCGACACCGTCGTCCGCGCCTCCATCGGCCCCATCACCTCGCGCGCCCTGCGCGACCTCGGCCTGCCTCCCCATCTCGAAGCCTCCGAATCCACTATCCCCGCGCTCGTCGCCGCGCTCGCAGCCCACTTCCGCCCCGCCCCATAACCAAAGTGGCACTGTGATGATCTCCCATGCCCTCCCGGAAAACATGCGATGAAAGGGATTGGAAGAGCGATGAGCGCGTGTGCAGCAAAGAGGGCGTTCTGGCCCTGGCCCAAAGCACTAGCAATCTGGTCACAACTAATTTGCCAATCCGTCTAGTATCCGACGAACAAGGTCGTATCTATGGAGCTAAACTGGGCGTCCCATGTCTAATAAGCCGGTACGCATATTGAAGGTCGAGCGCGACGACGATGGGCTGGTCGTCACATTCTCAGATGGCACGACCGCTGGGTATTTGGTGGAGGAACTGCTCGACCTGAGACCGCAACGCCTGCATACTGCCGATTTCCGTGAACTCCCGCCAGATCCCGCTGGTTAGCCAAGTGTGTTCTCGCCACCAAAGCTGTATTGTTCCCTGTAGGTTACAAAAGCGCAGAATTTTATCAGGGCGAGCGTTCGCCCCCTAAAGCAGTTTAGGAAATGCTGTAGGGTGATCATGATGCAGTCCAGTCGACGCGAGCAACGGCGAGGGGCGACCCTGCACACATTTATCGACGCTACACTATTTCCTAAACTGCTCTAGGTGTACCGTTTTGCTATGACAGAAGCGCTTCTCACGACCAGTCTCGGCAGCCTTCCCTTGGTTGCACGCGGCAA
>Ga0302320_10027043_pt1 | contig 11078 bp, 6 predicted proteins | sample Bog_T0_3_FD_202130 | JGI IMG/M metagenome (GOLD analysis project Ga0302320, IMG submission 202130) | Peat permafrost microbial communities from Stordalen Mire near Abisko, Sweden - Bog_T0_3 | ecosystem: Environmental > Terrestrial > Soil > Wetlands > Peat | place: Sweden: Abisko, Stordalen Mire... | reverse complement strand
CCAAGGGGGCAGAACAGAGATTATCGGGGTAGTCCGGTCACGAGCGTTGGGGACATTCCAGCAACACGCGGAACCTGCAATTTACTTTCCTATGCAGCAAGATTGCCTGGCGCGCATGACGCTGATTATCGAAGGCTCAAAGATGAACACGCATCCACTGGCCGACCTGCGACGCAAGATTGAGTCGCTTCCAGGAGGCGATTCAGTTCCTGTTGTAATTGAATCCCTCGATGCGTACCTCGCTCGAACTGCCCTCGCCCCGTTGCGCATCGCGACACTGCTGAGCAGCGCGCTAGCCCTGCTGGCGTTGGTACTCAGCGTTCTTGGTTTATTCAGTGCTCAGCGCGATGCAGCGCGTGAGCGCCGACGCGAGTTGGCCCTTCGTATCGCACTTGGAGCTCAGCGCTGGCGTATTGTCTTTGGCGTCATAACAAGCGCAATTGAAACTGGCCTCGCAGGCACCGCAATAGGTACCTTGGTTTCTCTTGTGTTCCTGCGGGTGGTGGCAAGTGAGAGCGCTCTCTTCAGTTCGCCACCAGTCCGGGTATGGTTGATGGTCGCACTGTTGCCGACAGCGACGGTATTAATCGCGAGCGCGTTTCCCGCGCTTCGCGCCTCCCTTGTGGATCCTCTTACAATTATGCGCGATGAACATTGATGTCTTACGTGCCTAAAAAGTTGGGGCGGCCCGGCTTCGATTGATCCAGCTCGAATTGGCCGGTAACGTCATCAATTTTCCGAATGCAATCATGAGGCATAATTCCTCCGCGCGGATTTTTGAACGAGGGCCTCGAACGTAGCGGTCCACGGCGTCTCCACCTATCGAATGAGCGGACGCATCCATCGATCTGCTGAAGACGGATGACCGAAAAGAAGCTAAAGTTCGAAGTGACTTCAGCGACGGCACTCTCACAGTCTGAACGATGGCCCGCCCGTGCTTGCAGAACCGGGCAATGAGTGACACGTCACAAGAGAGAAGCGGACCGGACTCACATGCTTCCGACTGGCCTGTGAATCTGTGCGCCCACTATGTCACGGGGAGAAGGAACGGATGTCAGGCAAAGAATGCAGGGAGTTAAGCTTCAACAGGTTCGGGTTCACATTCGTACTCATTGTAAGCATAGCGGTAGGATTAGTGGGAGCACTTGGAGCGCAGCAACAAAGTAATTCACCAAGCCTGGAATTGGGAATCATTGTTACCCCCACTGCCGAGCAAGCCGAGAAGGTGATCAAGGAATTAAAAACGGGCACGGACTTTGGTGTGTTGGCGAAAGAAAATTCCATCGATGCGACAGCAGACGACGGTGGGTACCTGGGACGAATGAACCCCGTACAGTTGCAACCTGAGTTGCGTGATGCAGTGAATGCAATCAAGACGGGTCAGATTACGGGTGTGGTTCGCACGCCAAGTGGCTTTGCCGTTCTCACTATCCTTTCCGAGGCTCCGCACCCTCAACATCTGACAGACCGGGCACAGTTAAGCGCGCTCATTTCCTCTGGCGCAGTACGCACCAACGGGGATGTCGGGGGATTTGCAGATGTAGACAATCTCTTCACGGCCTCTCAGAAGCCGGAGGGTTGGAATCGCGATCTTCACCAGATGTGCGAGATCCGCAAGCAGTCTTATGGCGACGGGGTGTCCCGCATGCATGACTTGCTCGCGTCGATCGATAGTGAGCATGCCGGCGACCAGAACCCTGGCAGAATGTTGCGAGCCCGGCTCACCCTGTCCCAGTTGTACGCCTTTGGGGGAAAGATGGAGGAAGAGATCCAGCAGCAGAAACTCGCTCTGGATATTGCTCAGAAATATTTCCCAGAAGCCGCGCCACTCATTGAGCAGATGATCGGTACGGCGTACCTTCATTACTCCGAGATGGAAAATGGCACATACCACAGCGCGGGAAACCAGGGTATCTGGCCTCCGGTCCCCGGTGAACATTATGCGAAGCAAGAGGAATCAAGACTCGCGATCCAGTACCTTGCGAAATACCTTGAACACTCGCCAGATGACTATCAAGTGCGGTGGCTGTTAAACGTCGCGTATTCGACATTGGGTGAATATCCCGACAAGGTCCCGCCAGCGCAACTCATTCCATTGAGCGTGTTTCAATCGGCGCAGAATGTCGGGCGCTTCAAGGACATTGCAGCTACCGCGGGGACAGATGCCTTTCTTGAAGCGGGCGGCATCATCGTGGACGACTTCGAAAACGATGGGTTGCTCGATATTGTCGCGTCGAGTATGGACAGCTGCGATTCACTCCACTTCTACCATAATAATGGCGATGGAACCTTTACGGATCGAACCGCGCAGGCAGGCCTGGCCGACCAGTTGGGCGGACTTAATCTCGTGCAGGTCGACTATAACAACGATGGATGCATGGACATTCTTGTCCTCCGCGGTGGTTGGGAGTTTCCCATGAAGAAATCGTTGCTGCGCAACAATTGCGACGGGACTTTCACCGATGTAACGGACCAAAGCGGATTGGGAGCTAGCGTCACAGAAACAAACTCCGCAGTGTGGGCGGATATTGACAATGACGGCTATCTCGATCTGTTTATAGCCAACGAAAACTCGCCGAGCCAACTGTTTCGGAACCGGGGCGACGGGACATTTGAAGATATCTCGCACGCAACGGGCATCGACAAGACCGCATACAGCAAGGGAGTTACAGCAGCGGACTACGACAACGATGGGTATGTCGATTTCTATGTATCGAACCTCACCAGCCCCAATTATCTCTACCATAACAACCACGATGGAACATTTACGGAGATAGCCAAGCAGGCCGGAGTACAGGCTCCCGGCACCGGATTTGCCACGTGGTTTTTCGACTACGACAACGACGGTTGGCCGGATATATTCGTGACGAGCTATCCCAGCATTTCTCCGGACGACGTCATACGCAGCTACATGCAGCTGCCGTATCACATGGATACGATGAAGCTCTACAGGAATCTTCACAACGGCACATTCGAAGATGTAACTGCGCAGGCCGGTCTCGACAAAATCTTCATTCCGATGGGCGCAAACTTCGGCGATGTCGACAACGATGGGTTCCTGGATATCTATCTGGGTGTTGGCCAGCCTTCGTTTGGCGCGATTCTGCCGCACGTCTTACTGCGCAACGATGGGGGCAAGAAATTCGTCGACATCACGGCTTCATCTGGAACCGGCGACATGCACAAGGGCCATGGCATTGGTTTTGCCGACTTGTTCCGGAGTGGGCATGAAGACATTGTCGGGAACTTCGGTGGTGCGATCCCTTCCGACAGGCACTCGTTGCGGCTGTTCAAGAATCCGGGAAACGACAACGACTGGATCAATGTGCGGCTTGTCGGCGTCAAGAGCAATCGGGCTGCGGTGGGAGCCAGAATCAAGGTCACCGTCGAGAACGACGGGCATGCCTCGCGATCAATTTACCGCACGGTTGGATACGGCAGTTCTTTCGGCGGTAACCCGATGGAGCAACATATCGGACTCGGTCACGGAGCGCGCATCGCGAGCATCGATATCTGGTGGCCCGCGTCCGACTCTCGACAGCACTTTTCAGATGTCGCCAAGAACCAATTCATTCTCGCAAAGGAGTTCGCAAATGATTACACAAAACTCGACAGGCAACCGGTGCACATGGGAACGGGCAACATGGCGGCCGGGTCAAAGTGATGCGCGGGAATCGATTTCAATTCATGGCGGCGCAATGATGCGGTACGGGATTTGGAACGGAAGCATTTTGTGAGAGCGGCTTTCTTCATCGCTCCAACGCTTGTGCTCTGCTGCGCAATATTTCTATCTGCGCAGGACGCAAGCCAGGGGCATGGTGCGCCGACACCGCTTTCCGATGCGGTTACGGAAGCAGAAAACAACAATGCCCAGATTGCGGCGGCAGATCATACGTGGAGTGCTTCAGCACATATCGCGCGGCAGGTTCGTGCGTTGGCCGATTCGCAATCTACCGCGCGGAATGGCCACGAGGGTAGTCGAAATTTGCTTGCCGGATCAGGCAACAGCGATCCAGCCTACACAGGGATTGGAGCGCCGCAAAAGCCGTCGCATCCCGGTGAACTGCAGCTATGGAGCGAAGCTGCCCGGCGCGAAGCAGAGACGCAGCACGCGCAGGTCGATGTGTTCCGTAGCAACATCGTCGATCAAGTCAAGACAATCTATCTCCGGCTTGCGTATCTCTACCAGATGTACGATCTGGATGACCGCGGGGCCGCCGATCTGGCCGCCCTGATTCAAAATGAGGCGTCGAAGTACAGCCTGGGTATGGGAAGCCAGGCAGCGGTGCTGCAAGCGCAACTGGAGCGCACCAAACTGCTCCGTGAGACCACCTTGCAACACGAAGAAGTGGGAGGCTTGCAGGCGAATCTGAAGGCGCTTTTGCATCGTCTTCCAGACTCGCCCGACATCATTCCGGAACCGGTCGCCGTCACTCCGCTCAAAGTGTCTGCAGGCGATCTTCTTCTTAAGGCCGCAACACGAAATCCCACGCTGACAGCCGATAACAGGATGATCGACGCACAGAGCGCACAACTGGACGCAGCCAAGGCCGACACCAATTCCGAGTTCAATCTTGGATACACCTTCCCGCAGACCGGAGATGGCTATCGCGATGGATATGTCCTTACGTTCAACAGGCAGCTTCCACGTGGTCCAGGCGAAGATGACCGGATAGCCGCAGCTATTGAGCGGGTTGAAAACTCGCACTCCCAGGCGAGTGAAGATCGCCTGCGGCTGCTTGCGGAGGTGCAGAAACAATATGTTGTCGCCGCGAGTTCCGATGAATTGATGAGCGAGTGCAAGGAAGGTCTCATTCCCCAATCCAAAGCTGTTTACTTATCGAAGTTAGCCGGGTACCAATCCGATCGGGAAAAGTTCAGTGCCGTAATTGGGGCTTTTCTGGACGAATTAGCCTTTGAGAACGATTACTTGCAGGCTCTTCTCGATCATGAAACGGCCTTGGCGCATCTTGAAACTCTGACGGGAGAGAAATTGCGATGAATAAGACCATTGTGCGTACGTCATTGGTGTGGCTGACGATCTTCGCCATGGTTGCGGTGTCGGTTATTCTTCACGAACATAACGACCAAGGCGTGAAGGCGGGATCGAATGAGATTATGCCCGTGGTCATGGGACCGGCAGCTTCCACAACATCCGGTCCGCCAGCTATGGAGCCCGCGATGGATGCGCCGCTGGCGCCTTTCCAGCTTTCGCCGGAGAAGATGCAGAGCATCGGAGTGAAGACAGGAGCGGTCGAGTACGCGGAACTCAGTGACGGCGTTCGCGCCACCGGAACGGTCGATATCGACGAACGGCGCGTCTCCTATGTGCAACTGCGTTTTCCAGGATATATACGCCAGGTCTTCGCGAATGCGACTTATCTCCTGGTGCAAAAGGGGCAACCTCTTTTCACGGTTTACAGTCCTGACCTGGTGCAGACGCAGAAGGAATATCTTCTGGCGCAGCAGAACCAGTATGTGTTGAGAGGCAGCAATGTGGATGGCGTAAAATCCGGCGCGGCGTCGTTGAGTGCAGCGGCGGAAGAGCGACTGCGGCAATGGAATATTCCTGAAAGCGAAATCACAAAACTCGAGCAAACAGGCAAGCCGACCTCGGACGCAACAATCTATTCTCCCGCGTCCGGCTATATCACCGAACGGAACGCGCTGCCCAATATGTATGCCGATCTGTCCACTCGCCTCTATACTATCGCCGATCTGTCACAGGTGTGGGTGAACGCGCAGGTGTTCCAGGACGACATCGGACGCGTGAAATCGGGAGACAGCGCCAGGGTAACGATCGATGCTTATCCGGGCCAGGTATTTCAGGGCAAGATCGAGAGCATTCTTCCCCAGGTAGATACAGCAACGCGAACGGTGAAAGTACGGTTGGAGGTAATGAATTCGGGGTTGAAACTCAAGCCAGGAATGTTTGTCAACGTGGACCTGAGCACCAAGCTTGGACGGCAACTTGTGGTACCCGCATCGGCTGTCTTTCAATCGGGATTACGCCAGATTGCATTTCTCGATCATGGCGATGGAAATCTGGAACCAAGGGAACTCTCGCTTGGCGCTCGTATCGGCGATGTCTTCATCGTGAACAAGGGGCTCGCTCCGCATGAGCGCATCGTAATTTCGGCGAATTTTCTGATCGACTCGGAAAGCCAGTTACAGGCGGCCTCCGGTGCTTCCTCCGAGCCAATGCAAATGGAGGCGCCAGCTTCCGCGTCATCGAAACCTGCCGAGGAAATCAAGATCGATTTTGCAACCAACCCCAATCCGCCGCACAAGGGCGCGGGAAATCACCTGAGCGTGAAGGTCACTCATGCGGATGGAACGCCAGTCACCGGTGCAGAGGTGAACCTGGCTTTCTGTATGCAGGCAATGCCGGAGATGGCTATGGGCGCAATCAATACTCCTGCGCGCCTGAGTGAAGCCGGTGCCGGCGTTTATCGCGGCTCAATCACGCTGGTATGCGGCGGGCGTTTCCAAGTCACAGTGCGCGTGAAACAGAAAGAAAAATTGGTGGCGACAAGGCAGTTAAGTGTGCAAGCAGAAGGCGCGATGTAATGCTCTCCCGGCTCATCGAAGTCTGCGCGCGCAATCGCTTTCTCGTTTTCACGGCCGTGCTCATGTTGACGCTCACCGGTATCTGGAGCCTTCGTCACGTTCCTTTGGATGCGCTCCCCGACATATCGGATGTGCAAGTCGTCGTCCACACCGCGTGGGAAGGAGAGCCGCCCGGTATTATCGAGGACCAGGTAACTTATCCCATCGTGACCAGTCTGCTGGCCGCGCCGCATGTGAAGGCCGTGCGCGCACAGACGATGTTTGGGGACTCGTATGTGTACGTTATCTTCGAAGATGGAACGGATATTTATTGGGCACGTTCCCGCGTGCTCGAATATTTGCAAACGATCACCGGCCGCCTGCCGCAACAGGTACACCCCGTCATCGGTCCCGATGCGACTGGCGCCGGCTGGGTCTACGAATACGCCATCGTGGACAAAGGCGATACCCACAGTCTTGCCGATTTGCGCAGCCTTCAGGACTGGCATCTGCGTTATCAACTGGAGACAGTGCCGGGTGTTGCAGAGGTAGCGACTATTGGCGGTTATGTCCGGCAATACCAGGTCCGGCTCGATCCGCAAAAACTCCTGGCCTATAACATTCCACTATCGACGGTGATCGATCGTGTGAAGGCGAGCACCAATGAGGTGGGCGGCCGCGTACTCGACCTGAGTGGCGCACAATACATGATCCGGGGGCTGGGATATCTTCGCTCCCTCAGCGATCTGGAGCAAGTTGCCGTGGGCAGCAAGGATGGTGCGCCCGTTCTGCTGCGGGATCTTGGAGACGTCAGCTTCGGCCCCGACATTCGCCAGGGCGTGGCAGAGTGGAACGGGGAAGGCGAAACCGTCGGCGGCATCGTGGTCATGCGTCAGGGCATGAATGCGCTGAACGTGATTCGTGGCGTCGAAGCCAAGCTCAAGCAAATTGGCCCATCGTTGCCGCCAGGCGTGGAGATCGTCTCCGGCTACGATCGTTCTGGCCTGATTCATGCATCGATCTCAACGCTGCAACGCGATCTGCTGGAAGAGTCGATCATCGTCAGCGTGGTGATTATCGTTTTCCTGTTTCACTTTCGTTCAGCGTTGATCGCGATTCTCACCTTGCCAATCGCGGTGCTGATTTCTTTCCTGCCGATGTACTTGCTAGGAGTCAGTTCCAACATCATGTCCCTTGGCGGCCTGGCGCTGGCCATTGGCGTGTTGATCGATGCAGCCATCGTCATGGTCGAGAATGGGCATCGTCACCTCGCAGAGCGCCAGGAACGCGATTCAACGCCCGTCTCCAACGAGGAGAGAAAAGACATTCTGATTGGTGCGGCCAGGCAGGTGGGGCCCGCAATATTTTTCTCGCTGCTCATCATCGTTGTATCGTTTTTGCCTGTCTTCCTGTTGGAGGCGCAAGAGGGGCGCATGTTCCGGCCGTTGGCGTGGACCAAGACACTCGCCGTGGGCTGCTCATCCATCCTTGCCATCACGCTGGTTCCGGTGTTGATGGTGCTGCTGATCCGCGGAAAACTGCGTGCGGAAAGCGCCAATCCCGTTTCTCGCATTACCCAGGCCCTGTATCTTCCTGTGCTGCGCTTCTGCCTTCGCCATCGCATGCTCACGCTGGTGCTGAACCTCGCATTTCTCGCAGTGACCGTCCCGTTGGCGTGGGGATTGGGCAGCCAGTTCATGCCGCCGCTCTACGAAGGCGCATCGCTCTACATGCCCACTTCGCTTCCAGGCATCGCTATTGAACAAGCGAAGACGCTGTTGCAGTCGCAGGACCAGGCGCTGCGCAGTTTCCCTGAGGTGGAGCGTGTATTCGGCACCGCCGGCCGTTCCGACAGTGCGACCGATAATGCGCCGCTCGATATGTTCGACACTACTGTGACTCTGAAGCCGCGCAGCCAGTGGCGTCCCGGCATGACTTACGAAGCGCTGGTGCAGGAGATGGATCAGAAACTGCAGTACCCTGGGATCAGCAACACATGGACCATGCCGGTGGAGAGCCGCCTGGACATGGAACTGACGGGCATCAAGACGCCGCTGGGACTGAAGGTGCAAGGACCGGATGTAGATGGCATCGAGCAACTGGCGGCCAAGATCCAAAACATTCTTGCTGGCATGGGTCAGGTGCGGTCCGTGTTTGCCGAACGCGTATCACAGGGTTTCTACATCAACGTGGAAGTCAATCGCGCGGAGGCGGCGCGCTACGGACTGTCCGTGACCGACGTGCAGACAGCAGTCTCCTCTGGGGTGGGTGGGCAAAACATCGTGGATAACATCGAGGGCCGCGAGCGCTACCCGGTCAACGTGCGCTATGCGAGCGACTTTCGCGATAGCCTCGAACGCATTCGCGGTGTGCTGCTGGCGACGCCTTCGGGGGCGCAGGTTCAGCTCGGACAGGTAGCCGACATCTCCTTCGCGCGCGGCCCTGCGATGATCCGCGATGAAGACGGATCGCTGACAGGTTATATTTACATCGATCTGAAGGATGCCGACTACGGCGGCTTTGTGAAGCTTGCGTCGCAGCAACTGCGCACACATTTGCAACTGCCGCAGAACTACTCCTATCAATGGTCCGGTGAGTATGAATTTCAAATGCGCGCCAAGCAACGGCTCAAACTCATTCTGCCGGTCGTGTTCTTTGTGATTTTCATGCTGCTCTATTTCATTTTTCATTCGGTCAGAGAAGCGGCGATCCTCATCTTTCCAACCTTCTATGCCATGAGCGGTGGACTGCTGTTGCAATGGCTGCTGCACTATAACTTCAGTGTCGCTGTGTGGGTCGGTTACATTGCACTGTTTGGCATCGCGGTTGAGACCGGCGTGGTGATGGTGATCTATCTGCATGAGGCCTTTGAGCGGCATGCCGTGCAAGGAACAACGATGACGCCCGAAGAGATGGAGACGGCCGTTATCGAAGGAGCGGTACAACGGCTGCGCCCCAAACTGATGACGGTCACTGCTGTGCTGGCTAGTCTGGCGCCGATTCTCTGGGCCTCCGGGATCGGGTCGGATGTAATGAAGCCCATTGCCGCACCCATTGTTGGCGGAATGATCACCTCGACAATTCATGTGCTTATCCTTGTGCCCGTGTTCTTCCTTATGGTCAAGGAGAGGACGTATCGGCCGCGCTCTATCGCTCCCACCAAGACAAGCTGCGCCACCGTTGCGTGAGCGTCATGAATGAACTTTTCTCACCTGATGTACCCATTGCCGTTGCCGCTTCGCCCAGTGCGGCGGGTGTTCGAGAGATAAGGTCGAGGTCCATGTGATTAAGGCACCAGCATTATCGATGAGAATAGGGACCGTGAATGCGTCTAAATATCAGAAAATAAAGCACTTTTCGCAGAAGCTTGTGGGCCGGATTCAGATTAAACACGAGTGGTTGGAGCGTCAAGCCGCGTTCACGAGGGCTCTCGGGCGATTGTAACCGCTATACTTTGTAAAATTGGCAGTGAACAACAAGGAGCGCAGCAACATGGCAAGAAGCGTGAATAAGGTCACCCTTTTGGGCAACGTTGGGAAAGACCCCGAGATTCGTTCCACCGCTGGCGGCACCATGGTGGCAAACCTCACTCTGGCCACCAGCGACCGGCAGAAGGACCCGCAGGGAAACTGGCAGGATCGCACTGAATGGCACAACCTGGTGGCCTTTACCCGCACCGCTGAAATCGTCCGCGACTATGTGAAGAAGGGGTCAAAGCTCTACATCGAGGGCAAGATCCAGACCCGCAGTTGGGACGACAAGGAATCCGGCCAGAAGCGCTATCGCACCGAGGTCATCGTCAATGAGCTGGTTTTGCTCTCTGGCCGTGAAGATGGAGCGGGCGGCACCCAGGGCGGATACAGCCGAGCAGCAAGCTCTTCCAGTTCAACGGCCAGCTTCGACCAGCGGCCGCAGGGTGCAGCAGCCGGTCACGATGACTACGCGCAATCCGCCGAAATCTCCGACGACGACATCCCTTTTTGACCTGTACCTGCGAGTAGTTTTGTAAGGTACCCTCTAGAATTGCTTGAATTCAAATCGGTGCGAGGGGGGTTGCAGTCTTTACATGTAAGGATTCGAAGTATAGCGGAAAATCACGCGTACCAATTGAAGCAATGCCTGACCCTCACGCAGAGCAGCAAAATAATAGACACTGAAGATGCAATGCATCAGGAAATTTTGACTCCGGTAGACGGCGACGCTTCTGGGAACAGATCTGCGCAAGGGACGGCGCTGTCGCGAAGTGCGGTAACACTCGGGATTGTCTGTCCGATGGCGAATGAAGGGGAAGCTGCAACGCGGTTTTCCCAGGCCGTATTGGAGCAGTGTTCCGGGTTCAAGAAGGTTACGTTTTTCGCGGTCTTCGATCGGGCCAATAAGGATTCGAGCCTTGATCGAATGCGGGAAATGGAGCGGGTTGAACCGCGGCTGCAAGTTGTGTGGGCTCCTGAAAACCGATGCGTGGTTGACGCTTATCTGCGCGGATATAAAGAAGCGCTCGATGCCGGAAGCGACTGGATTCTCGAAAT
>Ga0302320_10027040_pt1 | contig 11081 bp, 9 predicted proteins | sample Bog_T0_3_FD_202130 | JGI IMG/M metagenome (GOLD analysis project Ga0302320, IMG submission 202130) | Peat permafrost microbial communities from Stordalen Mire near Abisko, Sweden - Bog_T0_3 | ecosystem: Environmental > Terrestrial > Soil > Wetlands > Peat | place: Sweden: Abisko, Stordalen Mire... | reverse complement strand
CGCGGGTCCTGGCGAATATGTCCAAATACCATTGGTTCCCGACCAAATTCATTTCGTTAAGCGATCGCCTGGTTTCTCAGAATGGTGTCATTCTCATGGGGGTGGCCGCCTTGTTGACCGTCTGTCTGACCGGTGGATCAGTTCATCTTTTAGTTATTCTTTACAGTATTAATGTATTTATCACATTTTGTTTGTCTCAGGCAGGGATGGTGCGTCATTGGTGGAATGTCAGGAAACAAGTGCGGGCTTGGAAAAAGAAAATAATGATCAATGGCACGGGTTTGATCATGACCACATTTATATTGTTTACAATGGTCATCCTTAAGTTCCAGGAGGGCGGGTGGGTGACGATCGTGATCACCGCTTCATTGGTAGCAGTGGCTATTGCTATTCGCAAGCATTATCGAATGACGATGAAGATGTTAAAAAGACTTAATGCTTTGGTGGAAACAGCATCCAAAGATATTGCCCAGAATGAGCGGCCAACCATGAAATTTGACAAGATGGCTAAAACTGCCGTCGTTCTGGTCAATGGCTTTAACGGTTTGGGATTGCACACCCTGATGGGCGTGGTCCGGTATTTTGGCAAAGAATTCCGTAACTTTGTCTTTATACAGGTCGGCGTTATTGATGCCGGTAATTTTAAAGGTGTCGAGGAAATGGAGCGTTTGGAAGTATCTATTAAAAAAGATCTGGATCGTTATGTGAATTTTATGAACAATCAGGGTTATTACGCTGAAGGGATCTCCCGTTTAGGCATAGAAATCGTTCATGAAATTGAAGGGGCTGTCGATCAGCTTACCGAACGCTATCCCGGAGCGGTTTTCTTTGGCGGTCAGCTGGTTTTTGCCGAAGAAACGGTCATGACCCGCTGGTTGCACAACTATACGGTATTTGCCATTCAAAGGAATCTGTATCAAAAAGGTATTCCTTTTATGATCTTGCCCATTCGCGTATAATTAATTCCACGCAATGATCAGAGTCAATGTCACTAAAAAACTTACCACGGCAGAAGGTCCTTTAGACCTTTGTCTAGACCTGTGTGTGAAAAAAGGTCAATTCGTCACTCTTTTTGGAGCGTCCGGTACCGGCAAGACTACTATTTTAAGAATGATCGCTGGATTGGTTAGGCCTGATGAGGGGACGATTGTGGTCAACGGTCAGACCTGGTTTGACAGCGTCCAAAAGATCGATGTTCCCGCCAGAAAAAGAAGCCTCGGTTTTGTTTCACAGGAGTATAGTTTATTTCCTAACATGACAGTTCGGGAGAATCTTGAATATGGCCTGGATGATCATAAGAAGACCGGATTGATTGACGGATTTTTAAAGTCAACGGCTCTTGTAGAACTACAGGATAGAAAGCCTGATCAATTATCCGGCGGTCAGCAGCAAAGGGTAGCTTTGATCCGGGCTTTATTAAGAGAACCTTCCATATACCTTTTGGATGAACCGCTGGCAGCACTGGACGGTAAAATGAGATCGCATCTGCAGGATGAGATTCTTCGTCTATATCGTCAGGCGAATATTACCACTATTTTTGTAAGCCACGATATTCCTGAAGTGTTTAAATTGGCCGGCATGGTGTATGTATTAAGTGAAGGGAAGATCACAAGATCAGGGTCAGCTCAGGAAGTGTTTTCAGCGCATCAGATCAGCGGAAAATTTAAATTCCCTGGTGAGATCCTGGAAATCCACCAGGATCAAGGGGTCAATATTTTGACTATTTTAGTGGGTAATAATATCGTTAAAGTTGTTGCTACCGACAACGAAATTCAGGGCTTGTCTGTTGGTTCCGGGATCGTTGTGGTTTCCAAGGCTTTTAACCCGATTATTTTGAAATAATTGATTTAAAGGGGTTACCAAACTGATTTTTTTTACTTGTATAGACATACGCATTGAAGCGTAACTGATTTTTATGACACTGGCGTCTTTCTAGGTTAATTTAATATAGGAAGGCGCCTTTTTGCTTTTAAAAGATCATTATGAGCTTTGAAGACCTTACTACGAGAATTTCGCCTAAATTAAAGGGGATCGTTTATAAGATCCATGCTACTTATCGGTCTTTTTCCGAGGAAGACCTGTATCAGGAGGCGATCCTTCAGCTCTGGGTTGATTTTAATGACGGTAAACTGACGGATAAGACGGATAGTTATGTTTTACAAGGCAGCTATTTTTATCTGAAGAACTATATACGCAAGATCCAGGATAAAACATCCTTAATGAGTGTCAATATGCCCATTGATGATGGGGGAACTCAGTTGCAGGATGTTTTGTCCGTGCACGAGGACTCTCAAGCTGAAGAGGGGCTTGATATAGACACCCTTATGGAAGAGGTTTTTAAGAACAAGTTAAGCCGTAAGGAAAAAGAGATCGTCTTTTTTTACCTTCAAGGCTGGACTACCCGTGAAATTGCCCAGCGGCTGGGTATCTCTCATGTCAGCGTTGTTAAGATCGAAGCAAAGATAAGAGAAAAGTGCAAAAAATCAAAGGATTTTTGTTTGGGATAGTTACCAAAGTGGTAATTTTTTACTTGTATTAGTGTAATATTCGCAAAGATGCGTAAATAAAGACATTGACGTCTTTTTATTCGATCCTGAATAGAAAGACGTTTTTTTATTGTTCAACCCTGGAAAGGAAGGTTTTAAATGGCAACAGTAGATTTAACAAAACCGGTAATCAAGCCAACCCTAGGACTGATGGGAGCCACAGTCAACGCAATGGCACTCATCGCTCCGGGGGCGTTTTTGTGGATCACGTATCAGTTACAGGCCGCAGCAACCGCGCCTGACGGCAGTTCGGTCGCCAGTGATATTTGGGCGGGTATTGTGGTGGCATTGGTGGTGGCGTTCTTGACCGCTATCTCCTATGCAGAGCTGGCCAGGATTTATCCGGAAGCAGGGTTTAAAAGCGTTTGTTATTTCGTAGAAAAAGCTTTTAGCAAGAACAACGGTAAGAAGGAAGAGGGAACCTCTGAAGGCAAAGATTCTCCGTTTACCGGCAAGCGTTTTGCCAAGCTCATCACAGCCTGGTCCGCGCATCTGTTCTATTGGGTGTATCCGGGCGTCATGGTGGCGATGATGGCGAATCTGATCGGCTACCTATTTACCCAATTTACCGGTAAAACGCTGACTAACCCGGAATTAGTCGGGATAGGTGTCGTATTTACATTCGTTTGTGCTTTTGTGGCATATCGGGGGATCACCGGTTCCACCAAGACTTCTCTTTGGATCAATATCATTCAGCTGGTAACGCTGGTGCTGTTCAGCGGTTTGGCCATCTGGTATCGTATTGCCAATCCTCAGCACACTGCTGCATGGTCATTTAGCGGGGCCGTGGATGTGATGCGTCCGCATTCCTTTATGGGGGTATTAGTTCAGTCAACCGTAGCTATCCTGATCTTAGTCGGGTTCGAAAGCTGTACCGCACTCTCAGCAGAGACCAAGGAACCGGAGAAGAATATTCCCAAAGCGATCATTCTGGCGCTGGTTATTCAGGGATTATTCGCTTATTTGATCGAGTATTTTTGTACGGGATTAATGATCAGCGATAAATTGGTCGGAACAGCGGCAGGTAAAGCCGTAATGGGGCTTGATGCCGCAGCGGCTTCAGGTGCTCCTATCGGAGATTTAGCCAAATTGATAGGTGACAATCTGCTGGGTGGTATTGGTTTTGGTTTGATGATCACGATCGCTATTACAGTGGCTATCGCCATCATCGGAACCACCTTAAGCTGTATGAATACGGCCGTACGTGTCAGCTGTGCCATGGCCGAAGACCGCGAGTTCCCTGAATTATTAGGGTTTATGCATGGCGAGTTCAGCACACCGCATGTGGCTATCTGGGTATTAGCCATTATTTCCTCGATCATCGGTGGTATCGGGGTGTGGTCAGTGGTAGGGTTGACCGGTATTACACTGGCATCGAACTTAGGTACATTCTGCCTTTATGGGATGACCTGTATTTCTGCATTCCTGGCTTTCAAGGCAAGGGCAGATTTTAATCTCTTCAAACATGCGGTGATCCCTTTATTAGGGTTGGTCACTAACGTGATCATGGTCATCGCTATTCTCTATCTGTATATCATCGGTAACAATGATGCCAAGAACGAAGCATGGATATGCTTTGGTATTGCCGGTGTCTGGGCGTTCATCAGCTTGTTCTATGTGGCGGTCACGACGATGAACAAATCGTATCACTTAAAGATGGTATCAGCCATTATCCGTCCGGAATACTTGAATCTAGTGGTAGAAGCCTTACGCCAGGAAGATTACATCATGGGTATGACGGTGACCAAGGTTAGGGGTTTTGGACGTCAAAAAGGGAGTGCTACAGGTGATGGTGAAAGTGATGCCATTAACTTCTTGCCCAAGGTAAAGGTGGATGTGGTGGTCAAGGAATGGGATGTGCCGGCAGTTATGGATATTATCTCTGAAGGGGCACGCACCGGTAATGTCGGAGACGGAAAGATCTTCGTTATCGATGCTTCCCAGGCCAGACGTATCCGTACCGCTGATGATGGAGTTTGGGCTATATAATTATAATTAATAATCTTCCCCTCCCTTGACGGGAGGGGCTTGGGGAGGGTGAAATGAAGAAGATAGAAGCAGTTGTTCGGCCGAATAAAGTTAGTGATGTATGCAAGGCTTTGCATATCGTTGGTCATCCTGGTTTGATGCTTACCGAGATCGAAGGCCACGGCAAACAAAAAGGCATGACCAAGACTTTGCGCGGTAAGGAATACAAGGTTGAATTCATGACGAAAACCAAGATTGACTTAGTGGTTAAGGATGAGGAAGTCGAAAAGATCGTCCAGGCCATCCGTAAAGCGGCTTACACGGGCGAAGTGGGGGATGGAAAAATATTCATCTCTACCGTTGAAGATGCCATAAGAGTCCGCACCGGAGAAAAGGGAGTCATTGTACTATAAGGATTAACACCATGGTTGATTTGGACGAGGGTATCTTGATGGGAAATACACGACAGAAAGAATTAAAAGAATTACGGCAGACAATAAAAGTAAGTCTCCATGAGAAAAAGCAAAGGAAGTTAAAGGAGCTTGAGAAATTAGTCCATCAGTATTTTTCAATGCTTCAGCCTGAAAATATAAAGAACAAAAAATAGGGGGGTTCTATGTGTCAAGGTCGAGAAGAAGTCATTTATAGTGAACATTTGCCAGAACATTTCGGCGAAAACGTCTTTAGCCTTAAGGCGATGAAAGAATTTCTTTCGCCTAAAGCCTATGCTTCCATTGAGAAGACGATCAAAGAAGGCGGAAAATTGGATGTGTCGATAGCTGATGAAGTGGCAGAAGGAATGAAGAAATGGGCCATTTCCAAGGGAGCCACCCATTTTACGCATTGGTTCCAGCCTATGACCGGCGTCACCGCTGAGAAACATGATTCCTTTATCAGCTGGGACGGTAACGGCGGTGTGGTTTTAAATTTCTCCGGTAAAGAGCTTATTCAAGGCGAGCCGGATGCTTCTTCTTTCCCGTCAGGCGGATTGCGAGCTACTTTTCAGGCACGAGGTTACACCGGTTGGGATCCGTCGTCACCCGCCTTTATAAAAGAAGGTCCGGATGCGACCACCTTATGTATACCGACATTTTATATTGGCTATCATGGGGAGGCTTTGGATAAAAAAACACCTTTGTTGCGCTCCATGGTTGCTTTGAGCAAGCAGGTTTGTCGTTTGGCCGATCTTTTTGGTACGGATACCAAAGGTAAGCGGGCTTATTGTACATTAGGGCCGGAGCAGGAATATTTCCTCATCGACAAGGCTCATTATGAGGCGCGTTTGGATCTAGTGCAGACCGGTCGCACATTGTTTGGGAGAAAACCAGCCAAGCATCAACAGCAGGAAGATCATTATTTTGGGGCTATTAAGCCGCGCATCATGGGTTTCATGGAAGATCTAGACCGCACCTTGTGGGGTTTAGGCATTCCCTCTAAGACCCGTCATAATGAAGTGGCTCCGGCTCAGTATGAAATGGCACCGATATTTGAAGAATTAAATATGGCCGTAGACCATAATATGATCGTCATGGAAGTGATGCGTCAGATCGCGGACAAACATGGCTTAGTCTGTCTTTTACATGAAAAGCCCTTTGCAGGTATCAACGGATCAGGCAAGCATAACAATTGGTCTGTGGTAGGTCCTGACGGTAAAAATTGGCTATATCCCGGAAAAACACCGCATGATAATGCGAAGTTTTTAGCATTACTGTGTGCCGTTATCAAGGGTGTGGATACCTATGCTGATCTTTTACGCGTCACGGTGGCTTCAGCCGGCAATGATCATCGTTTAGGGGCCAATGAAGCACCTCCGGCGATCGTGTCTATATTCTTAGGTGATCAGCTGACAGATATTATTGAACAAATTGAAAAGGGCGGAGCTAAAACTTCCAAAGTTGGAGGAGTATTGCGCGTGGGAGTGGATGCTTTGCCGGAATTGGCCAAGGACACCACTGACCGCAATCGTTCGTCCACCTTTGCTTTCACAGGGGCGAAGTTTGAATTCCGCGCAGTAGGTTCCAATATGAATCCTTCAGCAGCTAACATGGTGCTTAATACTATCGTTGCTGAGGCTGTATCTGATATTTGTGACCAACTGGAATCAGATAAGAAATCCGGCAAGGATTTTAATGTTAGTCTGCAAAAAGTCTTGCAGGAGATCATTAAGAAACATAAGAAGGTGGTGTTCAACGGAGATAACTATACACCTGAGTGGAATGCTGAGGCAAAGAAAAGAGGCTTGCCCAATCTAAGGAACACGCCGGAAGCCCTGGAAGCCATCAAACTTAAAAAGAATATCCAAGTTTTGGTGAAGCATGGGGTATTGACGGAAGTGGAAATAGCTTCTCGTTATGAGATCAACAAGCACGCCTATACCACGGTTTTGGTATTGGAAGGTGAATGTGCCGCAACCATAGCTCGTACACAGTTGATCCCGGCTGCCATTGAGTATCAAAATCAGTTGGCCCAGACCATTAAAGTTGTAGGAAGCTCCGGTAAAACCATAGGACAAAAAAGATTGTTAAAATTAGTATCTCTTTTTATCGATAACGCGTTGAGCGAAGTCGATGACTTAGAGGAGGCGTTGGCCAAACATGACACAGCAAAGATCTTTGCCGGCATGAGCAAGCTACGTGAGAGCATAGATGAGCTGGAAGGCCTAGTACCGTCCAATATCTGGCCGTTACCAAGTTATGCGGAAATACTGTTGTTAAACGCATAATTGAGGATGTAAAATGAGCTCTTCCTAACCCCTCTTTATAAAAAGACAGGTGAAGATAAATTCCCCCTCTTTAATATAAAGAGGGGGTTAGGAAGAGTTTAAAATATCTGTACTACCTCAAAGGCGAATAATGAATAAATTGACCGGAACGATCACAAGCATCCAATCTTCCTCAGAAATGTCCATTGTTGAAGTGGATGTCAGCGGGGATGTTTTCTCTGCTACAGTATTGGAAACGCCCGTAAGTGCCACCTATTTAAAAGTAGGAAAAAAGATCGAAATAATCTTTAAAGAAACCGAAGTTGCCATAGGCAGGGATCTCACTGGTCTTATCAGCATTAGAAATAGATTCAAGTCCCGCATTCAAAATATTGTTGAGCACTCCATTTTGTCCACCATTGTCTTGGATTATAGATCAGGCCCGATTACCTCGATCATTTCCACCAAGTCTACCCATCGGCTGAATTTAAGGATAGGGGATGAGGTGGAATGGCTGGTCAAAACCAATGAAGTGTCCCTCTGCCCTATTCTATAAAATGTCTTTAAGCAGCTTTTAATCAATTATTGACAATTAACCTTTTTCAGCTATAATACTTAGAATACTAAATCAGTATTATTGAGCTTTATAGTGAAAACACCTAATCCCATCATTGATAAGATCCTTACAGCCTCCCAGAACCGTATGGTCCGTTTTGGATACCATAAGGTCACCATGGATGAGATAGCTTCTGATCTGCGGATGAGCAAAAACACCATCTACCTGTATTTCCCCAGCAAAATTGATATTGCCAAAGGCTTGTTTACCAGGATTAGAAATAAAATCAACGCTCATCAAGTCGAGATCGAAAGCACCCAGAAAGACCCCTTAAGGATCATTTCATTAAACGTGCTTTTTTTACAGCAGGAATTGGCCCCCTGGTTTGAACACTTTCTCAAAGATATTCAGCTTGAACTGCCGGAATTGTGGCAGGAATTTGTTGATTTTCGTACCGAGAAAGTGATGGAATTGGAAAAACTTGTGGCTGCAGGCGTCAAGAAAGGTAAATTTCGTCCCGTCAGTCCGACTTTGGCTGTTCGGGCGTATTTGGGAGCTGTAAACAATATCATTGATCCGGAGATCTTACAGCAGGAAGGCATATCGTTTCAGCAGGCATTGGAAACCGTTATGGATATTTGGTCTAAAGGTATCGTGAAATAGGAGAAAATCATGAAAGTGCTTTTTTTGACACCGAAATTAGGCTCATGGGCAACACATGGTCATCATGTCGCCCCTAATCAAATGCACGCTCAATGCGCGGCTTATGCCCGCCAGCTGGGAACAATTCAGCCTGATGTTCTTGATTGCAAAGCGTTAGAGATTCCCTTTGAGACCATGCTTGATCAAGTCAAAGCCAAGGATCCTGAGGTGGTGGTTTTAGGCGATATTTTACATTCCTACGGTGGTTTTGCCGTGCAGAAATATTTTAATGATACGGCTCATGCCATAAAAAAGATCCTTCCTAAAACCAAAATAGTGGTAGGCGGCTTGTGGTATTCATTTTTCGGCAAGGAAACACTGGAAAAGAATTTAGATATTGATTTTGTGGCCATGGGAGAAGGAGAGATCACCTTTAATGAACTGATGGATGCGTTAAATAAAGGCGCAACCGATTTTAGTGATATCGCAGGATTATCCTCTCGTAAGAACGGTTTAGCTGTTTTTGGTCCGGTACGTCCCCAGATTAAAGATCTGGATATGCTTCCAATACCGGCCTATGACCTTTTTCCTATGGAAAAATATGTCGGACATACCTACTGGAAGCCGTTTGTGGAGATTGTGACTTCCCGTGGGTGTACGCACGGATGCACCTTTTGTTATGAGTGGAGTGAGCATGATCCCAGGTCATTGTCCCATTTTAACCGTTGGCGCGCCAAATCCGCTAAAAAGGTCATTGATGAAGTGGAAATATTGGAGAAAAAATTCGGCGTCAAAGTGGCAGTGCTTCAAGAGGACAATTTTCTTTTGAATCCAAAGCGGGTCAGGGAGTTTTGTGAAGAGAAGATCAAGCGCAATCTTAAGATGAAATGGGTATGTTTGGGCTGTGCCAGTGATTGGATCAAGCTAGAAAATGAAATACCGCTTATGAAAAAAGCAGGATTGTTCATGTCGGTATTTGGTATTGAAGTCGCTAGCGATGATGAATTGCGTAAACTGGAAAAAGGGATCACCGTTGACCAGATATTCAAGACCATTGAGATCCTCAGGAAAAATGATATCGCCATTGTCGGGGACATTATGATCGGCTTTGATTATGATACTGAAGCTATTATCAAGAAGCGTTTTGAATTCGCGGACCTGGTTGATCCTGATGTAATGTGGGTGGGATATTTAACGCCGCCTCCGGGATCGCCGATCTGGACAGATGGGATCAAACGCGGATGGATCGATCCTGATAAGATCGACATGCTCAAGTGGGACTTCCTTCATCCGGTCGTACCCACCGAACATTTAAGCATTGAGGATTTAGGCAGATTAGGCGCCTGGGGCATGCGCGAATTTTATTCAAAGCCGGGCCGCATTCAGCGCATTCTCGAGAGTAATTTTGATGAGTTAGGGAAGTTGTGCTTTAAAGACGTTATGGCCGGTGTCGGCAAGTGGGAAGCTGGTGCAGTTAAGGGAGAAAAGCATATTTGATCATTCTTGTCTATGCGAAAGTTACCAGAAGAGGGGCTTTCGACTTGTAGAGATGTGAACCACGCATTGAAGTGTGGTTGAACAAAGGCGTTCATTTCATGAACGCCTTTTGGTTTAATGATTGATTTGTAAAGGAGAAAAAATGAAAAGCCGCCTGTCTAAGAATATTCTATTGCTATCGTTAGTAGTTATGTTGGGATTGTCAGATCCCTATCAAGCTTTTGCGGATGATGGCACCGCGGCCATTGAGAAACGACTTGATGATCTGGAACAACAGGTAGCTGATCTTAAGCAGGAATTATGGAAGAAAAAACAGGCGTCCCCAACAAATGTTACAGCCAATAGCAAGGATGGGGTCTCTATTAAATCCGAGGATGGAAATTATAGCTTTAAACTTGGCGGGTATACACAAGTAGTGGCCCGTGAATTTGCAGACACTAAGAAAGATTTGGGTTATGCAAGCAGTATTATTCCCCGTCGAGTAAGGCTTATTGTCTCAGGAACGGTGGCCCATGATTTCGATTATTATATTCAGCCTGATTTTGGTTATACCAATACTTATACCGCGACTAATGGTACTCCTGCTGCTAACCCAACCGCGTATGCTGTATCACTTCAGGATGCCTGGGTCGATTGGAAGTATTTTCCTCAAGCAACTATTAAAGCAGGTAAAATGAAAACGCCTTTTGATCTGGAGAATTTACAGGATTCCCGTTACACTTCCTTTACAGAATTGGGTTTGACCAGCAACCTTTCTCCCCAGCGCGATGTTGGGGCTCAGTTAACCGGAAGCTTGTTTGACGATATTGTCAGCTATGCCGGAGGTATTTTTGATGGGGCGGCTGACAAAGAGAATAATTATGGCGGATGGGCAACGGCACCGGGTGATTCTAATGAAAAAGCGGGGACAGGGCGTATATTCTTCAAACCCCTCAAAGATACAAATTTTCAATTGCTAAAAGGTGTGGGAGTGGGTTATGCGGCGAGTTATGGTAAAGTTAAAGGCTCAGATATTCCATGTTACGTAACCCCCGGACAGGCCCCTGTTTTCAGTTATAATACAGGTGTTACATCCGCCGGTCCGCAAATACGTACTTCACCACAAGCGTATTACTATTATAAATCTTTGGGGATATTAGGCGAAAAAGTTACTTCCCAAGAAGAGTTGGAA
>Ga0302320_10027039_pt1 | contig 11081 bp, 9 predicted proteins | sample Bog_T0_3_FD_202130 | JGI IMG/M metagenome (GOLD analysis project Ga0302320, IMG submission 202130) | Peat permafrost microbial communities from Stordalen Mire near Abisko, Sweden - Bog_T0_3 | ecosystem: Environmental > Terrestrial > Soil > Wetlands > Peat | place: Sweden: Abisko, Stordalen Mire... | reverse complement strand
CGCTCTGCTTATCGCCATTGCCGGAACCCTTTATCGACTGTTTGGGAGGGCGCCGGAGCCCGAAGCATTTCCGATGATTTCGCTATTCGTGGGTATTGCAATGAGCACGATTGCGCAACGCATGCTTCGTCTGGATGAAGGGCGAGCGTTGCTGCGCTATCGTCTCCTACCGATAGCAGGGTGGAAACTGCTCGTCACGCAAGACATGACTTTCCTGATCCCGCTCGCCGTCATGGTTTCACTCCTAAGTTTACGAACAGGCGTTGCATTTGGCCTGGTCGCTCTCGCAGCCGGACGATACCCGTCGCTGAGGCAACGGGCGAATCAGCGTAGATGGCGTTTCGTCGGAGGAGATCCACGTTTCGGAGTAGCACAGGTTCTCCTGGGTGGATTAGCTGGAATCGGAGCGGCAAGGGCGGGACTCTGGGTTTTGGCCGTTGCCTTCGCCATCTATGTGGTTTCCATATTCTGGGGCGAACTGCTTTGGAGACGTTCCCGGAATGCTTAGTCGAAGAACACGTCCCAGAAAGGATTGTCGGCTATTCGGGGGAAATCGCACTTGCCAATCTTCAGTTTCGGCCATTGAACGAAAAGGCTTATCTTGGCGCTTATGGGTGCCCCACCCACGCCGGGTACTTGTTTTTCCGGCCTGGGTGGGTTTCACAGAGGCCGGCCTGGTTTTGTTCATGAGAAGCAGCCGGACTTGCGTTGGCAAGTTACGCCTCCGATAAACAACCAAACCAGCCAACTTGCCAAACTGTCCCCAAAACCGCCGCGTCGAAAACTCTTTGTTCATAAGGAGCGGAGTCTGACCCGTTCTTTGCGCCAAACGCAGTCAAAGGGCCCGCGACTCCGTTCGCACCCCAAAAAAACCGGCTATCCCGCCCTCCGCAGAAATTTGTTCATGCGCAGCGAAGCGAAGAACTCGCTTCTCCCCCAAGAGCGGATCCCTCGCTCAATCGGAAACAAGACACTTTCTCAGAGAATGCAATTATCGATCAGCCGCGTGTTGCCCACGTATGCCGCCACAGCAAACAGCGTCCCCGGCCCCGCAAGCTCCACCGGCTCCAGCGTAGCCCAATCCACAGCGGCGATGTAATCCACGCGAACCTCCGGCTCCCCGGCAAACACCCGCCGCGCCGCCTCCACCAGTTTCGCCGCCCGCCGCTCCCCACCGCCATACAGGGCCTGCGCCGCCTCCAGCGCCCGGCTCAGCGCCAGCGCCTGTCCGCGCTCTTCGGCCGACAAATAGCGGTTCCGCGAGCTCATCGCCAGCCCATCCGCCTCGCGCACAATCGGGCAAACCACCACTTCCACCGGCAGCCCCAGATCCGCCGTCATCCGCCGCAGCACCGCCACCTGCGCCGCATCCTTCTGGCCAAAAAACGCTCGGTCCGGTTCAGCCGCAATGAAAAGCCTCGCCACCACCGTCGCCACGCCGCGAAAGTGCCCCGGCCGCGAGGCTCCATCCAGGCGTCCGCTCAGCCCTTCCACATCCACAAACGTCGCCGATCCCGCCGGATACATCTCCACCGGAGCCGGGGCAAACACTACGTCCACCCCGGTATCCGCCAGCAGCGCGCAATCCGCCTCGAAGGTTCGCGGATACAGCGCGAAATCCTCGTTCGGCCCAAATTGTGTCGGATTCACGAAGATGCTCACCGCCACCGCATCGCAGGCGGCCCGCGCCGCCCGCACCAGCGAGAGGTGCCCGTCATGCAGCGCACCCATCGTCGGCACAAGGCCCACGGAGCGGCCACCCCGCCGCGCCTCCCGCGACCAATGCCTCAACTCCCCAACTGTCCTGACGATCTGCAAGCTACTTCCTCGGACCCACGGGAATCAGCGCCGCCGTCCGCGTCGCCGCAGGCAGGTGATAGCTCTCCGCATCCAAAGGGAACCGCCGCTGCTCCACATCCTCGCGATATTGCTCCAACGCGCCCATCACCACCGCCGCCACGTCCGCATACTGGCGCACAAACTTGGCATGAGGCGCAAAAGTCAGATTGAGAATGTCGTGGAGGACCAGAATCTGCCCATCGCACTCCGGCCCGGCTCCAATCCCGATTGTCGGAATCGCCAAATCCGCCGTCACCGCCGCGGCCACCTCGCGCGGAACACCCTCCAGCACCAGCGCGCCCGCTCCAGCCTCCGCCAGCGCCTCCGCGTCCGCCCGCAGCCGCAGCACGGTCTCTGCCGTCCGCGCCTGAACCCGGTAGCCTCCCATCCTGTGTACGCTCTGCGGAGTCAACCCCAGATGCCCCACCACCGGAATCTCCGCCTCCGTCAGCGCTCGCACCAGCTCCACCCGCGGCCCCTCAATCTTCACCGCCTCCGCGCCCGCTTCTTTCACAAACCGCACCGCGTTCGCCACACCCTCGCGAATCGAGGCGTGGTAGCTGCCAAACGGCATATCCGCCACCACCAGCGCCCTTCTCACCGCCCGCCGCACCGCCCGCGTATGGTGCAGCATCTCATCCACCGTCACCGACAGTGTGTTGTCGTGCCCCAGCACCACCATCGCCAGCGAGTCGCCCACCAGAATCAGGTCGATCCCCGCCTCGTCCACCAGCCGCGAAGTCGCGTAATCATAGGCGGTCAGCGCCGTAATCGGCTTGCCCTCGCGCTTCATCCCAGCCAGCGCGGGCATCGTTACCTTGGTTGTCAGTGAATTCGAAGGGGAGGCGGAATTCCGCCCTTCACGGGGAGTAGTCAGACTCATATCGTCTCCAGTGCCGCTCCGTGCGCTCAGGATGCGGCCTAAACAAGTCCGAGTTTACGCCCAGCCGCATTGTGAATGCAAAGCCCCATGGCGGATGATGAGACAGGAGTCTCTCGCACGATGGAACTTGCCCAGGCAATTCTCGACGGTGCAATCGGCGCTACCGCCGTCGGTCTCGCCTGCGGCGGATACGCCTACGCCGCCCTCTGGCCAGCCTCCCAGCTCTTCGGCCCCACCCTCATCGCCCCGCGCAAGCCCAACGAACTCGCCCTCACCTTCGACGACGGCCCCCACCCCCAATGGACCCCCCAACTCCTCGAAATCCTCGCCAAGCACAACGTCCGCGCCACCTTTTTCCTGCTCGGCAAATACGCCTCCACCCAGCGCCCGCTGGTCCAGCAAATCCACCAGGCCGGGCACCTCATCGGCAACCACACCTGGAACCACCCCAACCTCGCCCTCACCAACCAGCGCAAAACCCGAGAAGAGCTTCACAGCACCACCGCCGAGCTCCAGTCGATCACCGGCCAGTCAGTCCGTTATTTCCGCCCACCCTTCGGCGCACGCCGCCCAGACACCCTCCGCATCGCCCGCGAACTCGGTCTCGTCCCCGTGACCTGGAACGCCATGACCACCGACTGGTCCACCCCCACCCCGGAACCCATCGCCGCCAGGCTCGCCGCCGCCATCCACCGAAACACCCAGCGCGGCCACGCGACCAACCTCGTCCTCCACGACGGCGGCCACCTCTCCCTCGCCGCCGACCGCGGCGCATCCGTCGCCGCCGCCGCAATTCTCCTTGACCGCTTCAGGACTTCTTTCCAGTGCGTCAATCTAAATTCCTGGGAACGTTAGCGCTCCACCGTGAGGACCCATTCAGAAACTCATGCGACCGTGACTATCCACACTCTCACCAAGTTTCAGCTTGGACAAACGGCGGCGAATTCACCCTACCCGCTGACAGGCTAACTCGCTACTTCTCGACAAACATCCCGGGGCAGCCGCGATTCTTCCCTCAAAGCCACTCGGATGCCCCCATGTCGAAATTCATCCGCCCGCTGCGGAGCGGGAACGCATACCACCGTTCGCAGCATCCGCCCGTCCTCTTATCCCTCTTCTCCGCCGCCCATCGGCGCGCCAAACCCGATCCGGCGAGCCGGCTTCTCCGGCGGCGTCATCAACTCCCGAATCGCGTCGAAAACCACCCGGAACTGCTCGTCGTACTTGCTCTCCATCTCCTCAAGACGCCGCGCCAGATCGCGATGCGAACCCAGAATCTCCCGCAACTTCACAAACGCCCGCAAAATGGCAATGTTCACCTGCACCGCGCGGGCTCCGCAATACGCTCGAAAGCATCGCCACGTCCTGTTCGGCAAAGGCATAGGGGCGGAATCGTCGTCCACCCCACGAACTTGAGGTGACAGATTGGAACCTCAAGTTGCCGAACTCCTCCACGCTCAACTGAAACATGAAGTCTTCCGGGAATCGCTCCAGGTTGCGCCGAACCGCGCGATTAAGCTCCTTGGTTTCAACCTCATAGAGCTCCGCCAGATCGGCGTCCAGCATCACTTTTTAACCGCGAACGAGCAGAGTCCGCCGCTCGATAATCTCCGGCGGTATCTCCGAATTTGAGGTCACAAATTGTGACTTCAAGTCGCTCATCTCTCCGCTCCCGAGGCCGGCAACGCCGCGAACGCCCCTCGCGCCGCCTCCACCGTAGCCGCCACCTCCGCCGCCCCATGCGCCATCCCCAAAAACATCGCCTCAAACTGAGAGGGCGGCAGCCAAACCCCCGCCTCCAGCATCGCCCGGTGAAATCGCCCAAAAGCTGCCGCATCGCTCTTCGCCGCGTCGTCATAGTCCTCGACCGGCCCAGGCGTAAAGAACCACGTCCACATCGACCCTACGCGGTTCAGCGTCAAAGTGACACCGGCCCGCGCCGCCTCCGCCGCTACCCCGTCGGCCACCGCCTTCGACGTCTTCTCCAACTGCGGATACACCGTCGAAGCATGTTCCCGCAGGTGGCCGACCGTCGCCTTACCCGCCGCCATCGCCAGCGGGTTTCCGCTCAGCGTTCCAGCCTGGTACACCGGCCCCAGCGGCGCCAGCAGCTCCATATACCTGCGCTTCCCGCCAAATACCCCGCACGGCAGCCCGCCGCCCACAATCTTCCCCAGCGTCACCAGATCCGCGTCCACGCCATACAGCTCCAGCGCTCCGCCCAGCGCCACCCGGAATCCGGTCATCACCTCATCCACAATCAGCAGCGCGCCGTTTTCGGCAGTCAAGCGGCGCAGCCCCTCCAGGTACCCCTCCGCCGGCGCGATACACCCAGCATTCCCCACCACCGGCTCCAGAATCACCCCCGCAATCTCCTCCGGATACGCCGCAAACGCCTCTTCCGCCGCGCCCAGGTCGTTGTAGGGCAAAGCCAGCGTCAGTTGCGCAATCTCCTCCGGCACCCCCGCCGACCCTGGAATCCCCAAGGTCGCGACCCCTGAACCAGCCTTCACCAGCAGTCCATCCGCGTGTCCGTGATAGCAGCCCTCAAACTTCACAATCCGCTTTCGCCCCGTCGCCGCCCGCGCCACGCGAATCGCCGACATCGTCGCCTCCGTCCCCGAGCTCACAAACCGCAGCCGTTCAATCCCCGGATAGCAGGCCACCACCAGCTCAGCCAGGTCGCCCTCCGCCGCCGTCGACGCCCCAAAGCTCGCCGAGTCCCGCGCCGCCCGCGCAATCGCCTCCACCACCGGCGGAAACGCATGACCCAGAATCATCGGTCCCCACGAGCCAAAGTAGTCGATGTACCGGTTTCCGTCCGCGTCATACAGATAAGCCCCCTCCGCCCGCGCCACAAACGGTGGCTCCCCGCCCACCGACCGAAACCCTCGCACAGGGGAATTCACCCCACCCGGAAAATACCCCTCCGCCCGCAACTGCAACGCCCGCGACCGCTCATGCTTGCCCACAATACACCTCGAAACCAGTATATGAGCCGGATATGGTGGCGTTGGCCCAGGCAGACGGAGGGACGCGGGAGTTTCAACCCCCAAATTAGATAAGCCAAATTAGGCGGACTTTACAGGCTGCGGAAAACCTCGGTTTTGCGGTAGTGCGAGGTTTTAGCTGAAGCCGCGCCCTAGCAAAACAGCGGCTTTATCAGAGGTTCCCTGGAGCGAGGAGAGAGGTTCTTCGCGGCGTTCCTCGTGAACAAACTGATTGCCGGGATGGCGCCTGGGTTTTGAAGTAGCAGGCGAGCAAGTTAGCCGGGGCTCTGTTTATCGGAGGGGTGACTCGCTCAAACGACCCTGACTTTTCAAATTTTCAACTCAAGCGGTGGAGTGGGCCTGCTCCCTTGGAACGCCGGTTTGTTGCTCAGCTTGCGGAGAGGCCTTCGAGGAGGGATTCGGCGGATTCCTCGGGGTCTTCCGACTCGTACTTGGTGCTTTCCTGGAACATTTGCGGGTCGACGAAGCGGTAGCCGACGTAGACATCGGTGAGCAGATAGGTGGGGTTGGCAGGGTCGTCGCAGAGCTTTTTGCGCAATTGGCGAATGAAGGTGCGGAGGTACTCGACATCTTCGCGGAAGGCGTCGCCCCAGACGGCGGTGAGGAGTTTGGAGTAGGTGACGACGCGGCCGGCGTGCATCATGAGGAAGTGCAGGATGTCGTATTCCTTGCGGGTGAGGTGGATGGGCTGTCCGCGCTTGGTGACGATGCGGCGTGTGGGGTTGAGGCGGATCTCTCCGATTTCGATGGGGGTGTCTTCGACGGGGACGGGCGCCTTGACGCGGCGGACGGCGGCGCGGATGCGGGCGATGAGCTCGCGTGTGCTGAAGGGCTTGGTGACGTAGTCGTCCGCGCCGGACTCGAGGGCTTCGACTTTCTCTTCTTCGCCGTCGCGGACGGTGACCATGAGGATGGGCAGGCGAGGCGCGAAGGTGCGGATGCGGCGCAGGGTCTCCAGGCCGCCGATGCCGGGCATGTTGATGTCGAGGAGGATGACATCGAAGTTGCCGGCGCGGAGCTGCTGGATGGCTTCTTCGCCGCGGGAAGCCTCGACGACCTGGAAGCCGAGTTCAAGAAGCGCGGGGCGCAGTGCGCGGCGGATGGCGGATTCGTCGTCCACGAGAAGAATGCGGAGGTTTGGAAATTTCATTGCAGTCCTTTCCGGGGCAGAGTGGTAGGAATTGCCGCGGAGAATGTGGTGCCTTCCCCCTCTTCGCTGGTGACCCAGACGTGGCCTCCGTGCACCCGCGCAACGCGCTTGGCGACGGAGAGGCCGATTCCGGTGCCGCTGGCGCGGTTGGAGGAATTGGAAGAACGGTAGTAACGGTCGAAGATACGCTCACGGTCGGCGAGGGGAATGACGGGACCGTGGCTGAGGACGGAGAAGATCATCTCCGACTTGGATTGGATGACGCGGATGGTGATGGTGGTGCCGTAGGAGGAGTATTTGCCCGCGTTGTCGACGTATTGGGTGAGAAGAGCGTGCATCAGCTGCCGGTCGCAACAGAGAACGAAGTCGTCGCGCTCCATTTCGACCAGGACGCGGTTGTTGGCAAGGCGGTCTTTGAGGCTGGAGAGGACTTCGTCGATCATGGGAGCGACGCCGACGGAGGTGGCGTGGATGGTGATCTCCTGGGAATCGAGGCGGGCGGTGGTGAGCAGGCGGGTGGTGAGCTCATTGAGGAGGCCGGTTTGCTCGTCGATGAGGGAGATGAGGTCGGACTGGCCTGGGGTGAGCTGGCGCATCTCGGCGAGGCCGGTGCTGGCGGCGCGGATGGCGGTGAGGGGCGTTTTGTAGGCGTGGGCGAGGCTGTCGAGGACGGCGGTGCGGAGCTGCTCGGTGCGGTGTTCGGCTTCCATGTGGCTCTCATTGGCGAAGGCGCGGTAGCGATCGAAGGTGAGGGCGACGAGGGAGGCGATAGCGTCGTTGGTGAGGGGGGTGACGCCTCCGCGGACGACGAGGCTGCCGATGGGAACTGAGCCGAGACGGAGGACGCGGCGGCCGACGCCGGTGACGGGGTCGTCGTCGGATTTTTCGAAGTAATAGACGGTTTGGGCGAGCTCGCGGGCGTCCAAGTCGGGATAGCCGGCCTGGTAGACCTCGTGGAGGTCGGCGTCGAAGACGATGACCGACTCGACTTTGAAGATTTCATGGATGAGATCGGCCAACTGGGGGCCGGGCTCCATGTGCAGATTCATTTGCAGGGTGCGGCGGCTGAATTCATAGAGGTCGTGCATCTGCTCGCCGCGCGACTCGGCTTCCTTGGCGTGTTCGGTGGCGCTTGCGGAGAGGCGGCTGATGACCAGAGCCGTGAGGACGAAAACCACCAGGGTGAGGGAGTTGGCGGGGTCGGCGACGGCGTTGATGGCCGGCTGGTGGGCGGTGAAGTAGCTGTGGACCACGATGGCAGAAAGGGAGACAGTAACCGCCTGCCAGAAGCCGCACAAGAGCGCTGTGGGTACGACAACAAGCAGGTAGAGCAGCACGGAAACGGGGAGGAGCCATCCGGACCAGTGTGTGACGGCGGCGGCGAAGATGACGAGCAGGATGCCGAGCGCGCATTCGAGCAGGAAGAGGAGAACACGGGGTCCCGACTTCAGCGCGGGTCTGGCGACGAAGACGGAAGTGAGCGGAATGTAGGCTCCGGACAACTGGCTTGCTACCTCCACAAATCAGAGAGACTGTTCACAGACTGGCCAGTCCGGGTCGTTGGTGAAGGACGGCCTGACGATTGTTTTGAGGGTCTCGAATCCGGAAATTCCATCGCGGCGGCCTTTAGTAAACCGATAAAGATGGAATTTCGACGTGAGGAGCGCGTGAACGAATTTTATCAGATTTCAACATTTCTTCCGCATGAAGATGAGTGTGAGCGGGGAAAAGCGATGGGTCGCAGCGTTTATAGGGCATTTTTCGGGGATTTTACGGCTCTGTGGAGTTTCGAGACGGCAAGCGCCTATGAGAACCTTCTCCATAATTTACTTTTTATTCATTTGTATCTTGCGATCGCCAGGAAGCGGGTCATCCGCGCATGGTTTGAATCGGAGCGCTCGCGAGGGGCTCGCGGGCTGGCCGGTCTCTGAAATCCGGGGAGGTCCCCGGGTGGGTTCCGGCCTACTCCGGGATGCCCAAGCGGAATGGGTCGGCCGGGTCAAAGAGCAACTTAGCTTCGGATGTGATGTAGGCCGATCCGGTAATGGTTGGAATCAGGCTTGCGCCTTCCAGCGCGACGGAGCCGGTGAAGACGGTGCCGAGGATACCTTCCTGACGCCAGAGTGCCCCAAGCTGGAGCTTGCCGTCGGCGACGAGGCAGGCGAGTTTGGCGCTGGTGCCGGTGCCGCAGGGGGAGCGGTCGTAGGCTTTGCCGGGGCAGAGGACGAAGTTGCGGCTGTGATTGGCGGGGTCGTGGGCGACGGAGAAGAGCTCGATGTGGTCGATTTCGGCGCCGTTTGCGCCGGTGATGCTGCTTGCGGCGAGAGCCTGGCGGAGGGTCCAGGTGAAGGCGGTTAGCTCTTCCACACAGGCCAGGGTTAGGGTGAATGGGTGGTCCTCGATGAGGAAGAACCAGTTGCCGCCCCAGGCGATGTCGCCGTGGAAGAGGCCGTAGCCGGGGACATCGACCGGCACCCTGATGCGATGGCGGTAGGCGGGGACGTTGCGGATGGCAATCTCGCCATTTTCAGCTAGATGCACGGTTACGTCGCCGACGGGGGTTTCTAGGATGTGTTCACCGGGGGCGATGCGGCCGAGGTGGAGGAGGGTGGCGGCGACGCCGATGGCTCCGTGACCGCACATGCCGAGGTAGCCAGCGTTGTTGAAGAAGATGACCGCGGCCGCGGCGGCGGGGTTGGCGGGGGGCAAGAGCCATGCGCCGACGAGGACGTCGGAGCCTCGGGGCTCGCAGAGGATGGCGCGGCGGTAGGTATCGTGGTCGCGGCGGAGGATGTTTAGACGCTCGGCGATGGGGCCGGAGCCGAGGTCGGGACCGAAGTCCGGGCCGCCGGAGATGACGCAGCGGGTGGGTTCGCCGGCGGTGTGGGAGTCGATGACCTGAATGCGGACCGTAGGCATGGCGTTGGCCTGATTTTGTCGCGGTGCGGCTGGTTGCGAGACGCTGGGCACCGACTATTGCGTACAATAGCACGAACCGATGCAGACCGACTCGAGCAAAAACGCGCCGCCTCAGCTTCTGCGCCAAATTGGGCTGTTTGACGCGACGATGGTCGTGATGGGCGGGATTGTGGGGGCGGGGATCTTTATCAACCCGTATGTGGTGGCGCAGCGGGTGCATTCGCCGGTGCTGATTCTGGGGGTGTGGATTGCTGGCGGAGTGGTGGCGATGCTGGGGGCGTTTATCTATGCCGAGCTGGCGGACCGGATGCCGGCGGTGGGTGGGCAGTACGCGTATCTGCGGGAGGCTTGGCATCCGGCGGCCGGGTTTCTGTATGGCTGGGCGCTGCTGCTGGTTGTGCAGACGGGCGGAATGGCGGCGGTGACGGTGACGTTTGCTCAATACTTTCTGGAGCTGACGCATTTGCCTATCGATGACCGGTGGGTGGTGGTGGGGACGCTCTCAGTATTGACGGCGATCAATTGCCTGGGGGTGAAGGCGGGGACGCGGCTGCAGAGCGGGCTGATGGTGCTGAAGATTGCGGCGATCGGTTGCCTGGTGGGGGCGGGGCTGTTTCTGGTGGCGAAGCCGCAACCGATCCTGCATCCGGTGCTGGATAGGCCGGTTTCGCTGGATTTGCTGACGGCGATTGGGGCGGCGATGGTGCCGGTGCTGTTTTCGTATGGCGGATGGCAGACGACGAATTTCATTGCGGCGGAGATCAAGGAGCCGCGACGGAATCTGGGGCGGGCGCTGATTATCGGGGTGACCTGTGTGATTGCGCTGTATCTGCTGGTGAGCCTGGTGTGTGTGCGGGTCTTGGGGGCGGCGGCGCTGGCCCAGACGCGGGTGCCGGCGAGCGCGGTGATGCGTATGGTTTCCGGCGAGGCGGGGGCACGGCTGATTGCGCTGGGGATTGCGGTTTCGACGTTCGGATTTTTGAGTCAGGGGATTCTGACCGCGCCGCGGGTTTACTTTGCGATGGCAGAGGATGGGCTGTTTTTCAAGAGCGTGGCGTATGTCTCGCCGAAGACGGGTGTGCCGGTGGTGGCGATCGTGATGCAGAGCGTTTGGGCTCTGGGGATTGCGTTTACGGGGAAGTATGAGCAGATCTTGAACTTCATGATTCCGATCGACTTCTTTTTCTTTGGGTTGAGCGCGAGCTGCCTGTTTGTGTTCCGGCGGCGGGAGCGGGGACGGGTGAAGGCGAATCCGAATGCGGGGGCGGGGTTCCGGGTG
>Ga0302320_10027038_pt1 | contig 11082 bp, 7 predicted proteins | sample Bog_T0_3_FD_202130 | JGI IMG/M metagenome (GOLD analysis project Ga0302320, IMG submission 202130) | Peat permafrost microbial communities from Stordalen Mire near Abisko, Sweden - Bog_T0_3 | ecosystem: Environmental > Terrestrial > Soil > Wetlands > Peat | place: Sweden: Abisko, Stordalen Mire... | reverse complement strand
CATTTCTCGGATATGCCGGATGGTCGAAAGGCCAGCTCGAGGCCGAGCTGGAGCAGAAGGCGTGGCTCGCGCAGAGGCCGGACGAGGACATCCTGGACGTGGAAAAATGCCTCGAGCTTTGGCCGACCATCATGCGGGAACAAGGGCCGTGGTTCAGGCTCCTGGCCGCCGCGCCGGATGATCCGTCGCTGAATTAACTGCCATGATCATCGGCGTCCCGAGGGAAATCAAGGAGCAGGAGGACCGGGTGGGGCTGCTGCCGTCCGGCGTTTACCAGCTCGTGAAGCGCGGGCATCAAGTGTTGGTGGAGCGCGGGGCCGGTGTGGGCTCCGGCTACCGGGACGAGGATTACGCGGGGGCCGGCGCCGAATTGCTCGACGACCACGGCGAGATATTTCGCCGGGCGGAACTCGTGGTGAAAGTCAAAGAGCCGCTTTCCTCGGAGTTTCCGCTGCTGCGCGGGGAGCAGATTCTCTTTACCTACCTGCACCTCGCTGCAAGCAGGGAGCTGACGCTGGCGCTGGTCCAGAGCGGGGTGACGGCGCTGGCCTATGAAACCGTGGAGGTGAATCGCCGGCTCCCATTGCTGGAGCCAATGAGCGAGATCGCCGGGCGCATGTCCGTGATCATGGGCGGCTACTTTCTGGCAAAGCATTACGGTGGCAGCGGCGTGCTGCTGGGCGGTGTCCCGGGCGTGCTGCCGGGACGGGTGGTGGTCCTGGGCGGGGGGACCTCTGGCGTAAACGCGGCGCGCATGGCGAATGGATTGGGCGCGGATGTGACGATTCTGGAGGTGGACGTCGAACGGATGCGCTTCCTCGATATCACGATGCACAGCGCCAGCACGCTTTACTCGAGCGAAGATCATCTAATGGGGCTGCTGCCGACCGTGGACCTGCTGATCGGCGCCGTGCTGCTGCCGGGCGCCCGTGCGCCAAAGCTGATCCGGCGCGACATGATGAAGGTGATGCACGGGGGCAGCGTTTTCGTGGATATCGCCATCGACCAGGGCGGCTGCGCGGAGACCTCGCGGCCGACCACGCATCATGCGCCGACTTTCGTCGAGGAGGGGGTGACGCATTATTGCGTGGCGAATATGCCGGCGGCTTATGCGCGCACGGCCACGCAGGCGCTTACCAATGTAACCTTTCCCTGCATTGAGTTGCTCGCAGATCACGGGCTGGAAGGAGCGTGCCAGCGGATGCCCGGACTGCGCAGCGGAATCAACGTGATGGGTGGAAAGATCCTGCTGCCCGCCGTAGCGGCAGCCCACGGACTGCCGGATGGATATTAATTGCCTGACAGAGCATGTATGGAGCTCGCGACTGGACGCGGCACTGTTTTTCGGCATAGTCCCGGGGACATGTCTTTTCAGCGGCGCGTAGAGCTGTTCCTTTTCCTCGTCGCGTTCCTCGCATTTGGCTGGTTCAACCAGGGCGGTGGCTGGAATCAGAACGCCCGCTTTGCCGAGGTGCGTGCGATCGTGGATGGCGGGGAACTGCCGATAGACAATTACTTCAGCTACGAGCGCAAGGGCGGAAAGGCGCTACGACGTTACCCGGTCGTCAATGGCGACGTAACCATCGGCAAGAAAACCTACCGCTTGTGCTGGGTGGGGACGAACGGCGACCTGAAATCTGCCAACGGTGTCGAGGCGCCGGCGAAGATGGAGGCCGTGCCGATCGACGACCTCGCCTGCTCGGGAGACGTCTCCTTTGCGCGCGGGCATTTTCATCCGAACAAACCGCCGGGGCTCAGCTTCGTGGCCGTGCCGGCGTACTTCGTCATTTCGCATCTCGAGCGCCTCATGCACCGGAATCCGGACACATGGTGGCTCATGAATGTGAACGCGTGGCTCACCTCGGTCTTCAGCGTGGGAATCATTTCCGCGATTGGTGTCGTGCTCGCGTTCCGGCTCGCGCTCGCCTTTTCCGGAGGAATGCTGTGGCCGGCGTTCTGGACGGCGATCACGTTTGGGTTTGGAACGCTCTTCTTTCCGTTCGCCACGCTGCTATTCGATCACGACGTCACGGCGGTTTTCCTCGTGGGTGCATTTTACTGCATTTTTTTGCGGTCGGGCGGATGGCTGGTCTTTCTCGCCGGGCTGCTGGCTGGGATGGCGGCCATTACCAATTACGTCGCGGCCATCCCCGCGGGAATGCTCGGCCTTTATCTCATCGCGACCTGGTGGCGTGAGGGGCGGCTGGGTGGCGTCGCGCGCGAGGGCGCATGGTATGCCCTCGGGTTGCTCGGGCCGCTCCTGGCCATTTGCGCGTACAACGCAGCCTGCTACGGCTCGCCTTTCGCGCTCAGCAACGCATTCCAGAATCCGACCTTCATTGAGAAGGGGCCGGTATTTCTCGGCATGTTTGGCGTGCCGGATCCGGCAGTGGCGCTCATTCTCCTGATCTCGCCTTTCCGCGGCATTTTCTACGGCGCACCCATCCTCGCGATGGGGATTTACGGGTTGTGGAAAATGCGCCGGGTCTTTCGGCTGGAAATGGGACTTTTCATTGCCATCGCGCTCACATTTTTCCTGGTCAATTGCTCGTTCTTCGGCTGGCACGCCGGTTTCTCCTGTGGACCGCGTTATCTGATCCCGGCGACGGCGTTCCTGGCGCTGCCATGCGTGTACGGCTTCATCGGGCTGCCGCGCCTTTCCGGCGGGCTGCTCCTCTTTTCGATCGGGATTAATTTCCTGTTCGTCGCAACCGATGCAGAGTCGCCCGCCGGCGTAGGCAGCCTCGCCATGACCGAAGACCGCGAGATGTACCTCTACAGCCCGCTTACGGAATACGCCGCGCCGTTATTTTTCGAGAAGAGGGCATGGCCGATCCTCAACCTGATGATCGCCGAGCGGCTTGACGAAGAGAAGGCGCGCCTGGCCGCGAAGGGGATGAAGGCAGTGGATCAGGCGCCACTCTTGCAAAAACTGGGAAGGGATATGCGGCAATCCATCAAGAAAGGCGACGACGACCCGCTGGATCTCGGCAGCTACAAAGGACCGGTCTCCGTGAACCCGACCGGCGTGTGCGAGGGCGGCTATTACAGCCTGTTCGATGCAGGCACGCCGCAGGCACGGTGGAATTCTTTCAACGTCGGCGAGTTCTGGTTCCCTGAGAGCCGCTGGAGCGTGGCGCCTTTGCTCGCTCTCGCGGGGCTGCTTGGTCTCGGCCTCGCGCGTGAAGCCGCGCGTTCCGAGGGGGCTCTGCCGGATGTGCCGATGGAGTTTGACGAAGCGCTGGCCGGCGAGGAAATCGTGGCCGATTGACGCGGGCGATTCTTCCGCGCTGACGCCGCGCCCCCGTAAGGATTTCGGGCTCTACGCGGTGGGCAGAGATGCGACCCACGCCCGGTAAAGTTCCTCGTAAGCTGCTGCCATCACCTCGGTGGAGAATTGCTTCACCGCGAGTGCTCCCGCCGCCTTTCCACGGCGTGAGAGTTCCGGCCGGTCGCGCAAAATCTCGATCCATGCGTCTTCCGAGACGCGGATCGAATTGCTCTCATCGAGGAACGGCATTTCGCGGTGGATGCCTTCCATGACCGCGCACGGCAGGCCGGCGGCCATGGCCTCGAGGATGGCGAGCGCCATTCCCTCATATTCCGCGGTGTGGAGCATCACGTCGCCGCAGCCGAGGAGCGTCGTGACATCGTCGCGCCAGCCGAGCCGCTGCGCATGCGAGGCGATGCCCAGCGCCGCCGCCCTTGCGTCCCAATCCGCGGCGAGCGGGCCGTCGCCGACCCACAAAAACTTCGCCTCCGGTACGCGCGCCACGATTCGCGCCGCGATCTCCAAAAAAAGCAGCGGGCGCTTTTGTGGCATCATCCGGCCTACTGCGAGGATCGCGAGATCGCCGGGGGCGATGCCCAATTCCGCGCGCCGCCGGTTGCGATCGTCACCGGAGAGCGCGGCGGGAATCGGCACGCCGTTGGGAATCGCCCCGATCCCCGCGCTCCTGCCCAGAAACGTCTCCAGATCCGCCTTGCGCGGATCCGAAACAGCAACCAATCCACCTCGATATCCGCCCAAGGCCCGCCTCGCCGCCCAGTCGCGCAGCCGGGCGCCTTTCGCGCCCAGGTACCCCGCGCTTTGCGTGATGTGAATGGTGCAAATGCTCGGCAGGGTAGTGCCACGAAGGGCCCGTACCAGGTCGAGCCCGTCCTCGAGGTTCTGCTTGTTCAGATGGATGATGTCGGGCTTCAGCGATTCCCATTCGCGCGCCGCCCGCATCGCTGTCGCCCTGTCCATCAATGCCGCCAGCGACCGGCGCGGCCGGTCGTAAGTATTCGTATAATCCGCCCGGCGCACCTCGCCGAATTTCGCGAACCGCCTCGCGATTTCGTCCATTCGCGGATGCGAAGAAACCCATAGCCCCACTTCGTGCCCGCGCCGCGTCAGCGCTTCTCCCAGGTAAATCAGAAAGGTCTCTCCGCCGCCGCGCGACCCGGAGCTGGTACTTGCAAAAAGGATCTTCACTTCCCGGTTACCTCTTGAAATACATTCATCCACTTTGCCGCGCCGCTGTCCGGCGTCCAGACTTCCGCCTTTGCGCGCGACGCGGCCCCCCATTTTGCCGCGAGCTTCGCATCTGAGACAAAGCACTCCATGCAACTCGCCAGCGCCGCCACGTCTTCCGGGGGAAAACGCATTCCGTTTACTCCCGGTTCCACGAGGTCGTGTCCCGCTCCGGCGGCATTTGAACAGATGACCGGTAGGCCCGCGCCGATCGCCTGATTCACCACCACGCCCCAGCCGTCATACCGGCTTGGCAGGATGAAAACATCGGCTCGCGCAAAAAAACGCGGCAACTCCTCCGGCGGCTGAAATCCGGCATACTCGATCCGCCCGCGCACCCCTTCCGGTACTTTGGCGAGCAGCCCCGGCAGCTCCGCCTCGCGTCCAGCCAGCAGCAGCCTCACTCCCGGATGGCGCTCCGCCACCTTGGCAAACGCCGTCAGCAGATGGTCCACCCCCTTGCGCGCGATCATTTGCCCGCAAAAGAAAAACACCACTTCCCCCGGGTTGCGCGCCGGACGCGGCGCATCCATGAACGGCGCCAGCTCGCAATGATAGGGGATGCTGTAAATTCGCGGTTCCGGGAAACGTGTCGCGTATTGGCATTCCGCCAGCGAACCGATTCCCACGATGGCCGCCGCGCGGTGCAGTGGCGCCGTCAGCCGGTCGTGAAGGCGGTCCCGTTCGCCCGGCTCCCGCTCCGCCAGTCGCTCGCCCCAGAAGATCCACGGCTTGCGCCGCAACCCGAACCGCATCAGCCACTGTGCCGTCGCGGACATCATTGTATTGAGCACCACGACGTCCCGGTCCCGGAAATTCGGTAGCGGGAAATTCACGTGGCACCGCGCCGATCCGATTGAAAACCAGAATCCGCGCAGGATTCGCGAATAGTCCGGCAGCGCCCTCTCCGGCCATGGCGAGTCCGGCGCCGCCGCTTCCATATAATACACCCGCAGATCGACATCGCTGCGCCGGGCCAGCGCCGCGAACATATCGCGCTGATAAGGCGAGGGGACGACCGAGAGAAACGCCACCCGGTACTTCATGGCACAGCGACGCTTGCTGGCTTCTGGTCGCGTCCGGCCAGCCAGCGGTAAACCCTGGCCATCTCTCCCGCGACCACCGGCCACGCATAGCGCTGTTGAACCAGGGCTCGTCCGCGCGCGCCCATCGCCGCGCGTTCCGCATCGTCCATGGCGAAGAATTTCGTGAGCCCCTCCACGATGACCTCCTCGTCCGCTTCGATGCGCAGCGCGGCTTCGGCTTCGAAGCCTTCCGGCAGGTTGCATTGCGGCGTCATGAGTACTGGTTTGCCCCAAGCCCACGCTTCCAGCAACATCATTGGCAGGTCTTCGTGTTGGGATGGAAGAATAAAACCGTCGCAATGCTGGTACGCCGCCTTTTTGTCGTTTTCGAAGAGCGGTCCGGAGAAAGTGACCGTCGACTCGATCTGCAGCGCCGTTGCCAGCCGCCGCAACGCCCCCTGGTGTCCGCGCTCATCCCAGCCCGCGATGACCAGCCGCCAGCCCTTCCGTACCTCCGGATTGAGTCGCTGCCACGCAAACAGCGCATACGCCATTCCCTTCCGTTCATGCAATCGGCCGAGGTAGAGCAGCGTCCTCGCCTCCGGATCGATCTTCGTGAACCACGGCGTTGGCAGCACCGGCTGGTCCTCCGGCGGCAGCTCGACGCCATTTGGAATCACGCATATCGGGCCGCGGAAGCCATATTCCCGCATTGCCTGCGCCTCCGCCTGGTTGAGCGCATGAAGGCAAGCGGCGCTTCGGATATTCGTGTTTTCAAACAGGCTCGTCGCGAGGCGCTTCCACGTGAAGTTCCGGGGCGCCGCGCGGTTTAGCATTCCGTATGCGGAAATCATGTGCGGTTTGCCCGTTCGCCGCGTGAACCCAAGGCTCGCGGACGACGTGTGCATCCAGAGCCCATGCAAGTGCACGAGGTCCAGGTCTGCGTTGGTCAACCGGTGCACGAGCCTCGGCGCATACGAGAAAGCTTTCGGTCCCACCGGCGAAGCGGTGCGCGGGGAGAGCGGACTCCAATCGGAGAAATCATTTCCCGAATGGGCTGGACCAAAGACGTCGACCTCCAGTCCCGGTACCGCCTCCAGCATTCTCGCGAACCGGCGAACGCTCCTATAGACGCTGCCTCCCGAGCGCGTCAAATGGGCTGTCAGCAGCCCTGCCCGCACAGACTCCCATCGGGGCGGGACGGGAGCATCCATCAGCCGGCCAATGAATAGCGCCGCGATGCCGTTGGGAATATGCCGTCTCTACGTAAGCGAGGAAGCATAAGAAGGGTAAATCAATGTACGCGTTACTTCGCCGGTTATATACGGCGCCGCGCTTTCTACAATCCGAGAGTTGAGCCCGGGCCTTTCGTGCCTGCCACCGCTGGCTCGCTCATTGCCGCATCCAGTGCCTCGCCGAGCATTTTCCCCGGAATGCTGTAAGTATCGGCTTCGCCAGCGGCTACGCCGCGCAGCCACCTGTATGCGTGTCCCATGTGATGGCAGATCAGGTAATAACAGGTCGAGACGTGGTCCGGCGGAAACAATTCCAGGAGCGTACAGGGCTGGCCACGCCGGAAGAGAACGTTCGTGGAACCCGCCCCATGTTCGGCCACGACAAAGCGTGCCTCGGAGAAAAGCTGGATCTGCTCGTCCAGCGTGAGCATGGCCGCATCAACCGGCTCGAAGCCCCGATCGACGCACACCTTCGTCACCTCTTCTCGATTGGACAAGCCGCGGCGCAGCCCCGGTGCGCGTGTCAGGAAAATTCGGCGGTTTTTTGCCGGGTCCGCTTCTGGCACGCGGAAGAGTTCCCAAATCTGCCGAATCCATTCCGGCGTAAGCCCGAGCCCCTTGAGGACGACCAATCGCTCCACTTCGATCGCTTCGTCCTTCGCCTGGACCAGCCAGGGCGTCTCCTGCCAGCCAGCCCGCTTCCGCAGCCCTTGGAAATACGCGGTTTCGAACAGACTGCGACTCACCAGCAACGGCCAGTCCGCGTACTCGGGAAACCTCTCGAGCAGCAGGAAGAGAGCGATCCAGTCATTGAAGAAATGGAAGTAGTTCCCCTCGATGTAGGGATGCCGCAGGAGAACGGCCCGATCAATTCTGCGCTTTTTTTGGAGCGCTTTTCGATACTGCCATCGATACGGAGGCGGAATGGACACCCCGCGGTGGATCGCAAGCAGCGACTTTATGATTTGGTTTCCTCGCGCCACCAGCATCCCGCGTAACGGCTCGACTACGACAGGTTCCCCGAGTTCAAGCGCATACTCGGTGGTCCGATACTCTTCCTTGTCGAAGATCTCCGCCCGGACGGCTGCCGAGAATTCGTCCGCGGGCAACTGGAGAGCTTCCCATTGCTTTTCCGGCTCATAAATCTGCCGATAGAATCGGAAATACGGGCGCAGCGTTTTGGAATCGAAATCCTTCCAGCCGGCGGCACGCAGCCGCGTTTTGAGCGTTTCCAGCATTGGCGGAACTATTAGGGCCTGCGTTTCGGCCAAAGCAATCATCGAGTGACGACGGCGTATCCGGACGGGAGCTGACGATTGGCAGAGCGCGCCATTCGCGAAGCTCGGACGGGAATTCGACTGGGAAATCGCAGCTTGATGGCTTTTCTCCAGAGATTATTACTGTTTCTCGCTTTGGTTCAGTCCTCCCCAGCCGCGTCCGCGGATCATTCAGTCACCGAAGTTACAACCATTTACCCGATTGGAATGTCCCGGCTGAATTCACCATCAATTGCGAACTGCCGCCTATCAAAAATAGGTGGGATAGCATCATGAAACCCACTTTTCGCGGTGTCATCCTCGCCGTTTTCGTCTGTGTCGTCCACGTTGCGCCGGGGGCGGAGGCTGCCATTCCAGCCATCATCCCATTGCCCGCGAAGATGGAAGTGGGCGCCGGCACGTTTACGATCACACCGGAAACTGTGATCGTCACCGACGAGGCCAGTGCGATCACTGCGCGGCAACTCGTTGATTATATCAAGCCTGCAGCGGGCTTTGCCTTGCACGTGACGGATTCGACCTCTGCCAATGCCGGAGCCACGATAACCCTGATGCAGGATCCAAGCCTGACGCGTCTTGGCAAGGAGGGTTATCAACTGACTGTCACGCCACAGGCCATCCGGATTTCGGCTGTCGCGCAGGCTGGACTCTTCTACGGCGTGCAGACGCTGCGCCAGCTCCTGCCGCCGCAGATATTCTCCGGGAGCCTGGTCAGGAATCTGGCATGGACCGTGCCGTGCGTGGCAATCGAGGATCAGCCTCGGTTTCCGTGGCGCGGGCTGATGCTCGATTCCGGCCACGACTTCCAGCGCAAGGACTTTGTAAAGCGCTTCATCAACCTGATGGCCCTGCATAAGTTCAACCTTTTCCACTGGCATCTCACGGACCTGGGCACATGGAGCATCGAGATCAAAAATTACCCCAAGCTGCTCGGCGCCGGCACGCGCGGCCCGGGCGTCAAGTCCGGCTACTATACCCACGATGACATTGTGGAAGTGGTGCATTATGCCGCCGACCGGCACATCACCATTCTGCCAGAAATTGATATGCCCGGTCATGAAACCGCGGCCCTGCTCGCATATCCCGAGCTGGAATGCCCGGTGCCCCATGGGATTGAGAAGAACGGCGAACCGGAGCGCCCGTGGGAATTCTGCGTCGGCAACGAAAAAACCTTCTCCTTTGTCGAGGATGTGCTGAGCCAGATTGTTGAAATGTTCCCCGGGCCATACGTCCATATCGGTGGCGACGAATGCCCGAAGGATCGCTGGCTGCGCTGCCCTTTGTGCCAGGCCAGGATGAACGAAGAGCACCTTAAAAGCGGCGACGAATTGCAAAGCTACTTCATCCGGCGCGTCGATAAATTCCTGGAATCCAAAGGCCGGCGCATGATCGGTTGGGACGAAATCCTGGAGGGTGGTCTGGCGCCCGATGCCATCGTAATGTCCTGGCGCGATATGAGCGGGGGCATCGCTGCTGCCAGAGCCGGTCATGATGTGGTCATGGCGGTTAAGGATTGGACGTATTTCGATTACCCATGGACGACGCTCGAGAAGGTCTACAGTTTCGAACCGGTACCGAAGGAACTCTCTGCCGCGGAAAGCGCGCATGTGCTCGGCGCTCAGGCGCAAATGTGGACCGATCGTCATCCGTCGGAAGACCGCATCGATGCCCTGGTATACCCGCGCGCCGCGGCCCTGGCAGAGGTCGTGTGGTCCCCGGCGGCCAGCCGTAACTACGATGCGTTCTTGGCGCGCTTGCAAACGCATCTTCAGCGCCAGGGGGAGCTGGGCGTGCATTATTCACCGTTGACAGCCGGCACCGCGATGGCTGGCCGCTGGGTGACGAAAAAAAAGCTGAGCGCATACTTTGTGTGCGCATGTTTCTTCGTTGTCGCATTTTGGGCCACCCGGCGGCTCAGAAAGTCTCGAGGACTCCGGAAATCTTAAAGCTGCTTCCGCTCGCCTTCGGTGGAATGCCTTGCCACCTCAAGCGAAGGTGCGCGCTATTTGGTTTCCAGCAGGGAAAGCATGCGGGCAGCGGTTTGCCGGATGTGGAAGTGACCGCGGAAACATTGCTCCGCAGCCAGTTTCATCCGTTCTCGTTCGCCAGCTCCCAGTTCCATCCATCGTTGAAGCAATCGCCGCGTCCCGTCCAGGTCGTCCGTATCTGCAAAGCCCGCGCCATTGCCCGTGACGGTCTCGTGAATATTTACCGCGGTTGAGAGGAGTACCGGTACGCCGCATGCCAGCGCCTCGACCACCGCGATCCCGAAGTTCTCCTGGTGGGAGGGCAACGCAAACACTTCCGCGCATCGAAATGCGCCCCATTTCACCGCACCCACGAGCATCCCGGTGAAGTGAATCCGGCCTCCCACTTTCTCCAACTCCGCGCGATACGCCGCGTCCGGGCACGGTCCGGCGAGTATCAGGTCATAGTCCTCCGTCGCCATCGAGGCAAAGGCCCGCGCCAGCAGTTCGCACCCTTTCTTCCGATCCAGCCGTCCCAGGAACAACACAATGCGCCGGCCCCTAAGCTCTGGAAACCGGCTCAAAAACGCCTCCCGCTGTCCCTCGATATCCGTGGGCGGTTCCGCGACACCCAGTTCCACCAGTTCCTCTGCTCGCCATGCCGCCCCGAGACTTCGTCGCGACGCCTCCGACTCCGCCTTGCTTGTAAAAAGCACCGCGCGCGCATTCCGCGCCACGTGCTTTTCGATCAACTCCCAATACAATCGTTTCTTCAGGCGCAGGCTCCCGTTCCCAATGCACCATGGATCCAGCATCCCGTGTGGGAAAAGATAGTACGGCGTATCCCGCGAACCCAGCGCCCGCCACGCCGCCGCCCCGTGGTATTGCCATAGCCCGTGCACAAATACGGCGTCATACCGTGGCGCCTCCTTCCGCAGCCACGGCGCCAGCCCCGGCTGAAATCCATACCCGCCGAATTCGGCTTTCGTCCCCGCCATCACAATCTCGAGGCCATCCGGTGCCGGACCATCGGGCCGGGTGAGGAGCGCGACGCACGCCCGG
>Ga0302320_10027037_pt1 | contig 11082 bp, 4 predicted proteins | sample Bog_T0_3_FD_202130 | JGI IMG/M metagenome (GOLD analysis project Ga0302320, IMG submission 202130) | Peat permafrost microbial communities from Stordalen Mire near Abisko, Sweden - Bog_T0_3 | ecosystem: Environmental > Terrestrial > Soil > Wetlands > Peat | place: Sweden: Abisko, Stordalen Mire... | reverse complement strand
GCTCTGCGACTCGGCGTGCCATGGCTTTGCGCTGCTGGGCTGATGCCGCTGGTTTCCGCCAGCGCAGTGGGGCAGCCGAATGCAGCGCAACAGGCGGCGGGTATTGCGGCACACTTGCCCGAGTTCGAAGTTGCCTCGATAAGGCCAACGGATATGGGGAAGGACTTTTCTGTCGGGCTCTTCACGTACCCAGGCGGCAGAGTTGTCGCCAGAGGTTGCACTTTGCAGATTCTCCTGATGGAGGCCCTGAATGTTCAAAGGTTTCAAATCTCCGGCGGTCCCCGGTGGATCACCGAAGACAGGTTCGAGATCGAGGCCAAGCCGCCGGAATCTTCTGCTGCCAGTAACTCCAACCCAACGTCCATCAAGCTCCCTCCGAACGAGGAGCAGCGAAAGATGCTTGTTGCACTCCTGATGGATCGATTCCAACTGAAGTTCCACCGCGTGGTTAAAGAGGGACCTGTCCTCGTCCTGCTGAAAGGGGACAAGGATCTCAGGCTGCACGCTCCCAAGGACGCAAACGAATTCTCATGGGCGGGGGGTGTCGAGGGAGGGCGTCCCAGCGCCTCGGGGGTTCGTGGTGTGAATATTTCAATGCCGCAGTTGACTGATCGTCTCAGTGGATGGCTCGGCCGCCCTGTGGTCGATCGGACTGGCCTGCATGGGGCTTTCGACTTCGAATTCCGAACCGGCAATGACGATTCGGAAGCGGAGGCGGATGTCGCAAGTTCCATCCTCTCCTCGATGAAGGGGATCGGACTTAAGCTTGAGCCAGGCAAGGGCCCTGTAGATACCGTCGTGATCGACCACGCAGAGAAGCCTTCGGCAAACTGAAGCGATGACAGGAGTGAATGGATGGCGCGGCGGCGCTTGAACTACATCCCGGTGTTCCTCGCGCTGCTGTTGCTTTGCGCCCCGTGGCTAGCGCGGGCGTCAGAGTATCACGGGCAGGTCACCTTCGGCGGCTTGCCTGTACCGGGAGCAACGGTAACGGCCGTGCAGGGGGCGAAGAAGTTTGCCACTGTCTCCGACCAGGGAGGCGTGTATAGCTTCGCCGATTTGCCCGATGGGCAATGGAAGATTGAGGTCGAGATGCAATGCTTCTCGACGATCCACGCGGACGTAACCATTGCTCCAACCACGGTGCCGGGGAAGTGGGAGTTGACGGTGCTTCCCATGGATGAGTTGATGGCGCGCACGAAACTGGCGCAGGCTCCGCCAAACATCCAGCCTTCGCTCGTTGCAGCATCGGCCAAGAAGCCGGACGCACCCGGCGCCACCGAGATTCCCAAAGCCCCGGATGAACAAAGCCAGCAAGCCAACGATGGCTTTCTGGTGAACGGCAGCGTCAACAATGCCGCAACCAGCCAGTACTCGCTCGACCGTGCCTTCGGGAACAGGCGGCCCAACAGCAAGAGCCTTTACAACGGCGGGCTGATGGCTATCTTCGGGAACTCGGCTTTGAATGCGCGCACCTACTCGCTGAGCGGACTGGAATCACCGAAGCCTCTTTACAACCTGATCACCGGCGCGCTCACCGTGGGCGGGCCCATGAAGATTCCTCACCTGGTGCCGCGCGGACCGAACTTTTTTGCCGCCTACCAATGGACGCGTAACCAGACCGCACAGAACGAGACCGGTCTAGTTCCCACGGAGGCTGAGCGCACGGGCGACCTTTCCGGGCTGATGAATTCGCTCGGCCAGGCGCTTACCATCTACAACCCTGCCACGGGGCTACCGTTCCAGGGCAACCAGGTTTCTGTAGTGGCCCAGGCGCGGGCGCTGCTCGCGCTTTATCCAGCGCCAAACATAGCAGGAAACTCGCTCTACAACTACCAGGTGCCTGCTGTCAGCAGCACGCATCAGGATGTAGTGCAGTCGCGCCTGGACAAGACGCTCGGCCGACGCGATCAGCTCTACGGAGCGTTGAATCTGCAGAGTTCGAGAGCCGGCAGCGTGAATCTCTTCGGCTTTGTCGACTCGACCGATACGCTCGGGATCAATACAAACATCAACTGGGCACATCGATTCAGCCAGCATTACTTTTTCCATACGAGCTACAGCTTCAGCCGGCTGAGGACGAAGATCGTGCCGCAATTTGAGAACCGCAAGAACGTGTCTGGCGTGGCAGGGATCGAGGGCAACGATCAGGACCGCGCCGACTGGGGTCCGCCGGCGCTCGGTTTTTCCAGCGGCATCGCCGGGCTGAGCGACGCCAACAGCGCGTTCAACCGCAACCGGACGGACGCTTTCACGGGATCGCTCGGAATCTACCGCGGCCGTCATAACATCACCGTGGGCGGCGACTTCCGCAAGCAGGAGTACAACGACTTCTACCAGCAGAATCCGCGCGGCGGGTTTGTCTTTACCGGCAGCGCAACGCAGGGGCCCGTGGCGAATTCGACGAACACCGGCTCGGACCTCGCCGACTTTCTTATTGGCATTCCCGACACCAGTGCCATCGCTTACGGCAATGCGGACAAATACTTCCGCGAGCCCGTCTACGATGCTTATGCCACGGACGACTGGCGCATTCTATCGGTCCTCACCATCAACGCCGGCATGCGCTGGGAGTACGGCGCGCCCATCACGGAGCTGCACGGCCGCCTTGTCAATCTCGATCTCGCGCCAGGCTATTCCGCTTCCGCTCCGGTGCTGGGCAGCGATCCCGTCGGCTCGCTGACCGGCCAGCACTATCCCAGTTCTCTGGTCCGCCCGGACAGACTCGGACTTGAGCCGCGCATTGGCATCTCGTGGCGACCCATCCCGGCTTCGACGGTCGTGGTCCGCGCGGGGTACGGCGTCTATCGCGATACTTCGGTCTACTTGAGCTCTGCACAGCAACTCGCGCAACAGGCCCCGCTTTCCACGAGCCTCAACGTTGCGAACAGCGCGGCGTGTCCGCTGACGCTGGCGAACGGCTTCAAGCCGTGTTCCTCTGCCAACGCCGACACTTATGCTGTCGATCCAGACTTCCGCGTCGGCTATGCGCAGACATGGCAGTTGGCCGTGCAACGCGATCTTCCTTTCGCTTTACAGATGACGACAACCTATCTCGGCGTGAAAGGCACGCACGGGGTGCAGGAGTTTCTGCCCAACACGTATCCCATCGGTGCGGTGAACCCTTGCCCCGGCTGTCCCATCGATTTTGAATACCGAACCTCTGGCGGCAATTCGAAGCGCCAATCAGGGCAGTTGCAACTGCGGCGGAGGCTGCGCGCGGGGTTCACCGCATCGCTTCTCTACACGTATTCGAAGTCGATCGACGACGACGCGTTGCTCGGCGGGCAGGGACACACAACCGCCAGCCAGCAGGGCGAGAGTGGAACTGAATCGGCTTCCACGTCGGGCGGTTCCATCGCGCAGAACTGGCGCGACCTGGCGGCCGAGCGCTCGCTTTCCACCTTCGATCAGCGCCATCTGCTCAATGTGCAGGCGCAGTACACCACGGGGCAAGGGCTGGAAGGTGGAACACTGATGGGCGGCTGGGTGGGGCGGGCTCTGAAAGAGTGGACGCTGCTCACGCAGATCGCTGTTGGAACTGGCATGCCGCAGACGCCGACGTATCTCGCCACGGTTCCGAACACGGGCTTCACGGGAACCATTCGTCCCAGCCTCACCGGCGCGTCCATCTATGCGGCTACCGCGGGACTTCACCTGAATCCAGCGGCCTATGCGGCACCGGCCGCCGGCGAATGGGGAAAGGCGGGCCGCGACTCGATCACTGGCCCCGGCCAGTTCAGCCTGGATAGCTCGCTCGAACGCACCTTCCGCCCTACGACGAAGTTCAATCTGACAGCGCGTGTGGATGCTAACAACCTGCTCAATCATGCTGTCTTCACCGGCTGGGTGACCACTATCAACAGCGCGCAATTCGGCGTGCCGGCCGGCGTGAACTCCATGCGCAGTCTGCAAACAACCATCCGGGTGAGGTTCTGAAGATGCGAAAAGTCCTCCCCATCCTCGCTCTCTTCACGGCCATCGCTTCCGCGGACGCGCAGCAGGTGGGTCAGAACAAGCCTGCCGATGGCTCGGAGAATTTCACGCTCTCGGTCAAGGTGCAGCTTGTTGTTGAGGCTGTGGTCGTGAAAGACAAGGATGGAAAGCCTATTCAGGGCCTGGCCGCCAAGGACTTCGCGTTGACGGAGGATGGTGTTCCACAGACGGTGCGCATCTGCGAGCATCAGGATCTTGCCGCGGAGGCGAAGCTCTTACCGTCCTCGACACGAAGCAGCGAAGAGATCAAGCTCTACAAGGAGCTGACCCGCACGCAGATTGCACCGGAGTCCATCGAGAACGAGCGCTACAAGAATCGCCGGCTGCTCGCTCTTTACTTCGACATGTCGGCGATGAACCAGGCCGACCAACTGCGGGCTCTCTCTGCCGCGCAGCAGTTCATTCGCACGCAGATGACGACCGTGGATCTTGTCTCCATCCTTCGTTACCAGGGCGGCTCGGTCGATATCCTGCAAGACTTCACGGCGGATCGCAACAAACTGCTCAGCATTCTGGAAACACTGATTGTCGGCGAAGGCCAGGGTTCCGCGGAAACCGTGGACGACGCCAGCAGCGCGGACACGGGCGCGGCTTTCGGGCAGGACGACAGCGAGTTCAACATCTTCAATACCGACCGCCAGCTTGCGGCGCTGGAAACCGCGGCCAGGATGCTGGGCCAGTTGAACGAGAAGAAATCGCTCCTCTATTTTGCCGGCGGACTGCGGCTGAACGGTATCGACAACCAGGCGCAGCTTCATGCCACGGTGGACTCCGCGATCAAAGCCGGTGTCTCCTTCTGGCCGATCGATGCGCGCGGCCTGGTGGCAGAGGCGCCGCTGGGCGACGCGACACAAGGCTCGCCGGGCAACGCCGGCATGTATACCGGCGCCGCTGCGCTGGCCAACACCACCGGCTTCAAAGCGTCGCAGGACACGCTCTATGCGCTGGCCGCGGACACGGGCGGCAAGGCTCTCTTCGACAGCAACGACCTGACGCGCGGCATTGTGCAGGCGCAGGAGGCCATCTCCGACTATTACATTCTTGGCTACTATGCCACCAACACCGCGAAGAACGGGCACTTCCGGCGTGTCAAGATCGCTCTGACGCAGAGCCTGGATGCAAAACTGAGCTATCGCGAAGGCTACTATGCGGACAAGGAGTTCACGCGCTTCACCGCGGTCGATAAGGAACGGCAACTGGAAGACGCGCTCATGCTGGAAGACCCGATCACGGAGCTATCGATCGCCATGGAGATCGATCACTTCCAGCTCAATCGGGCCGAGTACTTTGTCCCCATCGTCGTCAAGATTCCGGGGCGCGAGCTGGCGCTGGCCAAACGCGGAGGCGCCGAGCACACGCTGATCGACTTCGTGGGCGAGATCAAGGACCTGGTGGGTGGCTCCACGGTCAGCAACGTGCGCGACAACGTCAACATCAAGCTCTCCGACGCAACCGCGGCCGAGCTTGCGCACCGGCCCATCGAGTACGATACTGGCTTCACGCTGCTGCCGGGCAAGTACAGGATCAAGTTCCTGGCGCGCGACGACGAAACCGGCAGAATCGGCACGTACGAGACCACGTTCACCATTCCCAACCTCAACAAGGAAGAGAAGCGCGTTCCGATCAGCTCGGTTGTGCTCAGCAGCCAGCGCGTTGAGCTGAGCCAGGCACTCTACGACGCCGCAAAGGCGAAAGACCGGCAGAGAGAAGACAGCGTCAATCCGCTTGTTCAGGACGGGAAGAAGCTCATCCCCAGCGTGACCCGCGTCTTCAGCACAACCCGCGAAGTCTATGTCTACTTCCAGGCCTACAAGCAGGCTCCTGGCGATCCCGCAGCGCCGAAGCCGGCGGCGCAACCGCTGTTTGCCTTTGTGAGTCTCTATGCCGGAGGCAACAAGGCTTTCGAAACGCCCCCGGCGGCCATCGTTCCAAACGGTGCGAGCCGGCTAGGAACCATGCCGCTGAGTTTCAGCCTCGGCGTGAATGGCCTGCCACCCGGCCAGTACGACTGCCAAGTCACGGTTCTCGATCCGTCGACGGGAAAAGCAAACTTCTGGCGGGCTCCCATCCTGCTGGTCCCATAGGTTGAAAGTCCAAACCGATTCTCGACCGACGCTGCCCGCCGGAATGGCATGTGCACAGAGAATGGAGTTGGTCGATCGACAGGCAACCGGCCTCGAATGAACAGCTCTATTTGGTAAATCCAAAGACCCGTTCGAGAATGCGGAAAGGATGCTCGCCTTCTATCCTCGCGCGAACCGTGGCGATGCTCTTGCGGGTGGCTTGTTCATCCACTTAGTTGCGATATTCAGTTCTGCGCAAGGTCATGTCTTGCGCTTTCTGTTTCAAGGGTGGTTCTCCGGTACATGCGTGCCGGGCGATTGCGTGCGCGGCGGGTTGGCTTCAGCGAAGGCATTCCGGTCGCCGGTTTCGATGAACTTTCGAGTTGAAAATGCCATCCCCCCCCTGAAAAGTGAGCATAAAAGACCAGATAGCCATGCGCAGTTTCGAGACAATGCAATGGTGTGCACCCGTCCGGGCCCAGAATGAGCACTTATGTGCGCCGGATGATGTTGTTACAGAATATTCTTCGCATGCAAACGGACATTCCTGGGCTTCAATACGAGGCGATTTCGGGGTTGTCATAAGGGCTTGCGCGCAAGTGAACTGGACGAATATGCGCAAGAGAGCCGTCAAACCCGTGTTGTTGATTGAGGCCGACCAGGATGAGGCTGTCCGGATTGCAGGGATGTTCAGGAATCAGGGCAGCTACTCCTTCTCATTGACCCGCGTAGAGAGCATGGCGGATGCTCTCGCGTATCTTGGGGGCAACCCGGTCAAAGTGGTTTTGATGGACCTGGGTTGTTCCTCCAAAGCAGCGGGCCGGGAGGCAATGGACCAGATCCACAAAGCCTCATCGGGCACCTCTATCGTGCTGTTGACCAGCACGGAAGACGAGGCGAAGGCGATCTGGGCCATCGAGCATGGCGCGCAGGATTATCTCATCAAAGGTGAAATCGAGGCGCACGAGTTGATGCGCGCGATGCGCAATTCCGTCGCCCGGAAGATGCTGGAAGAGGCCTTGTTCGATGGAGAGAGTCGCGCCCAGGTCACCCTGGAATGCATTGGCGACGCGGTCATCTGCACAGACTTGGCGGGAAACGTCACCTTTCTGAACCCTGTGGCGGAGCGGATGACGGGATGGACGCTGAAGGAAGCAAAGGGCAAGCCACTGGGCGAGACTTTCCGCATCATGGACGCCGCAACCGGCAAGATCGCCGCCGATCCCACAATACAGGTGACCGGGCAAGGCCGGCTGTCGCATCTGCCTGCGAACTGCATCTTGACCAGCCGTGCCGGCCATCAGATATTCATCGAAGATTCTGTCGCCCCCATCCGGAACAGTTCCGGCAAGCCTTCCGGATCGGTGCTGGTGTTTCGCGACGTCACTGCGGCACGGGCCGTAGTGGCCCAGATTGCGCACCTTGCCGAACACGACTCTTTGACAGGACTTCCGAATCGGCTGCTGCTGAACGACCGGCTGGGCCAGGAGATTGCGCGCGCGGGCCGCAAGCTGAGCCCGATGGCAATTCTGTTTCTGGACCTGGATCACTTCAAGCATGTCAATGACTCTCTTGGACATCCAACTGGCGACAAGTTGCTTCGATCCGTAGCCGAGCGGCTGCAGGAGTGCGTGCGCAGCCCTGACACGGTCAGCCGGCAGGGTGGCGACGAATTCGTGCTGTTGCTCCATGACGTGCAACATGCCGAAGACGCAGCCAACACGGCCAGAAGGATCATGAAGGCGATGAAGAAAGCGCACACGATCGATGGGCATGTGCTGCATGTGACCCCCAGCATCGGCATCAGCATCTATCCCGACGACGGCGAGGATGCAGCGACATTGCTGAGGAATGCCGACACTGCCATGTACCAGGCAAAGGAGAGCGGGCGGAATAGCTTCAGGTTCTTCAAGCCAGAGATGAACGTAAGGGCTGTGGAGCGGCAGTCGATGGAGGAGGACCTGCGCCGTGCCATCGAACGGCATGAGTTCGCCGTTCATTACCAGCCCATCATTAACCTCAAGTCGGGAGACATCACCGGGGCGGAGGCCTTGCTGCGCTGGACGCACCCCACGCGGGGAGCCGTTGCGCCGGACGTGTTCATTCCCGTAGCGGAGGATTCCGGGCTGATTGTGCCGATCGGAGCATGGGTATTGCGCGAGGCATGCGCGCAAGCCAGGGCCTGGGCGGATGGCGGGCTTCCCAAGATAACCGTTTCAGTGAATGTCTCCCCGATACAGTTTCGCAGCGAGGACTTTTTGAAAAGCGTTACGGCGATCCTCGAGGAAACCGGCTTGGCGCCGGCGTTCCTCAATATTGAGATTACGGAGAGCGGGCTCATGGAGCGCGAAAAGTTCGGAGCGCCAATCCTCAATCGGCTGCGGGAAGCCGGAGTGCAGGTCGCCGTGGATGACTTTGGCACCGGATACTCCAGCCTGAGCTATCTTCGAAAGCTCAAAGTGGATGCGTTGAAGATCGACCAGTCTTTTGTGCGCGAGATATCCTCGCCACGCGGCGATACTACGATTGTGAATGCGATCATCGGCATGGGCCGGAGTCTGCACCTTCGGGTGATTGCCGAAGGTGTAGAGTCGGCGGAGGATCTGGCGTTTCTCAAGTCGCAGAACTGCGACGAGGCGCAAGGCTTGTATTTCAGCCGGCCGGTGGCGGCCGAGGAGTTTTCCCGACTGCACCAAAGACAATTCTGCTGATTCCGCCGCAAACGTCTGCCGCAAGGAGCGGGGAATCTCTCAATTCCGCGGAGAATTGCAACTGTGCGCTCTACCCAAGCTCTTCCCGGCCGTCGACGCCTCTGCGGCAACCCATGACGTTCGAGCGGTTCTCCGATTTACGTGGAGTCACGAAAGTTGTGCAAAGTGGCTTTTTCTTTAGGAAATAGCCACTTGAGGTCAGTGCTTTACCTCTACACCAATTGGAGAACCGCTATAGCCGGCCTCGAAGAGGAAAACCCGAATCTTACCTCTGCTCACCTCACCCCCTGAGTCTCATCTTTGAGGTGGGCCGGTGGCATGATGCGTTGTGCTCATCTTGCGCCGAAGTGGCTTCCTATCAATCATCTGTCTCAGGCTGGCTGATTCCAGCCCTGCCGCTGCAACAATGCCCATCTGCGGTTGCAACCTCAAGGTGGAAGGTGATAATTAGTTGGGTCATGTCTCAACAATTTCGTACTGAAGATACTCGTCGGCTTCGTACGTTCAATCGGCGCAATTTCCTGAAAGCTGCCGGATCGGCTGCAATCCTTCCCGCCGTTCTTCCCGCCTTCGCCAGGCAAAGCTCGGGAGCGTCAGCCAACAACCGCATCAATCTTGGTGTGATCGGCATGGGCTGGCAGGGTCCGGGCAACACTCAGTCCTTTCTGGCGTCGGAAGATTGCCAGGTGGTTGCAGCCTGCGACATCGATGCGAATCATCTGCAGGCCGCGGTCAAGATGATTAACGACTCCTACGGGACCGAGGACTGCAAAGGCTACCACGACTACAGAGAGTTGCTCGCCCGCGACGACATCGATGCCGTGATGATTGCCGTGCCCGATCACTGGCATGAGATCATCGCCACCGAGGCCGCACGCCGCAAGAAGGACATCTACGCCGAAAAGCCTCTGGCGCACACAATAGCCGAGCAGCAATCCATTGTTCGCGCGGTCCGGCAAAACCGCATCATCTGGCAGATGGGTTCGTGGCAGCGGTCGGTTCCGACCTTTCATAAGGCTGCGGAGATCGTTCGAAACGGGTTGATCGGCACGATAACGCACGTTGAAATTGGCCTACCGGGGGGCAACTCGGATTTCGACGGAGTGCAAAGAGATGCGTTGGCCAAACTCGCAGCCCAAGGGGAAAGCGTCACAAGCCTGGAGCAGGTTGTGCCTGGCACGAAGGACTGGAACCTACTGGTCTCCGACCCTCCGCCGCAATTGGACTACGAGACATGGGTCGGCCCATCCAGGATGGAGCCGTACATGCTGGCGCGCTCCCATAAATCGTGGCGCTGGAATTACAACACCGGCGGCGGGGAACTTCTTGACTGGATCGGCCATCATTGCGACATTGCGCACTGGGGCCTGGATTTCGATAGCTCGGGACCATCCGAGGTGGAAGGCAGCGGCGAACTGCCGCCAGCCAACGCGGTTTGGAACTCGGCGCCAAAGTACCGGTTCGAATTGAAATATCCGCAAGGCGTCACAATGACCATCGCTGGCGGTTACCCCGATATCAAGGGCGGCGTCAAATGGATTGGGACAGAAGGCTGGGTGTGGGTGGACCGTGGAGGATTCGACGCATCCAATCCCGCCTGGGTACAGGGAAAGTACCTGTCCAGAGAGCTGCGCAAGGTAAAGCTTTACACCTCTTCCAACCACCAGCAGAATTTCCTGGACTGCATAAGAACGCGTCAAGCAACCGTTACGCCCGTGGAAGTTGGACACAACTCGGCAATTCCGGGGCACCTTTGTTACATCGCGATGGTTACCGGCAAGAAGATTCACTGGGACGCAAAAGAAGAAAAGATCATTGGCGATCGTGAGGCCAGCAAGCTGCTGACCCGCGAATACCGTGGTCCATGGAAGATGAGTTAAACATGACAGATTCAACTGATGGAAAACCAGTTCATGGCCGCAAAGTCAATTGGGATTTTGCATTTGCCTTTCTGGCTTTGCGCCTTTGGCTCGGCGTGCGCGCCCTGTTTGTTGGGATCGAGAAATTCGGCGCCTACAAATCCGTCGCACAGCCGCTCATCGATCCCGCGACTGGGCAGCCGGATGCAAGCGGCGTGATGGTCAATGTAAACGTCAAGACGTATGCGCTGGCCAATTATGCGGGCATTCCCGCCGCGCTCAGAGACAAGTTCGCGCACGATCCGTTCTTCCCGAAATTCGCATTGGCGGCCTTCGACCGCATGCTCGGCCCGGCATTCATTCTCACCGGAATCATGCTGATTGTCGGCCTGGGCACTCGCCTTTCGTTGCTTGCCCAGGGAGCGCTTTTCATCGCGCTGACCGTCGGACTGG
>Ga0302320_10027036_pt1 | contig 11082 bp, 5 predicted proteins | sample Bog_T0_3_FD_202130 | JGI IMG/M metagenome (GOLD analysis project Ga0302320, IMG submission 202130) | Peat permafrost microbial communities from Stordalen Mire near Abisko, Sweden - Bog_T0_3 | ecosystem: Environmental > Terrestrial > Soil > Wetlands > Peat | place: Sweden: Abisko, Stordalen Mire... | reverse complement strand
CAGGGGCGCAGCGAAGGCCAGCTCGCACCAAACAACCCGTCCAGCGAAATGGCGCACAAACAAAGTATTTCCACATAATACCAGGATTGCGTCCAATACTGCAGCCGCACCAGAAAAGCAAAATAACCCAACACCCCAAAAACCATGCTCACAGCGCAAAATAACGCCAAGTCAGCGCGAACCGTGACGACCCCGGCGGTGTCTTCATCATTCTGCCGACGCCTGCCCATCCGCTGCGTCACCAGCGCCACGACTGACCCGCTCAACACCAGCATGACCCAAAGCCAAGCTTCCGGGCCGTTGTATCCGGCTTCACCACTGCTCCGTGCGGTAACCGCGTCGCCAAACCGATCCCATAGTATTGACAAACTGAAGAATGGAAGTTGGGCTAGCGACAAATGAGCCGAGCCTTGATGAATGATGGGCTGATATATCACCAACGAGCCGGCTGACACAGCCCCTATGCCCACCAGCGTCACGAGCGTTTTCCATTGCCGCCTTCTGATCACCACCAAGGCTCCGCCGGCGAGCATCGCTGCCAGAAAAACCACGTCGTAATAGACGCACTGCGCGAATAGAAAACAGGTGAGACCCGCCCAAAGAATCCGCGATCGTGACGGTAATTCCACCACCCGCCAAATCGTTCCGAAACTGAGCACCAGCAGACCGCTCGCCAGACCATAAGCCCGGTTCGCTCCCACGATGAAGATGAAGGCTGGCAGACAGCCCAGCAACGCGATGCTCAGAATCGGCGCACGCCTTCCCATCCAACGCGCGCACAGCCATAGCGAAGCGAGAAAGAACAAGCCCACATATAATCCCAAGACACGGATGCTCGCGTCACTGCCCGCTAGACCCAAAAAACCACAGCCGCGCAGCAGCAGGGGAAAAAATGGAGGGAACGACTCGAACTGCATATTGTTCCACAACTCTTTCAGCGAAGGCATTTGTGCCACATTGGCCGTGTTGACCTCATCGCGCCATAGCGGTCCGGCATAAATCGCCATTAGTATCAGCAATAGCGCCGAAAACACCGTTCCGACCAAGGCCGCAACGGTTTCTGCTCCGGGTTTTGATGCGCGCGCGGGCAAGGTGGTCTTAAGTGTGGCCGGATCGGTCATACGTCAATATACTTTTCCTAGTCCGAATGATTCCGGGGCAATTGATCACAACCACGGTTGTTATGCCCCGACTTCTAAGAAAAAACTGCCCGCCGGTGACGGGAAAGGCAATGTTAAATTTTAAATTGCCAGCAACAGCCGTTTGATTTCCTTAAGCCGAGCCTTGGCTTCTTTTTTGCTGAGGCGCGGAAATTTGCCGCCAAGCTGGATGAAGTCGCCGCGCCGCGTGAGCTTCAATTTATCTTCCTCGACTTCGATGGCCGTCACGGACTTTTCGCTGGCGAGAATTTTTAGTTCGCCCATGGCCAGCAGCAGTTCCACCGGCGGCGGCAACGGGCCAAAACGGTCGCGCAACTCCTTCTGTAGGGCGTCGAGCGCGGACTTGTCCGTGGCCTGCGCGAACTTGCGGTAAATCTCGATGCGATGATGCGCCTCGGTGACATAGTTTTCCGGCAGTGCGCCGGCGTCGCCAAGAAAATCCAGCGCAATGCGGACTTCGCTGCGCGGTTTCACTTTTTCGCCCTTCAGCGCGCCGACGCTTTGCTTGAGCAACTGACAATAAAGTTCAAATCCGACGGCGGTAATGTGACCGCTTTGTTCCGAGCCGAGCAAATTACCCGCGCCACGAATCTCCAAATCGCGCATGGCGATTTTGAATCCGCTGCCGAGCGACGCGTATTGCTTCATCGCAATGATGCGTTTGCGCACGTCCGTAAGCAGGCGCGCATGGCGCGGCAGCAGCAGATACGCGTAGGCTTGATGCTTGTAACGCCCGACGCGCCCGCGCAACTGGTAAAGTTCGCTCAAGCCAAAGCGGTCGGCGCGGTCAATGATGATCGTGTTCGCGTTCGGAATATCGAGGCCGCTTTCGATGATCGTGGTCGAAAGCAAAACGTCCGCCTCGCCGTTGACGAACTGGGTCATCACTTCTTCCAAATCATCCGCGTGCATCTGGCCGTGGCCGATGACGATGCGCGCCGCCGGCACAAGTGATTTCAATTTCGCCAGCATCGTGTCAATTGTCGTGACCCGGTTGTGCAGGAAGAATACTTGTCCGCCACGATTCATCTCACGCTGGATCGCATCGCGAATCGTTCGCTCGTCATACGGTGTCGCAATCGTCTCGACCGGCAAACGGTCGTGCGGCGGCGTCTGAATCGTGCTCATGTCGCGCGCCCCGGTGAGCGCCAGATAAAGCGTGCGCGGAATCGGCGTGGCGCTCAACGTCAGCACGTCTACCATCGTCCGCAGCCGCTTGAACTTTTCCTTGTGCAACACGCCGAAGCGCTGTTCCTCGTCAATCACCACGAGGCCCAAATCCTTGAAGGCGATGTCGTCCTGCACGATGCGGTGCGTGCCGATGACGATGTCCACCGCGCCGGCAGCGAGATCTTTGATGACGCGCAAGGCTTCGCCTTTGGTGCGGAAACGTGAAAGCAATTCCACGCGAATCGGATAGTCAGCCATGCGTTCGAGGAAATTATTAAAATGCTGCTGCGCGAGCACGGTCGTCGGCACGAGGATGGCGACTTGTTTTCCATCCATCACACATTTGAACGCGGCGCGGATGGCTACTTCCGTTTTGCCGAAGCCCACGTCGCCACAAATCAAACGATCCATCGGCTTCGGCCGCTCTTGATCGGCTTTCGTGTCGGCGATGGCGGTGATCTGGTCGCGTGTTTCCTCGTAGATGAACGCGCTTTCAAACTCGCGCTGCCATTGCGTGTCGGGCTTGCACGCATGGCCGGCCTGCGTTTCGCGCACGGCCTGGATGCGCAGCATTTCGGCGGCGATGTCGCGCACGGCTTTTTCCGTCTGCTCCTTGGCCTTGTGCCAGCGCGTGCCGCCGAGCGTGTGGAGCGGGGGATTCGCCTTGCCGGCGCCGACGTATTTGCTGACGAGATGCGCCTCGCTGACGGGAACGTAAAGTTTCGGCGATTCTTCGCCGGCATTGGCGGGCGCATATTCGATGACAAGGCATTCGGTTGACGGTTGAAAATTGAGCGTTGATGGATGCCGACTGTTGCCAACCGGCAAATTCTTCAAACCGAGATAACGCCCGATGCCGTATTGTAAATGCACGACCAAATCGCCTTCCGCCAAATCCGTGAAGTCAATGTCGAGCGCGGAACGCGCGGCCAGCGCATGCACGGATTTCTGGCGACGCGGCCGCTGGATTTTGTAACGCCCGAAAATTTCCGCGTCCGTGACAACCACCAGCTTCGCTTCGTCGCAGATGAAACCGCGAGCGAGCGAGCCGAGGTGAATGGCAGGACGCAACGCGAAGTCCGAAATGTGAGCCGATTCTCTTTCTTCGACCTTCTCACTTCTCACTTCGCCAAGTTCCTTCCAGATTTCTTCAAATCGCTGGCGTTCGCCGGCGTTGTTGCAGAAGACGTTCACGGAATATTCCTGCCGCAGCCAGCGGTGCATTTGCGCGAAAAATTCGCGCCGCTGCGCCTCGGCGATCTGCGGTTCCGGCGCGCGCTCGGCCAACGGCCGGAAGGCATCGAGCGAGCCAAATTGCGGAGTGGCTTCACCGGGTTCCGCGTCTTCAACCAATGCGATTGAGGTGAACTTGCGCCGGTTCAATTCGGCCAGAAAATCCGGCCACGAAATAAAAAACGGATCATCATTGGGAACTTGCCGCTCGTAAGCCTCAGCATACATCGCGAGCGATTCAGGATCGCACAGGAGGAAAATGGTTTCGCGCGGCAAATAGTCGAGCAGCGTGGCAAACGAGGTTTCCGGCTGACGGCCGACTGCTGACGGCTGACTTCGTTTTTTGAGAATGCCCAACTCACCCGCCGGCGGCAGCGTGACCGCAGTAATTTCCTCCCGCGAAATTTGCGTGAGCGGATCGAAAAAGCGGAGTGATTCCAGTTCGTCGCCGAAAAACTCCAACCGCACCGGCCACGGATTCGTTGGCGGAAAAATGTCCACGATGCCACCGCGCAGGGCAATTTCGCCTTTTTGCGAAACCTGCGCCTCTGGCTCGTAGCCTTGCGTTTCCAGAAAATCAATCAAATCGAGCGGCGCGATTTTGTCGCCACGCGACAGCGTCCGCGTGCGGCTCTGGATTTCGCCAGGCGGGAAGGTTTTTTGCAGCAGCGCGGTGACACTGGTCACAACGATTTGAGATTGCAAATTTGCGATTTGGGATTGGGACGCCAAGGCGACGAGCGTTTGCAGGCGGTCGCTGATGACATCGGCGTGCGGGAGCTTGTCCTCGTGCGGCAGGGTTTCCCACGCCGGGTAAAACAGAGGGTTAAAAGTTGGTTTCGCGCGCGGATCAACCTGTAACTTGCAACCCGCAACTTGCAACCAAGTCTCCATGTCCTGCTGGAAGCTTTCCTGCATCTTCAGGTTTTCGGTGACGACGACAATCGGGCGGCGAGGAAACCGCTGCTGGAGCAGCGCGGCGAGAAACGGGCGGGCGGGTGGGCAAATGCCGCTGGCAGACAGCGCTCCGCCATTCTCCAATCGTTGTGCCAGGCCTTGCACAGCGGGAGTTCGCGCGATGTCAGCGAACAATTTTCCGGCCGCTGACGCGGGTTCGATTGGCGTCAAGCGCTGGCAAGCTCGCAGTGTCAAAGGGTTTCGTCAAGCCGGGTCGCCGGGGCAGGCCGGCAAGCCGGATGTGATTTTCCCGCGTTTCTGTTTGACCCGGCTCAAGGCGGCAACGCAACCTTGCGGCATGGTTTCGCCAAATCCAGGGATGATTCTGCCCTTCGCGCTGCTGCTCGGCGCGATTGCCGCCGGACCATTGCTCGCACCCAAATGGTGGCTGCGGCATTACGCCAAGGTTGCACTCGGTCTCGGCGCGGTCACGCTCGGCTATTATATTTTTGTTCTGCGCGACTCCGCCAACCTCGCGCACACCGCACATGAATACGTCAGCTTCATCGCGCTGGTCGGCTCGCTCTACATCGTTTCCGGCGGTATCCACATCGGCGTCAAGGGTCAGGCCACGCCGTTGGCCAATGTAATTTTTTTGTTCACCGGCGCGGTCCTCGCCAATCTGCTGGGCACGACCGGCGCGGCGATGCTGCTGATCCGGCCGTGGATCCGGATGAACCAATACCGCGTCACGGCGCATCACATCGTTTTTTTCATTTTCATCGTGGCGAACGTCGGCGGCGGCCTCACGCCCATCGGCGACCCGCCGCTGTTCCTCGGCTATCTGCAAGGCATCCCGTTCTGGTGGGTCGCCGAACATTGCTGGCCGATGTGGGCCGTCGGCATCGGCCTGCTTCTGGCGATATTTTATGTCGTGGACAAAATCAACTTTACCCGCGCGCCGGTGGCCGTGCGGGAAAAAGAAACCGCAACCGAAACTTGGCAATTCAACGGCCTGCCAAACTTGTTTTTCCTCGCCGTCATCCTCGGCGCGGTTTTTATCAGCCGACCGGTTTTCCTTCGGGAAATTTTGATGTTTGCCGCCGCCGCTGGCTCGTATTTCACAACTAAAAAGTCCGTCCACGCGGCGAACCAGTTTGATTTCCATCCGATCCTGGAGGTTGTCATCTTGTTCGCCGGAATTTTTGCGACGATGATGCCCGCGCTCGACTGGCTCAATCAAAATGCTCCCCGCCTGCTCGGCCAGCATCCCGCGCCCGGCGTTTTTTTCTGGGGTACCGGCGTGCTGTCCAGCGCACTCGACAACGCACCGACTTATCTGGGCTTCTTGAGCGCGCTGTTCGGCGTGACTGGCACCAGCGACATCCATGAATTGCTCGGCCAGCAGCATCTGCAAATTCTCGCCATCAGCGTGGGCGCGGTGTTTTTCGGCGCGGCCACCTACATCGGCAACGGCCCGAACTTCATGGTCAAGGCCATCGCCGAACAGCAGAAGGTCGCCACGCCGAGCTTCTTCGGCTTCATCTTCAAATTCGCGCTGCCGTTCCTGCTGCCGGTGCTGCTAACCGTCTGGTTCCTTTTCTTCCGGGGTTAAAATTGTGACAATCCTGTAACATTCTCTTTGCGCCCGGCACCGTTTTTGGCGAAATTAAGACTGTCAGATTTTGGAGTCCCGAGTGCGCACACTTTACAACATCCTGTTCATCATCTTTTTCGTGCTGTCTTCGCCGTATTATTTCTGGCGGATGCGGCGGCGCGGCAACTGGCTGCCGGGGTTCGGCCAGCGGTTCGCAAAATATGACGCCAGCCTCAAGCAGGCGCTCACCAATCGCCACGTCATCTGGTTGCACGCCGTCAGCGTCGGCGAGGTCAACCTCTGCACCCAGCTCATCCGTGCGCTCGAGCCACGCGTGCCGAATCTCAAGATTGTCGTCTCCACCACCACGACCACCGGCATGGCGGAACTACGCCGCCGGCTGCCCACGCATGTCAGCAAAATTTATTATCCGATTGACCGGCGGAAATTTGTCAGCCGCGCGCTGGCCACCATCAATCCAAAGGCCATCGTGCTGGTCGAGGCGGAAATCTGGCCGAACTTTCTCTGGCGCGCGAAACGGCTGGGCATCCCGGTGTTTCTGGCGAACGCGCGGTTGTCCGACCGTTCGTATCCGCGCTATAAGCGGTTCGCGTTCCTGTTCCAGCCGCTGTTCGCGTCGCTGGCCGGCGTCGGCTGCCAGAACGAAGCGGATGCCGAGCGTCTGCGCGCCGTCGGTTGCCGGCCCGAAGCCGTCGAGGTGGTGGGCAACCTGAAATTCGACGCAGCCAAACTGGACGAACAGCGCTCGCTGGACGTGCCGGCGATGTTGCGGCAGATCGGCGTGCCGGCGGACGCGCAAATTCTGGTCGCCGGCAGCACGCACGATGGTGAGGAAATTATTTTGGCCGAGATGACGAAGCGGTTGCGCGCAAAATTTCCGAAATTGTTTCTGGTGCTGGTCCCGCGGCATTTCGAGCGCTGCCGCGAGATCGGACAGAAGCTGGCCGCGCGCGACGTGAAATTTTTCTGGCGCAGCGAATTTTCAAAAATCACCAGCGAGCCGGTCGGCGAGCTGGAATGCCTGCTGGTCAACACGACCGGCGAGCTGCGGTTTTTTTACGAGCATGCGACGGTGGTGTTCGTCGGCAAAAGCCTGACGGCGATCGGCGGACAGAATCCGATCGAGCCGGGCGCGCTCGGCAAGGCGATGGTGTTCGGACCGAACATGCAGAATTTTGCGGACGCGACGCGGAGTTTTATAACACAAAACGGCGCGGTGCAGGTGAGCAACGCAGCGGCTCTGGAATCCGCCGTCGCGGACTTGTTGGCCGACGAAAATCGCCGCGCGGAACTGGGCCGCAACGCGCTCAAGGTGGTCGCGGAAAACCACGGCGCGCTGGACCGCACGGTGGAGATAATTTTGGAGCAGCTCCGGGAGCGTGGCATTTACGTTGCGCCGGGCCGGTAGGTTTTCTGCGTTTCGCCGCTTGACGAAGGCGGAGAGTAGAACCATATTTGCCTCCGCTCCCGTTATCAGAGACGGAAGTGTTTGTTGTAGTATGTCCAAACCAAAGGTGCGCAAAGCCAGGGCGGATTCATCCCCGAAAAAGGGAAAGCTCAATGGCACACTTTTGCCCGGTCAGGTTTTGCAACTCGCCAATGGTTCAGCCGCCGAACTTCACGCCGGCTCCGCCACGGATATCGCGGAAAAAGTCAAGGAACTGGTCCGGCTGGCGCAGGAGCAGGGCCAGCTCACTTACAGCGACATCAGCGAGGCGCTGCCAGACAACGAGGCGACGCCGGAAAAGCTGGATGAAATTTTCACCAAACTGCGGGCACTGGAAATTGAAATCGTTGACCAGGCCGAGGTGGACAATCTCAAGAAGCCCGAAGCCGAGGAGGAAGACACGTCGCGGCTGGACATCCTGGACGACCCGGTGCGGATGTATCTGAACCAGATGGGGCAGGTGGCGTTGCTGACGCGCCAGCAGGAGGTGGAGATTTCCAAGCGCATCGAGGAGGCCGAGGCGGAAATCACCAAAATCATTTACAGCCTCGGTTTTGCCGGCAAGGAACACATCGCGCTCGCGGAAAAACTGCTGGCCGAGCCGCCGCGCGAGCGGTTTGACCGCGTCATTCTCGAAAAGAAAGTGGACAGCCGCGAAGCACACCTGAAGGTGCTCCGCAAATTGCTGGCGCGCGTCCAGACGGCCGATCAGGAGGTTGATCAAAAATACACCGCGTGGCGTCACGTCCACGGCAAAGTCCCCGCCGGACGGGCGCTGGCGGCGTTCAAGCGAGCAGACCGGCAGCTCCAAGCGACATTTCCAAAATTTTGTTTCAAACAAAAGGTTGTCGAGGAAATGATGCTCGTCGCCGAGAACATCCACGACAAGCTGCAATACAGCCTGCGCGCTCTGGCCGAGGCGGAGATGCAGCGCGAGTCCACCGCGCAGCAACATCTGGTCGCCGCTGAGAAGCAGAAACTTAGGGCGCTCGAAGAGTTCGTGCGGATGCCGGTGGAGGATTTCCTTAAAAAATTTGACGCGCTGCGCGATTACTCCACGCACGCGCTCCAGGCCAAAACCGAGATGGTCGAGGCCAATTTGCGCCTCGTCATCTCCATCGCCAAAAAATACACCAACCGCGGGCTGTCGTTTCTCGATTTGATCCAGGAAGGCAACATGGGTCTGATGAAGGCCGTGGAAAAATTCGAGTATCGGCGTGGCTACAAATTTTCCACCTACGCGACGTGGTGGATCCGGCAGGCCATCACCCGGTCCATCGCCGACCAGGCGCGCACCATCCGCATCCCGGTCCACATGATCGAGATCATCAACAAGCTGATGCGCGTCCAGAAGCGGCTGATCCAGGATTTTGGCCGCGAGCCGACGCCGGAGGAACTCGCGGATGAGTTGCAGATGCCGGTGGACCGCGTGCGCGGCGTCCTGAAAATGGCGCAGCAGCCCATCTCGCTGCAATCGCCGGTGGGCGACGGTGAGGACGCGAATTTCGGCGATTTCATCGAAGACAAGGCCGCCGAAAGCCCGCTGGACATGACGAGCTTCAGTTTGCTCAAAGGCAAATTGGGCGACGTGTTGTGCAGCCTGAACGAGCGTGAGCGGAAAGTTTTGGAACTGCGTTTCGGCATCGGCGACGGCAACGCCCGCACGCTCGAGGAAGTCGGCCACCAGTTCAATGTCACGCGCGAGCGTATCCGGCAGATCGAGGCCAAGGCGCTCCGCAAAATGCGCCATCCCACGCGCCTGAAGCAGTTGAACGGTTTTCTGGAAGTCGAAGGCGTGGACCGCGATTGATTCGCCTGACGACCGATTGTCGTGCGGCAGAGTTTCATTTTCAAATTCGGCACGCCAGCAAAAATCTGTGTTTCATCTGTGTTTCATCTGTGGCTAAAATATCTCCGCAATGGAATACGAAGCCGTCATCGGACTGGAAACGCACGTCCAGCTCAAAACGAAATCGAAGATGTGGTGCGGTTGCGCCAACGCGTTTGGCTCGGAGCCGAACACCAATGTCTGTCCCGTCTGCCTCGGCCTGCCCGGCGTGCTGCCGGTGCCGAACGACGAGGCGCTCCGGCTCACGGTGCTGACCGGTTATCTGCTCAACTGCGAAATCCCGCGCTTCGCCAAGTTCGACCGCAAAAGTTATTTCTATCCCGACGCGCCGAAAAATTACCAGCTCACGCAATACGACAAGCCCTCGACGGCCAACGGCTTTGTAAAATTTGAATTCACCGGCGCCGGTTCGGTGAACGGCCTCGGCCGCGTGCGCATCACCCGCGCGCACCTGGAGGAGGACGTCGGCAAGCTCACGCATTTCGACCGCACCAGCGGCGTGGATTTCAATCGAGCCGGCGTGCCGCTCATGGAAATCGTTTCCGAGCCGGACATCACCAGCGCCGACATGGCCTACGAATATCTCAACGCGCTCAAGGACATTTTGATGCACGGCGGCGTGAGCGATTGCGACATGGAAAAAGGCATGGTGCGCTGCGACGTCAACGTCAGCGTGCGGCCCGTCAACACCAAGGAACTCGGTGCGAAGATCGAGATCAAAAACATGAACAGCTTTTCCGGCGTTCGCCGCGCGTTGGAATATGAAATCCCGCGTCAGATCGCGGCCCTGAAACGCGGCGAAAAGCTCATCCAATCCACGCGCCGCTGGGACGACGAGGCCGGCATCACCGACGAAATGCGCACCAAGGAACACGCGCACGACTACCGCTATTTCCCCGACCCCGATTTGATGCCGCTCGCGCCGACGGATGCTTGGCTCGCTGAAGTGAAATCGCGCGTGACGGAGCTGCCGCTGGCGCGCAAGCAGCGATTCATGCGCGAATACCAGTTGCCGGCTGGAGACGCGGAAGTTTTCACTAGCAATGTGCCACTCGGAAATTCCTTTGAGGAAGAAGTCAGGACAATTTCCAAAGGAATTCAGGGTGACCAAAAGACAAAGCTGATCAAATTGGTGGCGAATTTGCTTATCAACAGCTCACAATCAATATCGGCAAACCAAAACGAAACGATAGAGTCAGCGAAGCCATTCCCAGTGGGGGAGATTTTGAATTTGGCTGGCTTGATTCAAAACAACACGACTAATAGCTCAACCGCCCAACAGGTAGTTTTACCCGAGATGCGCAAGACGGGCAAATCGGCCTTAGCAGTTATTCAGGAAAAAGGCCTTGCGCAGGTGAGCGACACCGGTGCGATTGAAAAATTCTGCGACGAGGCGATTGCCGCCAATCCCGGCCCGGTGGCCGATTTCAAGGCCGGCAAGGCAGCCGCGCTGAATTTTCTCAAAGGCCAGGTGATGAAGTTGAGCAAGGGCAAGGCGAACCCGGCGCTCGCCGGCGGAATCCTTGAACGAAAGTTGAAGGGTTGATTTTTACCACTGCCGGACACGGAAGCCATGCCCCAGCTGCGTTATGTGTTGAAAATGAATCCCGGGAACAAGAACGCCCGGCAAATGTTGGCGAAGCTGCGCGGGCCATAAGCCAGCTCTGTTTTCTCCAAGCCACACCCCACGGTCTGTTTGGCGGCGGGA
>Ga0302320_10027035_pt1 | contig 11082 bp, 10 predicted proteins | sample Bog_T0_3_FD_202130 | JGI IMG/M metagenome (GOLD analysis project Ga0302320, IMG submission 202130) | Peat permafrost microbial communities from Stordalen Mire near Abisko, Sweden - Bog_T0_3 | ecosystem: Environmental > Terrestrial > Soil > Wetlands > Peat | place: Sweden: Abisko, Stordalen Mire... | reverse complement strand
TGGCGGCCGTGCCAGGCGTAGAGAACGAGATTTTTTTCCAGGCTCATGGGTCCCATCTCGGGATGGCGGAAGGTGCGCTTCCAGTCTTCCGGCGGGAGTGAACGCAGCAGGCGCAGCCAGCGGTCGTGCAGCGAATCCATTAGGGCCAACGAGACCTCAATCGGCGTGGAGTGCGTGTCGGCCAGCTGCGCCCAGCGGTCCTCGGCGTAGGGCTTGATGGTGGGGTCGTCCTCGGTGAGGGCCAGCTTGGTGCGGATGTAGGCGTTGAGGTGGCTGTCCGGGACGTGGTGCACGACCTGGCGGACGGTCCAACCCTCGGGGCGGTAGGGCGTGTCGAGTTGCTGAGGTGAAAGTCCCTTCACAGCGGCGCGCAGATTCGCGGGTGCTTGCTCGATTTGGTGAAGCAGTTCGTGGCGCTGCTCGGGTGTGGGCGGGCCTTCGTATTTGAACTTGCCGATGGGATAGCGCAGGTCGGTCATTAGCATCTCCGAGTCAAGGAATCTTGCTTCAGAGATGAACCGTAATGATCGCAAGTTTCAGAAAAGCGACGAAGTAAACAAAATACTACCTGCGTGTCGCGTTCCTGCGAAAGCCCGCCTGGGTTTTCCCGACATCCAACTTCGCGCACCACATAAATGATTTTGCCCGAGAGCTTGTGGGTGTCGATGATGGTCAGGAATATGAACCCCGGGCCCCCGGAATCCGACAATTGCAAGCCGCCGCTGCCAGCGGTGAAATCGGCATCCGTACCCGCGAACAACCCTAGATTGGTGCCTGAAGTCTGGTTCTCGAACGCGATTTTTAACACGGCATGAGTCTTCGTATCCACCGGTAGCCCTGTGACGAGATACTTGCCGGTGCTCCCCACCGTCCCAGTTATCGTGAGCATAGATTTTCTCCTTCTTGCTAGTCGCCAATTTGCTTACTCAGTATGGTGCTCGAACCGCAGCATTCGTTTCATCGCCAAGGACGCTTACCTCGTGTGCGCTGCCCCGGTTTACCCTCCGAAATCGGATGGGAAACCTTCCGGGGCCCCACTGTTTGGCAAGGAACCAGTAAGGAAGGGCCATGTACGTAATCAATACGCACACCGTGGACACCGTCTCTGTCTTGGTGTACCATTTGAATGTGTACATAGAGAAACCACCATGCCGAGAATAGCGGTTGAAGACAACAGCCGGATGTCTCTTCGGATTCGGGCTGAAGAAAAAACGCTGCTCCTGCGCGCGGTGGCGCTGAAGCACACTGACCTGACGGATTTCGTCATTCATCACGCCGTGCGCGCCGCCAAAGCGGTCATCGAGCAGGCGGACCATGTGCAACTCTCCGAGAGGGATAGTCTGCAGGTGCTCGAGCTGCTGGAGAACCCTCCTACGCCGAACGCGAAACTTTTGGCTTCCGCCAGGGCGCTGCCAAAGCGGCGATAGCTGTGAAGGTGTGGCACGAAGAGCCGATCAGCAAGAGGCATGATCGGGAAGCATTCGACTGCGGCGATCAAGCGCTGAACGAATTTCTGTGCCGTTATGCCCGCAAGGGCCACGAGCGGGGCGGCGCGAAAACCTTTCTGGCGATTGACGACGCCGACAAGACCATTCTTGGCTTCTATAGTCTGAGCCCGGTGTCGGTGGACTATGCCAGGACACCGGAGATCGTGCGGCGCGGGCTGGCTCGGCACGACGTTCCTGGATTCCGTCTGGCGCGTCTGGCTGTGGATCGCAGGTTCCAGGGGCACGGCGTCGGCGGACAGCTTTTGCTGGCGGCGGGCCGGCGCTGCCTGCTGGCGGCGGCGGAGGTGGGCGGCGTGGTGTTGGTGATCGACGCCAAGAATGCACGGGTGGCGGCGTGGTATGCCAGCTATGGCGCAGTGCCGCTGCTTGATGCACCGCTAACTTTGCTGCTGCTGCTGGGGACGATCGAGGCGGCGCTTAGGAAAGCGGAAAAGTACTGAGGCGATTTCGATTCACTTGGTTTTCAGACGTGCCAGCCGGCGGCCGAAAACGCTCAAGGAATGATCTGGAAACTCTTGTTGCTGGTCAGCGCACCCGTCGGCGTGGTCACGACGATTAGTCCGGTGCTCGCGCCGCTCGGGACCACTGCGGTCATGAACGTGTCGGAGACGATGGTGAAACTGGACGCCGGAACGCCACTGAACGTGACACTGGTTGCGCCGGTGAGACCCTGCCCCAGTATCTGCTCAATCTGACCCGTGCCGCCCTGGGGTTGCACAAACGAGATGAACGGCTTGAGATTTACGTTCAGGCTGTACATCATGCCAAAGTCGTTGGCTCCTCCATCCACGCTCATGCCATAAAAAGTTCCGTTGGTGTGCTGGGTGAGCGCCGCTAAAGTGTCGGCACGACTCGAAAAGCTGTACAGCAGCGTGTACTGGCCGCTGGGCGAGATGCGATAGATGGTTCCGTCGTCGAACGTTCCGCCCGAGTAACTTACACCGTAGAGTTGCCCATCGGAACCCAAGGTAAGCCCGTTGCTGGGAAACCCGCTTTGCGGGTTCCCTGTAAAGTTGTAGACAGTCGAGACCGTGCCGCTGGGAGTCATCTTGAAAACAAATCCTGCCGAAGCTGTCCCGCCATTCTCCGCTACGCCATAGAAGTTTCCGTCGCTCAGTTGCACCAGCGGCCCCACTGGATAGGAACCACCTGAGCCGCCGGGAAACTCATAGACGTAGCGCAGAACGCCCGCCTTACTCAGCCGGATAATGCTGCCAAATTTGTTCGGGCCTCCGGTGCTGGCAACTCCATAGAGATCGCCGTCGATGCCCTGCGTGAGTGCATAGTAAAGCGCCACCTCCTTGCCGAAGGAATGAAGCAAGGTGACGACGCCGGTTTGCGGCTGATATTGGTAGATGGTGGAAGGCAGGCCGTGGGGATATCCGTCGCTTGTGCCATAAAAATTCCCGTCGGAGCCTTGAATCGGCGGCGCGTAGGGATAAGAACCGGTTAAAGCGTCGAACTGGTAGAGCACGGTATAAAAACCCTCAGGCGTGATGCTATAGATGACGCCAGACATTCCCAAAGAATAGGTGACGGTGCCATAGAGTAATCCATTCGCAGCCAGGGTGACACCGCCCCCGGGGTGATAACCGTTATCGTAGTCGAAGTTGTCGTACCCCATGATGACCTTGCCCCCCGTGGTGGCGCCGAAGATCTCTCCCAGGCCGGTGAGGGGCGCGGCTGCGGTCGTGCCATAAAGGTCGCCGCTCCGCGATTGCGCGAGGGTGACATATTCGGGGTCTCCGAATGAGCTGTCGGTGAAATCGATCAGGTCGCGAAATGTCTGGGCAGAAGCCGGGGCGGCCAGAACCAGAAGCATTGCGCAGAGGACAAACGGCGCGGCTAAAACTCGTGATGGTCGCATAGGTCTCCTGAGGCCGTCCCCTTGGGATTTGGGGCAGTCATTCTCGACCAACACTCTATGCCGAAGCGGTTAGGCGCGCAATGTGCAGGATTCTGCACACCTTGGGGATGCGACCAACAGCAGACGCGGCGGCAGGGTGAGAGCGAGCCAAGATAGAGGTTCGCGCCAAAGCCTCGGTTTTTCGGGCAGGAAACCCGGAACCCGCGCAGTTAACTACAAGCGCTAGGGCCTTGCTCCCCCCGACCCCATTCCCTCCGGCTTCGCATTTCGGTTCCCCGTCCCCTAAGATTTGTGCATCCAAGGGTGGATTATGGGCTAAACTCGCAATTCTGGGTGGGTTAGGGCGCAGATTGGGCGCATGGGGTCTCGCTGCGCTCGACCGGACGGCCGAGGCGGCCGTTCCCACATGGACCTTGCCTTACCCACGCGAACTGGTGAACGAGAGGGAACTATGGCAGCTTCGGTTTGGTCGGGACATTTAACCTTTGGGCTTATCTCGATGCCGGTGCGCTTGTTTTCGGGGGCGCGCAGCTCGGGGATTTCCTTCAACATGCTGCATCGCACAGACAAGTCGCGGCTGAAGCAGCAGTATATTTGCCAGGCCGAGGGCGTTGTGGTTGATCGCGCGGACATGGTGAAGGGGTACGAGTTCCGCAAGGACGAGTACATCGTCATTGAGCCGGAGGAGATCAAGAAGATCGAGCCGCAGACGGCGAAAACCATGGAGATTCTGGAGTTTGTGAAGGCGGCCGACGTCGACCCGGTGTACTTCGAGTCGTCGTATTACATGATGCCGGAGGAGGCGGGGCGGCGTCCTTATGCGCTGCTGACCAAGGCGCTGGAGGAGAGCGAGTATGTGGCCATCGCGAAGATCACCATGCATAATCGGGAGTACACGGTGTTTCTGCGGCCGCATGCCGGCGGAATGATGCTGCATACGATGTATTACGCCGACGAAGTGAAGAAGGTGGAAGGATTTGGCGCGCCGGACGTGGAGTTGAAAGAAGCGGAAGTAAAAGTGGCGCATCAGTTGATTGAGGCGCTGGCCGATGAGTGGGACCCGGAGAAATATAAGGACAGCTTCCAGGAAAATCTGAAGCAGCTGATCGAGGCCAAGCTGGAAGGCGGGGAAGTGGCGGCGGTGGAGAAGCCGAAGAAGCTGGCTCCGGTGGTGGACTTGATGGCCGCGCTGAAGCAGAGTTTGGCGCAGATGGAAGGCAGGAAGAAGCCGGCGGCGACGGAGAAGTCGGAGGCGCCGGCGGCGGCGGCGGGCGGAAAATCGCGGCGGGGTAGATAAGTGGTTTTCCCGCTGAAAGTTCTCCGAATCAGGTCTCTCCCGGATTCCAATGTCAGGCTTGGTGGCGCGGCCAAAGGCAATCGAGCTGCGCTCCATGGATAGCAGAGGGCAGCTGTCCCCACATCGAATCACGCATTTGCTCCAGCCATTCCCTGGAACGCTCCCCAGGCCGGCCATCCAACTTGTCTCATCTTTCAAGCATCCCATGGGTGGGCGATCCGCATGAAATCCAGAACCTAGATTCTGAAACGGGCCTGCACTGGCGCGGATCGTGGTCAGCCGTTAGAATGTTAAATTCCTCGCAGATGTAACCATAACTTTCATTTGGGGTGCCGATGAGTTTTCGACGCGTGGGCCGATTGGCGGCCATGGTAATTCCGACCTTGCTGTGCCTTTCGTGCGGGCAGGTGTATCGTCCGGTGGTGATTCCGTGCTCGGGAGCGAATGGAGTTCCAGGCTGTCCGATCGAGGTACCGCCGACTGCGTCGAATTTTCACGCCATCTTCGCCATTAGCGCGAACGTGAGCAATAATCTGCCCGACAATGCGGGCGGGGCCATGCAGATTGATGTGGCGGGAGACTCCATCATCGCGGAGACGGCGCTTTCCGGCACGGACGCGCCTTTTTCGGGGTGGAACCCGACGCATGCCGCGATTCAGCCGAACGACTCCAGGCTGTATGTGGCGAGCGCGGGTAGTGCCGTAGGCGGCACCGATGCTGTGGCGGCGTTCAGTCCGGCGTTTCAATCCACGTCAGGATCGGGATTTAGTCAGGTGAACACCATTGGCTTGCCGGCGCAGACTGCGACTATTGCCGCGATCAGCGAGGCGGGCAACACCGTTACTGTCACCCTGGCGACGCCGCTCAGCAATCTGCCAGTGGGCTACACAATTGTCGTGGCTGGCGTGGTGATTCCGAGTTGCGTACAGCCTACCTGCAACCCGCTGGCCTACGATGGCTCCTTTCCGCTGGCCTCGATTGATGGGACCGGGACGATTGTCACCTACGCAGGCACGGCCGGACTGCCCGCGCCCTTAGCGGGAGGGACGGTAACGTTCTCGCCGGAGCCGGTTTTTCTGGCCAGCACGCAGAACAATGCCATGTATGTGGCGAACTATAACTTCAACTCGGTCTCTGCCATCAGCACCAGTTCGACCAGCTTTGTCAGCAACAGCGCGCCGGTGGGGGTTCACCCGGTTGCTTTGGCCGAGATGCCGAATGCCACCAAGCTTTATGTGGCGAACCAGGGCAGCAATACCGTTAGCAGCCTGAACGTGGCGAACCTCTCGCCGAATGTGGTGACCAACGCTTCGGGGAACGCGTTCTCGGGGAACACGCCTGTGTGGGTGGTGGCGCGCGGCGATAACCAGAAGGTCTACGTGCTGACCGAAGGCGACGGGCAACTGGTTACGGTCGATACGGCCACGGACATGGTCAGCAGCAGTCTTCCCGTGGGGATCGGGGCCAACTTCATGGTTCTGGACCCGAACCTGAACCGCTTGTATGTGGTGAATCCGGCGACCGCCTCAGTGTATGTGTTTTCCGATACCGGCGGGCCGAACGACACGCCGACGCTGTTGACGCCGACGCCGCTAACGATTACTGGGCTGAGTGGGACCACCACGCCGGCCTGTGCCGGATGTGCGGCCCCGGTCCCGGTTTCGGTGACCGCGCTGGCCGATGGCAGCCGGTTCTACGTCGCCAGCTACCAGATCTCTACACCTTGCTCGGATGCGGATGTGAGCGCAGCGTCTTGCATCGTGCCGCTGCTGACCGTGTTTGATGCGGCGAGTCTCACTCCGAAATATGGAAGCGCCTCAACCCTGACGCTGTTGGCGACTCCGTTTGCCACCGGCCAGTTTGCCGTGCCGCTGGTGGATTACTGCGCTGCGCCGATTTGGCCCGCCGTGTATACGCCGGTGGCCGCGCGCTTCCGCATCTTTACCGCGGCCTCGGTGGATAGCAGCCACGTCTATGTGGGCCTGTGCGATGCGGGCACCGTGGCCGACATCATTGCGGTCGGCAACAATACCAACAATACCGGTGCCGGGATTGCTGCCGATACGCTGATCGCCGATTTACCTACGGCCTATAGTTCCGGCGCGGCGCAAGCCAACGGCGAACCTCCGACCCAAAACCCGATGTTCTTGCTGGCTGGGCAATAGAGAGCGCTAACCTAAGGCGGTTTGTCATCCCGAGCGAGGCGATGGATCCTGGTTCTTGCCTGGGGCTTGGATGTTGGCGCTGTCGGCCAACACCAAGTTCCCTCGCTTTGCTCGGGATGACACGGTGAAAACGGAAAGGAAGAGATCTAACTTCTCGTCGCTACTTCTTCTCGTGGGGCCTCCCGGGCCGCGTAGTGGGAATCGACATACTCGTCGAGAATGCCGATGAACTCCGCAACGATGCGATCGCCTTTGAGCGTGGTGAACAGGCGTCCATCCACATAGACGGGGGCTTTCGGTTCCTCGAAGGTTCCCGGCAGGGAGATGCCGATGTTGGCATGCTTCGATTCGCCGGGGCCGTTGACCACGCAACCCATCACGGCGAGCTTCATCTCTTCCACACCCACGTAGCGAGTTTTCCATGCAGGCATTTGCTCGCGCAGGTAGGTCTGAATCTGCTCGGCCATTTCCTGGAAGAAAGTGCTGGTAGTGCGTCCGCAACCAGGGCAGGCGGTGACCTGCGGGGTGAAGCTGCGGATGCCCATCGACTGCAGAATCTGCTGGGCCACGCGGACCTCTTCGGTGCGGTCGCCGTTCGGCGCGGGAGTCAGCGAGACGCGGATGGTGTCTCCGATGCCTTCCTGCAGCACCACGCCCATGGCCGCCGCCGATGCTACTACGCCCTTCGCGCCCATGCCGGCTTCGGTGAGGCCGAGGTGCAGCGGGTAGCTGCAGCGCGCCGCGAGCGCGCGGTAGACGTCGATTAAGTCCTGCACCCCGCTGACTTTCGCGCTCAAGATGATCTGGTCGGGGCGCAGGCCGAACTTCTCCGCTAGTGCGGCGGAGTTCAGCGCGCTCACCACCATCGCTTCCATAGTCACGTCGCGGGCATCTTTGGGTTCGGCGAGCGCTGAGTTCTCGTCCATCATGCGGGTGAGAAGGGTCTGGTCGAGCGAACCCCAGTTCACGCCGATGCGCACCGGCTTCTGATACTTCACCGCGACCTCGATCATGGTGCGGAAATTCGAGTCGCCGGTCTTGCCGATGCTGGCGTTGCCGGGATTGATGCGGTACTTGGCGAGATCGCGGGCGCACTCAGGATACTTGGTGAGCAGCACATGCCCGTTGTAGTGGAAGTCGCCAATGATGGGCACGCGGATACCTTGGCGGTCGAGCAAATCCACGATACGGGGCACCGCGGCAGCGGCCTCTTCGTTATTGACGGTGACGCGCACCAATTCCGACCCGGCGCGCGCCAGCGCGGCACACTGCTGCACAGTCGCGAGGATGTCGGCCGTGTCGGTGTTGGTCATCGACTGCACCACGATCGGTGCATCCGACCCGACGCGCGCGCCGCCGACCAGGGCAGTAACGGTTTTTCTGCGGGGAATCGTGGACATGGGAAGCTGTATTTTACCATGCGGGACGGGCCAATCCCGCTATTCCTTGCCCCTATCGAAGCCGCGGAGAGCGCTACGCGGCTCGATACGCTTGTGCGGCCGGACAGCCGGGGGGGCGGCCGTCCCCACATGAGTTGCAATTGCTACGGCAACCGGTCCATCAATCCTGGCAGGGTCTTCATCAAGTCGTTGTAGATGACCATCACGGCGAACAGGACCAGGAAGACGAAGGCGGCCTGGTAGACGCGCTCTTTGATGCGCAAGCTGACGTCGCGGCGCATGAGGCCTTCGATGAAGAGGAACAGGATCACGCCGCCGTCGAGAATCGGAATCGGCAGCAGGTTAAAGATGCCGAGGTTGAGGCTGATGCCGGCGGTCAGTTCCATCAGAGGTGTCCAACCCTTTTGGCGCGCCGCGTAGCCGGCGTCTTGAGCGATGCCGATGGGGCCGGAAACGGCTTTCGGTGAGACTTTCCCCTGGATGATCTTCTTGGCCAGTTCGAGAATCAGCAGCGAGTATTTCTTGTTCTGCTCGAGCGAAAGGCTGAGCGCCTGAGTGAAGGGCAAGGTGGTCACCTTCATCTCGCTCTTGGCGACGAAGCCGAGGCGATAGCGCTGTTCCTTCGGGTCCTCGGTTTTGCCGAGCACCGGGCTCATGTGAAAACTCAGCGTCTGGCCGCCGCGAACGACCGTTAGATCGACGGGAGTTTCTTTGCTTTGCTGGAGCTGCTCGATCATGGATTCGATGGAGACCAGCGGCTTGCCGTTGAGGGCGGCGATTCGGTCGTCCTCTCGCAGCCCGGCCTTGGCGGCCGGGGTATCGGGTTCCAGTTGGCCGACGATGACGGGATCCTCGGGAAACCATCCGGCAGAACCGACCTCGGAGGAAGTTACGGCTTGCGGCACAACGGTTTTTTGGAGGGTCTGGTCGCCGCGCTGGATGGTGAAGTTCAGGGGCTGGTTGGGACTGAGCCACACCCGGGGCTGCAACTGCTCCCAGGTGGGGTTATCGATGCCATCGACTTTAGTGATGCGGTCGCCCACCTGCAAACCGGCTTTGGCCGCGGGCGAATCGTGCTTCAGGCCGGCAATGACCGCCGGTTGGTCGAGAAACACCGGATACTCGTAGTGCACCATGTACACCGCGGTAAGCAAAAAGATGGCCAGCAGAATATTCATCGAGGGGCCAGCGATTGCGATGAGAAAACGGTGCCAACGGGAGTGCGACATGAACTCGCCGGGGTCGCCGGTGCGCGCATCCATGGGATTTTCGCCGCTCATCTTCACGTAGCCGCCCAGCGGCAAAATGTTGATGCGGTAGTCGGTCTCGCCCTTGCGGAAGCCGACCAGGCGCTTGCCGAAGCCGATGGCAAACTGCTCCACCCGCACCCCCAGCAGCTTGGCCACGGCATAGTGGCCGAACTCGTGGATCAGGATCATGAAGCCCAGCACCACAGCGACGGCAGCGACAGCGATCAGGAAATCAGACATAAAATGAAATGCGAGAACCGCTCCCCCGTTGGATTCAGCTTACTAAAATATGCTTCCGAAACATGCTTCCCAGCCATGCTCACGAGACGACAGATGTTGCCCGCAGGTGAGCGGTTTTCTTTTTTATGTTCGAAACCCGCTCTCGAGCATATCGGCGGGCTTCCGCGTCGGCTTCAAGCACCTTTGCAATAGATTCCAGCTGCCCCGTATTCGATGCGGAAACCGCGTCTTCGATGATCCTGGGAATGTCATTAAAGCCAATGCTGCCTTCAAGAAACGCTGCTACAGCGACTTCATCTGCCGCGTTCAGCGCGACGGTCTTTGCCCCGCCCGCCTCCGCCGCCTCATACGCGATACGGAGACAAGGAAATTTTTTCACGTCCGGAGGGCAGAAGTCCAGATGACGCAAGTTACCCACCGGAAAGCGCATATCCGATTGAATCCGCTCGGGATACGTCAACGCGTAAAGAATCGGCAAGCGCATGTCGGTCACCGAAAACTGAGCAAGTATGCTGCCATCGATAAACTCAACCATGGAATGAATTGTCGACTGGGGATGGACAATCACTTCCACCTGGGCGGGCGGCAAGTGAAATAATCTGCAGGCTTCGATCACTTCAAAGCCTTTGTTCATCAGGGTCGCGGAATCGATGGTGATGCGCTTGCCCATCTTCCAGGTGGGATGATTCAGGGCCTGCTCGACCGTGATGGAGTCAAACTCCGACCGCGCCGTGTTCAGAAACGGACCGCCCGAGGCCGTCAGCCAGATGCGTTCTACTTCGTCCATACGCCCGCCACGCAGGCACTGGTGAACGGCGTTGTGTTCGCTGTCGATGGGCAGCAGCGGCTTGCCTTGACGCCGCGCCTCGGCGGTAATTAACTCGCCGGCGGCGACCAGGCATTCTTTATTGGCTACACCCACAACCTTTCCTGCCTTCACTGCTTCGTAGGTCGCCTCCAGCCCAGCCACGCCAACGATGGCGCTCACGACGAAATCAGCCTCGGAATGAGTTGCTACTTTTACCGTGCCGGCTGCGCCGTAGACGACTTCGATCTCATTCAGGCCGGCTTGCTTGAAACGTGTACGCAGCAGTTCAGCGTCGGCTTCTGCCGCCATCGAAATCATGCGCGGACGCCAACGGCGAGCCTGCTCGAAGGCCGCTTCCAGGTTCGAACCCGCGGCCAGCGCGACGATCTGAAAGCGGTCGGGACACGACTCGACTACGCTCAGCGTGCTGCGGCCGATGGAGCCGGTGGAACCCAGGATGGAGATGCGTTTCATGCTAAGTGAACTCGCGGACCAGAACCCTTATTTTACGCGTTACCAGGGGCGGGCGGGTGGGAAGAGTGCGGCC
>Ga0302320_10027032_pt1 | contig 11082 bp, 7 predicted proteins | sample Bog_T0_3_FD_202130 | JGI IMG/M metagenome (GOLD analysis project Ga0302320, IMG submission 202130) | Peat permafrost microbial communities from Stordalen Mire near Abisko, Sweden - Bog_T0_3 | ecosystem: Environmental > Terrestrial > Soil > Wetlands > Peat | place: Sweden: Abisko, Stordalen Mire... | reverse complement strand
GGGCCATCGAGGCGGGACTGCGCGGCGGGAGTGTCCGGGCGGTGGTCGCCACCAACGCCCTGGAGCTGGGTGTCGACATCGGCGGCCTCGACGCCTCGGTGCTGGTCGGCTATCCGGGCACCCTGGCGAGCACCTGGCAGCAGCTGGGCCGGGCCGGGCGGCGGGAGTCCACCTCCCTGGGCGTCTTCATCGCCTCCGACGCGCCCCTCGACCAGTTCCTGCTGCGCCACCCCGAGTACCTGTTGGAGACGCCGCCGGAGCGCGGTCTCGTGGACCCCGACAACCTGCTGGTGCTCGGTTCGCATCTGCAGGCGGCCGCCTTCGAGCTCTCCTTTGCTCAGGGCGAGGCCTTCGGCAACGCCGGGGCCGAGTTGACCGGGTCGCTGCTCGAGTGCTTCGCCGAGGACGGCCTGGTCCACCGGAGCGGGAGCCGCTACCACTGGAGCGCCGACGCCTTCCCCGCGGAGGCGATCTCCCTGCGGCGTGCGGCAGCCAGCAACGTCGTGATCATCGACACCTCGAGCGACCCTGCGGGACCTGGCCAGGGGCCGCAGGGACCGTGGGCCGGCAGCGGCGGCGGGCGCCCGGGCAGCCACGGGCGGGTCATCGGCGAGGTTGACCAGTTCTCCGCGCCGGTGCTGGTCCATGACGACGCCATCTACCTCCACGAGGGGCGGCAGTACCACGTCGAACGGCTCGACTGGGAGGAGAAGCGCGCCTATGTCCACCCCATCGGGGTCGACCACTACACCCTGGCCGAGACCCGCCAGGCGGTGCGCGTCCTGGAGCGCTTCGCAGGTCCGGTGGGGGAGAGGGTGCTGCGCAGTCACGGCGAGGTCCGGGTCAGCCGGCTCGCCACCGTCTATAAGAAAGTCCGCTTCCTGACGCATGAGAACGTTGGGTCGGGGCCGATCAACCTACCGGAGCAGGATCTCCACACCACCGCGGTCTGGGCCGCCTTCCGACCCAGCATTCTCGGCGCCATGCCGCCGGGGGAGCAGGAGGCCGGCCTGGTGGGGGCGTCGCGCGCCCTGCACGCGGCGGCCTGCCTGCTCTGCATGTGCGACCCGCGCGATCTGGGCACCCATGTCGAGCTGCGCACCCAGGCCGGCCCGGAGGGGCCCCACCCGGCCCCCCGGGCGCTGGGCCCTCCCGCCCCCGGCGAGTCCCAGGAGTTTGTCGCCGGCTGGCGACCGGTGGCACCACCGGCGTCGCCCGACCAGGAGGGCATCGGGTGGCCCGCCGTCTACCTCTACGACGCCACGCCCGGCGGTGTCGGGTTGGCTCAGGCCTGCTTTGACCGTTTCGCGGAGATGGTGGCGTCGGCCATCGACCTGGCCGCCGGCTGCTCCTGTGCGACCGGCTGCCCATCCTGCGTCGGTCCGGCGCCGCTGGGCTGTGACGGTCGGGCCGCGGCGCTCAGGCTGCTGCGCCTCGCCGCGGAACCGGCGTGAGGCGATGAGCCCGCCGGTTGCCACCGCGATCCCGGTGAGCGCGCTGCGCGCCCGTCTCGAGGCCATGGGCGGACTGGTGGACCTCTCGCGCCCGCTGCCGCCGTCGCAGGTCTTCAGCCCCGAGCCGCCGGGGGCGGCCGCCGAGCGTGCCGGCGCTCTCGGCTTCGTCGCCGAAGGTGCGGTGCTGGTCCGGCGGGTGAGGGTCGACCTCGGCCCCTTCCTGGAGCGCGCCGGCGCCGGCGGTCCGGCCGCTCCTCCCGACCTGGTCCGCCTTCTCTACCGGCTGCCGCCCGGCGCACCGGCCGGGCCGTTGTCGGATGCCGACGCGCTGGTCCTCGACATCGAGTCCCTGGGGCTGCGGGGCAGCGGGGTGGTGCCCTTCCTGGTCGGCCTGGGGGTGCCACGGGGACGGTTCCTGGAGATCGACCAGTACCTGCTCGCCGATCTCGACGGCGAGGGGCCGATGCTCGATGCGGTGGCCGGCCGGGTCGGGAGCTCGCGGGTCCTGCTCACCTACAACGGGCGCGGCTTCGACATCCCGGTGCTGCGCGCCCGCTGCGTCATCAACCGGCGGCCGGTGGACGCCATCTGCCCGGCGATCCATTGCGATCTGCTGGGGCCGGTGCGGCGGCTCTTCCGCGAGCGCCTCGGTTCGTGCACCCTCCGCCAGACCGAGGTCTCCCTGCTCGGCCTCGTGCGCGAGGACGACGTCCCGGGTGCGGAGGCGCCGGCGCGCTTCCGGGCTTGGCTCGGCGGGGCCCCGCCGTCTGTCCTGGAGGGTGTCATCCGCCACAACCAGCTCGATCTCTGCTCCACGGTGGTGCTCGGGGCGCGGCTCGCCGCGCATGTGGGGGGGCTCCTCGTCGAGCCGGTGCATCCGGCGGATCGCTACCGGCTCGCCGTCCATCTGGAGGCCGTCGGCATGGCCGATGCCGCCGCGACGCACCTGACCACCGCCTTCCAGGACGCGGCCTCGCCGTGGTCACGACCTGCCGGCCACCGGCTGGCCCGGCGTCTCCGCCGGGACACCCCGGGGTCCCAGACCGCCGTCCTCCGCGAGCTCTGGCGCCGCCACCCGGAGGACCTCGCCGCCGCACGCGGGCTGGCCATCGCCCTGGAACGGCGGGGAGAGGTCGAGGGAGCCCTCGCCGTCTGCTCCGAGGCGGAGGCGGTGCTCGCAAGCTGGGCCGGCTGGCGGAGGCGGCTCGCCGTGGTTGCCGCCCGCAACACCGGCGGCCCGGAGGCGGAGTGGCGGCACCGGACGGAGCGGCTCAACCGGCGCGCCAGGCGGGGCCGTGAGGCGGCGCTGCCGCTCGCCGGGAGCGGCTGACCGGCAGTCCGGGCCGGGCATCGCGTTTCCCGGTGAACCCTTCTGATCCCCAAGCCCGTTCCACGGGCGACAATGGCCGGCCGATGGACCCTGTGATGCCAGCCTTCGAGAACCCCGAGGTGGCTTCGCCGCCGGAGACCGTCCCTCCCGGTGAGGCTCAGGCGGTCGCGCCCGGCGCGCTGCGCGCCGGGAGCGGGCTGCGCGGCGTGCGCAACTCGCTGATGATGCTGGCCGCCCAGCTCTCCTCCCGGGTGCTGGCCCTCGGCTCGGTCATCGTGATCATCCACTCCCTGGGCGCCGGCGAGTTTGGCCAGATGCAGACCGCGATCACCTACGGGGCGATCGTGTCGGTGGTCGCCGACCTCGGTCTGAGCACCCTCTACCTGCGCGAGGGCGCCCGCCGTCCGGAGCTGCTGGGCCAGTACCTGGACAACATGCTGTCGCTCCGCATCCCCCTTCTGGCTCTGGCCATCCTGGTGCTGACCGGGGCACTCTGGCTGCTCGGGTTGCACTCCCTGGTGATCGCCTCGGCCGCGCTCCTGGTCGGCTCCGGGCTCCAGCTCCTCCTGCGCAACAGCTTCTACGCACTCCAGCGGGTCAAGTTCGTGGCTCTCGAGATCATCCCCGAGGCCCTGTTGCTGCTCGGACTGGTGGTGATCGGCGCCGTGAAGGACCTCGGCACCGCCTACTTCATCTGGGCCTACACCTTCAGCTACCTCGCCGCCGCCGCGTACTTCGCGGTGGCCCTGGTCGCGACCGGTGCCTGGCGGCCGAAGTGGCGATTCGAGTGGGGCCTGATCCGTCCCTGGATGGTGATGACCATGCCACTCGCGGTCAGCTACGTCTTCACCACGGTGTACTGGCAGATCGACGTCCCGATCCTCCAGCACTTCGGCCCCTCCACCCTGACCGCCTGCCCGACTCTCACCAGCCTCAGCTACTGCGAGGTGGGCTGGTATCAGGCCGCGTACAAGCCGTTCCAGGCGCTGCTCGTCATCCCCTTTGCGCTGCGCACGGTGGTCTTCCCACTCCTCGCCGTGTACCACCGCGAGGCGCCGGAGCGGCTCGTCATCGCCGTCCAGAAGTTCTTCAAGGCGCTGGTCGCGCTCGGGCTTCCGGCCTCCATCGGGGTGATCGTGCTGGCCGACCAGTACACCTCGCTCTTCACCCTCCCCGCCCAGGCGGCTCCCTCGCTGCGGCTGCTCGGGGTGACCATCGTCTTCATGTTCGCGGACAACGCCAACGCGACCGGGCTGCTCGCCATGGACCGGCAGCGCACCTACGCCTGGATCGTTGGAGCCGGCCTCGTGCTCAACGCCGTCCTCAACGCGGTGCTGATCCCGGTCTTCGAACAGCTGCATCCGGGAAGCGGGTACCTGGTGACCAGCGCCAGCACCGCCGCCACCGAGATCGGCCTGGTCGTCATCGGCCTGATCGTGCTGCGGCGCCTCGGGGTGAGCGTCCCGGTGCTCCGGCTCAGCTGGCGGATCGTGCCCCCCGCCTTGCTGATGGGCGGGTTCCTCCTGCTCGTCCATCCCGAGGGCCGGCTCGCCACCGTCGGCTTCACGGTGGTCGCCGGGGCCATCTACCTGGCCGCGCTCTGGCTCATCCGCGCCGCCGACGCCGGCGAGCGGCAGCTGCTGCGCCGCGCGTTGCAGCGGGGGTGACGGGGGGACCAGACAGCGCTCCACCGGGGCACCGAGATCGCCCGGTTCCGTGCCCTGCATCACGCGCGCCCGGGCCGCAGCGTCGCCCCGGGGGGCCGTGACTAGACTGGCGGGCATGAGCGGGACGGATACCAAGGCGGTGCTCCGGAGCTACCTGCGCCAGGCGCGCGACGCCGTGCTCTGGAAGCTCGAGGGCCTCTCCGAGTACAAGGTCCGCCGTCCCATGGTGCCGACGGGGACCAACCTGCTCGGGCTGATCAAGCATCTGGCCGGCCTGGAGATGGGCTATTTCGGCGGCACGTTCGGCCGGCGGTCGGCGGTGCGACTGCCCTGGTTCGACGAGGGGTCGGAACCGAACGACGACATGTGGGCAACCGCCGAGGAGTCGCGGGCGCAGATTGTCGATCTTTACCGGCGGGCCCAGGCGCATGCCGATGTCACCATCGATAGCCTGGCCCTGGACGCCGTCGGGCGCGTTCCCTGGTGGCCACCGGAGCGGCGCGCGGTGACCCTGGACACGGTGCTGGTGCACATGATCGCCGAGACCAATCGCCATGCGGGGCACGCCGACATCGTCCGTGAGCTGATTGACGGGAGCGTTGGGGTCGGCGCCGGCGATCGCAGCATGGCCCCGGGCGACGGAGCCTGCTGGCAGGCATACCGCGAGCGCCTGGAGCGGGTCGCGCGGGAGGCCGCTCCAGGCTGACCGGTCAGCAGGGGCCAGCTGAAACCAACGCCCTGCTAGTGTCCTGTACCGGAGATTCGTAGACAAAAGCGTTCGATGCTGGCCAGGATCTCATCGGCGGTCTTGACCCACACGAAGGGGTGCGGATCGTCGTTGCAGGTGGCGAGATAGAGCCGGATGTCGTCCTCCAGGGCCCGGGTGCTGCGGTGCACGCCGCGGCGCAGCTGCTTGCGGGTCAGCTCCGCGAACCAGCGTTCGACCTGGTTGATCCACGAGGAGTAGGTCGGGGTGAAGTGGAGGTGAAAGCGCGGGTGCTGCAGCAGCCAGCGCTGGATCGACGGCGTCTTGTGGGTGCTCAGGTTGTCCAGCACCAGGTGCAGGTCGAACTCCTCGGGCACCTCCTGATCGATGCGGTCGAGGAAGGCCCGGAACTCGACGGCGCGGTGCCGCCGACGGACTTGGCCGATCACCTTGCCAGTGGCGACGTCGAGAGCGGCGAACAGCGACGTGGTTCCATGCCGCCGGTAGTCGTGAGTCTGGCGCTCGACCTGACCCGGGGCCATGGGCAGCATCGGCTGGCTGCGGTCGAGAGCCTGGATCTGGGTCTTCTCGTCGACGCAGAGCACCAGGGCGCGGTCGGGGGGGTTGAGATAGAGACCGACGATGTCGCGCACCTTCTCGACCAGCTGCGGGTCGGTGGAGAGCTTGAAATACTCGCTGCGGTGGGGCTGCAAGCCGAAGGCCTGCCAGATCCGCTGCACGCTGGTGTGGCTGAGCCCACTCGTCGCCGCCATCGACCGGGTGCTCCAGTGTGTGGCGTCGCGGGGCGTGGACTCCAGGGTCTTCACCACCACCGCCTCGACACGGTCATCGCTGATCTTGCGCGGGGCACCACTGCGGGGCTCGTCGAGCAGGCCGGCAACCCCGCCACTGATGAACCGGGACCGCCATTTGCCGACCGTGGCGTTGGTGACGTGCAGTTCCTCGGCGACCTGCATGTTGGTCACCCCGCTCGCACAACCGAGCACGATCCGAGAACGCAAGGCCAGACCCTGCGCCGTGGTGCGCCGCCGGGTCCACCGCTCGAGGATCTGGCGGTCCTCCGGGGTGACCGCCAGCGCAGCCTTGGGACGACCTCGGGTGGGATGCATGCAGGAGCCCTCCGGGCAGCGAGAAGAGGCCCCTATATTTTATCAGCTATCTCCGGTACAGGACACTAGGGTCCGGCGACGGACGACGCCGGGGTGGTGCCGGCCCCCTCGGTGGGTGGCGCCTGGTCGGGTGTCACGGTGTTGGAGGGGATGTCGATCCCACCCGGGGAGAAGTCCGCCCACGGCGTCTGCCAGTCGCCCTCGCCGTCGGAGTACGAGGCCGCCAGCACGCTGCCGACGACCTGGACCGGGTCGCCGACCTGGCTCCATGCGTAGTAGGTGGTGGCGTTGGCAGTGCTCAGGTTGATGCAGCCGTGGGAGCTGTTGGTGGCGCCGTACGGGTACAGGCTGCAGCTGGTGCCATAGCAGACCCACGGCGCCGCGTGGATGAAGTACCCGTCGCTGGAGACGGCGGTGTCCTCGTACACCGCCTCGTTGTAGGTGTCATCCCCGCCGCAGGCCGCCGGCGTGTGGAAGGTCTGGCAGGAGTTCATCTGCACGACCGGCTCGTGGTAGAGGACGACGAGGACCCCGCTGATGGTGTCGTAGCCGGGCTTGCCGGTGTTGGTCGGCCAGCTGTCGATGAGCTGTCCCGTGGCGACCGAATCGCCGTTGTAAACCTGCATCGAGCGGGTCTGGGTGTTGACGACGGTGAGATGGGCGGCTCCGATGCCGAAGCTCTCGCTCCAGTTGCCCAGCCCCCAGTAGCCGTTGCCGGCATCAACCCCGTTGAGGTCGGCGTCCAGGGTCACCTGCGTCCCGCTCTGCCAGTAGTTCTCGGGACGGTAGTGGACGTCCTCGTCATCGAACCAGTACCAGCCGCCCGGCTGGGGCGGGTTCGCAATCACCGCGAGGTGGGCGATGATCCCAGCCTGGTTCGCGGCGGGTATGGGCACGTTGAACTCGAGCTCGATCGGCATGGCCACCCCGACGGTCTCGCCATTGCTGACGTACAGCACGGTGGTGAGCAGCCGCTTGGCACTTGTGATGGTGTGGAAGGCGGAGGTCGCGACCGTCTCCCCACCGCTGGCGGTGACCGCGGTGGCGGTGACGGTGTAAGCGGCGTTGAGGTCTAGGCCACCCACGTAGGTCCACTGCGCGCCGGCATCCGAGGTGGTCCAGGCGAGGGTGTCGTCGTCGCCGTTGTTCACGACCGCAACCGAGCTCACGGTCGCGTTCTCGGCGGTCACCTGGATGGTGGCGTCGAGGCCCACCCCGGTCGTTCCGTCGGCCGGCGTCACGGTGAGCGAGGGCGGACCAGAGGCGGTCAGCTGCCCGGTGGGTGCCGAGGTGGGGCTCGGGCTCGGGGTCGCGCTCGGCGAGGCCGCCGGGGCCAGGCTGCACCCGGCCGTCACCATGGCCACCGCTCCGAGGGCGATCACGCACGCGCGACGGCGCACCGTAGAGCGCGTCACTCCTGTCATCGCACGACGTCCTGGTCTGAGATGGTGTCTGCCCTCACCGGGTGCGCCACTGTCCTGGCGCGACCTGCCTACTTAGGGTAACGCCGCCGGTCCGCCCGCCGGTTACGAGCAATTGGGGCGACGCCCCTGGATGCGCTCCCGATCAGGGCAAAAGCTCCAGGATCATCGCCATGCCCATCCCACCGCCCACGCACATGGTCTCCAGCCCGACCTGCCCGCCGGTCGTCTGCAGACCGTTCAGCAGGGTGCAGAGGAGCCGCGCCCCGGTCATGCCGAAGGGGTGGCCGAGGGCGATGGAGCCTCCGTGGGGGCTGAGCCGGTCGTCGAAGGGATCGATCCCGAGACCGCGCGCAGAGGGGACGACCTGGGCGGCGAACGCCTCGTTGATCTCCACCAGGTCGATGTCGCCGATGGTCATGCCGGCGCGGGTCAGCGCCTGCCGCGATGCGTCGATGGGCCCCAGTCCCATCCGCTCCGGCTCCAGCGCGGAGAGGCCGGTGGCGACGATCCGCGCGAGCGGCGGGATGCCGAGCTCCCGAGCCCTCGTGTCGCTCATCACGACCACCGCCGCCGCGCCGTCGTTGAGCGGGCAGGAGTTGCCGGCGGTGACGCTGCCACCCTCCCGGAAGGCGGGTTCGAGGGCTGCCAGTTTTGCCAGCGAGGTGTCGCGGCGCGGGCCGTCGTCGGCGGCCATCACCCGCCCGTTCTGCAGTGGCACGGGCACGATCTCGCGATCAAAGAATCCTGCGTCCTGGGCCGCCACCGCGCGCACCTGGGAGCGCAACCCGAAGCTGTCCATCTCCTCACGCGAGACCTGCTCGCGCTCGGCAACGATCTCGGCGGTGTCGCCCATCTGGATGTAGATGTCGGGGTAGCGATCCGTGCTGCCAGGATCCAGCCTTGGGTTGCGGCACGAGGGGATGTCGCTGGTGCCGTACTGATACCTGGTCGTGGACTCCACACCCACGGAGAGGAAGACGTCGCCCTCACCGGCGCGGATCGCGTGCGCCGCCATCCGGGTGGACTGCAGCGACGAGGCGCAGTAACGGGTGACCGTGGTCCCGGGCACATTGAGCCTGGAGAGGATGGAGACGATCCGTCCGAGATTGAATCCCTGCTCGCCTCCGGGCAGACCGCACCCGCAGATCAGGTCGTCGATGGCATCGCGCTCGAGCGCGGGGATGCGGTCGAGCACCTTCTCGACCACGAATGCCGCGAGGTCGTCGGGCCGCCAGCCGGTGAGCGATCCCTTGAACGCCCGGCCGATGGGGGAGCGGCCATAGGCGACGACGACGGGCTCAGGCATCGGGGACTGGAGGGACCATCACCGCGAAGGTACCAGCCCTGCCCCGCGCGTCGCCCCCTCGGGCAGCGAGCGCCGGGGCTCAGGCGAGGGCGCCGCGCGGGAAGTCGAAGGAGGCACCGGCCGGTGGCGGCGAGCTGGTCGCCACACCGGCCCTGACCAGGGGCTGGAGGATGATTGGAGGGTCGCATCCAAACCTCCCAGGCTGAGGAGTCCGCCGATGGCTCGCCCGATCCAGAGCACCATGCAGGAGGTGCCGCTCACCATCACCGACATCTTCCGGCGAGCCGCCAGCCTCTTCCGGGCCAGTCAGGTGGTGACCTTCGAGGGGGACACCTCGCGTCGCGCCGACTTCTCCGAGGTCACCGAGCGGGTGACGCGCCTGGCCGCCGGGCTCCGCTCTCTCGGCATCAAACCGGGCGATCGGGTGGGCACCTTCTGCTGGAACCATCAGGAGCACCTGGAGGCCTACTTCGCGGTGCCCATCCTCGGAGCGGTGCTGCACACGCTCAACGTCCGGCTCTCGCCAGCGCAGCTCGCCTACGTCATCAACAGCGGCGGCGACCGGGTGGTGATCGTCGACGCCGGGTTGACACCCCTCCTCGCCGCCATCCGGTCGCAGCTGACGACCGTGGAGAAGGTGGTCGTGGTGGGGCGTGCCGACACCTCCGGATTGGGTGCGGTCGTCGACTACGAAGAGCTGCTCGAGAGCTCGACCCCGCTCCGGACATTGCCGGTGCTGGATGAGCGACAGCCTGCCGCACTGTGCCACACGAGCGGAACGACCGGTGACCCCCGGGGCATCGTCTACAGCCATCGGTCGGTCTGGCTGCACTCCCTCGCGATGGTCGCCAACTTTGCCCTCAACGAGCACGACCGGATCGGCCTGATGGTGCCGATGTTCCACGTCAACGGCTGGGGCAAGCCCTACGCCGCCTTCATGTGTGGTGCCGACCTGCTCCTCCCCGAGCGATTCCTGCAGCCCGAGCCGCTCCTCTCGTTCGTGGCGGCCGAACAACCCACCGTCGTCGTTGGCGTGCCGACCATCTTCCAGGGGCTGCTGGAGGCGGCCCAGGCGGCCGTTACGGAGCTCGACTTCATCCGTGTGGGGATCTGTGGCGGCGCCGCCGTGCCGACCACCCTGATGCAGGCCTACCAACCGTGGTTCCCCCTCATCCAGGCGTGGGGGATGACCGAGACGTCGCCGCTCGGGATGGTCGCCTTCCCGCCGAGGGGAGTGATCGAGGGCGACTCCTCGTACTGGTATTACCGCTCCAAGACCGGCCGCCCGGTGGCCGGTGTCGAGGTGCGCCTCATCGGGGACAGTGGCACTCCGCTGCCGTGGGACGGCAAGACGGTGGGGGAGGTCGAGGTCCGCGGCCCGTGGATCGCCAGCTCCCACCTCGGCGGCGTGGGGCGCGAGCGGTTCCACGACGGCTGGCTGCGCACCGGCGACGTCGGCACCGTGGACGAGCTCGGCTACGTCCAGATCACCGACCGGACCAAGGACATCATCAAGTCGGGCGGGGAGTGGATCAGCTCTCTGGAGCTGGAGAATCAGCTGCTGGCGCACCCCGCCGTCCTGGACGCCGCCGTGGTGGGCATCCCCGACGAGCGCTGGGGGGAGCGCCCGCTGGCCGTGCTCGCGTTCCGGCCCGGTCAGTCCGTCGACCCCGAGGATCTGCGTCAGTTCCTGGTCGGGAAGGTGCCGTCCTTCTGGCTCCCCGAGGCCTGGGCCGTCGTGCTCGCCATCCCCAAGACATCGGTGGGCAAGCAGGACAAGAAGGCTCTACGCCAGCTCCAGGTCGAGGGGAGGTTCGAGGTCCGGCGCCTGGTGCGTGTCGAGGCCGTCTGGGCCGATCGCCTCCGGGTGCCCAAGGGCGGGCGGTAACGACCGGCTGGGGCCGGGACGCACGGCACTGGCCGGGTTGCCGCGGGCGGCACCGAGCTAGTGGCCCGTTCCTGAAATAGCTTGCGCACGAGGGCGATGCAGCACCTCGTCGGCGGTCTTGACCCATGCGAAGGGGTGCTTGTGATCGTCCCAGGTGACGAGAAACTGCTGGATCTT
>Ga0302320_10027029_pt1 | contig 11082 bp, 11 predicted proteins | sample Bog_T0_3_FD_202130 | JGI IMG/M metagenome (GOLD analysis project Ga0302320, IMG submission 202130) | Peat permafrost microbial communities from Stordalen Mire near Abisko, Sweden - Bog_T0_3 | ecosystem: Environmental > Terrestrial > Soil > Wetlands > Peat | place: Sweden: Abisko, Stordalen Mire... | reverse complement strand
TCCCCCATCCCGGCTCAACCCGGAGATGGAACGGAAGAAAGTTGTCGTATTCTTACGTGAACGAAAGCAGGGGGCAGGTCAGCCCGATCCATTGGTGGTTTCTATTAGATTCGGGCCGTCGTAGACGAAGACGCTCGTGAAGCTTGGGGACTGCTTGTAGATTCTCCGCCCGAAGGGGTCGTACTTAAAACTCACCGTCCCAGTTCCGGGCACTACGGCCTGTACGAGCCGGTTCTCGAAGTCCCAGGAGTAGGATTTGCCGGAGGGGTCGGAGAGGGTATTGCCGTTTGCGTCATAGCTGTAGCTGCCGCTCGAATTCGACGTCAGCTCGTTCGCCGACTTGTAGCCATAGTTCGGCACACCGGATGACAACAGTCTATTGCCGACCGCATCGTAGCTGTAGCTCTCCGTTAGCACATCACTTTGCACGCTGTCCGGAGGCGATCAGCTTGGAAACCCTATCGATGGCGCTGTCCGCCTCCTCTCGGACGCTGCTTATATCGTAAGGATTGCCCCTCTGGTCTTTGTACTCGGGCCCTTCCATCTGAGCGACGAGCTGTTTAGCCGCGCGATACTCCCTGAGTGAGTCCACCAAATGCCCCTCCTTCTCAAGCACATAGGCAAATTCAAAACGACCGAGAGGGTTTGCAGAATCTACTTCAAGACCATTGAGCAGTACGTCTCGCTCTTGGGCAAGCATCCCTTTTCTCTTGTAGATAGCGTAGAGGGCGTAATCATGGATTGGATCTGTGGGGTCCAAGGCGGACGCCATTTGTAGCTCTTTCACAGCCCGTTCGAAATCCCCCAAGGCGTCATAAGCCACGCCAGCTTGGTTATGCCAGAATGCAGACTTCGGGTTTTTCTTGATACCATTTTGAGCCTTTTCCAGTTCCGCCTTCCAGTCGACAGAGACACTGCTGTGCTGTGCCAGAGCGAACTGAAAGCAGCCGGGGATGTAGACGACACAGACAGCGAGAAGCAACGCAGTTCCGAGTTGTTTCATTGCCATGTCTCCGTCAAGGTTGCGGTACCGAGCAAGCGCAGCCAACATTTTTCTTATTTCTCGGATTGGATCCCGTGTTCTCGCCGGCCTGGTAGGTCGGCCCCTGGGTAAATTCGTATTCCGTAGGCCAGCTTGGGTTGCCGGGACCGTCGACTTCGTAATCCTTCGTGACCTCGCGCGTCACGACTTCCGTGCTGGGCGGACAGTCGCATGTGAATTGCGCCTGCTCTTGAACGGTGTAACGATAAAACTTTCGTATGCGCGTGTGGTCCGCAATCCAGCGGCAAATGCAATGTGTGGAATCGGAGATCAAGCCCCAGGAGGCGTAACTCCAGCCCACCCTGACCCAGTTTAGACCATCCTGCATCGTTAAATAGGGAGTCGGACCATTAGGGCCCCATACATTCGGAATTTCTGTCCACGGGGAAGATTGCCAGCACTTCAATCCCGTGGGATCTGTGAAGTCAGCGGGGTCGTTCTTTACGTAAGCGTAGACGTTAATTCCGCCACCGAATCCGGCCGGATCCTCATTCAAGAATCTCCCGACGCTCGGGTCATAATATCTCGCACGGTAGAAGCGAAGACCCGTCTCAGGATCATAGTCGCGGCCTGTGTATTGAAAGGGATTCGTCAGCCTGTTTCCCACCGCATCATAGCTGTAGCTCTCTGTCGTGCCTCCGCCTTGCGTGACTTGCGTCAGCTCGTAGAGGGGGTCGTACGTGTAACTCGAAGTGACCCCGCTCAGGTCGTTAGTCTTGGCCGTGCGGTTGCCGGCGGGATCGTAGGTGTAGCTGGCTCCATCCAGCGTGGTTGCCCCTGCCTGGTGCAGCACCGAGAGCAGGTGCGACAGCGAATCGTAGCCGTAGTTCGTGTTCACGCCATTCGGCCGTGTCAATTGTGTTCTCCGGCTCAGAGCATCGTAGCCGAACCCGAACGATCCCGCCCACGAGTTGGCCAGGGTGTTCAGCCGGTTCAGGGTGTCGTAGTGGTAGGTGCTGGTGCTGCCGTCGGGCGCTGTTAACGCAGTCCGGTTCGACGCCGCATCGTAGGTATAGCCGTTCGTGTAGGTCGTCCCGAACAGAGACGTGTAGTTCGTCGTGGTTGAGATCAGCCGTCCCATGTTGTCGTAGGCGAAGCCATACGTGCCCGTGGGGTCGGCTACTTGCAGCACTTTGTTCGCCAGGTCGTAGACGTACTCAACCGTGGTCGAGTTGGGATAGGTCTTCTGGGTCATGCGGTTCAGCGCATCATAGACATACTGAATCGTGTTGCCCTTGCGGTCGGTCTTCGAGAGCAGATTGCCGACCAGATCATAAGCATAAGACTCCGCGAGCGTGGATGGGAAGGTTGTCTGCGTGACCCAGCCGCGCGCGTTGTAGGCGAACTGCGTGGTGTGGTTGTTGGCATCGGTGATCGAGAGCAGGTTATTTTCCGTGTCGTAGGTATACTGAGTTATGTTGCTGGCCGGATCGGTGACGGAGGTCAAACGGTCGGCGGCGTCGTAACTATAGGTAGTGGCGCGCCAGCTCTGAGGCATATTTCCTTCCGACACTCTCATGGTTCTCTGACAGCCATTCACTCAAGCGCGTCTCGCCCGTCGAGGGACCCTGGGGAGCCAGCAGGCTACCCATCAGCCCCTTGTACTCATCCCAGGTCAGTACAACATCCCCCACGAACCAACCCGCTACAAGAGTCGAAACGTAGGCTAGGAGCGTCGGCATATGAAGGATACGCACAGAACGCCCCAGTTCCGCGGCAATGAGCCTTACCAGTTCCTCGAAGCCGAAAGTTTCGGGCCCCACAGCGTCGAGCACGGTATTCCCTGATTGGTCCACAGCGTCGGCGAGCAAGCGCGCCATGTCTTCGACGTAGATAGGGCGGATGGCGTAACTGCCGTCGCCGGGGATGCCGAACACAGGAAAACAACGGACGAACCAAGCGATGTTGTTGATGAGTATGTCTTCCACGCCGAAGATCACGGTAGGTCGCACGATGGCATAGGAAAGGCCAGAGTCGATCACCGCTTGTTCGAGCTGAGCCTTGCCTCTGTAATAGCCCAGCGGGGATTCCAAGGACGGGTTGGCGATGCTGACATGCACGATCCGTCTGATCCCGGCGTCTTTTGCAGCCGCGATCAAGATTCGGGTATTTTGAACGGCGGTCTCGAAGGTCGACTCTCCGCGCGCGAACCGCACCCAGTACGTATTGATCAGAGTGGATGCGCCGCGAAGGGTTTCTCTGAGCCGGTCGGGATCATCAAAGCTGTAGGGGAAGACTCGGACTTTCTCACCGAAAGGATTCTCCCGCTCCGGGTGGTATGTCAGCGTACGGACACTGTATCCACGACCGAGCAGAAGCCGCGTGGCGTACTTGCCCGTGTAACTGAAAGCCCCCGTAATAATTATGCTGCTAGATTGAATACTCTTCATCTTGCACATCCATGCTCGGACCAACGGCGAGCCCAACTCGAAAGCTAATGATCCTCACGCAACGCCTTGACCGTTACGGCGGCCCCTGCGCACACGAAAACACTCGCAACGGGGACAAGAACTTCCCATCTTGCCAATGCAACCAGCCCACCCCCGATTGCGGAGCATGCAATGATTCCGCAGAGCTCCCCGATTGATATTCGGCGTCGTAGAAACGCGTACAAGAGAGGACCCGCGAACAGGGCAACTATCGTTCCCAGGAAAGCAGCACCTTCAGCAAAAGCAATCTGCTCTGGCCGTGACCAAGTGCGCGTTAAGATTTCGCCTTGGAAGAATCCAAGTCCCGCACCGACTACCGCAGAGGTTACCAACACCGAGGTGACTCCCCAGGTGAAGCGAATTATACGATTTATCTTCATGCGTGGAACTCAATGGCCGTGAGGAGTGCTTTGGTTCTGGAAAAAGAACGTTATCGCGGAAGCATATGCGGCTGAATATCCTTCAGCTGTGTCCCAAGGCGATACTCGGTTAGAGGCATTGGAGTAGCAGAAAGCGTGCGCCTCTTCGGCCGGCACTCCCTGGCTATACATGCAAAGCAAACATGACCTCACCCGATTCCCCCAAGGATTGTTTCCTCCGAGTTGATACATCCAGTTGGCGCTAACGCCACGGTAGAAGTAACTGGACGGGTAGGGCTCTTGGGAAGTGGGCGGCATCGGCGCCTGATCGCCACACGACTTCTCGGGGTTATCAGGGGTAGGACATAATCCAAGTGGATCGATTCTGCTAATCGGATTGTTGCGAACGTAAGGGTAGAAGTTAATCCCGCCTAAAAACCAGATTGGGTCTTCACCCAAAAAGCGACCGCTGGCTGGATCGTAGTACCTGGCGCGATAGTAGTTGATTCCAGTTTCCTGGTCGAACTCGCGGCCGGTGTACTGGAACGGGTTCCTCAGCGTGCCTGTCGAGTTCGTGACGTTTCCGAAGGAATCGTATGTGTAGGTGTTGGCGAGCGTGTCCGTGGAGCTACTCAGCGATGTGACGGACCCCAGACCGTCCGCTTCGTAATAACTGCTTCCCCCCGAGCGAAGCTCGGCCAGTGGCTCGTCGATTTTCTGCCCTTGCGTATAGTGAGACACCACGGTGCCGCCGGGACCCAGGGTTTCAATTAGATCGTCACCGTCATAGACGAAGATTCCGGTGAAGCTCGGCGAGGATTTGTAGATGCGCCGTCCGAAGGGGTCGTATTTGAAGGCCACGGTTCCGGTGCCGGGTACCACGGCCTGGGTCAGGCGGTTTTCGAAGTCCCACGTATAGCTCCGGCCCTGCGCGTCCGTCAGGGTATTGCCGTTTGCGTCTAATGCTGACCCTACCACGGTTTTCCACCACGAGCACTTTCTATCCTGATGCGTTCCCGAGTACTTAACCCAGATTTCGCCGACGCGAAGTGCACGATTTTTAGAAAAAATCCCCTGATGCGGTTTTTTGCCCTGAGCCGCGTGTGGGCCCTGGTGCGTTTCGAGCGCAGCAAGAGCAACACCGGCAGCTAAGGAAAAAGTCTCCTCACCACTCGTGAGAGCCGGGGTTCGTTCTTCAGCTGCGGGCAGCATCACTGCTGATTGTAGTCAGCAAGGCAAGCGCATAGAAGTGACTTTGGGGACTCAGGGAGAGGTACTACAGGCCCGTGCTACTCGTCTTCAGTTTCCGCTTCGAGCGCGGCCAGCAGTGCAGCCCTCTCGTCGTCGCTGTGGCCGTTGGCATCATTCGTGACTGCCGATTTCCTGTGTTCGAGTTTTGCTCCGGGATGCGTGGCCGCGTGGATTTGTTGCAGCTTGCGGATCGCCACGTGCGTATAGATTTCCGTGGTCGAGAGTTCGGCGTGTCCGAGCATCTGCTGGATGTAGCGGATATCGGCTCCGCCTTCGAGCATCAGTGTTGCCATAGTGTGGCGGAACGTGTGGCAGGAACCGGATTTTCCCAGGTTCGCTTGCGCGATATAGTCACGTGCCAGATAACTCATCGCGTCAGGATGAAACGGCTCTCCGTACTGCGTCAGGAACAACGTCGCGTCGTCCGGCTCTAGGGCTAACTGCGGACGCGCTTCGCGCAGATATTTCTCCACCCAGGCCAGCGCCCGCTCGCCGATCGGGATCATGCGATCTTTTTTGCCCTTGCCCTGGCGCACCGTCAGCGTAGCGCGCTCGCGGTCCAGGTCGTACAGTTTGAGGCGGATCAGTTCGCTGCGCCGCACCCCGCTTGAGTAGAAGGTTTCGAGCATGGCGCGGTCGCGCAAACCAACCGGCGTTTTGATGTCCGGCACGACCATGACGTGCTCCACTTCATCGGCGCTGAGGATCGTCTTCGGCAGGCGCTTCTCCATGCGCGGCAGGTCGAGATCAGAAGCCGGGTTGTGCAGGATGTGATTGTTGCGCACCAGCCAACGAAACCAGCGGCGTACTGGCGTCAGCCGCGAGTGCTGCGTGCGGAACGTGAGCGGCTGCCCGTCGCCTTTGCGGTAGTAGTAGAGATATCGCTGGTAGCTTTCGAGGATCGGGCGCGTCACCTCCATGGGATGCTGCAAGCCGCGCAACTCGGCCCAGCGGATGAAGTCGGCGATAGCCCAACGCGCGTGATCGGCTGTGTCCTCCGAGTAGTTGTTAATCAGCAGCCACTCCAGGTGCTCTTCCATCAAGCGGCCTAGCGGCGAGTGCGGCTCCAGGTGCGGATGACGACGTTTGCTGACGCGGGCCATTACCTCACTCCCGCGCGTCGCGTCAGACCGTGGCCGTTCGGTTTACCTTCGGCTACGATTGCATGCTGCGGGACACCTGCGGCCTCGGACCCCCTATATGCATTTCCGCGAAGCCGCGAAGTGGAAGCCGAAACCATTTCGAGTGTTGGCGATGCGCCATTTTTTTCGGGGCCGTGAAGTGCCCGCACCCCACCCGCGAAGTCGTCATTTACCCCCGCGAAGTTGCCCTCTGACCCCGCGAAGTTAGAGCTATGATTCGCTTCCTCCTCTGAGGTCGGCAGTTGATAGACCACCAACTGGCCTTGGTTGCCGCCGCGCCGCATCACGAGATATTCCATCTCTTCCAGGCGCTTCAGATGTTGCCGCAACTGTGTGTCACCCCACTTGGTGTACTCGCGCACCGTGCGCCGCGTGAAACGATACTGGCTCGCTGCGATCTCGGAGTGCTCGCACTCGGCCTTCACCATCTCGTTGATCAGCGCGAGCAGCTTGCGCGTCTGCGGGCGCAGTTCGTCGAGCGACGGCTTGAGTCCTACCTGGTCGGCGAGTACCTGCGCCAGTTTCACGTCGGCTTCGGTGGCCTCGATGTATTCCAGCGTCTCGCCGTCATCGGCAAACGTTTTGATTTCCCGCTGGTGCTGGTGCAAGAGTGCGATGGCTTCGATCAGCGTCAGCAGTTTGTTGTGGTCGCGCCGTGCTCGCATCATGTGATCGGGAAACTCGCCCACATCGTGGTTGTTCACCACAGTGATCGGGCGCAAGAGACGCTGCGCGTTGCGATGCAGGCTGATGAGTTTCACTCGCTTGCGCCGCAACAGATGCCCTTCGATGGTGCGCGCCTCGCGCTGCCGCCGGTGGATTGCACGCGTCTGCTCCCGGTCCTCGTTCACCGTCAGCGCAATCGCGCGGTTCATCAGTTCCTCGTCCACGTCCTGGGCCGTGGTGGTCAGAAACAGCATCACTGGGCCTTCGACTTCGTAATCGTGTGTCACCAGCTTGCCGCTCACCGGGTCTTTGCCGGTCGAGGCGATCTTCAGCACGCCTTCCGATTGCAACAGTTTCAGCGGATAACTGGCACGGTCGGCTCCCTGCTGTTCCGAGATGGCGAGGATCTTATGCTTGAGATTTTTTTGTCCCATGTAGAACAGCGCTTGCCCGGTCATGGCCGTGTAGTTCTCGCGTTGCTCTTCCGGCACGAAGTCGAGCACCGCTTCCATCAACGAACTCTTGCCCGCCGAAGATGCCGACTGCACCACGATGGCCAGCGGCTTTTCGAGCAACCGCGACACCGCGGCCAGGTAGCCGATTTTTTTATTGGTCTCCTCGCCCACCACGCCGCACTTCTCGAAGTCCTCCAGCACTCGCTCCAGCAGGCGCGGATCGCGCAGCAGTCCCATCGCGGCCGATTTCTCCTCGGCCGTCATCTCGAGTTTTTCTTCCTGCGGCGTCAGCGTCTTTTCCAGCCACTCGCGTTGCAGGTCCTCCAGCTCCAGGATCAACCGCGCCAAGTCGCGCTCGATGCTCTCTTCCTTGTGGCCTAGTTCTTTCGCTGCCTGTTTGGCAAACAGCGAGCGCGGACGTGCGCCGTACAGATCGAATCGGTCCACGTGCAAGCGTGTTTCCCCACGCGTGCTGGTGCTCGTCACCATCACATTCACGTGCAGCACGCCGGGAGCCGTGTTCTTCCCCAGGTCCACGATGCGATAGCGCCGCTCTCCCATCGTCACGTACACCGTCTCGCCCGAGACTTCGATGCGCACATCTCTGGCAGGCACCACGGTCCCAGTCGGGAGCGGCGCTATCGGCAGTGGTGTGGCTAAAGAAGAAACGGGTTCCTCGCTCACTGTGGTTGTGTTTGATTCAGAGATTTTTTCTTTAGCTGCCGTGGTTGCTTCTTCAGCTTTAGCAGCTACGGGAGGAACGGACTCGGGAATTTTTTCTTCCGCCGGCGGCGTCGCTGGCTCCGGGATTTCTTCTTTGGCTGCGGGTTCGATGGTTTCCTCCTCGGTCTGCGCTTGCGGCTTCACCGGCTGCGGCTCGATCACCGCCACGGTGGGCCGTTGGCCTTTGCCCAGCCATGCCGCGCGCTGCAGATACATGCCCAGCCAGTGCGCAGCAGGCTGCTGCTTCATCGCGAACTCGTTGGCGTCCTGGCCGCGCGGAAACTGCACGCGGAAACACTCGATGCCCATCCCGATCAGTTCTTCGGCGTGTTTCAGGGCGGCGCGTTCGCCCGCGTCGTCGCGGTCGTAGGCGATGTAAATTCTCTTCGTGCCATGCTTCCGGAACGCCGCTTTGATCTCGTCGGTAAATCCGTTCACGCCATAGCTGCTGGTCACGTGCCGATAGCCCGCGCACCAGAACGTCAGCGCATCGATCAGCGCTTCGCAGAGAATGATTTCCTTCGAGGCGATCAGCGCCGCCTCGTTCCACACGCCCCGGTGCGGGCCGGGCAGGTACAGGTGTTCTGCTGTGTCCTCGCGCAACAGGTGGCGCGGCGCGATCTTGCGCCCGTACATCTGCACCACTTCGCCTTCCCGGTTGAAGATCGGGATCACGATGGAACCACGCAAGTGTTCGCGTCCGTTCTCGCGCAGCACACCGAGTTGCTGCAACCGTCCGCGCTGCTCTGCGCCCGCGCTGCGGTTCTTCTCGGGCATTCGGTAACCCAGTGTGCGATTGGCAAAGCCCAGCCGGAACTGCTCGACCATCTCCGACGATTGCAGGCCGCGTTTTACGAGATACTGCTGCGCTTCGGGCGACATCTTCAGCGTCTCGTGATAATGCTCCACCACAGCTTCCAGCAATCGCTTGTCGTTGGCCGTATGTTCGATGAGCGGCGGCAGTTTCACCGTCGTGGATTTTCGCGGCGGCGGTTCCGTGGCGTTGGCAGCGGAAGGAAGATAGTCCCGGCACAGCAACTCCAGCGCATGGCGCACGCTGATGCCCTCGGCCAGCATCACCCAGTCGATCACCGAACCGCTCTTGCCGCACGCGCCTTTGCACTGCCAAACATTTTTCACCGGGTCGATGTTCAAACTCGGATTGGTGTCCTTGTGAAACGGGCACAGCCCGATCAGTTCCTTGCCGCTGCGCCGCAGCTGGATGCCGCGCGCCTCCGCCAGACGTTGGACTGAGATTTCCCGCTTGATCCGTTCCACCACCTCGTCTGGAAGTCGGGCCATCTATGTTCCTTTCCGGGGTCGTTTCCGGTGTTCTTCTAAAATCCTGTCAAGTACCTCTTATGTGATATTTGTAGTATCATATAGCGACTATCATGGTCAACGGGTTAAATCTCTATTCCTATGCTGACGACATGAAACGTCAGCAGAAGATCGCGAACAATGGACACGCTGAAGGGTTCCCTGAGCGCCTGGTCACGGTGCGGAAGGAACGGAATCTTACCCAGCAGGCTCTTGCGGAAACGGTGCGCTGTGCGCTCACCCAGTTGAAGCGTTATGAAAGCGGCGCTTCACAACCCACTCTCGATGTCATCAAGAGATTGGCGCAGGCCCTTCACGTCACTTCGGATTACCTGCTCTTCGGGAAGAATGAACGCGGTCCCGACGAGGACCTGCGTTTGCAGTTTGAAGCGGTCTCTCGTTTTGATCCTGAAGCCAAGAAAGTTGTAAAGCAGGTCCTCGACAGCATGATCTTGCAGCAAGAAGCTCGCCGCTGGTCGTCATCGACTTCCTGAGCGAACATAGTTGGAAAGGATTTTCTGTGGCAACACACGATTCCATGAACGAAAAACAGCAGGCCCACGATCTGATCGAACGTCTGGCGCCCACCCAGATTTCCGCCGTCGTTCACCTGCTCGAAGTGATGACCGATCCGGTGGCCCGCAGTCTCGCCAATGCTCCCATGGATGATGAGCCGGTCACGGAGGAAGAAGCTCGCGAGATCGCCGCCGCGCGCGCCTCCCTCGACCGTGGCGAGGGCATTCCGCACGAGAAAGTGCTGGCCGAGTTCGGCCTTACCTCGGAAGATTTCGAGCGCATGGGCCGCACTCCACTCGACCCTCACAAGACGGGTCGGTAAGCATGGACAAGAACGTTCTCTGGACCGATCAGGCCAAGGCTCAACTCCGCGCGATCGATCAGCCCACTGCTCTCCGCATCCTGCACGCCCTGGCTCGCTACCTGGAAACCGGCGAAGGCGACGTGAAGCGTCTCCAGAACATCGAACCGCCCGAGTTCCGGCTGCGGATCGGCGACTACCGCGTGCGCTTCCATGAACACGAAAACGCCCTTCGCATCACCGCCGTAAAACACCGCCGCGAAGCCTACCGCTGATGCCGCTGCGCCCTGACTTCCATTTTTCAATCACATTTTTTCCTAGCTGGAAGCAACACAGGAGCGGAGAGGGAGCCGGGTCAAGCCCGCACGTTCTTGGTGCGCCGCGCGGCGGTCGGAGCGAAGCGCAGACCCTTGACCCGGCTCCCGCGCTCCGTACACTCCCAGCGGAAAAAATGGGATCACCGCTTCCCGCCGCTGGGTTTTTCTGGCTGCGGTTTCCCGCTCGCCTGCTGCTGCAACTGGGCGGCAAGCTGCTGTTTCATTTCGCCGATTTGGTCCAGCAGTTGGTTGAACTTCTCCGGCGTCACCTTCTCCCCCGCCGCCACAGGCCCCAACACGTTCACCAGCAGCAGCCGCACTCCTATGATCTCCGCCAGCGCTGGATCGCGCATTTCTGCTCCGCTGGCACTCGCCAACACCACCTTGCGGCACCACTCCCCGAGCGTGCTGCCTCCGGCCTGCGCCGCCGTTTCCAGCTGCGCGTACTCTTCCTGGCTGACTTTGAAACCGATGGATTTCGTGCGGAGGGGAGGCTTTACCATGTCCGGCTTCCTTGAAGGGATTTAGAAGCCGAGACTAGCAGCCCTGCTTCAGAATCAA
>Ga0302320_10027028_pt1 | contig 11083 bp, 10 predicted proteins | sample Bog_T0_3_FD_202130 | JGI IMG/M metagenome (GOLD analysis project Ga0302320, IMG submission 202130) | Peat permafrost microbial communities from Stordalen Mire near Abisko, Sweden - Bog_T0_3 | ecosystem: Environmental > Terrestrial > Soil > Wetlands > Peat | place: Sweden: Abisko, Stordalen Mire... | reverse complement strand
GGGCTCGATTGGCAGCGCACCCGCCGCGTCGTGCAGGATTTCGTGGGCGTGCCTCGATTCGCCGCGGGCGCCGTGGCGGCGGCGGCCGGATTTTACGAACTTCTCGCGGGCGCGCTGATTTTCATCCCGGCGTATCGGGAGATCGGTGCGCTGCTGAGCGCACTGATCTTCGGCGTCTATCTCGTGCTCATCCTGCGCGCCCTCCTTAGAAACCGGCGCGAGGTGGACTGCGGCTGCAGCTTTGGCCCCGCTCGCCATGCGCTGGGCGCGTTCGAGGTCTGCCGAAGTGCTTTGCTGACGGCGTCGGCCTTGCTGGTTGCGGTTGCTGCGGCCCATGGCTCGGCGCCGGTGTCGGCATCGCAGGCTTTCGGGGCGCTGGCGCTGCTCGCGCTGTATGCCGCGGTCGATCAGGTGATGGGAGTGCGCCCGATGCGCCAAGGCGCGGTGTTATGAGCTTAATCATCGCATCGCAGGTGGCTCAGTGGACGGCCATCCTCGTGCTCGCATTTGTCTGCATCGCGCTTGCGAGGCAGGTCGGAGTGCTGCACCAGCGCATCGCGCCGGCCGGAGCGTTGTCTCTGCGACAGCCGTTGAAACTCGGAGAGTCGACGCCCGAAATGAGTCTGACCGCGTTGGACGGTTCGACCGTGAAAATCGGCGGCGCCCGAACCGACCGCAGCCAGCTCTTGCTGTTCATTTCGCCCGACTGCACCGTTTGCGAGGCGCTCCTTCCCGCGGTTCGTTCGGCGCAGGGAGCGGAGCGGAACTGGCTCGATATCGTGCTCGCAAGCGATGGCGAATCCGACAGACATGCGCATTTCGTCGGCGAAAAAGGCTTGACCAAATTTCCCTACGTCGTCTCGGAACACTTGGGCCGCACCTTCGGTGTCGCGAAGCTGCCCTACGCCGTGCTGATCGACGAGGCGGGAAAATTGACCGCGACCGGTCTGGTCAACACGCGCGAGCATCTGGAAAGTCTGTTCGTGGCGAAGGAAACGGGCGTCAGCAGCATTCAGCAATTTCTCGGGTCCTAGGGACCCGCGGCAAGCTTCCTCGGGAGAATAGTGTGGCTCAATTCGATCAGTTGACGGAAAGGGTGTTGCGCGGCTTTGCAAGCCGCACGTCCAGGCGCAGCATTTTTAGCGTGCTCGGCGGGTTTATCGCCGGCGCGGCGGCGCTGCCGCTGCTGCCGGTGGCGAAAGGCGGCGAAACGGAAGCGAATCCCAACGATCCGAATTCCGGAGAACCCGCGCCTCAAACATCGGGAAATCCGCAGGATCCCGGCGATCGCACCAAGTGCGATTACTGGCGCTATTGCGCGATCGACGGATCGCTCTGCTCGTGCTACGGCGGTAGCGTCACGAGCTGCCCCCCCGGCACCGAGATGTCTCCGATCACGTGGATCGGCACCTGCCGCAATCCGGCCGATCAGCGCAACTACATCATCTCCTACAACGATTGCTGCGGCGGCGTGGCCTGGGGACGCTGTGCCTGCCAAAACAATCAGGGCGACAGGCCGGTCGTGCGCCCGCAGACCAACAATGAAGTCACCTGGTGCTTCGGCACCAAGAGCCAGTCCTATACTTGCACGGTCGCGTTGATCCTGGGCGTGGCCATGGAAACGAAGAAGTAGCTGGGACGGAATGTTTCGAAACGCATCATCGGTCGCGTGGCTGATTGCGCTGAACGCCGTCATCGGCGCGGCGCTCGCACAGGCGCCGGCGCCGCCTGCCGGCGTGGAGAATGAACAGCGAGCCTGGCAGAACTGGACATTGAATTGCCAGGGGTGTCATCGGCTCGATGGCAGCGGCTCCGCAGGCACTGCCCCGAGCATCGCGGGCACGGTCGCCAAATTCTTGTGGGTTCCCGGCGGGCGCGAGTATCTCATCCGCGTGCCCGGCGTCGCGACCTCATCGCTGGGGGATGCGGATCTGGCCGAGCTCATGAACTGGATGCTGTGGCGTTTCGATCGTGAGCACTTACCCGTCCACTTCCAACCCTTTACCGCCTCCGAACTCGCGCCGCTGCGCCCCCGGCCATTGCGGCTCGAGGCGTCGCAGATGCGCAGTGACCTGCTGGCCAAAGCCGAGGCGTCAGGCCCGCCGTGACGCCGACGGCGTCCCGCGATGAGGTGATCCTCACGACCTGTCCGCGGGATTGCTACGATTCATGCGGAATCAAAGTCATCAAGCGCGACGGTTCGATCACGGCCGTGCGCGGCGATCCGGATCATCCGGTGAGCCGCGGCGCGCTCTGCGGCAAATGTTCGACGGCCTACAATCGCGAGTGGCGTGATCCCGCGCGGCGCCTGACCGAGCCGCTGCGCCGCATCGGACCCAAGGACCAGGTCCGGTTCGAGCCGGTGTCATGGGACTCAGCCATCGCCGAGATCGCCGATCGGCTGAAGCACATCATTGCGTCGCACGGCTCCCACGCGATTTTGAACGCGCACTACACCGGCACGATTTCCCTGCTCGCGGGCATCGCGCCGATGCGGTTCTTCCATCGCCTGAACGCGACCGAGGTCACGCCCGACACCATCTGCAATAACGCCGGCCACGTCGCGCTCAGGTACCTCTACGGCACCTCCCTGGACGGATTCGATCCGCGCATGGCGCAGGAAGCCGCTTGCATCATCGTGTGGGGCGCGAATCCGCATGCATCGGCTCCGCATGCCCACGACTATTGGCTGCCCGAAGCCCCCGGAAAAGTGGTCGTGGTGGACCCCGTCCGTACGCCGACCGCCGCACAGGCGGACATTCACCTGCAGCCGTTCCCCGGAAGCGACGCGGCGCTGGCCTTCGCTCTGCTGCACGTCATTCAGCGTGACGGACTGATCGACGAGGCATTCGTCGCGCGCCACGTAACCGGCTGGGAGGAGCTGGCGCCGACCGTGGCGGCTTGCGACCCTGCGCGGCTTGCCGCGGTCACCGGCGTTCCGCTGCCGCTCATCGAACAAGTCGCACACCTGTATGCGAAGGGACCCTCGCTGCTCTGGCTCGGTCAAGGGCTGCAGCGCCAGACGAGCGGCGGAAATGTCATGCGGGCTTGCGCGCTATTGCCCGCGCTGACCGGCAATCTGGGCAAGGTCGGCGCCGGGTTTCTGTATTTGAACGGCAACTTGGCCCAGCGCGGGATCGATGAGGCTTATCTGGCGGGGACGCGCATGGCGGCCGCCGATCCGGCTGCGGTCAGTCACATGGATCTCGCCGACGTGCTCGAGGATTCGATGCGCTCGCGCGCGCTGTTCGTTTGGAACATGAATCCGCTCGCCTCATGCCCGAAGCAGGAGCGGCTGCGGCGGGCACTCGAACGCGAGGACTTATTGACGGTCGCCGTCGACATTTTTCCGACTGACACCACGGCGCTGGCCGATTTCGTGCTGCCGGCGGCGAGTTTCCTCGAGTTCGACGATTTGATCGCGCCCTATTTCAATCTGGCGCTGTCTGCGCAAGTGCGGGCGGCGCCGCCGCTCGCCCAATCGCTGCCGAACCTGGAGATTTTCCGCCGCTTGGGGCGGGCCATGGGGTTCTTGGAGCCGGAGTTCTTGGAAGAAGATGCAGAGATCCTGAGCCGGCTCCTGTCCGGCAGCGGAGCCGGGGAGGACTTTGCGTCGCTCAGCGCCAAAGGAACCGTGTGGATGCCGGCCGAGCCCGTGGTGCAGTTCGCCGACGGCATATTCAACACCCCGAGCGGCCGCATCGAGGTGGCGAGTGCGCGTGCAGCCGCGGACGGCCTCCCGCGGCTCCCGCAGTGTCGGAGCGACCCGCGTCCCGCGGACGGATATTTGCGCCTGCTGTCGCCCGCGCATGCTTGGCTTCTCAACACGAGTTTCGGCAATGTCGATAAAATCTGCGCGCGGCTTGGCCGTGCAAACATCGGCCTGCATCCGCTCGACGCGGCGGAGCGCAACCTGGCGGACGGCGAATCTGCGCTGGTTCACAACAGCTGCGGGCGGCTGACCCTGACCGTTGCCCTCTCGGATGAGTTGCCGCGCGGCGTCGCTCTTGTGCACAAGGGCCGTTGGCTCATCAGCGAGCCGGGACACGCGAACGTCAACGTGCTCAATTCCGGAGGCAAGAGCGACATGGGCGAAAGTACGGCGGTCCACAGCGTGGAAGTCATGGTTGTCCCGGCGAGCCCATGAGCGCCGAGGTGATCGGCGGACAAATCACCCTCAAGCGCTCGCTCAAGTACTGGGATCTCGTGCTCTATGGGCTCGCGTATATCGCGCCATTCGCGCCCTTGAGCACGCTCGGATTCGTCTGGGAGGCCTCCAACGGCTTGATCGTTCTCGCCTACGCGTTGGGCGGCGTGTGCATGTATTTCACGGCGCGCAGCTACGCGACCATGACCGAGGTGCTGCCCACCGCGGGCTCGGTGTACGGTTTCGCCCGCTATTGCCTCGGCGCATTCCCGGGATTCATGGCGGGATGGATGATTCTGCTCGACTACCTTTTGATACCCGCCTTCGTGTACGTTCTCATCGCCGTGGCACTGGAGACTCTGCTGCCGGGAGTCGACCGCGGGGTATGGATCATCATGTTGGCGTTCGCCACCACCTTCGTGAACTGGTTCGGCATCACGGTCACGTCGCGCGCCAACTTCATCGCCGTCGCGATTCAGGTGTTGGTGCTGGTGGGATTCATGGCGCTGTGCCTGATCGCGCTGCACTCGGGCAAGGGCAACGGCGGCTTGACCATCAAGCCGCTGTTCGACGCCGCGCAGTTCAACGCCGGCAAGATCTTCGGAGCGACCTCGATCTGCGTCATGTCGTTTTTGGGATTCGATGCCGTTTCGACCCTGGCCGAGGAGGTCGAAGGCGGCGACCGTCGGGTGGTCGGGCGGGCGATCATCGCGACGCTCATGTTGTCGGCGGCCTTCTTCGTGGTGTTGACGTGGATAACGGGCAATTTATTGTCGGGCATCGCCATCAAGGATCCGGCTGCGGCCATGTACGAGCTCGCCACCTGGGCCATCGGTCCCTGGATGGCGGTTGTGCTCGCATGGACCAACGCCATCGTGGTCGGGTTGTCGAATGCGCTGCCGATGCAGGTCGGGGTGGCCCGTGTGGTATTTGCCATGGGACGCGACCGGCAGATGCCGCGCGCGCTCGCGCGGGTGCACCCGCGCTATCACACTCCGTACGTGGGGATGCTGGTCACGTCGGCGATCTCGCTGGCGGTCGCACTCGTCATGAAGAATCGGCTGGACGATCTTGCCACGATCGTGAACTTCGGCGCGCTCAGCGGGTTTTTGATGCTGCACGTCTCAGTGCTGGTGCATTTCGGGATCAAACTGCGGTCGCGCAAAATTGTTGCCCACTGGCTCGTGCCGCTGTGCGGAATCGTGGTGGTGCTCGCGGTGTTCTCGGGCATGAGCGCACTCGCCGTGAAGGTGGGTGCGACCTGGCTTCTGGTCGTGCTCAAAGCGAAGCACCGCGAAGAGCTGAGAGCCCCGTTGTAGGGGTTCGCCTAGAGCCGCCCGGCCGGAATGCCCATGACCAACTGGGCGGCCGCGTCGATGGCGGCGGCCTGATGAGGCTGCAGATCCTGTCCGCCCATTTGCATGAGCTCGTCGAGGTACGGATCGACAACGCCCGTGCGCACGCCCGAGAACTCCTCGAGCACCGGCAAACCGCAAAAGGGCACGTAGGCGTTCGAGTAGCCGCCTTCGTGAGTGGCGATGAGCCGCCCGCCGCACAGCGCTCGGGCGGCTGCGGCGATGCGCTGCGACATCGCCCGGAAGGTCTCGCTGGTGCAAAGCATACGGCCCATGGGATCCATGGCGCTGGCGTCGAGCCCCGATGCGACCACGATGAGTTCCGGGCGAAAACGGTGCAGGGCGGGCAATACCACGCGGTCGAATGCCGCGAGATACGCGCCATGGCCCGAGCCCGCCGGCAGAGGAATGTTCAAATTGGTCCCCGCCGCCTTGCCGCGGCCGATCTCGCCCAATTGGCCCTGGTCGATCGGGTAGCAGCGATCCTGGTGAATGGAAATCGCGAGCACCGAGGGATCCTCGATGAATGCGCCCTCGGTGCCGTTGCCGTGATGCACATCCCAATCGACCACGGCCACCCGGCCGACACGATGAACGCGCTGGGCGTGGCGGATCAACAGGACCAGATTGCCGAACACGCAATATCCGCGCCCATGGTCCGCCTCGGCGTGATGGCCGGGCGGTCTGACCAATGCGTACGCATTGGCGGCTCGGCCGCCGAGCACCGCGTCTGCCGCTTCGAGGCACCCGCCGGCCGCGAGCAGCGCGATCTCGTAGCTGCCCGCGCCGATGGTCAGGCTGTCGCCGAGTGTCCCGCCGTTCGCGGCCGACAACTCGCGCACCGAGTCGATGTAGGCGCCGGTATGAAAATACAGCAGCTCGCTGCGTTCGGCGGGCCGCGGTTTGATGCGCAGCAGTTTGTCCGCAAGGCCGCTGACTTCCAGGAGCGCCAAGAACCGCCGCTTGCTCTCCGGGGACTCCGGATGCCGATCGGGCTGCATGTATTGATTGGTATTGGAGAATCCGGCGCCGCTGCCCGTGTCATGCCAAAAATAATGTTCATGCGCGACCAATCCGGTCGGCAACGCGGAGGCAGCGCTCAATCTGCGGCTCTCGACGCTGCGCGCCGCCCCGCATAGCATTTCAGTCGTGTATTCATTGACCCAGCGATTAAGGTCCCTGCGGCACCGATTTTGGTTCGGCGTTTCCGAGCGCGTGCGATGGTCGCGAGGCGCGTTCCACGAAACACCTGCGCTCGCATTGCCGGTCTTGCCCCTCGAACAGGCGCAAAGAATAGCCGCCCTGAAGATCCGTTACCAGGTCCGGTTCGAGGCGAACCTGAGCGCCGCCACCAGCATCAACAACTATGAATATCTCGACATCCTCGACCGCGCTTGGGAGAGTTCCGGGCGTCCCCGGCCCGAAGGGGTCGATGTGTGCGACGTCGGCTGCGCGAGCTTTTGGTACGCCGCAACTTTGAACGCCTTCTTCCGTCCTCGGCGTCTCACCGGCGTCGAGGTGGAGGGGTACCGATTGTTCAAGGGCGGCCATACCCGGCTCGACTATGCGCTTGGCTATCTCGAGCGCGAGCCCAACACCTGTTTCGTGGTCGCGGACTATCTCGGCCATCGCGAGCCGGCGGACATCATCACCGCCTGGTTCCCGTTTCTGACACCGGCCGCGATTTTGGCCTGGCGGCTTCCCCTCTCGCTGTTGCGGCCCGCGCGACTCATGCAGGCCATTTACCAAAATCTCACTCCCGACGGTCTGTTCGTGATGATGAACCATGGATTCGAGGAGGCGGGACTCGCCCATGAATTGTGCATCGCAGCAGGGTTGGAGCCGATGTGGCAATCTTCACCGGCATCGCCGTTGAGCCGGGATCGAGGCAAGCCGCCGGTGGTATCCGGGTGGCGTCGCGGCAAAGCACACGGGCCGTAATATTCGTACTAATCAGCGATTTGCTGTAGTATCGGCGGCGGTTCGTGAATTACTACTTGGTCCGTTTCTGGTCAGCGCGCCGCTCCGGCGTCACTTTGACCACAACCCACAAAGCAGACTTCGTCGATCCAGGTGGCTGGCACTTCCTCACAAGGGCAGCATGACCGGCCGATTGTTTCTTTTGTAGCAGGTATTCTTCAAATGACGAAAATGTATGTTGGCAATCTCCCGTTCTCAATGGACGAGTCCGCGGTGCGTGCGCTGTTCGAAAAGCACGGTCCCGTGCAGTCGGTCGCGTTGATCAACGATCGCGACACGGGGCGGCCCCGCGGTTTCGGCTTCGTTGAGATGGCAAGCGCAGACGCTGCGCGTGCCATGCAGGCCTTGAACGGCCACGATGTCGATGGGCGAGCGCTGAAGGTGAACGAGGCGCAGGAGCGAACCGGCGGCGGCGGCGGTGGCGGTGGTGGTGGATCGCGAGGTCCGAAGCGCTGGTAACAGCACTCGGATCGAGCACCTCTTAATTGAGGATGGACCGGGGCCGCAGAGATGCGGCCCCGGTCATTTCAGGGTTTACGCTTAGAGTCGATTTGCCTATAATCCCGCCCCTCGGTGGGGATCGAGGCGAATCTCGGTCCAAAAACGAGCGGTTCTTTGGGGAACGTTCGTAAGATCACTGACTGGATAGCCCCTCGAAGGGGCTTTTTCATTGAGAAAGGGGGCCGATGGTCCCCTTTTTTGTTTGAAGGCGCGCACGCGCCGTTTGCGAAGGGTTTTGAGGAATGCGCGACGCCTTGATGCGCTTGTTAGAGCCGCCGATCGAGGCACTGGGCTTTGAGCTGCTCGACATCGAGTTCGCGCAGGCGGGGCGCGGCGGTGTGTTGCGTATCTATATTGACCGCGGCGGGAAGGATTCGAGGATCACGGTGGATGATTGCGCGGCGGTCAGCCACGCGGTGAGCCAGGTGCTCGAGATCGAGGATCCGATCAAGGGCCATTACACGCTCGAGGTTTCCTCGCCGGGGTTTGATCGGATTTTGCGCAAGCGCGCGCATTTCGAGCGGTTCGTGGGCGAGCGGATATTCGCCGAATTGAAGCTGCCCATCGACGGTCGGCGCCGTTTCATCGGCACGTTGAAATCCGTCGATGGCGACTCGATTGTGGTGGTGGTGGACGGGCATGCGCATGATCTGCCGTTGGAGCGAATACAGAAAGCAAGGTTGCGGCCGGAGTGACCAGGAGTCTGAAGGACTATGAACAAAGAAATTTTGATGGCGGTCGACGCGGTGTCCAACGAGAAAGGCGTCGATAAAGAGATCATATTCGACGCGCTCGAGGCGGCGCTCGCATCCGCCACGCGCAAGAAGCACGGCGAAGAGCTGGACGTGCGCGTAGCCATCAACCGCAAGACGGGCGGCTACGACACATTCCGCCGCTGGAAGGTCTTCGCCGACGACTCCTCCGAGCTCGAAGTGCCCGAGCGGGAGCTGCGCATGGACGACGCGCGCGAGATCGACAAGGACGTGGAGCCGGGTGGCTTCGTCGAGGAGCCGATGGAATCCGTGCCGTTCGGGCGCATTCTCGCCCAAACGGCCAAACAGGTGATCGTGCAGAAAGTGCGCGAGGCTGAACGCGCGCAAGTGGTCGATGCGTACAAGGATCGTGCGGGTACGCTGGTCAGCGGCATCGTCAAGCGGGTGGACCGCAACGGCGTCTACGTCGACCTTGGCGCGAACGCCGAGGGCTTCATCGCGCGCGAGGAGATGATTCCGCGCGAACCGGTGCGCTCGCAGGACCGCATCAAGGCGTATCTCAAGGAGGTCCGCACGGAACCGCGAGGTCCTCAGCTGTTTTTGTCGCGCACGGCTCCGGAGTTCCTGATCGAGCTGTTCAAGCTCGAGGTGCCGGAGGTCGGGCAGGGCCTGATCAACATTCTCGCGGCGGCCCGCGACGCGGGCGTGCGCGCGAAGATCGCGGTGCGCTCGAACGACGCGCGTGTCGATCCGGTCGGCGCCTGCGTCGGCATGCGCGGTTCGCGCGTCCAGGCGGTCTCGAACGAGATCGCCGGGGAGCGCGTTGACATCATTCCGTTCGACGAGAACAACGCGCAGTTCGTCATCAATGCGATGGCGCCGGCCGAAGTGACGTCGATCGTCGTTGACGAGGACTCGCATTCGATGGACATCGCGGTATCCGAGGACAAGCTGTCGCAGGCCATCGGGCGCGGCGGCCAGAATATCCGTTTGGCGAGCGAGCTGACCGGCTGGGAACTGAACGTGATGAGCGAGTCGCAGGCGGAGGCGAAGAGCGAAAGCGAATCGCTGGCGCTGCGCGAAACGTTCATGCAGCAGCTCGACGTCGACGCCGATGTGGCGAGCATCCTGGTGCAGGAGGGATTTTCCACCATCGAGGAAATCGCCTATGTGCCGGCGAGCGAGCTCAACGCGATCGAGGAGTTCGACGAGGAGATCGTGAAGGAGCTGCGCACCCGGGCACGCGACGTGCTCCTGACGCAGGCGATCGCGAGCGAGGAGTCGATGGACGGCGGCGAACCGGCCGCGGATCTCGTTGAAATCGCAGGCGAGGATCTCTCGAAGGCCCTGGCGCGAAAGGGCGTGCGCACCCGCGAGGATCTGGCGGACTTGGCGGTCGATGAGCTCGTGGAAGTCGGCGCCGTGGATGAGAAGAAGGCCGCCGAACTCATCATGGAAGCCCGCAAGCATTGGTTCGCGGAAGAGAAGCAGGCCTAGGAGCAGCGATATGGCAGATGTAACAGTCGCGCAGTTCGCCGAGGTGCTGAAAGTGCCGGTCGATCGGCTGCTGCAGCAGCTCGACCAGGCCGGCATCAAGGTCGACGGCGCGGAGGATATGATCAGCGAGGATGCCAAGCACGAGCTCTTGACGCACCTGCGCCGCAGCCACGGGCGGGACGACGCCCAGGCCGATGCGGCGCCGCGTAAGATCACTCTGCGGCGCAAGTCGCAGTCCGAACTGAAGCTCGCGAGCCCCCAGGGGCGCGCGCGCACCGTCAATGTCGAGGTGCGCAGCAAGCGCACTTACGTCAAGCGCGAGGTCCTCGAGGACCAGGCCCGGCATCAGCAGGAGGAAATCGACAAGCAGCGCGAAACCGAGGAGCAGGCGAAAGCCGCGCTCGAGCGCGCCGAACATGAGCGGCTCGAAAAGGAGCGTCTCGATCGCGAGCGGCTGGAGGAGGAGAACCGCCGGCGCAGCGACGAGGAGAACCGCAAGCGGACCGCGGAAGAGGAAGCCCGGCGGCAAGCCGAGGTGCAGGCGCGCGAGCAGGCCGACCGCGAGCGCAAGGCCGCGGTCACGCCGAAGACCGGCAAGGCCGCACGCGAAGTGGTCGACGACAAGGCCACCCGCTACGGACGCCAGGAGCTGCACATCGTCGGCGATGTCAGTTCACGACACAAAAAGAAGAAGTCCCGCGACGGCCGGCGCCGCTCGATGGGCGGCGATGCGGATGCCAAGCATGGTTTTGAAATGCCGACGGCCCGCGTGGTGCGCGAAATCGCCATCGGCGAGGCCATGACGGTCGGCGAGCTGGCGCAAAAGATGGCGGTCAAGGCGACCGAAGTCATCAAGGTCATGATGAACATGGGCGTCATGGCGACGATCA
>Ga0302320_10027023_pt1 | contig 11084 bp, 7 predicted proteins | sample Bog_T0_3_FD_202130 | JGI IMG/M metagenome (GOLD analysis project Ga0302320, IMG submission 202130) | Peat permafrost microbial communities from Stordalen Mire near Abisko, Sweden - Bog_T0_3 | ecosystem: Environmental > Terrestrial > Soil > Wetlands > Peat | place: Sweden: Abisko, Stordalen Mire... | reverse complement strand
ACTTCATTGATTTCCCATCCATTCCGCAGAAAAACGCGGAATGGATGGGGCACGGAGTTTTCTTACACGATCAGCGAAAAGGCTCTACGCCGGCCTGAGCGCGCGTGTGCCGCGGGCGCCCGACACAAACCCCATATCCGCTGAAATTCCCCGCACGCAATGCAGCAGATGATTGGCGATCTCAGGCAGCTTTTGCGCCGTCACGCGAAACGACGGCCCGGAGATGCTCACCGCCGCCACCGGCATCCGCTGCGCATCCAGCACCGGCACGGCGATGCAGCGCAAGCCCTCCTCGAACTCTTCGTCGTCCACCGCATAGCCGCGGCGGCGGGTTTTTTCGATCTCCGCGCGCAGGGCCTCTTCGCTGGCGATGGTGCGCGGGGTAAAGCGCTCGTAGCGGACGCGGCGCAAGACCTCATTCACTCGCTCTTCCGGCAAAAAGGCCAGCATCGCCTTGCCCACCGAGGTGCAATGAACCGGGTTGCTGGCGCCGATGCGGGTGATCATGCGCACCGAGCGGGCCGGCTCGATTTTGTCGATGTAGATCACGTGCGCGCCCTCGAGAATGCACAGGTGCGCCGTTTCCTCGGTCTCGGCCGCCAGCCGCCGCAGGTGGGGCTGCGCGCGGTCGCGCAGGTCATATTGGCCGATGGCGCGGTTGCCCAGATCAAAGAGCTTCAGTCCCAGGCGGAACTTGCCGCCGGCCGTCCGCTCCACCATGCGGTGCCGCTCCAGAACCATCAGAAAGCGGTGCGCCGTGCTCTTGTGCAACTGGAGCGAGGCGGAAACCTGCGCCAGTCCCAGCGGCGTTTCGCTCTCTCCCAACAGATCCAGGACGGCGAAAGCCCTGTCCAGTGCTTGAACTTTATATGCGCCTTGCGCAGTTGCTTCTTGCATTACGGCCCCCATTTTCGCAACATGACTTCCTCCCTATTTTTATGATTTTGGGACGCTATGTCAAGTTCTGGTATGATTATGCGGTTTTCCGCGTTCCCTCCCACCCATTCCGCAAAAAGCGCGGAATGGATGGGGCACAACGCAAGTTAAGAGAGGTTCGCACCTCCGGTAATAAGACCTCAATTTTTGCTCATCCCCGCCCACGCGACGCCGATAACCCGAATAAGCAGTTGCTAAGATTTCCAGGCTCTGAAAAAGTGTTCGACCTGCATCAGAAGCCAAAGGGAATCCGGCCGCTGAGGAGGGGTAAATCCGCCATGTCCACTGATCTCCAACCTTGTGAAACGATGATTAGCGCAGGCGACTTGACCGTGGCCGTCATCAGCCCGGATGATCGACGCCGTTCTGCCGCAACCGGCGCCCTGGGCGAGTGTCAGGGTGTTCGCATCCGCGAGTTCATCTCTTATCCTCCGGGTGTGCATGACGCGTCGCGGATGCTGGGCAATAACTTTGATGTTGTGGTGGTTGATTTGGACAGCGACCCGGAGTATGCCCTTGATTTGGTGGAGAATATCTGCTCCCAGGGCATGGCCACCACGATCGTCTATTCGGCGCAGGCCGTTCCCGGCCTGCTGGTGCGCTGCATGCGCGCCGGCGCGCGCGAGTTTCTCACTCTGCCCTTTACCCCCGGAGCCATGGCCGAGGCGATGGTGCGCGCCGCCGCCCTTCGTTCCGTTGCTCCCGCACCCAAGGAAATTGGCGGACGGCTGCTGGTCTTCATCGGCGCCAAGGGCGGCTCCGGCGTAACCACTCTGGCCTGCAACTACGCCGTCTCGCTGGCCCAGGAGCACCGTCAGAGAACCCTGCTGATCGACCTCAATCTGCCCCTGGGAGACGCGGCCATCAACCTGGGAATCAAGGCGGAGTACAACATCTCACACGCCTTTCAGAACTGCGCGCGCCTCGACTCCCATCTGCTCTCCACCTTGCTGGTGCGCCACAACTCAGGCCTCTCGGTGCTGGCCGCGCCCAGTGAACTGGCGCCTACCTACGTCTCCTCTGAAGCCATCGACAAGCTGCTGGAGGTGGCCCGCCAGGAGTTCGAATATGTGGTGGTGGATGCCGGATCGCGGCTCGACCTGCAGCGCAAGAATCTTTTCGATGAAAAAGCCACCATCTACCTGGTCACGCAGGTCGGCATTCCCGAACTGCGCAACTCCCACCGCCTGATCTCGCAGCTCTCCACCGAAGGCAGCCCCAAGCTCGAAATCGTGATCAACCGCTACGATCCGCGCTCGCTGGAGATTGATGAGGAGCATTTAACCAAAGCTCTCACCAGGCCGCCACAGTGGAAGATTCCCAATAACTACGCGGCGGTGCGGCGAATGCAGAGCACGGGGAGCCTGCTCATCGAGGAAGACTCGCCGATTTCGCGGGCGATCCGCCAGATGACGCGATCTGTTTGCGACCAGCCTGCCGATCAGGAAGAAAAACAGGAAAAGAAAGGCTTGTTCAGCCTCTTCCGGTGAGGGCTGAAGCCCATGTTGATTTGATTAGCTTTACACGGGGGTTAAAACCCCCATCTCCCTCCGCCTTGGGTTTTTCGCAGCCTCTGTAGACCAAAAAGAGAAACGCAAGTGGCATTTTCCGATAGAAAAAACCGCTTGCGTTCATCGACCCTCATTCCAGCAAATCTGAAATGCAATATCTCCGGATTACTCCTTGAGGCTGACCACGGCCTTGAGCGGAAGGCTCTGCGAGGAGCCTCCAACCAGAATTGTGTAGTCGCCCGGAAGGAGAGACCATGCGTCCTTTTGCACGTCGAAGATGGACAGGTACTTGGGATCGATTTCGACGGTGACGGTCTTCTTTTCTCCGGCTTCTAGCTTGACCCTGCTCCAGCCGATGAGGCGCTTGGGCGGCTCTTCGGCGCTGGCCGGCAGAGCGGCGTAGATTTCGGCGATCTCAGCCCCGGCGCGCTTACCGATGTTGGTCACGGTGAAGGTGATCTTGGGCGCCTTGTCAGCGGTTACAGAGAGGCCTGAGTAGCCGAAGGTGGTGTAAGAAAGTCCAAAGCCGAAGGGAAAGAGCACGGGCTTCTTTTCGGCGTCGTACCACTTATAGCCAACCTTGAGACCCTCGTCGTAGGTGACGTGGTAATCCGACTGGGCAGCGCTCTGCGAGGCGATCACCGGCCCGGAGGAGCGCGGCGCGCGCGGCGGCTCCTGATTGATGGTCAGGTGCGGCAGGTCGGCCTCGCTTTTGGGAAATGTGATGGGCAGCTTGCCGCTGGGGTTGACCGTGCCGAAGAGGAGATTGCTGAGAGCGTTGGCGCCGTCGCTGCCGGGGAACCAGGCTTCGAGAATCGCCGCCGGAACATCGACCCAGGGCATGGTGACCGGGCTGCCCGTCTCCAGCACCACGATGGTGCGGGGATTGGCGGCCGCGACCTGGGCAATGAGCGCGTCCTGATTGTGGGGCAGGGAGAGATTGGGCAGGTCCATGCCTTCGCTCTCCCACTGATAACCGAAGACCACAACCACGTCGGCCGTCTTGGCCAACGCGGCTGCCGCGGCCGGATCGTCGCCGGAGTTGTACTTGACGACGGCCCTGGGCGCGCGCGCCTGAATGGCCTTGAGCGGCGAGGTGGGGAACCAGACTTCGTGATTCCAGCGGGTGGCGCGATCGCCATCCGGGGCAACGGCGTTGCCTCCTGGAGGATCGACCTGCGCGGAGCCGCCGCCGGAGATCATGCCCACGTCGGAGTGAGCGCCAATGACGGCGATGGTGCGAATGCGGGCGGCATCGAGGGGCAGCGCGGCGCGGTCGTTCTTGAGCAGAACGATGCCGGATTCCTCGATCTTGCGCGCGACCTCAAAGCCGGCCAGGGGGTCAACGACGCTGCGCGAGCGGGGAAAATCGATGAGGCCAGAGGCGAACTCGGTGCGCAAGATGCGATGCACGTGCTCATCCAGCTCAGCCGTGGAGATGGCGCCCACTTCCACCGCCGCCTGATAGCGTTCGCCAAAAAAGTTGGCGCCCGGCTCTTCGTTGTCGAGTCCGGCGGCAGAGGCCTTCTCGGTGCTGTGCGTTCCGCCCCAGTCGGAGAGCACGAAGCCCTTGAAGCCGCAATCCTTCTTGAGAAATTCGTTGAGCAGATGCCGGTTTTCGCAGGCGTGGTCGCCGTTGACGCGGTTATAGGAGCACATGACCGCGGCTGGATGGCTCTGGGCAACGGCAATCTCGAAGGCGAGCAGGTCGGTTTCGCGCATGGAGCGCTTGTCAATGATGACGTTGATGGAGCCGCGTCCGCTCTCCTGGTCGTTGAAGGCAAAGTGCTTGACGTCGCCGATGACGTGCGAGGCCTGGGTGCCTTCAACGAGCCGGGCCACGAGAGTACCGGCCAGAATCGGGTCTTCGCCGAGATATTCAAAGTTGCGCCCGTTGCGCGGCTCGCGGGCCAGATCGACGCCGCCGCCGAGCGACATATTGTAGCCCTGCGCGCGCAACTCACGGCCAATCAGCGCACCGTACTCATAGGCCGCATCGGGGTCCCAACTGGCAGCCGCGGCCACGTTGGCCGGCAGGGCGGTGGAATAGCGCCCGTTCTCTCCGCTGGAGCGGACGCCATAGGCCGCATCGCTCATATCGATGCCGGGAATGCCCAGGCGCGGAATGCCCACCACATAGCCCACGCCGCGATTGGAGGGCGCATTCACCAGAGTGACCGGCTCTTCAGTCGGCATTCCGATTCCATGCAGCAGCGAGACTTTTTCGCTGATGGTCATCTCTTTCAGCACCAGATCGGCGCGCTCATCGGGCGAAAGAGCAGCATTGAGCCAGGGACCGTTTGGCTTGGGCTCCTGCTGGCGGCGCTGCGCGAAGGTGGAGGCAGTGAGGAGAAAAAGCGAGACGAGCGCAAACGCGGCGATTCTGGGCGTGGCGCGACGGAGAGAACAATTCATGAAAACTCCTTGAAAAACATTTGGCTGGAAGAAAGCAGACGATCAGCTAACCATTCACTACTATACGGCCAGAGAGGGCAAGCCAGATATAGGTTTCACATCTCACTCAGGGCAAACTCATAAGAAAAGGCTCACCAACCCAGCAACGAAACCAATCGACGCTTTTCATGTTTGTTTTTGAGGAGGGAGCAGGGGTCTTTAGACCCCTGAAACAAGCGCAAAAGCGGCGGGCTTGAGCCCTGGACCTTATGTTCGCAACCGAAGCGAGATCCGGGCCTGAAGGCCACCTCCATTGTGCCTTTTCATTCAGGGACCTGAAGGTCCCTGCTCCCTCCGAAAGCTGATCCATTCATTGGGTCGAGATTCAAGACCGACTTCGACGACGAAATTTGATGCGTTAGACGCAGATCTTAATCAATGCGCTCATAGGGCAGGTAGACAGGCTCCCAGACGTAGTCGCGCAGGCGCTGGCGCAGGGTTGCATCGTCCACAGCCTCGGCGGTTCCGTCGGCCATGGCCTGCTTGGCGACAGCCTCGGCAACGACCAGGCTCACCTTGCGGCAGTCGGCGATGGGCGGCAGCAGCGGGGCGTTGGGGTCGGCGAGCATGGGCGAGAGGCCGGCGAGCGCCGTGGCCGAGGCCATGATCATGGCGTCTGAAACACGCGTCGTCCGTGAGACGAGAATGCCCAGCGCAATGCCGGGGAAGATGAAGGAGTTGTTCACCTGCGAGATGCGAATCGATTTGCCGTTGAACTCGACCGGCGGGAAGGGGCTGCCCGTTCCGACCAGAGCGCGGCCATCGGTCCAGCGCAGCAGGTCGGCGGGCACGGCCTCGGCCTTGGAGGTGGGATTGGAGAGCGGGAAAATGATGGGGCGAGCGGTGTGGCCGGCCATCTCGCGGACGATCTCTTCAGTGAAGGAGCCGGGCTGCGCGGAGACGCCGACGAGAACGGTGACGCCAGCGTTGCGCACAACGTCGAGAAGCGAAACGGCGCAGGGATTGTCGAGCTTCCATCCAGCGAGGTCGGCGCGCTTGCGCAGCAGCGGCTCCTGGCCGGGACGGATGCCCTCGCAGCCCTCGACGAGCAGGCCGTAGCGATTGAAGGCGTAGATGCGCCGGCGAGCCTCGGCTTCCGTCAGTCCCTCCTCCATCATTGCGGCGATCAAAAGATCGGAGATCCCGATGCCGGCCGAGCCGGAGCCGTACATGGCGATGGTTTGCTCTTTGAGCGGCACGCCGGTGGCGCGGACGGCGGCCAGCAGTGTGCCGGTGGTGACGGCGGCTGTGCCCTGGATGTCGTCGTTGAAGGTGCAGAGGCGGTCGCGGTAGCGCTTGAGCAGAATGGCGGCGTTGACGCCGGCGAAGTCCTCCCATTGCAAGAGAATATTCGGCCAGCGTTTTTCGACGGCGCTAACAAACTCCTCAATGAACTCGTCGTACTCCGGGCCGCGCACGCGCTTGCTCTGCCAGCCGATGTAGATCGGGTCGTTGAGCAGGCTCTCGCGGTCGGTGCCCACGTCGAGGAGGATGGGCAGGCAGTGTTCGGGGGGAATGCCGCCCAGCGCGGTGTAGAGAGCCATCTTGCCGATGGGAATGCCCATGCCGCCTGCGCCCTGGTCGCCCAGGCCGAGGATGCGCTCGCCATCCGAGACGACGATGCAGCGCACATCGTCGTAGCGCGGGTTGGCGAGAATCTGCGCGATGTTGCGGCGGTGCGGATAGCTGAGGAAGAGGCCGCGCGGGCGGCGCCAGATCTCGCTGAAGCGCTGGCAGCCCTCGCCCACGGTGGGCGTATAGACGATGGGCAGAAGCTCCTCGGTGTAGTGCGCGATGAGCGAGTAAAAGAGCGTCTCGCAGTTGTCCTGGACGTCGCGCATATTGCTGTACTTGAGAAAATTGGTTTCGCGGCCGTCGAGAACGCGCTTGCGGCGCTCGCGCTGCTCCTCAAGGCTGCCGACGACGGGCGGCAACAGGCCATGCAGGCCGAAGGCGTCGCGCTCTTCTTCAGTAAAGGCCGTGCCCTTGTTGAGCCGGGAGTTGAGCAGCAGCTCGATTCCATGAAGATGGGTGCGCACCACACCTGCCTTAGCCTGATTGTCGTCGCTCATAGCCGCCTTCTCCTTGGTGGTAATTCTGGTTGCGATCTTCAGCCGCGAAAGCCTCTGTTACTCCTCGACGATGGCCAGATCCCAGGGCGCGAGCGTCAATACGGAGGCTTGCTTGACGGCCTTTCCATCCAGCAGATTGGTTCCGTTTGCATAGGCGTAAGTCGCCTTCACTTCTGCGCTTGAGTAGTTGAAGTAGTAGTGGAGGCGCTTGCCGAGGCGATTGACGCCGTGCCGCACGTGGACCGCGGGCGGAAGCTGCTGGTCGGAAGTTGTCAGGCCCAGCTTCTCCAGTTCGCCGCGCAGGATAGCGGTCTGCAGCTTGCCGGAGAGATAGGTGCCCTCGTAGAGCAGCGTGCCCTTGCCAAACTCGTTTTTCGTGATGGCCGGCCACTGGCCGAAGAAGGGATGGTCGTAGAAGGCCAGGGGCTTGGCGTGCTCCAGCATGAGGAACTCGGCCCAGTACTGCACCGCGTTGTCAGCGCCGGCGTGGAAGGGATCGTCCTTGAGAGCGAGCGGGCGCTCTAGATTGGAGAACTCCTGATAGCTGAAGCCGGCGGCCTGGCGCAGCGGCCCCGGCGCGCGCACCCAGCGGACGGCGGAGTTCTCGTTGGCGAAGCCGCTCTTGAAGGTCATCACCACGTGGCCGCCGTTCTTCACGTAATCGGAGATGCGCTGCAGCAGGGCGTCGTCCGAGATGTAGAGGGCGGGAACGATGAGCAGCTTGTAGGCGGAAAAATCAGTGGTGGTGGGAAAGACGAAGTCCGCGCTCACGTTGAGTTCGTAGAGGGACCTGTGCATCTGCTGCACGAGCGAGTCGTAGCCTTCCGCCCCGTGCGCCCAACTGAAGGCGGGAACCGGGCCGCCGTAGTGCATAAAGGAGATGGCGCTGCCGGAGTCGCGGCTCCAGAGGATGGCGACATCGCTGTGAATCTTCATGCCGGCCAGTTGCGGGCCGATCTTCTGCAGCTCGCGGGCGGTGCGGCTTACCTCGGCATAGGCGCGGTTAGGCTCCAGATCGTGCGAGAGAACGCCCTTCCAGTAGGTCTCCTGCGCGCCGTGGATCGAGTGCCAGTGCCAGTATTCCACCATGTTGGCGCCGTTGGAGATGTGCGTATAGACGTCCTCGCGAAGCTGGCCATCGTAGGGCGGAAACTGGCCGGCAGAATCCCAGCCGATGGTCTGGGCGTTGGTCTCGGTGATCAAAAAGTTGGAGTGCTTCAGGGAGCGGGTGAAGTCTTCCTGGATGGCCTGCACGGAGCCGTTGTAGTGGTCCTGCGTGGCGTGATAGACGTTGTCGGCGGGGATGTCGAGGGCCTCGGCGACGGCTTCCTCGTTGACTTCGTGCTTCATGGTGCCGCCGTAGTCGGTGGTGATGAACTGGCTCGCGCCGGCGCACTCGCGCACCAGCGCGGACTGCCAGTGGAGGAAGTTAGTGACCCGCATCTGGCTCCAGCGGCTCCACTCCAGCTTGTAACCGGTCGAGATGGTCCCGTCGCTGGTGGGCAGATCTTCCCAGGTGTGGATGTTCTCGCCCCAGTAGTTGAGGAACCAGGCCTTGCTGAGCGCCTCCGGGGTGACGAACTTCTTTTCCAGGTAATGCTGAAAGCCGATGAAGACGTCTGGGTTGGAGGCGTCGTAGGGGCTGGTCTCATTGTCGAGCTGCCAGCCGATGACCGTGGGGTTGTCCTTATAGTGGGCGACGATGTGGCGGATGAGCCGCTCGGCGTAAAAACGGAAGGCCGGCGAATCGGTGTCCATGTTCTGGCGGATGCCGTAGGCGCTGCGCACCGGCTGGCCGCCGAAGACGCCGCCGGGGGAGCGGTCGGCCAGGATCTCGGGGTGCTGATGAGCCATCCAGGCGGGCAGGGAGTAGGTGGGCGTGCCCAGGATGACCTTGATGCCGGCCTTGCCCATCGCGTCCACTACGCGGTCCATCCACGCGTACTCGAAGCGGCCGTCCTCCGGCTCCCACAGGCTCCAGGTGGACTCGCCCATGCGCACCACGCTCAGGCCGGCGGCCTTCATCATGGCCACGTCTTTCACCAGGCGTTCGTCCTGGGCGGTCGGCGAGTCCTGCGGCATGTACTCGTTGTAGTAAGCCGCGCCATAGAGCACGGTGGGGAAGTCGAGGGCCGCGGCGACGGGCGCGGGTGGCGTAGTCTGCGCGCTGGCCGCGCCGTGGGTGAGCAGGATTGCGGTTGCCGCGAGCGTCAGAATGCGATTGCTAGAAAAGTGCATCGTTTCTCCTCTTTTCCATCGAAAGGCAAGTGTAACGCAAGAGGAGCATCGGCGAAAAATGCCTGCGGCGCTGGCAACGGGGCCGCTGTTTTATGATGGGAAGAAAATCCCGTGTACAACGGAGAGCGGAGGAAGAGATGACAACCCAAATTGCCCAGCATTTTCGCAGCGAAATCGACATCATGCGCGCGGGGCTTGCGGCCCTCCCGCCTGAGCTTGTAGACACGCCCTGGCGCGATGGAGGATGGACGCGCAAGCAGATCGTTGGTCACCTGCTCGATTCGGCGGCCAACAACCGCCAGCGCTTCGTCCGCGCCGCCATCCACGGCAGCTTTACAGGGCCGGACTACGCGCAGTCCGCGTGGGTCGCCGCGCACGGCTATGAGAGCCAGCCCTGGGCCACTCTGCTGCATTGGTGGGAGGTGGAGCACGAGATTCTTGCCGGCGTGGTCGATCGTATTCCCGAAGAGCGGCTCGATGCCGTCTGCATCATCGGCGAGAATGCCCCGGTTACTCTGCGCTTTGTCATCGAGGATTACTTCCGCCATCAGCGCTGGCACCTTGCGCAACTAGCCGCGCCGGTGGCAGCCGCATAGGCAATCTCAGGATTTCACAGCATTTTCGGAATGGTGTAGACCAAAATATTCTTAGAATCCCACCCTTTCCGCAGAAAAAAACGGAAAGGATGGGGCACGGAAGTCTACAGCAAAATCGAAAATGCTTTCAGACGCAAAAAAGCCCGGCGCGAGCCGGGCCTTTTTGCTTGCCTTGTGCTTCAGTGGACCACTGCTACTTGGTTGCCTTTTTCGCAGGGGCTTTCTTGGCGGCTGCCTTCTTCGCAGGAGCCTTCTTGGCAACGGCCTTCTTCGCCGGAGCCTTCTTGGCAACTGCCTTCTTCGCCGGAGCCTTCTTGGCAACTGCTTTCTTCGCTGCTGCCTTCTTGGCTGGCGCCTTCTTTGCTGCTTTCTTCACGGCCAACGGTTTACCTCTTCTGGTGATTTTTTTGGCGCTCTTGCCGGCCGCGGCCTTCTTGGCTACAGCCTTGCCGCCCTTCGCGCCAGTCTTGCTCTTCTTTGCGGCGGACTTCTTCGCGGCCTTCTTGGCCACTATCTTTTTCCCGGCTGCCTTTTTTGCGGCAACCTTCTTGACGGGAGCTTTCTTCTTGGCGACAGCCTTTTTCGCCGGGGCCTTCTTGGCGGGAGCCTTCTTCTTGGCTACTGCCTTCTTCGCCGGAGCCTCAACTGCGGCCACGATTGCCGGCGCCACAACGGCCGGAGCTTCGACGACAGGCGCCTTCTTTGCGGGTGTCTTTTTCTTCGCGGCCTTCTTGCGGGCCGGCTTCGATGCAGGTTCTTCCACGAACATGATCACCATCTCATCAGCAACTCCCTCGTCGTCGTCCGAGGAGGTGAGCACGTTGGAGGTTTCAACCTCTTCATCCTCTTCAAAATCGTCGTGGTGTGAATCAAGCTGTGATGGCTTGGCAGCCTCTTCGCCGCTGCTCATTGCGAACATCCTGAATACATCTTCCATCCCATTGCCTCCAGCGGCTTGCCGCTGCATTTTTTGTGTTTGTCTTTCGCGCGCCGAAAAAATATTTTCCGCTCGCGGAAATCATTCTAACAATAGCTTGCACACATTGCCAGCAAATAACAAGTGCGTAACGTGGTACAGAACGATTTTATTTTGTGCTGGAAGTGTTTTTCTTCGCGCGCGGCTTCTTTGCAAGCGGTTTTTTTGCGGCTGCGGCGCTTGCTGTGCGATGCGCGTGAGCCTTCTTCGCGGCTGGCGCGGCGCTCTTCACGCGCGCTCCCGCGGAGGATGCGGATGCGCTGGAAGCCTCTGCCGGCGCGGCTTTTCGCTCGCTTGCGCC
>Ga0302320_10027022_pt1 | contig 11085 bp, 10 predicted proteins | sample Bog_T0_3_FD_202130 | JGI IMG/M metagenome (GOLD analysis project Ga0302320, IMG submission 202130) | Peat permafrost microbial communities from Stordalen Mire near Abisko, Sweden - Bog_T0_3 | ecosystem: Environmental > Terrestrial > Soil > Wetlands > Peat | place: Sweden: Abisko, Stordalen Mire... | reverse complement strand
TTTCGTTCGGTTCAGCCAAGTATCAGGGCGGACCCAACTATCCCAACGGCGGACAGTGGGTGGCCAATACGCCGGACAACGTGGAGGGCATGAGCCTCCTGTGGCAGCACAGGAACTTCGACTTCGGTCTTACCTGGAAACGCGTAGGCCGGTATTTCAACGACAACGGATCGGCGAACTACACAATCAACGGCATCAAGGGCCTGGCGTTCCCGGTCGATCAGGCGGTTACGATCAACCCCTGGGATCTTGTGAATGTGTTCCTGAACTATACAATCAAGAACTCTTCGCACTTCCGCGGAACCAGGATCCAGCTCGCGGTGAACAACCTTGCGAACAGTCACAGCCTCGTCGGAGTGACTCCCGCAACTTCCGGTGTATCGCCGTATGTCCCTGCCGGGGGCGATTTGCTGAATCTGTTGCCAGGACGCAGCATCTCGCTCACTATCACCGGTGGCTACGCACCTCGCCGCTAAAAGCGGTTTTGCCTTCGTGTCAAGATGGCAGCATGTTTCACGCTGCCATCTTTTTTTTGTTAGCGAGTTCGCCGGCCGACGATACCGCTCGGGATATTTTCAAGCAACTCATCGAAATTAACACAACAGACTCGGTCGGAAGCACCACAGTCGCGGCTAACGCAATGGCGAAGCGGCTGCTCGATGCCGGTTTTCCGGCTGCCGATGTACAGGTTCTCGGACCTAACGACCGCAAAGGCAACATGGTGGCGCGCTATCGCGGAACAGGCGCAGGCGGGCTGAAGCCGATCCTCTTTCTTGGGCACCTCGACGTCGTTGAAGCTCGTCGCGAAGACTGGACCACCGACCCGTTTCAGTTCGTCGAGAAGGACGGATACTTTTACGGCCGCGGCACGCAGGACATGAAGGTGGACGACGCCGCGCTGATCGCCGACTTCATCCGCCTGCATCGGGAAAACTGGAAGCCGGATCGCGACATCATCCTCGCGCTGACTGCCGATGAAGAGGGCGGGAAATCGAACGGGGTCGACTGGCTGCTGAAGAACCATCGCGAACTGATCGACGCCGAGTTCGCCATCAACACCGATTCCGGCGGCATCACGGCTGAGAAAGGAAAGCCCGTCGACGTGGATGTCGAAGCCGCCGAAAAGCTGTATGCCGATTTTCGGCTCATCTCCACAAACCCTGGCGGCCACAGTTCGCTGCCCGTACCCGACAACGCCATTTATCACCTGACAGATGCTCTGTCCCGGCTGGAGAAGTCGCCGTTTCCGGTGGAGTTGAATCCGGTGACGCGGATTTATTTCGAACGCCGCGCCGCGCTCGAAAACGGACAGGTGAAAGCGGATATGAACGCGATCCTGCACAATCCGCCGGACGCCGACGCAGTCGCTCGGCTCTCGAAAGACGCGCGCTACAATTCACTGCTGCGAACCACCTGCGTCGCCACGCGGCTGAACGCCGGGCACGCCAACAACGCGTTGCCGCAGAGCGCCGAAGCTAACGTGAACTGCCGCATCCTGCCTGGCCATACGCCGGAAGAGATCCGGCAGTCGCTGATTCAGACGCTTGCCGACCCAAAGGTTACTGTGAAATACGTCGCCAACGATTACACCGTGAGCGATACGGCTCCCGCGAAGAAAGCCTTCGAGCCGATCATGCCGGCGCCGGCGATCCTGCGGCCTCTTGAGAAGATTGCCGCCGAAATGTGGCCGGGAATTCCGGTCATCCCGGAGATGGAGACCGGCGCTTCCGACAGCGTCTACACGATCGATGCGGGCATCCCAAGCTACGGGGTCAGCGCCGTGGCAATCGATTCGGACGACATCCGCGCTCATGGCAAAGACGAGCGCGTCCTCGTCAGCGCTTACTACGACAATGTGAAGTTCTTTTACCTCTATATCAAAGCACTCGGAACTCGCTGACCCGATGAAATTGGCCTTTCGCGCAGCGGCGCTCATGTCTGGAATCTGGCTCGCAGCTGTCTGCGCCTCGAATGCGCATTTCAGCTTTCTTGAGGACGAAATCACCCAGCTTACCGACGCCGCGAGGCCGCTCAGCGATACGGCAGGCAATTTCTGGTTTGGCCGGGGAATGCATGAGCACCCGCCGCTGAGCGATTTTCTGCTGCACTTCTGGCTGCCGATTGCCGGGCATTCGCTGGTTGCGATGAGATTGCTCTCCGCCTTTTTCTTTGTGGCGGGGCTTGTCCTGTTCGGGCTGGCAGCGAGGAAGCTGGCGGGCGACACCGCGTTCCTGCCCGTGATTGCGCTTGGGCTTCTGTCGCCTTACAACTTTCATTTCGCAAGGCTGGCAGGCTGGTATTCCTGCTGCTTTCTGCTGGTCGGCTGGCTGACACTGGCGTGGCTGCGTTATCGGGAATCGCCCACGAACGCGCGGCTGGCGGGCTTTATCGCGCCGGCGATTCTGCTGACTTACGGTAATTACTTCGGCTGGGCGATTGTGCTGTTGATGCTCCTCAATGGCTTTGTATGGAAGACAGCGGCGATCGTGATCGGAGCGATGGCCGTCGCGTATATTCCGCTCTGGAACGCCTTCCTGTCCGAGATTCGGTTTAACGCGCGTCCTTCGGGGCTCGTCTCCAACATGCTGCTCGGAGGCTTCAACTTTTACACGCTGCTGGTGAGCGAATCGGTAGCTCCGTGGTTCTGGTATCTGAGCGTACCGGCGATGGCTGCGGCGGCGACCGGCATCGTGCTGGCTTTGCGGCAGATGACAGCGCGGCAGCGCCAGTTCTTCTGGTACTTCTGCGTTGCGTTCGCGGGCCTCGCGCTAACCGGTAAGGCCGACACAAAGAGGTCGTTCTTTCTCTCGGGTTGGCTGCTGATGGCGCTGGGCTGTGCTTTAGCGCGACGGAACCGCGCCCTCGTGCTGTGTCTGGGACTAATCGCGGCGATCGGCTGGACCGGTATCGCAACGCGGCAATGGTACTCCGCACCGCACTTCATCGAACCCTGGGGCGAGGTTGCGGATCGCGCCGCCGCTTCGATTCGCCAGGGCGATCTGGTGCTCTCGAACAGCCCGGCGTTTCTGTTTTATCTGGGGCGCTCCTCGGATCCGCATGTGTTCACGATTCGCCGCTGGCAAAAGACCGCGCCCGCCGAACCCTTCACGGTGCTGCTCGTCAACGGCGTGAACCAGGGACTCATCCGCGACACGGCTGCGATTGAGGTAAAGCTGGGGTCGGGTTGTACCCGGCTGGAATCGCAGCGGCTCGTTCCGGATTCAGGTTCAGAGCTGAAGCAGCGGCTGTTCCCGCAGTTCCGCGAGCCGCCGTTCCGGATTCTGGTGGAGCGTTATCGATGCGCGTGAACCCAGCCTCCGCGACGCGCCCCCGCTGGTTAGCCAGGGCTGTTACCGCAATCTGCGTTCTGACCTTTCTTCTGCGCATTCTGGGCGCGCTTGTCTCAGGGCGCTTCATGGCTTATCGCGATTATTACGACATCGCGGTCACTCTCGTCAACGGCGGCGGGTTTTGCATTTCTCCCGGCAGGTGGTGCGCCTTTTTCCCGCCTGTTTATCCTTCATTACTGGCGGGCTGCATTTTGACGGGACACTTCCACGCGGCGGCGGTCGCGATGAGTTCGTTGTTCGCGGCAGCGCTGGTGTATCTGGTATGGCGAATCGGCGACGACCTTTACGGATGGACCGTGGGCCTGATGGCAGCGGGTTATTGCGCCGTTTATCCGTACTACATCTGGCACGACACGGTGGTTCAGGAGAACGCCACGCTGGCATTTGCGGTGGCCCTGGCAATGTGGTGTCTGATCCACGCGGGGGAATCGAAACGGCGAGCGGCGGTGGCGGGAGTCGCGCTGGGCCTTTGCGTTCTGACCAAGGCCAACCTGCTGCTGTTTGCGCTGCTGGCCCCGGGGTGGGTGTGGGTGGCAAGCAGAAAGACGGGCCGCGCCGTCGTTGTATTTGCGGCGATGGCTTTGACTCTTACGCCCTGGCTGGTGAGAACGCAGCTGGTAGTGGGCGCGCCGGTGCTTTACAGCAACAGCGGCTTTTCGCTGTTTAAGGGGAACAATGACTACACCTTCCGGTATTTCCCGGAGAAGAGCATCGATGAGGTGAGCAACTCCGCCTTTGGGGAGCTTTCCGAAAGCGAAGACCGCGAGGGCCGGCGTCTTGCGGCCGCGGACCCTAACGGAATCCAGGTTTCGAACTGGCTCTGGAAACGCGGCATGTCGTACATCGAAGCGCACCCCTGGCTCACGGTCTGGCACGGCATTCGAAAGATCGAAATCGGGTTCTCGCCGATCTTCTCGCCGCGTAAAGGGCTGGTGGAGCAGACGGTCTACTTTGTCTCCTATTTCCCGATTCTGGTCGGCGGAATCGCGGGGGCATGGCTGTCTTGCAGACGATGGCGGGAGGTGGGGTATTTCTATGTCCTGATGCTGACGTTCTCTCTGGGTACGGCAATCTTCTGGGCACACACCTCGCATCGGATGTACCTCGACCCGTACCTGATGATTTTCTCGGCCTATGCCGTTCGACGCTGAAAAGATCCGGATTCGATACCGGTCGAAACTGGTGGATACGGCGGGGAATCCGGCGCATGCGGCGACGTTTATCCGCGAGCGGCTGATCGTGCTGGACACGGAACTCAAGCGCGATCCGGCGGAGCATGCGCGGATTCTCACCCATGAGCGATACCACTTCGTGTGGGTTCGGCTGGGAAATCCGCGTCGTTTGCTTTGGGAGGCGCATCTGAAGGGGGAGATCGCGGCGAATGCCCGCGGCGAGGCGGGCTGGTCGGCGGAGTGGCGTAAGCGGAAACTGAGGGCGTTGGATCTGGAGCGGCGCTCCAGGCGCTGGCGCGAGTACTGTTGCGAGAGCTTCTGCGATACGGCCGCGTGGGTTGTAACCGGGAACGAAGCGGAATTAGCGCTCGCTAAGCGATATCGAGAGGGAAGAAAAGCGTGGTTCGCGCGTCACATATAATTGGAGTTAAGCAATGAGTAAGCGGGTTTGGATTCGCGCGCTGCAGATCGGCTTCACGGCGTTCTGTCTCGGAATTGCGGCTTGCAGTTTCTATGACCGTGAACCGGAGACGCATCACGTCCTGAAGGCCGATTCGAAGCGTCAGGTTGCGCCCGAGTTCGCTTTGAACGATGCCGCGGGCAAGCTGGTTCATCTGTCCGACTTCAAGGGCAAGGTCGTGCTGCTCGACTTCTGGGCGACCTGGTGCGGACCGTGCAATATCGAGATTCCGTGGTTCATGGAGTTCGAACGGAAGTACAAAGACCGCGGGTTTGAAGTTCTGGGCGTATCGATGGACGACGATGGCTGGAAGGCGGTCACGCCGTTTGTCGCGATGAAGAAGATCAATTACCGGATTGTGCTGGGGGACGACCACACCGGCGATATGTATGGGAGCATTGAAGCTCTGCCGACGACGTTCGTGATCGATCGGGATGGCCGTATCGCGTCAGTGCATGTGGGGCTTTCAGGAAGAAAGGATTTTGAAGATGCGATTGAGAAACTACTGGACACTCCTGCCGATAGCGGCGGCGTTAAGCGCGCAAACCAGTCCTAACCTGACGGTGGCGCCGGTGCCGACGGTGAAGGCTGCTAAGGGCGGCACGGCGACGATTACGATTGAGGCCAACCTGCCGAAAGGCTTCCATGCCAACAGCAATAAGCCCACCGAGGCTTATCTGATTCCTTTGACGCTGAAGTGGACGAGTGGGCCGTTGACGATGGAGTCGGTCGAGTATCCGAAACCGTCGATGGAGAAGTATTCGTTCTCCGATACTCCCTTGTCGGTGGTTACCGGGGACTTCAAGATCACGACGAAGTTCAAAGTTCCGGCGGATGCGGCGGGCGGGCCGGCTTCGCAGGTGGGCAGTTTGAAGTATCAGGCCTGTAACGATCGGGCTTGTTTCCCGCCGAAGACGGTTCCGGTCAGTGTGACGGTGAGCGTAGAATAAGGCCCGCGAGGCCCCAGTCGCTGAGTTTGGTGGCGGGGCCGTCCAGTTGTTTGAAGGTAATGTCGGAGCCGTCGACAAGAGCGTAGCCGAAGAACCAGCCGTCTTCGTACTTTCCGGTGTCTCTCAGGTGGCCTCCGGCACTCGGCATCGAGATGTAAGTAATGCCATCGACTTCCGCATGCGCGAGCTTGTGGATGTGGCCGGCGATTATGTAGCGAACCCCATATTTCTTTGCGATCCGGTGCAGTTCGAAGTCCGGGCTGCCGAAGGTCACGTTCAGAATCCAGGACGGCCGGTGCGACACGATGAACTTCAGGGGCTGGTCCTGGTGCGCCTTCAGATCTTCTTCGAGGAAGGCTAACTCGGCGGGTGAAAACTGCTCGGTGCGGCTGTTGTCCAGGATGGTGAAGTGGGCGGGGCCGTAGTCGAAGCTGTAGTGCGGGGGATGGCCTGCGTGCTTTATGAACAGCTTCTCGGAGGCTTCGGACCAGATGTCGTGATTGCCGGGCGCAAGATACAGCGGGATGGCTTTGAAGGGCGGAATTTGCTGCCATTCGGCTTCGGCGGTAGCGTCATTGCCTCCCTGAATCGTATCGCCCACCGTGACGATGAAAGCGGGGTGTTCTTTGACGACTTCGGCCTGGACCTTTTCGTAGATGCCGGGGACGGTTTCGCCGGTTCTGTCTCCGAGGATGACGAAGCGGGGTTGAGCCGCGGCTGCTATCGCCCAGAGGGCAAGTACGACCAGTTTCATTGAACTGCCGCGATAGCTTCGGCGGCCTTCTGAGCGCTTCGGATGCAATCGGGGATGCCGATACCGTTGAAGGAATTCCCGGCCATGTAAAGGCCGGGAATTTGCTTCGCCCGGGCTTCCATTTCCTGGAGGCGAGCGGCATGGCCAACGGTATATTGCGGCATGGTGTTGGGCCAGCGATGGTTCAGAACGAAGAGCGGTTCGGCGGTGATGCCCATCAGCCGTTTCAGGTCCTTTTCGATTTCTTCCCGGGACGCTGAGACGTCTCCGGAGAAGCAGCGGAAGACGGCCTTATCGGCCGGTACTCGGCCCAGCCATTTGGCTTGCAGCCAGGTGCAGGCCATGATGGCGTTGCGTTCGGGACGCGGGACGAGGAAACCGAAAGCGTCGAGGGGATGTTTGATCTGTTCGCGGCGATAGCCGAAGGTCCAGATCGAGCTTCCTGTGTAGGGAATCCGGCCCAGCAGGTCGCTGAGCGGTTCGTCGAGGGAAGCGAGCAGAGGGACCGAGCGGTTGGCTCCGCAGGCGAGCACGACGCAGTCGAAGTTATACCAGGCGCCGTCCGCGCGCAGGCCCCACGAGGGCTTGATGGCTTCGATGGGGGTGCTGATGACGTTGACACGGGCCGTGAGCGCGTCGATCAGGGAGCCGAGGCCGTTGCGCAGCGAGCGGAAGATGCCTTTGCCGGAGGGCTTGTGCTTCTGCCGCATGGCGCCGACGACGACGCTGCCGTAGCGCTGTTCGTATTCGACGAATTTGGGCAGGACGCTGGCGGCGCTGAGCGTCTCGGGTGAACCGCCGTAGACGCCGGCGAGGAGGGGTTCGGCGAGGTAGTCGACGGCTTCCTGGCTGAAGTGGTCGCGGACGAAGTCGGCGATCGAGCGGTCGGGGAGGGTTTTGGGGCTGCGGAAGATTTCGAGGCCCATCCGGACTTTGGTGCCCCAGCTGAAGAGGTCCGTGGCGACGATCGGCATGATCTTCGTGGGGACCACCATTTGCAGGCCTTCGGGCAGGGTGACGAACCGGCCGCCGCGGAGCACGTAGGTTTTGCGCTGGGCGTCGTTCGATTCGGCGAGTTGGTGGCCCATGCCCAGTTCGCGGATGAGTTGCTCGGCCCAGGGTTTGGCGGCCAGCCAGGATTCGGGGCCGGTTTCGAGGATGCAGCCGTCCTGGTGGACAGTGCCGATGGTGCCGCCGGGCGAGGGGTCGAAGACGGTGGCTTCGATGTTTAGCTTGCCGAGGTAGTAGGCGGCGGCAAGGCCGGTTATGCCGCCGCCTACTATACCTACGCGCATATTAAGGCCTGAACTCGCGGACCATCTGGACTACGGCTTTTACGTTGTCTACAGGGGTCTCGGGGAGGATTCCGTGACCGAGGTTGAAGATGTGGCCGGGGCGGGTCCCGGTGCGGCGGAGCAGGTCGTGGACCTTGGTTTTGAGCTCGGGCAGCGGGGCGAAGAGCGCCACCGGATCGAGGTTGCCCATGATGGCGGAGCGATAGGAGATGTCGAGCCAGGCCTGGTCGATGTTGATGCGCCAGTCGCAGCCCATCACGTCGCCCCCGGCGGCGTGGAGTTCGCGGAAGTATCCGGAAGCGCCTGTCCCGAAGTGGATGACGGGCGTCTGAGTGGATTTGATGCGCTCGATGAGGGCGCGGGAGTAGGGCTGGGCGAAGCGGACGTAGTCGTCGGCCGAGAGCGCGCCCACCCAACTGTCGAAGACCTGGATGGAGCGTGCCCCCGAGGCCACCTGCATGGTAGCGAAGGGCGCGAGGACGTCGACGATCTTGCCCATGAGCCTGCGCCAAAGGGTCTCATCGCCATACATCATGCGCTTGGTGCGGATGAAGTTGCGGGAAGAGCCGCCTTCGATCATGTAGCTCGCCATGGTGAATGGCGCGGCGCAGAAGCCGATGACGGGAACGCGGCCGGCGAGGGCCCGGACGGTCTGCTGGATCGCCTCGCCGACATAGCCGAGGTCGTCGGTGTTAGAGGTCGAAAGCGCGTCTACGTCTTCGCTCGAGAGCACCGGGTTATGGATGATCGGACCTTCCTTCTGGGGATAGCTGAGCTTGAGGCCCATCGGTTCGACGGGCAGCAGCAGGTCGGCAAAGATGATGGCCGCGTCGACATCGAGGGCTTCGACGGGCTGGATGGTTACGGCCGCGGCGAGGTCGGGACGCTTGCAGATCTCGAGCATGGAATGTTTGGCCCGGATATCGCGGTAAGACTTCATATACCGCCCCGCCTGCCGCATAAACCAGACCGGCCGGACGTCGGTGGGCCGGCGCCGGGCTGCATCGAGAAAACGACTCGTCATGGGAGCCACGCGCATGTTTGTTCCGCCTTTGAGGGATCTGTATCGGCGGGGTTTGAGTTGTCCGCCGAACAGAAGAAGACCCGGAATTGCCGGGGCTTGTGCAGGGCCGTCCAGAGACGGCCGTTAATGAAATATGGCTTCGCCCACACCTCGCTGTCGAGCGTGCGAGGGGCGATGACGGAAACCGAAAGAGTACCCTGAGCCGGAAATCCGGTCCGGGGGTCCATAATATGGCTCCAGGTATTGCCTTCGGCCACGAAGAACTTCTCGTAACTGCCGGATGTCGAGAGGGATTCGTCCTTCAGGGTGACGTCGGCAATGTGCTGAAACTCGTTGTACGGATTCTTGATTTGAATCTTCCAGCCGGGCTCATCGGGGGGCGCGCCGAGGCCGTAGATGCTGCTGCCTCCGCCCGAGACAAGGGCGATTTGAATGCCGTCCTTCCGGAGAATTTCGACCATTTTGTCGACGGCGTAGCCTTTACCGACTCCGCCGGGGTCGAGATCCATGCCGGCTTTGGCGAAGGCGACAGTGTGGCCGGCGGGGTCGAGGATCAGGTTTCGATAGCCAAGTTGGGTGAGGGCGTGTTTGACCTCACCGGGCTTCGGGAGGTGGCCGGTATCTCTGTAGAATCCCCAGACTTTCATGAGCGGACCGACGGTGATATCGAAAGCTCCTTCGCTCTCCCGGCTGTACTCGAGGCAGGCGGCGAGCAGGTCGAACAGTTCCTTTGAGACCGCGACGGGATGCTCGGCGGCTTCCCCGTTGATTTTGCTCCACTCGCTCTCGGGGCGGTAATTGGAGAGGAGGGCGTCGAGACGGCGAGCTTCTTCGAAGGCGTCGTCGGCGGCCGATTCCATTTTGTTGCGGTCCTGGTCGTAGAGAACCACGGAATAGGTGGAACCCATGGCTTCAGCACTGGCTTCGAGGCGTAGAAGGTCCGTTTTGGCCGCCGCGAAGGGAGCCTGCAACACAAACAAAACTAACACAATGTGTTTAAAATGGGCCGGGAATTTACACAAAGTGGCAGTAAGGACTTTAGACGCACGAAGGGCGCAAAAGCTACAGCCAGATTGTCCTTTTGTTTTGTTCACGTTAACCGACATCGGCTGCGCCGCCCGCGCAGTCTCGCGGCCAGTGATGTTCTTCTTAACGTTAGCTGGGTATGGCATGGCGCGTCAACCTTTGGGGCCGCAGATGCACGCAGATGCACGCAGATCGGGTTTGGATGGCGGTTTTGGGTCCATTGTGGAGGTGAATCGGAGCGTCAGGCGGCCTTTCCCGACTGCCACGGGGCATCTTTCCCGCAACAGTGCTTGTATTTTTTGCCGGATTTGCAGGGGCAGGGGCGGGTTCGAGCGGGTGCGATGGGCTCCGGGGCCGATTTGCAATTCAAAGCCAATTCGGTCTGAGAGTCGGCTGCCGCTGCTTTCTTTTCAGCGAGTTCTCGGCGGAGTCGTTCGGGGTCCCGGGGGGGCATGGGGGCATTCAAATAGGCGTCGACGGCTGCGTCGGTCTGCTTTTGCTGCGTTGCCCTGGTTTTCTGGTAGGCAGCCATGGTCTTGATGATCTCGCGGGATTCGGACAGGGGGGCTACTTCAGGATTGGGGATGTTGAGTTCGCCGCGGGTGAGGCGTTCGGTCTGGAGTTTACGGAGTTCGGCGATGCTGCGTTTGAGGAGGTTGTGGGCGGAAGCCCGGGCTCGTTCGAGGGTGCGGATGGCTTTGTCGGCGTTGGGGTCGAGCAGGGGGTCATGTGGGGCGTCTTCGGCGAGGGTTCCTTCGACATTGAGGCAGCGGCGAAGGCGCCAGGTGGCTCCGGTGATTTCGGCGACGAAGGCTTCTTCGAGGCGGCCTTCGGCTCCAAGTTCGGCTTTGATGTCCTTGTAGAAGTCGATGTAGAGATCGAATTCCTCGGGTTTGACGTAATCGAGACGGGTGTAGAGACCGTAGATCAGGTGGTTTTGTGAGGAGGCGGCTTTGCCGGTTTCGCTGGCGGGACCGGTTGAGTGTTTTGCGTTTCCGAGGTTCGCGTTGATTTGAGCTGCTGTGGCCATGTGGATGGCTCCTTTTCTGACCAC
>Ga0302320_10027021_pt1 | contig 11085 bp, 11 predicted proteins | sample Bog_T0_3_FD_202130 | JGI IMG/M metagenome (GOLD analysis project Ga0302320, IMG submission 202130) | Peat permafrost microbial communities from Stordalen Mire near Abisko, Sweden - Bog_T0_3 | ecosystem: Environmental > Terrestrial > Soil > Wetlands > Peat | place: Sweden: Abisko, Stordalen Mire... | reverse complement strand
CAAAGGTCAAATGCGAACAGCGGCGGGCCCGATTCCTGGCCCGGCGATCGGCCTCAGGTTAATCAAAGCCGGGGAATTTGACAAAGCCGTTCCGCAGCGTTCGGGCCTGCATGTCGCGCGAGGCCAAATAGCGCGGCCAAAAAAAGCCCGGCCAAATGGCCGGGCTTTTTATTCTCGATTCTCGAAACCTAATGCTCGCTCACGCGGCAGCAGGGATGAATTTTGCTACGATGCCCTCGATCGGCTTGAAGCTCTGCTTGGCCAGGTCGGTATAAAGGCCCGCAATCTTCTGCGACTCCGCCACAAAGGTCTCATAGGCGGACTTTGCAAACTCGGTCTGCACCTCGATCGCCTTGTCCACCGACTTTACACCGGACAACTTCTCCACGAACGACTTGGTGTCTTCAAACGACTTCTTGGTGTACTCGCCATAGGCGCTCGCAATCGCCTGAAAGCCACTCTGAACTGTCTCAAGATGCTCTTTGCCGTACTGCTGAATCTCTTCAACTTTAACCATCATGAAGTCCTTCCCAGACTATGGCAGGAGATTCCGGCCCCCTGACCTGCCCATATATAGTGCAGCGCACAATAAAGTCAACAATCTTGGTGCGACGCACAAATCAACAGCAATTGCGCCAAACACAGGGTAATTACGCAAGGGTTGCTTAATCTTTTGGAAACTCAGGCCACCTAACCTGATTCTCAGGCGTGCTTGCGTTCCGCGACATCAGCCGAAAATCGTTGGCGTACAGTCTGTTAGCTAGAATAGCGGCCCGAGCGGCCATTGGGGTGAGGCTACCCACCCGGATCAATCGTTCGAGCAGGGAAGCATCGCCGGCCGTTCGGGCATAATTTGGCCTCACGAACCGGTGATCAAGACAGAAATTGGGACGGGGAAGTTCATGCTTCGCAAAACCTTGGCCTCCTCGCGCGGTCTGCGGGTTGGCGTTTTCGGGCTGGTCACGGTCACCGCAGCGGTCATTTTCACAAGCGATAGCGCCGACGCGCGCCGCTTTTACCGACATCATTACGCGCAGCGCACCCACCACGAAGCGCAGGAAAGTTACAGCCCGGCATTCTCCTCCATCATCGTAGACGGCAACTCCGGCGCCACCCTCTCTGCCAACAATCCCGACGCCAGCCGTCATCCCGCCTCGCTTACCAAGATCATGACGCTTTATCTGCTGTTCGAGCGGCTCGACGCCGGCAAGATCAAGCTCGACAGCGAAATGCAGGTGACCGAGCACGCCTCCGAGCAAGCCCCCACCAAACTCGGTCTGCGCCCGGGTCAAACCATCCGCGTCGAAGACGCCATCAAGGGTCTGGTGACGCGCTCCGCCAACGACGCCGCCGTGGTGATCGCGGAAGCGATCGGTGGCGATGAAGACGAATTCGCCAAGCTGATGACGCGCAAGGCACGCGCGCTCGGCATGTCCAGGACGGTCTATCGCAATGCGTCGGGCCTGCCCGACGACGACCAGGTAACGACGGCGCGGGATCAATCGACGCTTGGCCGCGCCATCCAGGACCGGTTTCCGCGCTATTATCGCTACTTCTCGACCACGTCGTTCAATTATCATGGCCACTCGATCAGCAACCACAATCACCTGCTCGGCAGCGTCGAAGGCGTCGATGGCATCAAGACCGGCTACACCCGCGCGTCCGGCTTCAATCTCGTAACCTCGATGCGCCGTGGCAATCGCCATCTGGTCGGCGTGGTGATGGGCGGCCGAAGCGGCGGTTCGCGCGACGCCATCATGCGCAATTTGCTTGCCGAAAACCTCGAAAAAGCCGCCACCAAACGCACGGTAGCCGCGATCACCGAGCGCAATGCTTCGGACGCCAATGCCGACGTCGCAGAAGCCGAGGCTGAGTCGCGGCCGAGCCAGACGGTGCAAGTGCAAGGCGCCATTCAGGTCGCGTCCACCGAACCGGCAGCGCAGCCGCCGGCGCGACCGGCCGCGCCGGGTTCACGCTCGATTTTCGCCGCCGCCACCGCTTCCGCCGCGCCGCCGGCCAAGGCCGAACCCGCCCCGCTTACCAGCGGGGTCATTCAGACCCAGCCGATCGCAGCGATTCCCGGTTCGTCCGAACCTATGAAGCCGGTCAAGGTGAAGACCGTCCAGATCAAGGCCGGGCAGACCAAGCTGGCCTCCGCAGGCCCGTCCCAGCCCGCTACCCCCGTCACCAACACAATAACGGCGGCGCGTTCAGAAGTGCCGGAGACATCAAGCGCGGTCGTTGCCAAGGCGGAAATCAACAAGGCCGACAGCAACAAGGGCGATGCTGCAAAGGCCGATGTCGCCAAGATTGATGTTGCCAAACCTGAAGCGGTGAAGACCGAAGCAGCGAAAGCTGAAACGCCGCAGCCGGCCAACCATGGTACCGGAAACGGTGTGCTCGGCGTGCTTCCAGCGTCCAGTTCCCCGCCTTCCTCCGCCTCGCGGGCGATGGCCTATGCCGATCCGGCGCCTCGCGCGCAGCCGCAGCCGGCGACCATCCAGCAAAACGGCGCTATCAAGCCGGTCGCTGCCCACACCGGCTGGATCGTTCAGGTTGGTGCACTCGAAAGCGAAAGCGAAGCGCGCCAGCGCATCGAAGCCGCGCGAAGCCAGGCGCATGGTCTGCTTGCCAAGGCCGACCCGTTCACTGAACCGGTCGTCGCCAAGGGCGACAGGAAGCTGTTCCGGGCCCGCTTCGCCGGCCTCGAGCGCGATCAGGCCGAAGCGGTTTGCCGGGCGCTGAAGCACTCCGACATCTCCTGCATCACCGTCCGGAACTGATCAAAACTCCGTAAAAAGACCGGATGTCAGCCCTGAGACGACGTCGATCGCTCACTGATCGGCCGGCTGCAAACTTCTCGTCAAGATTTTACGGTTAATACTATCGGGATGAAGGATCGACCACGCCGGATAACGGCGGGCGGCACCGGGACGTTAATCAGAGAAGCCAGAGGCAACTTTCGGGTTCGTAGCGTTTGTAGCGTTGCCGGAGTTAGCTGAGATGCGTGCGAAGCAAAGTATCCTTGGCCTCGTTTACCCGGGCAGCGAGGTACGTCGACCCCCCCTGGTCGGGATGCAGTTTCTTCATGAGCGCACGGTGCGCCCGGCCGATCTCGTCGCGCCCCGCCCCCGGCTGCAGGCCAAGGATCTGATAGGCCTCCTCGTCCGTCATTTTGCCGCTCGCCGCCGAGCGGCGCTGCCCCCCTGCCGCCTGACCCTCCGCGTCCTGACGCCAGGCGGGAAACCTGCGGTCAAGATAGCTTTCGAGTAGCGACACGCTTTCGGCATCGAAGCCCGAGATCATCGCCAGCAGTTGCGGCAGATCGAATTCGCCCAGCGCATGGCCGACATTTGGCCCGGCCATGATCTGGCCCGACAGTTCGCCGCTGTCGTGATCAAGGGTCATATCGAGATATTGCGAGCGGACCCGCGAGGTCTGCCCCGACGAGCGCTGCGTATTCGCGCCGCCGAACATTCCGGCGATATTGCCGAACCCCGACGCCCCGAAAGGCGACCAGCCCAATAGCCCGGCGCCGAAGATGCCGAGCGGTATCGCCACCGCGAGCTCGCCCTTGATGCCGGTAAAGGCTGCGACCGCAAGCGCTACCACGCCACCGCCGATCTTGATCGCGCGCGCGAGCACGACCGGGTTGGCCGCGCGAAACATCTGCAACAGCGAATAGAGCAGAACAACGGCGACGACGCCGGCAATCAGGGTAGGCATGAATTCAGTATAGTGCGATCGGCGGTAAAAAGCATGCCGGTCCTCTCGGTCGGAGAGGCTGGCCAGGCGGACGACGGCATTTGCGCCGATCGATCACCCCACGGGCACCGCCACGGCGAAGTGACACCCTGATGAACGTGGATCACTTCATCTGGCCGAGCAATTTGGCCGCGCCACTTCCAGTCTTCGAAAGCCTAAGCAAGGCCTGCCGACCGCCGGCGGCATAGGCCGCGGCTGCGCGCAGGAGTTCGCGCAGCTGCGCCGCGGCGCCCGGATCGAACCTGCACCAGGCGCCGCCGGTCAAGCGCGCGATCTCGCGGAACGCCTGTTCGGCATCGCCGTCATGCCCCTCCTGGAACATGAATACCGGCACCTTGAGCAGGCCGAGTTCTCCGGCCTTGGCGCAGAGGTCGTCGACGCTTTCTTCCATCGCGTCTCCGACGAACACCACCGCGCGGACCGCCGAGGCTGTGGCCTCCCGCCGCACTTCCGACAGCACCTTGCCGATCTGGGTGTTGCCGCCGCGGCAATCGATCTTGCCCATCAGTCTTGCCAGTTGCGCGCTGTCGGAAATCCAGCCCGATGCGCGGCATTCATTGAGGCCGCGATAATAGACGAGCCGGATATCGAGACTGCCGAGCGACGCCGCCTCACGGAACATGTCGGCCTGCAGCGCGCAGGCCATGTCCCATGTCGGCTGCCGGCTCATCGTGGCGTCGAGCGCAAACACCAGCCGGCCCCTTGCGCCCGCCGCATGCGGTGACATCGCCTTGGCCTTGGCGACAAAGGCTGCGATGTCTTCCGAAGCCGACGGCTTCGCCTTCGGCAACGAACCAGCCTTGCCGGGGGCGGCCTCTTGCGACGTCGACACGTCAATTGCGGATTTGGGTTTGATCGGTTCGCCGGACATCAACGCTCGCCAATTGCAGCAAGCCTTATGTGGGCCGTGATCGGGGACCGGTCAATGCGCAACCGGCGATGCAATCCTTGTCACGGAAGCGGGCGATGCAGGCGGCGGGCGATGACGGCCGTCAGTTCTGAACCAGCGCATTGGGCGCAACCCGTCCGGCGTCCGTCAGGACCGGGGGCAGCTTGCTGGTGTCGACCGGCTGCAGCGGACTTTCATCATCGAGGAATTTGTCGAGCGTATCCTGGATCGACGTCTTGGCCTCGTCAGGACCGGTATCGCGCATGTCGTTATGCTGGAAGCCGGTGCGGACCACGGTGATCCCGGCCTTCTCGCAGATTTCGTCGGTTGGAACGACGCCGGGGTCGGGCTTGAAAACCGGGTCCTTGGAACGGAATGACAGTATCTTGAATTTTCCATCGGTCATGAACGGCACGCGTAAATTATCGAGCGTCACGACTTTCTTGATCTTGTCCGGGTACATCTTGGCGAAATAGAGCGAGACATCGGCTCCCATGGAGTGTCCCACCATCGTCAAATGGTCGTAATCCGCGTTCGGCTGGACCTTCTGCATTTCATCGATGGCGAATCGGATATTGGCAATGTCGCGCTGATATTGCGGCAAACGGCCGACATAGAGTTCGCCGACCTTCGTCACCATCGGCGGATCGCTCGGCAGATCGTGCTGGATGCTGACAACCTCATAGCCGCGAGCGGCAAATACGTTTGCCAGAAACGAATACTCGGTAAATTTGACCGTGTTGCCGTGGTTGAGGATCGCCACCGGCAGCGTGATCATGCCGGCGTTGGCCTGCATCTCCTTGTCGCGGCGCACGGCGACATCGACCGCGACCGGACGGTTGTCGCGGGCGGGATCGTAGAAGGTCAGCGTCTCGTGGCGGATCGCCCATTTGCTCGCGGTGAAATATCCGACCGTGACCAAAGCGCCGAGCGAAACCAGAACGGTAATTCCACGCTTCATGTTCGTCCTCGGTATACCAACCTTTGAGGGAGCAGATTCCGAGGCTCGGGACTCTGCATTCACCCTTTTGTTTATATACGTCACGGCCACGTGACAGGAAGGCCAAATGTTGTGAACTGACCGCCTGATCATTGTGCGATGCACCCGCTTATTGTGCAGGTGCACAATCACTGACTTCGCCGCCGCTCCTCACTCTGGGACGCTACAAATCAAAGTCTGGTTCAAGTTTTAGGTAAAGGCCTGATGAAAACCGGCGTTGGGGGGTGTTCGTTCCGGCGGCGCGTCGATCCACCGCAGCGGGTCCAGCCGCGAGCCCTACCGCTTTACCGCAAAGCCTCAAGCGCCCAGGATGTCGTGGAGTTCGAGCGGCTTGTCGGTCTGGCTGAACCACTCGGCGCGATTGGCGGCGCGTCGGCGGCCGCGTTCGTCCAGCGGCAGTTTCAACTGGCGCAACAGGCTGGTGACCTCCTCGCGCGCCGTCACATGACCCATGCTCGGGCGGGTGCCGAGCGTGGCCTCGTCGAGGTCGTCGAGCGCGGTCAGCCCGCGCGGAAAAAACTCGCGGTAAACCACACGTTCAGCAAAACCGTCGATCGAACGGAAACCTAGTCGGAAAGACAGATCTTTCAGGCTGTCGGCCACCAATTGCTTGTTGCGCGATCCCAGCATCGACAATCGGTTGCGGACCACGATCCAGTCGGTAGAGGCGCCGTCGAGCTGGCGGCGCTTGCGCCGCGTGTCCCGCACCATGTCCGCGTAGTGGCTCTCGCCGGTCACCGAATAGGTGGCGGGGTCGACGGTGCCCAGCACGTCGAAATCGAGGAAGCTGTCGTTGATCGGCGTCACCAGCGTATCGGCCATCGAGTGCGCCAGACGCATCAGATAACTGTCCGATCCCGGCGTATCGATCACGATAAAATCGAAGGTCCGCTCGACCGCGCTCACGGCATCCATGAATTGCTGGAATTCGGCGGTTTCGTTGTCGGCGATCTGCATGGTCTCGCCGAGCTTGATGCAACAATGCACGGGGAGTTCGAGATCGAGGCCGGTGCGGCGCCCCCAGGCGCGGCGGTTGTTGATGTAACGGGTGAAGCTTTGCTGACGACAGTCGAGATCGATGGTGGCGACGCGCTGGCCTGCTTTCAGCAAGGCAACGGCAATGTGCAAGGCGGTGGTGGATTTACCGGAACCGCCCTTTTCATTGCCCAGCACAACCACATGAGCCGAGCCTGATTGCCCTTGACTAGCCTGCACCAGCATATGTCGATCCCTGTGGATATCTTCAAATTACGCGCGACCGCGGTCAAGTGAAATGCGCACCAACGCGCGCGAATCCTGCAGCGTCTGCCTTAATCATGAATCACAGCGCGCGGCGGCGGGCGTAGATCAAGGTTGGACGCTTCGAGCCGGTGCTCGCCGGGATCAAGCGGGGCCAAACTTCGGCTGGCCGCTTGGCGGCCAAGCATCCTCCTTGGTAAGGTCGGCGTCCCCGCCGCAAGGTCAGGCCCAGGCTATCCCCTGACCGAACAGATCGAACCCGGATGTCGCAAAACCCCACGATCGTCCGCACGATCCCCGCGTTGCGACGCGCACTCGACAATTTCAGCGCGAAGAAAGCCACGACCGCGTTGGTGCCGACCATGGGAGCACTCCATGACGGCCATGTGTCGCTGGTCCGGCTGGCGAAACGTCGCGCCACCACAGTCATCGTCTCGATCTTCGTTAACCCCACCCAATTCGCGCCGACGGAGGATTTTAATTCGTATCCGCGCACCTGGAAGGCCGATGTCGCAAGGCTGGCCGCCGAAAAAGTCGATTTGATCTGGAACCCCGGCGTCAAGACCATGTACCCGGACGGCTTCGCCAGCCGGATCCTGACCGAAGGGCCGGCCACTGCCGACCTCGAAGATCGCTTCCGGCCACATTTCTTCGGTGGGGTCGCGACCGTGGTCGGCAAGCTGTTTACGCAGTGCCGGCCAGATTTTGCGATCTTCGGCGAAAAGGATTTCCAGCAATTGCGGGTGGTGACGCAGATGGCTCGGGATCTCGACCTCGGCGTGAAGGTGATCGGTTCGAAAACAGTGCGGGAGCGCGACGGCCTGGCGATGTCGTCGCGCAACGTTTATCTGACGCCGGAGCAGCGCAGCGTCGCCCCTGCCCTCTACGGTGCGCTCAAGGAGAGCGCGCGGCGCCTGCGGGCGGGCGAAGATGTCGAGACGGCCGCAGCCAGCGGTGCCGAAATAGTCCGCGGTGCCGGATTCGCGCTGGATTATTTTCAGGTCCGGCATGCCCAAACACTGGCGCCGATCGCTTCCGCAAAGGACGGACCGATGCGGATCCTGGTCGCGGCCAAAATCGGGAAAACCCGGCTGATCGACAACGTCGCGGTCTGAATCCGCCCCGAGCCTGATACCGGGTGTCCTATTCTCCGCTTGCGCGGCGCGCGCGCCTGGATGAAATATTCCGGGAAGAGTTGCCCACCGGAGCCGGCAACATGGGTGGATTGTCCGTGCTCGCCGTCACCGTCGGCACTCTTCTGATGAGCCTTGTCGCTGCGGGCTTTGCGCAGGCGCAGACACCGGCGCGGCCGCCGGTCGGCGGCTTCGGTTCACCGCCCGACGCCATGATATTCTATGTCGCGCGCGGCGCGACCGGCGCATCCGGACAGGGCCGCTCGGAATGGATCGCCGCCGAAGGCGTCGTTCAGTGGGATACCTTCAAGCGGCTGCTTGCGATCCTTGACCGCCAGGCCGGCCGCAAGCTTCCCGTCGTCATCCATGACTGGGGCGAGTCGAACCTCAACGTCGCGGCCAGTCTTGGCCGGATCCTGCGCGACCGCGGCATCGATACGACGGTGGGGACGACCGACGTCGAAAGCTGCGGCGGAAAATCCGACGCGGAGTGCTTCGCGCTCAAACGCCCGGGTGGACCGCTCGACGCCAAATTGAACTCGTCGGATGCGCGCTGCGATTTCGCCTGTGTGCTGATCCTTGCCGGCGGAATCCATCGAAGCCTGCCGCCCGGCACCAAGATGATTCTGACCGGTATGACGATCCGCAACCGGTTGGCTCCCAACGTCTCCGAGGAACGCCGCGAAGGTCTGACCACGCTGTTTGGTGAACAGTTCCGCATCTACTTGCGGGACATGGGCCTTGAACCGGAGCTCATCGACATCGTCGCCAGGAATTCGGAACCCGGGCGCGGAACCGAAATTCCGGCATCGGAATGGATTCGGCTGCGGATCGTCACCGCGACATCGCCGTCACTCGCCCGGTGACAGAAACGCAAGCCGGACGTCCGCGCTAGAGCCCCGTTTCGAATGATCGAAACGGGGCTCTAGACTAGATTATTTATTTGACGCGTTTTCTTGTTGCGAACCGGTGTCCACTTCGCTTGAAAACGCTCTCAGAGCAGCCCAAGCTCCCGCAATTCGCGGCGGAGCGGCTCCGGCATTGCGGCGACGCCAGCGCCGGCGGATTTGAGGTCCGGCGGCACGTCGGCTTCGGCGAAATAGCGCCAACCCTGGAACGCCCGCATCGGCCGCGGCAGTACCGCGATCACCCTGGGCTGCATCACCAGCCGGCATCGTCCGATGCCGTCGCGATCGCGGAACGGCTCGATCGCGAGGATTTTTTCACGCGCCGCGATTTCACCGCGGATGACCCAATACAGCGAGCCGCCCGCGAGCAGTTCGTCGACGCGCTTGGGCACCATCCGGGTGATATGAATATGATGACGCGGCAGGCCTTTTTTCTTCGCGGTCTGCATCCGCTCGGCGACCCGGCCCTTTAGATCCTTGACGGACTCGCAACCGACGGCAAGCTTGATAAGATGAAGCGGCATGGTGTCCAGGGTTTAGCGATCGGCGACCGCTTTTGAAAGCATCAATCGTTCGCACCCGCAGCAGCCGGCGCCGCTGGCGCGCCCTGAGCTGACGCAGGTGCGCGCGAGGATTTCGGCGCAGGCTGCTTCTTGGCCGACGCCAGTGTCGGCGTCGACGCCGCAGCCGGACGCGGTGACGGCAATGGGGCCGTTGCCACCGGGCGAGCGGCGGGCGGCGGCGCGGCCGAGCCCGGTTCCGGCGTCATGATGCTGACGGGCGGGGTCGAGGCTGCGCTTGGAAAATCGGCGTTGGTGGGTTTGCCGGTGGGCATCGATGGCGGCAGTGCGGCCACCGGCCCGACCGCCGGCGGCGGTGCATTCCACGACGGCGCGTAACGGGAAATCAGCCCGTCATAGATGTGTTCATCCATGTTGGCCGCGATCTTGTGGCTGTCCGTGAGCGAGCGGAAGGCGGCGCATTCCGACGGCGTGCAATGATCCCGCACCGCCAGCACATAGGCCATCAGGCCATAGCGGTCGCGCTCGACGGCGCGCCGAAGCGCCAGCAGCTCCGGCGTCGGGCTTATGTTTGCGACGGCAACCTCACCGGAGGCGGTCAGCCGCGTGATCTGAACCCCTGCGTAGGACAGCGCTGCGGCGGCTGACTCGGGGGAACCAAACAATGCTTTTTCGCATCCCGCCAAAACCACCTCTCCGGCCAGATCGTCGATACATGACAAGGCCGGCAGCGCGGCCATCACCGGCTGAACCGATCGGGTCTCGGCACCGGCCGCTTCGCGACCGGCCGGGCCATAGCTGCGAATGGTCGCGGCAACGGCGATCCCGAGCGCGACCAGCGTGATCACCGTCAACGCACCGTTGGCGACTGATTTCTCGGCGCGCAACAGCGTGATGAGCGCGATCACCGCGAAGAATCCCGCCGCCGCCAATGTCAGCCACACCGGAAAGGCGGGTGAACGCCAGACGTGATCGAGCGATGTAGCCCAGGACCAGTTCATGCCCGATATCCCTCAACGCGACACGGAGGCGTTCGGCGAAGGCATATGCCGACTGTTCGGCACGTAAGCTTCCCGCAAATTGGTTCTGCGAACAGGCACCCGGTCGGCGGGCAAGTTGAAAGCCGCTTTACCCGGCGATAGCGCGCAATTCTTCAGGAGATGTCGAGCTGACTTTCCTTGGCCACCCGTTCGAAAGCTTCGGTCGAGCTTTTGATCCGATACTGGCAGTCATCGCCATCGGTCGGCAGCAGCCGGATCACCTCATAGGTGCCGCTGGCGGCCGGACGCGCGACATTGCTGGCAGTAAAATAGACGGTCTCTCCAACGGTGAATTTGTGCTTCAACGCCCTCTCCATCACGCAAAAAGCCGGCCGTGCTCACGGTCCCGCTGCATCGGCCTGGCTGGAAACCCGGCGGCGTATATAGCATAGCCCCGATTGGCTTGGCCAGTTACATCGGGACATAGCAAATACGCCGATGTTGCAGGCTTTTCAATGTGATAAGGCCGAATTCAGGGAGTTACCGGCCAACTGGCCAGTAGCCGGCCGAACCGGCGCCCGCGATCGCTTCTAGGCGGTATGCGGCAGTTTTCCGTCCGGACTGGCGTGGTCGACGGCCTTGGGAAGTTG
>Ga0302320_10027020_pt1 | contig 11085 bp, 13 predicted proteins | sample Bog_T0_3_FD_202130 | JGI IMG/M metagenome (GOLD analysis project Ga0302320, IMG submission 202130) | Peat permafrost microbial communities from Stordalen Mire near Abisko, Sweden - Bog_T0_3 | ecosystem: Environmental > Terrestrial > Soil > Wetlands > Peat | place: Sweden: Abisko, Stordalen Mire... | reverse complement strand
GGTCCGGAATACCAGCAGATGCTGGCGAACAAGAAGAAGATGTTCGAAAATCCCCGCGATCCCGCCGAAGTCGAGCGTATCCGCGAATGGGCCAAGACGCCCGAATATCGCGAAAAGAATTTCGCCCGCGAGGCGCTGACGGTGAATCCCGCCAAGGCCTGCCAGCCGCTCGGCGCAGTGTTTGCCGCCGTGGGTTTCGAAGGAACTATCCCCTTCGTACACGGCTCGCAGGGCTGCGTCGCCTATTACCGCAGCCATCTTTCGCGTCATTTCAAGGAGCCGAGCTCCTGTGTCTCGTCGTCGATGACGGAGGACGCCGCGGTATTCGGCGGCCTCAACAACATGATCGACGGGCTCGCCAACACCCATGCCATGTACAAGCCGAAGATGATCGCCGTGTCCACGACCTGCATGGCGGAAGTGATCGGCGACGACCTCAACGCGTTCATCAAGACGGCGAAGGAGAAGGGTTCAGTGCCTGCAGAATACGATGTCCCATTCGCGCATACCCCCGCCTTCGTCGGCAGCCATGTCACCGGCTACGATAACGCCCTGAAGGGTATTATCGAGCATTTCTGGGACGGCAAGGCCGGCACTGCGCCCAAGCTCGAGCGCCAGCCCAACGAGAAGATCAACTTCATCGGCGGCTTCGACGGATACACTGTCGGCAACACCCGCGAAATCAAGCGCATCTTCGACACGATGGGTATCGAATACACCATCCTTGCCGACAACAGCGATGTGTTCGACACCCCGACCGACGGCGAATTCCGCATGTATGACGGCGGCACCACGCTGGAGGACGCCGCGAACGCAATCCATGCCAAGGCGACGGTCTCAATGCAGCATTACTCCACCGAGAAAACGCTGCCGTTCATCGCCGGACACGGCCAGGAAGTGGTGTCGTTCAATCACCCGATCGGTGTCTCTGCAACCGATGAGTTCATCATGGCGCTGTCGCGGATTTCCGGCAAGGAGATCCCGGAGGCGTTGACAATCGAGCGCGGGCGGCTGGTCGACGCGATGGCGGACTCCGGTGCACATATCCACGGCAAGAAGTTCGCGATCTACGGCGATCCGGATCTCTGCCTCGGCCTGGCGGCGTTCCTGCTCGAACTCGGCGCCGAGCCGACCCATGTGCTCGCCACCAACGGCAACAAGGCGTGGGCGGAGAAAGTGCAGGCCGTGTTCGACGCCTCGCCGTTCGGAAAGAACTGCCACGCCTATCCCGGCAAGGATCTTTGGCATATGCGCTCGCTGCTGTTCACCGAGCCGGTCGATTTCCTGATCGGTAACACGTACGGCAAATACCTGGAACGCGACACCGGCACGCCGCTGATCCGGATCGGATTCCCGATCTTCGACCGTCACCATCATCATCGCTACCCGGTGTGGGGCTACCAGGGCGGCATGAATGTCCTGGTGACGATCCTCGACAAGATCTTTGATGAGATCGACCGGAACACCAACGTCCCGGCCAAGACCGACTATAGCTTCGACATCATTCGCTGAGTGTACCTTCCGGCGGCCGCCGCAATTCGCGCGTGCGGCGGCCGGAAGGATCAAGATCATGCCCGAATATCGTTCTGCAAGCCTGAGACCCCCGTTCTCCAGGAGAGACGAATGAGCTCACTGTCGGCCACCATCCAGGAAGTGTTCAACGAGCCGGGTTGCGGCAAGAACGCCAATAAATCGGAGGCCGAACGCAAGAAGGGTTGCACCAAGCAGCTGCAGCCGGGCGGCGCCGCGGGTGGCTGCGCCTTCGACGGCGCCAAGATCGCGCTGCAGCCCCTGACCGACGTCGCGCACCTGGTCCATGGGCCGATCGCCTGCGAAGGCAATTCCTGGGATAATCGCGGTGCCAGGTCATCGGGATCGAATATCTGGCGCACCGGTTTCACGACCGACATCAACGAAACCGACATCGTGTTCGGCGGCGAGAAGCGGCTCTACAAGGCGGTCAAGGAAATCATCGAGAAATACGATCCGCCGGCGATCTTCGTCTACCAGACCTGCGTGCCCGCCATGATCGGCGACGACATCAACGCGGTCTGCAAGGCCGCTAGCGCAAAATTCGGCAAGCCGGTAATCCCCGTCAATTCCCCCGGCTTCGTCGGGCCGAAGAATCTCGGCAACAAGCTCGCCGGCGAGGCGCTCCTCGATCATGTGATCGGAACGCAAGAACCGGATTACACCACGCCCTACGACCTCAACATCATCGGCGAGTACAACCTTTCCGGCGAACTCTGGCAGGTGAAGCCGCTGCTGGACGAACTCGGCATCCGGATATTCTCCTGCATCTCCGGCGACGGCAGGTATCGCGAGGTGGCCTATTCGCACCGCGCCAAGGCCGCGATGATGGTGTGTTCCAAGGCCATGATCAACGTGGCGCGCAAAATGGAAGAGCGTTACGGCATCCCGTTCTTCGAGGGCTCGTTCTACGGGATTCAGGATTCCAGCGATTCGCTGCGCGAGATCGCCCGACTTCTGATCGAGCGCGGCGCCCCCGACGAGTTGATGGCCCGGACCGAGGCGGTGATCGCCCGCGAGGAAGCCAAGGCCTGGGCGTCGATCGAACCCTACAAGCCGCGCTTTGCCGGCAAGAAGGTTCTGCTGATCACCGGTGGCGTCAAGTCCTGGTCGGTGGTGGCCGCGCTGCAGGAGGCCGGCCTCGAGCTGGTCGGCACCAGCGTCAAGAAATCCACCAAGGAAGACAAGGAACGGATCAAGGAACTGATGGGCCAGGATGCCCACATGATCGACGATATGACGCCGCGCGAAATGTACAAGATGCTGAAGGATGCCAAGGCGGACATCATGCTGTCGGGTGGCAAGTCGCAATTCGTGGCTCTCAAGGCCGCGATGCCGTGGCTCGACATCAACCAGGAGCGCAGCCACGCCTATATGGGCTATGTCGGCATGGCGAAGCTGATGGCGGAAATCGACAAGGCGCTGTTCAACCCGGTCTGGGAACAGCTCCGTGTGCCGGCGCCGTGGGAGAACAACACCAGGAACTGGCAAGCCAAGGCGATTGCACAAATGGACGCCGAGGCCGCTCAGCTGGCCGCCGATCCCGTGGCCGCAGAAGCGGCGCGCCGCGCCAAAAAAATCTGCAATTGCAAGACGGTAGATCTCGGAACCATCGAGGATGCGATCAAGGCGCGCGGGTTGACCACGGTCGACGGGATCAAGCAGCACACCAATGCCTCCGGCGGCTGCGGCTTCTGCGCGGTCCGGCTCGAGGACATCCTGGCCGCGTCGCAGGTTGCGGCCGGCGCATCGGTCGAGCCGCTGCTGCAGGCAGCGGAATAGGACGCAAAGATGGCGAAAGTCACCGTCGGGAAGAAGGCTTGCGCGGTCAATCCGCTGAAGATGAGCCAGCCGATCGGCGGGGCGTTTGCCTTCATGGGCCTGCGCGGTTCAATGCCGCTGTTGCATGGCTCGCAGGGCTGCACGTCGTTCGGGTTGACGCTGTTCGTGCGGCACTTCAAGGAAGCCGTGCCGCTGCAGACTACGGCGATGAGCGAAGTCGCGACCGTGCTTGGCGGCTATGAGAATGTCGAACAGGCCATTCTCAACATTCACAAGCGGACCAAGCCGGAGATCATCGGCATCTGTTCGACCGGCGTCACCGAGACCAAGGGCGACGACGTCGAGGGATATTTGAAGCTGATCCGGCAAAAGCACCCGGAACTCGCCGATTTCCCGATGGTCTATGTCTCGACCCCGGACTTCAAGGACGCATTCCAGGACGGTTGGGAGAAAACCGTCGCGCGCATGGTCGAGGTGCTGGTCGATAAGCCGAAGAATGCCGCACGCCGGGATCCCAAGCGGGTCAACGTGCTGCCAGGCTGTCACCTCTCCCCGGGCGATCTCGACGAACTGCGAAATATCATCGAGGATTTCGGGCTTGAGCCCTCGTTTCTGCCCGATCTCGCTGGCTCGCTCGACGGCCATATCCCCGACGAGTTCGTGCCGACCACGATCGGCGGCATCGGCGTCGACGAGATCGCAACCATGGGGCAGGCGGCCTGGACCATCGCCGTCGGTGCCCAAATGCGGCGCGCCGCCGAGGCGATGGAAACCAAGACCGGGGTGCCGTTCCGGTTGTTCGAACGGCTGTGCGGTCTGCGGCCCAATGACGAATTCCTGGTGTTCCTGAGCGAGATCTCCGGTCGCCCGGTGCCGCTGAAATACCGGCGCCTGCGCGGTCAGCTGGCCGACGCCATGCTGGACGCGCATTTCCATCTCGGTGGCCGCAAGCTTGCGATCGGCGCTGAGCCGGACCTGCTGTTCGACCTGTCGAGCGCGTTGCAGGAGATCGGAGCGAAAGTGACCGTGGCGGTGACGACGACGCAATCGCCGGTACTGGAACAGATCAAGGCTGACGAAGTGCTGCTCGGCGATCTCGAGGATCTCGAAAACCTCGCCAAGGAGCAGGGCTGCGATTTGCTCATTACCCATTCGCACGGCCGCCAGGCCGCGGAACGGCTCAAGATTCCGTTCTATCGCGCGGGCTTTCCGATGTTCGACCGGCTCGGTGCCGGACACCAGCTCTCGGTCGGCTACCGCGGCACCCGCGACCTGATCTTCGATATCGCCAATCTCATCATCGCCGACCACGAGAACAATCACCAGGCGACGCCGGACACCTGGCGTACCGCCGAGGCTGACACGCCGGTCGCGATCGACGCCGCCACCATGCACTGAGGCGAGAGCAAAGGAAGGCCACCGATGAAGATCGCATTCGCGACCCAGGACCTGAAACGCGTCGACGCCCATTTCGGCTGGGCGAAGAATATCGCGATTTACGAGATCGGCCCGCAGGGCCACAAGTTCCTCGAGGCCGTCCAGTTCGATGGCGACCTCAAGGAGGACGGCAACGAGGATAAGCTCGCGCCCAAGATCGAGGCCATCAAGGATTGCGCGATTTTGTACGTCGCGGCGATCGGCGGCTCCGGCGCGGCGCGCGTGGTCGCCAACAACATCCATCCCATGAAGGTCAATCAGCCTGAGGAGATCACCGATCTCCTGGCAAAGCTGGAGGATGTCCTGAAGGGCACTCCGCCACCGTGGCTCCGCAAGGCGCTGGCAAAAGATCAGGAACGGGTCCTGGACTTCGAAGATTGAGGGATGGACCATGTCTGATACGGCTGCAATGCTTGAAGCGACCCCCGGCGCGGATGCTCCTTTCGTCAAGGAGCTGATCAAGATCTGGCGGGCCCAGGACTCCCATGGCGCATGGGAGGGCAAGAGCGACGTCACATTGCTCGAGCCCTACATCCTGGACAAGGAAGCGCGTCGAGCGCTGCCGATCATCGGCGACCCCGATCCTGAAACGATCTGGCGCATGGAGCTGTTTTTCAATGCGGTGGCATTGTCGATCGAGCGAGTCACCGGCGTCATGATTTCGCCGATGCTGAAGATGAGCCATGAGGGTTTCGGCCGCATGGTGTTGATTGGCGGCCGGCTGATCGTGGTCAACAAGCAGCTGCGCGACGTTCATCGCTTCGGCTTCGACAACCTGGGCAAGCTCGCGGAGGAGGGGGACAAGTATGTCAAGGCCGGCGTCGAGATGATCGAGAAGTTCAGAGCTGTCGCGGATTATTGAGGGGCCCATGAGCGATCTGGAAACACTGAAAGCCGAGATCAAGAAGTTGTCGGCGAAAGCGACGCAGGCAAAGATGGATCTCCATGACCTGTCCGAGGAACTGCCGCTGCAATGGGAGACCATCCCCAGCGTGGCAAAGCGGGCGCATGATGCCTTCGCCGAACTCGAACAGAAGCGAGCCGCCTTGAAGAGCCTCGAATCGGCCTAATCCGGAGGCGATCAGAACCATGAGCAATATCACCCGAGACGGCCGTGACTGGCAGCCCGCTTATCTGCTCGCGATCGATGAGAAAAAGTGCATCGGGTGCGGTCGTTGCTTCAAAGTCTGTGGCCGCGATGTGATGACCCTCAAGGGCCTTACCGACGAGGGTGAATTCGTCGATCTCGACGATGACGAAGACGATGAGATCGAGAAGAAGATCATGGTGATGAACGATCAGGGGGCCTGCATCGGCTGCGGCGCCTGCGCCCGGGTCTGTCCGACCAATTGCCAGACCCATGCCACGGCGGAATGATCCCGCCGGCAGCCGGGCCATAGCGCGATGAGCAAAACTTCCGTCGCCAAATTCAAGATCGGCCAGGTCACCCGGCACCGGGTGCATGCATTCCGCGGTGTGGTGTTCGACGTTGATCCGCAGTTTGCCGATGGCGAGATCTCCTACGAGACGATCCAGCTGATCGAAGGCCGCCAGCGCAAGGATCAGCCGTTCTACTATCTGCTCGCCGAGAACGAACAGACGCCCTATATCGCCTACGTTTCCGAGCAGAACCTGTTGGCCGATTCCTCCGGCGAGCCGGTCAGCCATCCCCAGCTCGATGATATGTTCGAGCGCGACGAGAGCGGCAGCTATCGCTGGCGCTGGGCCAGGATGAACTAGAGTTTGGTGCGTATTTCAAAAGTCCTGGGTTTTTGCGAGGGCAGAGGCCCAGTTGGGAATTAAGTCAATCCGTCTATTCGATGCCGACCTCGCGGGCCTTCCACATCGCCGCGATCCGAAAACGCTCATTGATGGCGGCGGGACTGGCCAGGATCTGCGCCTCGGCTTCCCTGAAGGCTTCCACGACAGTATCAGCCTCTGCGCGGGTCAGCGCCACCCGTCCTGCCATGTGGGTCGCGTCGGGCGCGGCTTTCCAGATGGCGCGCTGGTTCGGGTGCAGCTTGACCTCGATCAGCTCGAAGGCTTCGAGTTGTCCATCGAGACAGATCGCCAGCCCGATCACCTCGAGTTTTCGTCCGTCTTGCGTGGTCTTAACGAGCGTAACCATGATCATTCTCCGTCTTGCGCTGCGAGCCAGCTGTAACCGCCCTGATCCCAGAGTTGAGCCAGCGTCTGGTCCGGCTTCCAGTCCGGGAATTGCCGTTGGATTGTTTCATAGTCGGCGCGGAAGCGTATCGCGTCTTCGCCCTGCAGATGTGCCGTGAAGAAATCAGCCTTCGAACGCAGGATGAAGGAACCCTTATCCTCGCTGGCCAGCAATTCGTAATCCTTGCCTGCCGCGATCAGGCGGACTGATGCTTGAGTTTCATTCATGGATGCATCTCTCCATTGATAGATCCTATGCGGCGACTGCCGGCGTATCCTCGGCCAAGCCCCATTCCGCCCACGAGCCGTCATAGACTGCGGCTGTGGTGTGGCCGAGCAGATAGAGCCCGAGCGCTACCACGCCGGAGGTAATGCCGGAGGCGCAGCTGGTCACGATCGGGCGCTGCAGATCGATGCCAGCGGCGGCAAATCGCGCCGCAAGCGCATCGGCCGCAAGGAATTCGCCGCTGTCGGGCTGAATGAGGTCGGCCCAGGGGATGTTGATGGCATTCGGAATGTGCCCCAGCTTCTTGAACGGGAATACGTCTTGCTGGGTGCCATCGAATTTCGCGGGCCCGCGTGCGTCGACCACTTGCACCGCGCCGGTCACGAGATTTTCCGTCATGTCGCGCAAGCTGCGAACCAGAGCAGGACGATATGTTGCTGTAAGAGACTTTGGCTCGGGCCGCACCATCGACATGTCGGCCGGCAGCTTCTCCTTGGTCCACTTGCCGAAGCCGCCGTCCAGCATCGCGACCTTGTCGTAGCCGAACACCCGGAACATCCACCACACCCGTGCTGCGGCGGCGCCGCCGCACAGCCGGTCGTAAACCACGATCCGGTCGCCGTCACCGATCCCGAGCAGCCCGACCTTCTTGGCGAAGTCAGCGACGCTGGGCAGCATATGCGGCAATGGGTTCGACTTGTCGGCGACATGGTCGATGTCGAAATGCACCGAGCCCGGTATGTGGCGGCCGCGGTACTGCGTACGACCATCGAGATTGGTACTGGTGTGATGCCAGGTGCAGTCAAGAACCCTGATGTCGGGATCGCCAAGATGCTCCGCCAGCCACTCCGTGCTTACCAGCGCTTCAGGATTTGCATAACTCATGTCCGTGAGATCTCCGTGTCAGAAAGCCGACAAAGTCACCAAAGAGACATCCGGCCGGCGGTTCGCAGAGAGCCGCCGGACGGTAACTCGGTGTTACGCCGAAGGCATCGGATAGCCGGTGCGCGGACGCGTATCGTAGTATTCCGGCCGCTCCGGCCATCCGCCCTCGGCGATGAATTTGAAGGTTGCGATCTTCACCGGTGCGCCCTGCGAAAACGAAACTTCGCTGAATTTGACCTCGCGATCTCCGGGGCCGGCGGAAAAATCCGCAACCACTGTGCCGTCGGCCTTCCGGGCCCTTGCAAAGCCGGGCGTGCCGACGCTGCTCGCCGGCACCGGATTGGCAACAAATACCGGATTTTCGGCCCCATCGTTCGTTGCCGAGAAGGCAGGTGAGGCGAAGGTGAACGTCGCCAGCACTCCGCTGCGCTCGACCGGTTGATCCGCGGTCAACGGGCGGGCAACGGAATAGACCGTCAGCGTGCCTCCATCCAGCTGTGACTTCACCTCATCGAGAGAACAAGCCGCCAAATCGGTTGTGACATTCATGCCAATCTCCTCACGTCTGCAGGTTGGGTACGGATTATCAAGTTCTGTGCCAGTCGATCGCCGACAGGTCACCGGGCTGTTCGATCCGGGATTTCGAACTTGCGCGAATCTTGCAGAGCCTGGTCGGGTAACCAGATGGCAGGGCTGATCGATGCTGGATGCGGCGATCGTCGGCGGCGGATTATGCGGCATCGTGCTGGCGCGAAATCTCTTCCGGCAGCGCAGGACCGTCGCCCTGTTCGAGGCGCGGGAACGGCTGGGTGGGCGCATCCTGTCGGTGACGCGCACGGGATCCGCAGGCGTGGTTGACCTCGGCCCCACCTGGTTCTGGCCGGATACGCAGCCTCTGATGAAAAACCTGGTCGCCGAACTGGGGGTGGCTAGCATCCCCCAGCACGACGACGGTTCGTCGGTGCATCTGAACGATCCCGACAAGGCGCCGGAACGGATCGACGGAAGAAGGCTTCATGAAAATGCCCGCCGCCTGCCGGGTGGCATGGCGCAGCTCATCGACAAGCTCGCGGTGGAGTTGCCGCCTGGCCAGTTGCACGTCAATCATGTTCTGACCGAAGTTGAAGATCGCGGCGACCATGTGGTGCTGACCTTCGTAGCCGGCGACGATCTGATCGAGGTCGAGGCGCGGCAGGTCGTGCTTGCTGTCCCGCCGCGTTTGCTGGAACAAGGCGTTCGCTTCACGCCGGCGCTCGATGAGACCACGCACGAGGCGATGCGGGGCACCGCGACCTGGATGGCGACACAGGCCAAGGTGGTCCTTCCCTACGATCGCGCCTTTTGGCGCGAGGCCGGACAATCCGGCAACGCCTTTGTCACTCACGAACAGGCGGTGATCGGCGAGATTTTTGATGCCTGCGATGGCGATCCCGGCAACGCAGCCCTGGGAGGGTTTCTGGCCTTGCCGCCCGAGCTGCGCGAAAATTTCAGGGTCGGCCTGCCACTATTGATGAGCAGTCAAATCGTGCAGATATTCGGGTCGGTGCTCGAACCGGCCGAGCAGCACTATCAGGATTGGGCCGATGAGCGCTTTACCTGCAGCGCGCTCGATCGCTCCTCGCCCGCCGGCGAACATGTCGCGATCGCTAATCCGATGCTGCGGCGGAAGCAATGGGATGGTCGGTTGCATCTGGCCGGGTCGGAAACGGCTGCCGGCGGCGCCGGCTATCTCGAAGGCGCGCTGGAGGCGGCGCGGCGAGTCGAACTGTCGCTCAAACGCGGCTGGATGAAGGCGGGTGATGGCTTGCCTGAAGCCGTGCGCCCCGACGGCGGCGCGGCCTCGATCAATACAATTAGCCTCGCCCGGTTTTCCAGGTGGGTAAGCGACCAGCAGGACGTAGCATTCGACGGCTACCGTCGTCGTCTCAACCAAAATCTCGCGGCTCAGCAAAAGGAACAACTCACCCAGCGCGCGCTGCTCGAATCAATGGAAGAGCTGTTCGACAGCGCGCTGAAGATGCTGGACGAGCTGCCCTTCGAGATCAGTTCGACCGCGGTTGAACGCGGCAGGTCGCCGCTGACGCCTGGGGTCCAGCAACCGTTCGGCATCTTGATGCAATCGGTGTTCGATGACGTCGCCGCCTTCAACCGAACCTCGTGTGCGCTGTCGAATTTTCCCGACGAGCATCATCTGTCGCGGGAATACCGCCAGGTGATCCTGCGCGACATCGCCGCGGCCTGGCTGGAATTCTCGCTCGCGGCGAACCGGCTGCTGGTGGCCAAGGCCAATGCACGCGATCGCCGCCTGATGTCACCGGCAGCAACCGGTGCATCGTCATGAACGAGGCAAGAAAGATGACAGATCATGTGGCCTATGCGATCTGCGGCATGAACGAGATACCGAGCCAAAAGGCGAGGGGCTTTCAACTGATGATCGTGGCGGAGGACGGCAGCCACAAGCCCTGGCCGATCATCGTGATCCGCTGGGGCAGGCAGGTGTTCGGCTATCTCAACCGATGCCCGCATGACGGTGTTAATCTCGATTGGGAACGCAATCAGTTTCTGGATCAAAATGGCATCCGCCTGATGTGCGGCAAGCACGGCGCGTTGTTCGAGCTCGGCACCGGTAACTGCGTCGACGGTCCGTGCAAGGGCAAGAGCCTGACGCCGGTGGCGCTGGCCGTGCTCGACAACGACATCTGCGTCACCGGCGTGACCCTGGTCGAGGACGAGGATGTGGTTTCCGACAGTACGGGAGCCTGACCCGGGGCCTTCAAAGGGCGGCGCTCAAACCGGGCGATTTTCGTTGCGGTTCTTCACCGGCTCCATCCGGGCCAGCCCTTCCTCGAAGCTGATGACGTCATATTTCTCGCTAAAGCCCATCGCGGCGTCGAGAAGATGATCCAGCTTGCCGGCGGTACTGAGCTTCTTGACGTCGTTTTTGTCGATGCTCATCAGGTCCATCATTTCCTTCCAGACCGTCGATTCGTCGCACGGCAGGACAAAATAGCTGATGCCCTTGATGGTGACGCGGTATTTCGCCAAGAGGTCGATGTTGT
>Ga0302320_10027018_pt1 | contig 11087 bp, 11 predicted proteins | sample Bog_T0_3_FD_202130 | JGI IMG/M metagenome (GOLD analysis project Ga0302320, IMG submission 202130) | Peat permafrost microbial communities from Stordalen Mire near Abisko, Sweden - Bog_T0_3 | ecosystem: Environmental > Terrestrial > Soil > Wetlands > Peat | place: Sweden: Abisko, Stordalen Mire... | reverse complement strand
CGCCAGCACGAACATGCTGACGAAGTCTTCCCAAAAGAAGGCGCGCGCAAACAAATAGCGGCCGAAAACGTCCCTCTCCCAGATGCACCCGGTGATCATGATCGTGTAAAGAACGAGGGTCTTTATGACGACGGAAAACGTTGCGATCTCGAATCCGGCTCCGGTGACCAGAAATCTCACCACCAGCGCGGCACTCACCAAGAACACACAAAATTGCACCGGAGCCAACACGGCTTGGACCAAGGTCCATCGCGATGCGTCGCGACGGATTCGTTGCTCTTTGGTGTACAGGGGCATCGTGGGCTAACCCTAGACCCGTTGCCATGATTCTGTCAACAAAACTATACGTAAAGGCATCTTGACATTAGTTGGTGAAATTGAGATGGTCCGGCCCGAGCCGGTCTGATCAAGGGTTGTGATCGCGAACAAAGACCTCCGGTTAAAAGGAGGTGTTCGCTACCGGCGGGGACCTAACACCCGCGTTCTCATTGGAGGGTTGGAACCAATGTGTATGGGGGACTTCTCGGAAGAATGGATGGAGGGTGGACCGGCGAGAGGTGCTAACGAGCGTCAGCCGTCGGAGTCCGAGGTCAGAATGGCTCGATTGGTTCGGACCATTGAGGGTGAAATCGTACCGCGGCTGGTGCTCGCGCGGCGCGTCACCATAGTGCCGGAGGAGAATGGCGCTCGCGATCACCGGGCGCCCGATGACTCCGATGTCAAGGAGCTCGTCCGGCTGCTGTTGGCCCACGATGTCGCCGTCGTATCCGCTTATGTGGAAACTGTGCGCCAGCGCGGAGCTACTTTGGAGCTCATTTGCCTGAAGTTATTGGCGCCTGCCGCCCGGGAGCTGGGACTGCTGTGGGAAGAAGATGAATGTGATTTCATGCAGGTGACGGTGGGTTTGTGCAGACTGCATCAGTTGTTGCGCGAGCTCAGTCCGGAATTTCGCTGCGACGAGACCGAGCGAACGTTGGAACGGCGGATACTGCTCGCCGCTTGTCCCGGTGAGCAACATACTTTCGGGCTGAGTGTGGTGGCACAGTTCTTGCGGCGGGCGGGTTGGGACGTCTGGCACGAGTTTCCGGGAAAGAGCGCAGACATTCTGGAGCTGGTACGTCAATATTGGTTTGCGGTCGTTGGACTGTCGGTGGGCAGCGAAGCGCGGGTCGACACGGTTGCCTCGACCATTCGCGCGATTCGTCAAGCCTCCCGGAACCGCGGAGTCGGGGTGATGGTGGGAGGCCCGATCTTGCTGGCGAAGCCGGAATTGGCGCTGCTCGTGGGAGCGGATGCCACCGCCGCGGATGGGCCGCAGGCGGTGCTCCGGGCGGAACACATGTGCAGTCTGCAGAGGGCGATGAATGGATGAGGGTGGGGAAGTGCGAGAGGCCGCGTGAAGCAATTTAGCGGAGCCAAGAAGTGGCTGCACGATCTCGATAGTGAGGCGGCGGGGAAACTCATCACCATCGCTTCGGATGTCGCGCTCGTCGTGTCCGACGCCCGCCAGGGCCTGATACGAGATGTCTCGTTCGGCAACGATGAGCTCGCGGTCGAGTTGGCCGACAAGTGGGTGGGCAAACCCTGGGCCGACACGGTCACCCAGGAGAGTCGGCCCAAAATCGAAGCGTTGTTGCGCGATTCGAGCGGCAAGGGAGCGCCTCGTTGGCGCATGGTCAATCACCGCTCCAACACCGGCGTCGACCTTCCAGTTCTGTATGCGGCGGTTCAGGTCAACGAGGGCCATGTCGTGGCCTTCGGCCGGAGCATGCAACCGATGGCGGCGCTGCAGCAGCAAGTGGTCACCGCACAGCAATCCATGGAGCGGGAGTATCTCAAGATGCGCCAGACTGAGGCGCGTCACCGGCTGCTGTTTCAAGTGGCTTCCGAGGCGGTGTTGATCGTCGATGCCGCAACTCGCAAAATTCTCGAGGCCAATCCTGCCGCCGGCCGTCTGCTCGGGGAGGGCAACAAGCGGCTGGTCGGACGGCTATTTCCCGACGGCTTCGATGAAGCGAGCACGCAGTCGCTGCAGGGCCTGCTGGGCGCGGTGCGCGCAACCGGCCGCACCGACGATGTCAAGGTCAAATCGGCCGACGGCAGCCGGGAGTTCATCACGTCCGCGTCGCTGTTCCGCGAAGAACGTTCGTCGTTTTTTTTGATCAGACTGTCTTCGCTCAATACGGATCGCAGCTTCAGCGCCGTTCCCGCGCAGAGCTCGAAGGTGATGGAGATCGTCTCGAGCGCGCCCGAGGGATTCGTCGTGACCGATCCGGAGGGCCGCATCGTGTTCGCCAACCGCGCCTTCCTCGATTTGGTACAGCTTGCCACCGAGGAACAATCGCGCAACGAGTCGCTCGAGCGGTGGCTCGGGCGGCCGGGAGTCGATTTCAGCCTGCTCACGGCGCAATTGCGCGAGCATGGTTCGGTGCGGCTTTTTGCCACTCAACTGCGCGGCGAATACGGTTCGACCAGCGACGTCGAAATCTGTGCGGTGTCCGTGGCCGACGGCGACCACCCGTGCTTCGGCTTTACGATCCGCGATGTCGGCCAGCGGGTCACGCTCGATCGGCAAGTGAGCCGCGACAAGCCACGCTCGGTCGAGCAGCTCACCGAACTCGTGGGGCGCGTGCCGCTCAAGGATCTGGTGCGCGAATCCACGGACATGATCGAGAAGTTGTGCATCGAGGCGGCGCTGGAAATCACCAGCGACAACCGTGCCTCCGCGGCGGAAATCCTCGGATTGAGCCGTCAGAGTCTGTATGCCAAGCTGCGCCGCTACGGTCTCGGAGAGCTCGCCTCGGCTGAAACCGAACAATTCGATTGAGAGCTGATCGATGTCACGCCCGGTCGAAAGCGCGTTGACCTCGGATTTCCCCGCGCCTGCAGCCGTCCTGCAACTCCTCAAGCCGATTACCTGGTTTCCGCCCATGTGGGCTTTCGGCTGCGGCGCCGTGTCGTCGGGCGGCGGCACGCACGCATCATGGCCTTTGATCGCAGCGGGAATCGTGTTGTGCGGGCCGCTGCTGTGCGCGAGCAGCCAGGCGGTCAACGACTGGTTCGACCGCCATGTCGACGCCATCAATGAGCCGAATCGCCCCATTCCTTCCGGTCGGGTGCCGGGCCGCTGGGGACTGTATGTGGCCATCTTTTGGAGCGCGTTGTCGCTGCTGTGTGCCGCCGAGCTGGGGACTTGGGTTTTGGGCGCGGCGTCTGTGGGGCTGGGCCTTGCCTGGGCCTACAGCGCACCGCCGATCAGGCTCAAACAGAACGGATGGTGGGGGAACCTCGCTTGCGCGGTCTGCTATGAGGGCTTCGCATGGGTCACGGGTGCCGCGATCATGCGTGGAGGCAGCGCGCCGCCGATCGAGATCTGGCTGGTGGCGGCGCTCTACAGCCTGGGTGCCCACGGCATCATGACGCTCAACGACTTCAAGTCGATCGAAGGCGACCGGCGCGAAGGGATCGCCTCCCTTCCGGTGCAGCTTGGAGCGGAGCACGCGGGCGAAGTCGCGTGCGTCGCGATGGCGCTCCCTCAATTCGTGGTGGCCGCGCTGTTATTGGCATGGGGCGCCAAGTACCAGGCGATCGCGGTTGGGATCCTGTTGGGTGCGCAACTCCTTCTGATGCGCCGGCTGCTGTCGGATCCGCGCAAGCTCGCGCCTTGGTACAACGGTACCGGCGTGACGTTGTACGTTGCCGGGATGCTGGTGAGCGCCTTTGCATTGAAGGGAATGAATTCGTGACCGCCGATGCGCCCCGGGGCGCGGCGCCCCTCTCCTGGATTGGCATCGTTCGATTGGGCGTCGTTCAGGCCGCCCTCGGGGCCATGGTGGTGCTGGTCATCTCCACTCTCAATCGCGTCATGATCGTCGAATACGCGCTCCCTGCCGTGGTTCCCGCCCTGTTGGTTGCGCTTCATTACGCGGTGCAAATGATTCGGCCGAGATTCGGCTACGGATCCGACGTCAGCACGCGACGGGCTGCGTGGATCGGCGGCGGACTCGCCGTGCTCGCGGTGGGGGTGATTCTGAGCGCCCTCGCCACGGTCACAGTGCGGGCCTCCGCATGGGCGGCGCTGGCTCTGGCGCTGACCGGCTATGTGCTCGTCGGCCTCGGCGTGGGTGCGGCCGGCACATCGCTGCTCGTGCTGTTGGCGAGACGTGTCGATGAGCGCAAACGTGCGGCCGCCGCCACCCTTCTGTGGGTGTTCATGATCGCGGGTTTCGCGATCAGTTCGGCGCTGGTGGCGCTATTTCTCGACCCATTTTCTCCGCGCCGGCTCCTGATGGTGACAACTTGTGCGGTGGCAGCCGCTCTGCTCGTCGCGTCGGCGGCTCTATGGCGCATCGACGCGGCCGCGACGTGCGGTGACGGGGGAGCGCGCCAGCTCATCCCATTCGCGCAGGCTCTGCAAAGCGTCTGGTGCGACCCCCAGGCGCGCAGGTTCACGTGGTTCGTGTTCATATCAATGCTTGCCTACAGTGCGCAGGAGATCTTGTTGGAGCCCTTTGCCGGGCTGGTGTTCGGCTACTCGGTCGGTGCATCGGCAATGCTTGCCGGACTTTGGCACGGAGCCGCGCTCGCCGGCATGATCGGTGTCGGAATCCTATGCAGCGGCAAGCGCCGAGCGAAACTGCTGCGCGGCTTCACCATCGGAGGCTGCTGCGCTTCGGCAGCCGCACTGCTCAATCTCGCCGGCGCCGACCTGGTCGGCCCTGGCTGGCCGATCCGTGAGTCCGTCGCGGCACTGGGAGCGGCGGATGGTGTCTTCGCGGTCTCCGCGGTCGGTTCCATGATGCAGCTCGCGCATCAGGGTGCCGCGGGAAACGCGGGCGTTCGCCTGGGGCTGTGGGGTGCCTCTCAGGCCGTCGCCTTCGCCGTGGGAGGGATGGCAGCCGCCGGCATCGTGGATTCAGGCAGGCGCATCTGGGGTTCTTCGGGCAACGCCTTTGCCGTCGTTTTCGCGGCACAAGCATTTTTGTTCCTTCTCGCGGGATGGTTTGCCTTCAAGGCCGGAACCAATCCGCGATCCAACCCTGCAGTCCTTGCAGCGGAGGTGACCGCGTGATGCAGCATTCAGAGCTTTTCGATGTGGCCGTGGTTGGAGGGGGGCCGGCCGGCGCAACGGCGGCGAACGATCTGGCGCTGCTGGGATATCGCGTGTGCCTGCTGGACCGCGCCGGACGAATCAAACCATGCGGCGGGGCCATCCCGCCCAAGGTGATCGATGAATTCGAGATTCCCGAGTCCCTCCTGGTCGCACGCGTCAATTCGGCACGAATGATCTCCCCCGCGCACGCCGCCGTCGACATGCCCATCGAGGGCGGTTTCGTCGGCATGGTCGATCGCGCGGACTTCGACGAGTGGCTGCGGCAGAGGGCGAAGGCGTCGGGCGCCGTTCTCGTGCAGGGAACCTTCGATCGGATCACCCGCGGTTCCGACGGAGTTGCAACCGTGCATTTCGTGCCACGGGCGCCGCTGTCGGCATGCGAATTGCGTGCTCGCGCGATCATCGGTGCGGACGGGGCAATGTCGAACGTCGCCAAACAATGTATCCCGGGCGCGGACCGGATCCGCTATGTCGCCGCGTATCACGAGATCGTGCGCATACCCGCGGGTATGCCGGCCGAGAAGTACCTCGGAACCCGATGCGACGTGTTTTATCAAGGCCGGCTCTCGCCCGATTTCTACGCGTGGATTTTCCCGCACGGCGAGACTGCCAGCATCGGCGTCGGCAGCGCCCGCAAAGGCTTCTCGCTGCGCAGCGCCGTGGAAAAACTACGTGAGATGTCAGCTCTCGACCACTCCGCAACGGTGCGCCGCGAGGGCGCGCCGATTCCGATGAAACCCTTGCGACGCTGGGACAACGGACTCGATGTGGTGCTGGCGGGCGACGCGGCGGGCGTGGTCGCGCCGGCGTCCGGTGAAGGCATTTATTACGCGATGGCGGGCGGGCGCTTTGCTGCCGGGGCGGTGCAAAGACTGCTCGTCACGGGCGATGCGCGCGCGTTGAAATTGGCGCGCCGCAATTTCATGAAGGCGCACGGCATGGTGTTTTGGGTGTTGGGTATCATGCAGCGCTTCTGGTACTCGACCGACCGCCGCCGTGAGCGCTTCGTCAGCATTTGCAAAGATCCGGATGTGCAGCGATTGACGTGGCAGGCATATATGCACAAGAAGCTCGTGCGCGCGAAACCGCTGACGCACGTGCGAATTTTTGCCAAGGATATGGCGCATCTGCTCGGCATCGTGCGCGCGTGATGCAGCGGCGCGCCCGCCGCCTGAAGCCGGTTGCCGCCGCGGCCGCGGGCGCGGGCGCGGTTGCCGCGCTCGGTGCGCTCGCGACGGATCTCGGACCTTGGTATTACGGACTGCACAAGCCGGGCTGGCAGCCGCCCGACTGGGCGTTTGGACCGGCGTGGACGCTGATTTTCGCGCTCACTGCGCTCGCGGGATACTTTTTTTGGCTGACGGGTGCCGCTCGGGACGAGCGCCTGCAGATCATGGCCGCGTTCGCGTTCAACGCCTTCCTCAACACGTTTTGGAGCCTGCTGTTCTTCCGGCTGAAAAGGCCGGACTGGGCATTGTACGAAGTCGGGTTTCTGTGGCTGTCGATCGCGTTGCTGATCGTGCTGATCGGGCGGCGAACCCGGCCTGCGGCATGGCTGCTGTTGCCCTATCTGATCTGGGTCAGCTTCGCAGCGACGCTCAATGCGGCCGTCGTCGAGTTGAACGGACCTTTCGCTCCCAATGGCTGAGCTGTTTGCGAGCGGTCGGATTGTCGATTGCATCCTGGGGTTCATGCTGCTCGAGTGGGTGGTGTTGGCCGTGCTGCATCACCGGTCGAACCGGGGGCTCAATCCCGTCGAACTCACGGCGAGTTTGAGCGCCGGCCTGGCGCTGCTGCTCGCGCTTCGCGCCGCGCTCGCAGGCTCCGGATGGCCCGGCATCGCGGCATGGCTGTCGGCGTCTCTCGCGGCTCATCTGTGGGACCTTCGGATTCGGTGGACCGCAGCGCGAACGCGCTAGCATGTCGGTCACACCCTCGGGCACGAACGCGGGAAAATGGCAGCGGCAATTCGTCACATTTTTCGAGGCAATCTCATGCAACAGAAAAAGCTCTCGCGCCGCACGCTGGTGAAAGGCGGGCTCATCACGCTCGCCTGGGTTCCCGTCGCAGGCTTGGTGGCGCAACCGACCCGGGCGGCGGATCTGACCCCGCTCGACCCGAACGACCCCACGGCGAAATCGCTGGGCTTCGTCGCCGACGCCTCGAAAGTGGATGCAGCCGCAAACGGCACCTACAAAGCCGGGCAGAAGTGCGGCACTTGCGCGCAATTCCAGGGCAAGCCGGGCGATGCTCGCGGGGGATGCAATATATTTACCGGCCACAGCGTTCCCCAGGGCGGCTGGTGCAAGGTTTGGGCGCAAAAGCCCGGCTAGCGCGGAAATTCGATCCGCCAGTTGCGGGCGGTGTCTTCCCGGACGGCGCCCGCTTTGGTCGCGACGATGATCAACTCGCCGTCGCGCAGCGTCGCGCGAACCTTATCAGCTCGAAAATCCACCGGCAGATCGACGTGCCGGCGCAGTCGGCGGCTGCAAACGGTGCTCGATGTGCCCCGCTCCTCGGAGGGCTTTTGGGAGTCGAGGGGTCGCCCTCGGGCTTCGATGAGCAGCTGTTGCGGCTTGCCGGTAAGTTCGACGGTTCGGGGATCGAACCCCGGAAGAGCGATCCGTAGCTCGTATTCGGCATCCCGCTCCACCCAGCGGCTGGCCGGCCAGCAATCCTCCGGTTCGGACGTCAGCCACGCGTTGAGGGTACCGCCATCGACCACCCGGCGCTCGTACAACAGCTTCAATGCGCTACGCCGGGTCTCTTCGATGGCGCGTTCCACTTCGGCGATTGCGGCGAGCGTTCTCTTCTTTTTATTATCCGCCTCGGGCAAAGCGCCTCCTGATCGCATCCTTGGAGGATGTGATTTCACTATACCGGCGGGCCGGAGGCCGAAATATCCCAGTTCCTTGGATGGGTTTGTACCTGGAACAGGGTATGCGGGTATGCGATCAGAGCGAAACGATCCCCTCGCGAATGGCGTGCTTGGTGAGCTCGGCGACGGTCCTCAGACCGAGTTTGCGCATGATGTTGCGCCGGTGCGCTTCGACCGTACCGACGGCGATGTGCAACTGATCGGCGATGGCCGGCGAGCGCAACCCCTCGGCAATCAAACGCAGTACTTCGCGCTCACGGCGCGCCAGACGCGGCAGTTCACCTGGGCCGGGGCGATCCCGCGCCGCGCTCGCCAAGGTGCCTGCGATATCCGGTGAAAAATATCCCTGGCCTGCGACCACGGCACGGATCGCCCGCACGAGTTCGGTGCCTGCAGCCGACTTGGTGACGTACGCGGACGCTCCGGAGCGCAGCATTTCGGTGACGAAGCGCTTGTCGGAGTAGGCTGAGAGCACCACGATCTTCGCCTGACTGCCGGCCTCGCGCAGCCGCGCCACCACTTCCATGCCGTTCAAGTCCGGCAAACCGATGTCGAGCACGATCACGTCCGGGGACTGCAGCTGCGCCTGCTCGATTGCTGAATGCGCGTCGCCGGCCTCGCCCACCACTTGAACATCCGCCACCTTCGCCAACGCATCGCGCAGCGCTTCACGCACCATCCGGTGATCATCGACGAGCAGCACGCGGATCGTCACGTGGCGAAACTCCCGGCTTCATCGGGTTCCAATGGAGCGGTCAGGTGCACCTCCGTGCCGGCTCCCGGCGCGGAATGTATCTTTGCGGTGCCGCCGATCAGAAACAAACGCTCGCCCATGTTGGTGAGGCCGACTCCGCGCGAGGACTTTTTGGGATCCTCCGATTGCAGATAGCCGATGCCGGCATCGGAGACGCGGATGCAGATTCGATCTCCACGGCGTTCGGATTCGACCGTGGCCGAATCCGTTTGAGCGTGCTTGGCGACATTGATCAGCAGCTCGCGGACCGCCCTGTATAAAATCGAGCGGGTCTCCTGCGAAAGAGGCTTCGGCCGCTCATCGTCGACGAAGGCGACCTTGAGTCCGAAGGTGCGTTCGATTTCCTCACCCAGCCACTCGAGCGCCGGACTCAATCCGAGCTCATAGAGCACGGCGGGCGAGAGCTGAGCAGCGAGCGAACGGATGGAATTATTGGCGAGGTCGATCAACCCATCCACTTCTCCCGCGGTTTTGCGCACCTCGCTGCGCTCATGACCCACGAGATCCGAGAGCCGGATGCGCGCCGCCGCCAACGTCTGACTGAGATCGTCGTGCAAATCGCGCGCAATTTGCTGACGCTCGCGATTCTCAGCCGCCTCGAGTTCCGAAGCGAGGACGCGCAATTGCTCGGTGCGTTGCTCCACCCGCGCCTCGAGCTCCTCGGCGGCGACCTGGGCGGCCTCGAACTCGCGCTCCCGGCGTCTCATTTCGACGATCTGCAAAATCCGCTCGAGCAGCACGACACGCAGCGCTTCGGCGGCTTCGAGGTCGACATCCGACCAGGGCGCCGACTGCATGCGTTTTTCCTCGAGCCACTCGGTGAAGGATCCGCGCGGCGTCAGCCGCGGGCCGAGAGGGCCGAGCTTCACCGTCTTGGTGGGATTGCCGGCCCAGCGCACGGTGAGTCCGACCTCGGGCCGGAACCACAAGACGTAGTCGCGCGGTATGCGTGATACGCCGAGGGCAAGCAACCCGCTCGCGATCTTCGAGTACTGGCCGGCGGGCGCATATTCCGAGGAAAGATGCTCGGTGGCAAACACCGGCCGGCTGAGCCCGTTCAGCCACTGAACGAGCGCCAGCAGCTCTGCGCGGTCCGGTGTTTCGCCGACGATGTTCATGTTGCCTTCAATGTAGACCACCGCGCCGGTTGCACCCGCGTAGCGCAGCAACTCCCGTGAAGCCAGGACATTCGCCACGTCGCGCGAATCCACGAGACGCCCGATGAGTTCCTCGCGGATGCGCCGAGTTTCGATGCGCAGCGCGGAATTCTCCGCCTGCATCTTCGCCTCGACGTGCAGCGAAAACATTTGCGCGAAGGTTTCGCAGGCCACCCGCAAATCTGCGGACACATGGCGGGGCGCATAGTGGTGCAGCACCAGCATGCCCCAGAGACGGTCGTTGCAGACTATCGAGGCCGACAGCGATGCGCTCACGCCCATGTTGCGCAAATATTCCAAATGGATGGGTGAGACGCTGCGCAGCGCGCAATGGCTCATGTCGACCGGCTGTCCGGTGCGCGGATTGAGCTGTGGGTGCAAGGGCGCGGCCACATAGTCGACATCCGGAATGGCGCGCAGCCAATTGCGCCGATAGAGCTCGCGCGCCTGTTTGGGAATGTCCGAGGCGGGATAGTGCAGACCCAAAAAAGATTCCAAGCCGCCGCGGGCGTCCTCGGCGGCCACCACCCCGCTGTCGTCGGGCAGAAAACGGTAAACCATGGCCCGGTCGAATCCGGTGGCGGCGCGCATGGTCACGGCGGCCGCGGCGCAACACTCCGACAGGCTCGCGGTTCCTTGAAGTGCGGCGAGCAAAGTCTTCAATTGTGTGATCGGGTCGCCCGCGCTGTTGGTGGTTCGACGCGCCGGTTCCAACTCGACCACGGCGTTGCGCCCGAGCGCGTGCAGAGTCAGGTCGAGCGGCAAGGAGCCGCTCAGAGAGCGCACTCCGAGGCGTATGACCGGCGCAACGAATGCGACGGTTGCTTGCAGCTGCGCCGTGACAAACGCGTTCGCTTCGGATTCCAACACCGCGGACACCGGCAGGCCGAGTATCCGCTCGCGATCGATGCCGAGCAAAAACTTGGTGTCGCCGGCGATCTGTTCGACGCGATGGGATTCACGATCGACCACCAGCAGCACGCCGTGCGGATAGATCGAGCCGGGTATGTGGATGGGCTCGCGATCGCAGGTGGTGAGATCGGCCTCGCCGAATCTGACGGTCACTTCACCCGCCGTCAAGGAGGTCATGACGGGTCCGCGCAGAGCCAGCGATCGAGCGAGCCGAAAGTTGCCGCGGCGGCGGCGGCGGCGCGATCGCGATGCTGCTGGTCGGAGCAGCAGGCG
>Ga0302320_10027017_pt1 | contig 11087 bp, 9 predicted proteins | sample Bog_T0_3_FD_202130 | JGI IMG/M metagenome (GOLD analysis project Ga0302320, IMG submission 202130) | Peat permafrost microbial communities from Stordalen Mire near Abisko, Sweden - Bog_T0_3 | ecosystem: Environmental > Terrestrial > Soil > Wetlands > Peat | place: Sweden: Abisko, Stordalen Mire... | reverse complement strand
GAGAAAGAGCCGCTTGCCTCGTAGTCGGTCTTGTTCGAATTGTAGACCAACGCCTGGGACGCCAGGCCCGGAGGGGTGAGGGTGCCCGCGGCCGCCGCCTGGACCGCAAACAGGTAGGGCCCGAGCTGGGTGTAAGGGGTGGGGGCTGCAGCGCTCGTTTGAACGTAGATCTGCTGCTTTTCGAAGATGTCGACTTGGGAAAATGCGGAGGTTGCGAAGGCGCAGAAAAATAGCCAAGAGAGTAATAAGCAAAATTTCTTCATTGTATTAACACTGGACGTGTTCGATTGAGCTCACGCCGGTCTGCCGGTCAATAGCAATCCGGCAGTACGCAGCCTCCGCCCCTATCCAGTGGGCCGAGGCCGGATTTTCGGCGGAGGCCTCAACTGGACCAGCACGTTTGCAAGGGTGATCAGCCCGCCGCCGACGATAAGGCTGGCCGAGGCCGCTTCGTTATCGTACGCGATGCCGGCCCAGCGGGAGAAAATCCCCGGCAGGAAGAGCGCAAAGAGGGAGCCGAATATCGGCTCGAAGCAGTACATGAGGCCGGCCTCCGTGGCCGTGATCCTGGGCTGCCATTTGGTCATTATCGAGAAGGCCCCCAGCGTGCAGAAAATCGTCAACAGGAGGGTCAGCCCCAGCCAGGGGGAGAAGCACCAGGGCCGGATGAGCGAGACGGCGCTCGGGGCCGAGGCAATCGCCATAGCGCCAAATGCGACGGCTTCAAGCGCCAGCCAGACCAGCGTCACCTTTTCCGGCCGGGTCGAGGCGAACGTAGGATTTTCCAGGGAAAGAATCTGCACCATGAAGAAGACGGAACAAAGAATGGTCTCCATCTCGCCGCGCCCCAGGTGCATCTGCCCCCAGTCAAAACGGCCGAGGATTGCGACGCCGGCCATCACCAGGGCGCAGCTCAGCCACACGCGGACCCCCGGGTTCCGCCTGTGGCGCAGGGCGAGCCACAGCGGTATCAGAATCGCGTAGAACTGCGTCAGGAAGGCCGAAGTCGATGCCGCTGTGAAACGCATGCCATCGTTTTGAAGCAGCATCCCCGCGATGCCGAAGGACCCGACGAAGAGCCCGTGTTTGAGTTCCTGGCCCGTCAACCACGGGCGCGGACCCGCGCCCGCGCCGGCCCCGGGTTTGCGGGCTCCCCGACGGCACTGCCATGCGGCCAGGACCAGGGCGCCGATCAGGAACCGCGGTGCCACCGTGCAGGCGACGGCAAAGGCCGCGTTCCCGGGTGCGAGGCGCGCGTTTAGGACAAGAAGCGCCTTGATGAGGGGAAAGCTCAACCCCCAAAATACGTTTGCCAGCAGCAGCATCCCGAGGGCCTTGGTGTGCAGCGCGGCGGATGTCTTGCTCATGGGCGATTGGCCAACCTGCCCACCCGCGCGATACGCGCCAAGCCAATACCGGGCGGGCAGGCGAGGCGGACGGGCTCAAGCCTGCGATGGAGCCGCGCCGATCGTCTCCATGTTCAAATCCCTGCGCAGGGCGCGGTCCCTGCTGGGCTTCCATATGAACTGGTCCACGAAATAGTGATGGCAGGGAAACCCCAGGAAAAAGGCGCCCAAAAGCGTGTCCGTGTAAACGGAACCAAACAGGTGCACCTTGCCCACGATGGCGAAAGTCGGCGCGAAACACTGTGGTCCGTCAAAGATCTGGATGCCGCAGCCAAAGCCGCGCACGAGCAGCCCAAAACCGACCGCCGTTCCCGCAAAGATGAATACGTTGCGGGAGAGAACCGCGGCGATGCCCGATGCGCGGGCGGTTGCCGGATCGCGGAAACGGTTGCGCTGGTGGCAATAGACGAGCACGTGATACTGGATGTCGTGATAGATCGTGACGAACGCGCTGAACGTGATCAGCGGCGCGGTGAGGGCCGCCTGCGAAAAACAAACGACGATATGCAGCGGCAAAACGGCGCAGAAAAGCATGATCTTGGGCACATTGAGGGCCTCGCCCCGCCGCCATTTGATGAATTGCCTCCAGGCGAACGCGAGGATCAGCCAGGCGAGCGTGACCAGGCACGCCGCCACCGCAAGGTGCTCCCAGGCGATCCGGCCCTCCCAGGAGCCCGAGAGGATCCCGGCGATTCCGCCAAGATCCCGCAGGGTAGGCAGGACCGGGAAGCGGGGCGAAAGCCCGAAGGCCTGCCGGCTTTCGGCATGCCGGATCACAAAGACAGCAAATGGCAGCAGAAGGCCCATGTGCATGAGAAGCCCGTCCGCGCGGCGGTCCCTGAGCCCGGTCTCGCCGTTCTTGACCTGGTACAGCCGCATGAACCCGTAATGCTGCCTGACGACGTGCCAATACGCCCAGATTCCCACCGCCAGCACGAAGGCCTCGAACGGCACCATGTAGCGGGCGACACCCGCCGTGAACAGGCCATAGCAGAGGAGCAGAACCGCAGGTCCGGCCGGAAGCCAGAAGAGGCTGCCGAGCAAAAGCCTTCGCCGAGCGCGAAACTCCTGCCTGTCCAGGTAGGTGCGCAGGTAGGTGCCGAAGAAGTGGGGCGTATCCAAGAACGTGACAAATATCAGGTAGATGAAAAGCATGTCCCATCCAAGGCCCGCGCGCATGAAGTAAACGAGATAGCCCGCCAAGGCGCCGCCGATGAAAGCGATTAGGTCAACCCTTTTGCCAACTATCCACTTGGTGCTGATTTGCGACATGCGCGGTGCTCAAGACGGTGGTCAGATAGCGCCGCTTTTCAAGCCGCCCGGAGAGATATAATCGGCTCCGGCCGAGGCTGCTAGACCCCGTCGACCCGCAGGAGGACGCCGGTCGCGTTGTCGATTCCGCCGCGCGCGAGCACAAGTTCGACCAGCCTCCGCAGCTGGGCGGCCGGCTCCTCGGGCAGTCCCATTATGCCACCGATCTCGCCGTCGGCGACGGCCCCGCTCACGCCATCGGTGCAGAACAGATACCGGTCGCCGGCCTCCAGGGGGACCGACACGCAGTCCGGCCGCGGCGGCACAAGGCTTCCCAGCCATTGGGTGAGGGCGCGTGCCTGGCGCGGAGGGTAGTGCGCGATTTCGCCCAATTTGCGCCCTCGCGCGGCCTCGTTCTCCACGGAATGGTCCTCCGTCAGCCGGAAGAGGCGGCCCCGCCTGAGTCCGTAACAGCGGGAATCCCCCACGTGCGCGACGAGGAGGCTCTTCCCCCGCGCGCAGCCAAAGGTGAGGGTCGATGCGATTCCGGTCGCCGGGCTCACGAAGGCGGCCTTTTCGGCCACCGCCCTGCTCGCGCCAAAAACGATCGCGGCCAGGTCGGGTTCCTCGCCGGCGGCCAAGGCACGAAAGGCGTCCAGCACGGAATCGCGCGCACATTGGGCGGCCTCGCCTCCGCCGGGCACGCCCCCGACTCCGTCGGCCACGCCGAAGACGAGCCTCGCCTCGTCCAGTATGAACCGGTCCTCGTTTTCCCTGCGCACCCGCCCGATGTCCGTGAGCGCTGCGGCGCAAACCTGGATCATGCGTGGAGGATTGACCGGAGGAATCGGCCTCTAACCTGCATCCATCAGCCGAGGCGCCTGAGGAGCACCTTGGCGTTGCGGCCGCTTTCCTCGTACTGCTTTAGCCGGGCCTCCGGGAGGTTCTCCTTGCCGGTCTCCTCGAAGCCGCAAACGTTGATGAAGAATCCGAAACTCTGGGTCGACAGGGCGATCACCGTCGTCGCGCCCCGTTCCTTGGCCTGGAGGCATGCGTAGTCGACCATCTTCTTGCCGATGCCCCGGTTGTGGTAGAAGGGCATGACGTAAAGGGAGCCGACCTCGGCCACCTCGGGCTTCTCCGCATAGAAGATGAGCGTGACGCAGGCGATGATGTTCTCGTCGATCTCGAAAACGAAGAACTGGTCGATGTTCTTCTCGATCTGCTGCTGGGTCCGGTAGATCAGCTCCTCGCGCCGCACGGCGTTGCGGGTCAGGTTGTAGATCAGCCGCACATCCCTTTTGGCGGCCGTGCGTATCTGCTGGTAGTCGTTTCCGTAGACGAGCGAGCCCACGCCCTCGTTGGAGAAGATCTCGTTCAGCAGGCCGTCGAAGACGCGGCCGTCCAGGATGTGAACCCGCGGCGTCCCGGTCTCGATCGCCTTGATCGCGTGCACCGCCTTGCTGCGGCTCGCCTCGGAAATCTGCTCGGGATGGTTCGCCAGAAGCGCACGCAGGGCGTCCACGGCGATCTCGCGCCGCACCTCGCCCTCGATCTCCAGGCCCGTGTGCGGGGTGAGGAAGATGATCTTCGTGGCGCCCAGCACCTCCGCAAGCTCGGCGGCGAGCAGGTCCGAATTGACCCGCAGCGACTTGCCGTCGGGCCCGAAGGCGAGCGGTGAGACGAGCGGCACGACCTGCTGCGCGATCAGCTCGATGATCAGTTCCTTGTCGATGCGCTCGACCTTGCCCGTAAGCTGCTGGTCGACCCCCTTGATGATGCCCACCGGCAGCGCGCGCACGGCATTTGTGATCACCGCCTTGAGGGAATTCTGCGTGAGGCCCTCGAGGATCACGTGCGAAACGCGCGAGGAGGAGCGGATCGAGAGGTCCAGGGTAGCCGCGTCAGTCGGGCCGGTTCCGTCGGCGTTGCTGATCGCGATGCCCCGCAGCGCCGCGAGGTCCTGCAGCTGCCGGCTGATCCCGTGGACCAGCACGACCTTGATGCCCAGGCTTCGCAGGACCGCGATGTCGACGAGCAGATTGCCGAAATTCTCGTCGTCCACGATCGATCCGTCGATCGCGATGATGAAGATCTGCCCCTGAAATCGGGGAACGTACTTCAGGATGCCGCGCAGATCCGTCGGTTTGATTATGGTCGCCTGCGCCTGCGAGGCGTGGGGCGCAGGGCCGGGGCCGTTGCCGTTGCTCATCTTGTTCGCAAGTGTTTTCGACGATACCAGGCGCCGCGTCAAGGGGCAGCTTTGCTCAGCGCACCTGGAGGTCCCAGCTCCGCGAGCCCTCCTGCGCGACAAGCGTGAATCGGTATCGTCCCGGGTCAAAGGTGCCGGGCGGAATGTCGATCTCCACCGTTTCCCGCTCCGTCCGGGCGGTCAGCCCATCCGTCAGCCGCTCGAAATCGGTCAGGAGGTAGGCCTCGCCCCCGCGGATGTACAGGCGGGCTCCGGAGAGGACCTGCCTCAGATCGGAGGCCGCGCACACAAATCGGACCGGGTACGGGCGCGAACTGTCGAGGGCCGCCGGCGCGAAGACGGGGCCGATCGAGGCCGGGATGAGCGGCGGCTTGACCAGGGAGCCCCGCAGCACTCCGGGGAGGCCGCCCGGGGAGCCCGACACGAGCGCAGGCTGGGCATTTTCGTCGATCGTCCGCCCCGACGCAATCCGGGCTGCGGAAAGCGAAACGCGGCGGAAGCCCGCCCGGGCGATGTTCGTCTTTTCACGGGCGTCGTTGTATGGCTCGTATCCCGGCCCCGGCTTTCGGAAATGAAGCGTGAGGTAGGTGTACGGCACGACAAAAAGGATCATCGCGAGGATGATCCATTTCATGGGCCATGGCTTGCGGGCGGCTGGCATCTGTTATTTCGGGAGTTTTCTCTAACCGGCGCCATTGGCAATCATCGTCGGATATTGGAGGTTCGATGGGGAGACCTGCCCTCACGAGGAGATTGCCGCCTCATCCGGAGTCTCCGGGCCGCCATCCGGCCGACAGACCTGTCGGCGGATATTGGCGGCCGGCATTGACGGAGGATCTTGGCATTGGCGGCACCTGACGAGTGAGGGCAGGTCTCCCCATCGAACCTCCGATTTACCGTTGCTCCCCGGGGAGGGGCCTGCTTCTTTGGCCGGCTCGATGAAACTCTGGTCCCAGTTCTTCATTCCGACACTCAAGGAGAGCCCCGCAGACGCCGAGATCGCCTCGCACAAGCTGCTCATTCGGGCGGGCCTCGTCCGAAAGCTGGGCGGAGGCCTCTACACGTATCTTCCCCTGGGCCTGCGTGTCATCCGGCGGCTGTCCGAGATCTGCCGGGAGGAGATGGAGCGGGGCGGGGCGATCGAGCTGCAGATGCCACACCTGCATCCGGCGGAGTTCTGGCAGCAGGGTCCGCGCTGGGCTGCGGCCCGGCAGATCATGTACCGGGCGGACCACGCGGGCTCCGGACGCACGGCGGCGGGGGAGCCCGAGTTCGTGCTGGGGCCGACCCACGAGGAGATCATCACCCCGCTCGTCCATTCGGAGATCACGAGCTACAGGGACCTGCCGAAGATCTTCTACCAGATCGGGACGAAATTCCGCAACGAGATCCGCCCGCGCTTCGGGCTCATGCGGGCCCGCGAATTCATAATGAAGGACGCCTACTCGTTCGATGCGGACGACGACGGAGCCCTTCGCAGCTACATGGCCATGAAGGCCGCCTACGAGCGCTTCTTCGCCCGGGCCGGGCTGCGGACGATATCGGTCGAGGCCGACACCGGGGTCATGGGCGGGAGCGCGTCGCAGGAGTTCATGGTGCCGGCCGAGGTCGGGGACGACGATGTCGTCTATGGAGAGAAGAGCGGCTACGCGGCAAACCGCGAGAAGGCGACGAGCGGCATCGTGCCGCCCGGCCTTCCGGATGCTGCGCCCGAGGGCCTCGCGGAGGACTTCCCGACGCCCGGGGCCGTGACGATCGCTGCGTTGCAGGCTCCGCCATACGGGGTTCCCGCGGAGCGGCAATTCAAGACCCTTGTGTACGTCGGCGACGGGAAGCCGTTTGCCGTCATCCTCCGGGGTTGCGACGAACTCGAGGAGGCAAAGCTTGGCTCGCTTGGCTTTACGCTTTTGAGGCCTGCGACGGCCGACGAGATCGCTCCGTTGATGGGCGCCCGTCCGGGCAGCCTCGGCGCGGTCAGGGGAACGATACGGGACCGGGCGGCCCTCGCCGGCATTTTTGCCGACAACGCCATCCGCCTGATCGGCAATGGAACGACGGGGGCGAACAGGGACGGATTCCACGTGAGGCATGTCAACGTGGTGCGCGACCTCGATATCACCCGATTCGGCGATTTTCGCCGTGTCAGGGCGGGGGAGCCCGACCCGCGGACCGGCGAGCCCCTCAAGATCGCCCGGGCGATCGAAGTCGGCCACATCTTCAAGCTCGGGACCAAGTATTCGGAGAAGTTTGGCGCTGTCTATACTGACGACCAGAAGCAGAGCCATCCCATGGTGATGGGCTGCTACGGCATCGGGATTAGCCGGACGTTCCAGGCGTGCGTGGAGCAGTCCCACGATGCCGACGGCATCCTGTGGCCATGGTCGATCGCGCCCTTCCAGGTGCTGGTGTGCCTGCTGGATCCCGGCGCGCCAGAGGCCGCCGACTGGGCCAAGAAGCTCGGCGCGGCCGCCGAACGCGCCGGCGCGGACGTCCTCATAGACGACCGGGCTGAGCGCCCGGGCGTCAAATTCAAGGACGCCGACCTCATCGGGATTCCCCTGCGCATCACGGTGGGGGGCCGCGGACTCAAGGAGGGCGTCGTGGAGATGAAATGGCGCTCGCAAAAGGAGATCACTAAGCTTCCATTGGGCGAGGCCGAGTCCCGCATCGCCTCCGCCGTGGCGGAGGCTGGCGGGCCGGCGATTGCATGAGTTCACCGGCAGGCAAATCCAACCCGCTTTCGCAGCCGCAGGCTGAGAGCGAGGTGCAGTTGGACACGCCCTGGCGCGTCGTGGTCCTGAACGATCCGGTCAACCTCATGTCCTATGTGGTCCTCGTCTTCATGAAAGTGTTCGGCTTTGCCGAGGCGAAGGCCCGCAAGCACATGCTGGAGGTGCACGAACAGGGCCGCTCCGTCCTGTGGAGCGGCACCCGCGAGACAGGCGAAGCCTACGTGTTCACCTTGCAGCAGTGGCACCTGACCGCCATCCTGGAACCCGATGAAGCGCATTGAAGTCAGGCTGAGCCTGCCAGTCGTCGCCCCGCTCCTGGACGTGATCAAGGGACTGGTCGACGACCTGAAGAGCGCGCCCGCTGCGCCGGTTTCCCCGCCTGATGCCGACGACGACTTCAGCAGCGAATGGACCCGTGATCTCGTGGCGGCGCAGTCCAGCGACGTGCAGATGCTCCTGTCCCTTTTCGGTACGGAATTCTTCACCGAGGGGGTCGTGTACTTCGACCAGAGCAACGCCGAGGCAATCGCCCGCTCGTGTTCCGCCGTGAGGCTGCGCGTGCGGGAGCGGTACCTGAAGGGGCTCTCAGACGAGTCGCTCGAGGCCGGCGAGGTGAACCTTGCCGCGCTCGACGAGGGTGTGCGCAAGGCCTTCACGTGCTACCTGTTCCTGGCGACCATCCAGGAGCTGATCGTCCAGCACCTGGAAGAAAGCATCATCGGATCCTAGTCTAGAGGCAGGCGGTCAAACGCGCGCCGCCCTTGACGCAGGGCCCGGGCCGCTTACTGTCATGGACGACACCCTGCAGTGTACGAGGTGCCTTGAACAACGCTCTTTGCCTTGAATCCTTACCGGGAGCCAGAACGCTGCGGATGCTGCTAGGCCGTAAATCGGAAAGCAAAAGACGCGGCCGGGGCGCCCACCTAGACATAAAAAGGTCTCGAGCCTTTGGGCACACGGCACAGGCGGGGTGTCAACTTCTTCCAACCGACGTTCCCCGCAAGAAAACATGAGTCCGGCCGAATTCAACTTCCTCCACATCTTCCATATCTCGTCGGTGCTGCTGTTGATTGGGGCGACTTTCTATGCGTTTGCCGCGCCGCCGCAGACCAAGACCCGGGTGGCGATATTCTCCGGGATTGCGGCCGTGCTGGTCCTCTTGAGCGGCTTTCGGATGTGGCAGACGCAGTTCGGCATGGCACCAGCCGGATGGGTCTTGGTGAAGCTCCTCTGCTGGCTGGCTATCGCAAGCTTCAGTTCCCTTGCCTACCGCCAGCGGGAAAGGGCGGCGCTTTGGATCACCCTGACCATCGTGCTGGCGGTCGTCGCCGTCACGATGGCGTATTTGAAGCCATTCTGATGCCGGGGGCCGGTTCGCTTTGCGGCGTCTGGATCGACGGCGACGGCCGGGTCCACACGACGGTGGCGACGGCGGCAGGGGCGAGGGAGGACCGAATCGAGGCATTCAGGCCATTTGCGTGGCTTGCCGGGTCGGCGGCCGACACGGGCAGCAGCGGACTGCAGGTCGAGGCGCTCAAGGGCGAGGGCCCCTTCGGCTGGCTCGTCCACGCGGACACGCTCGATGCTTACGACGCATTTCTCCAGAAAGCGCGCGATTCGGGCGGAACAGACGCGGTAAGGCCGATCGAAAGCCAATTCCTCATCCAAGGGCGGGCGCGGCTTTACCGGGATCTCGCCTTTGCGCAGCTGCGCCGTTGCCAGCTCGACATCGAGACATCCTCCGTGGACGGCCGCTTCTCCGACGCCGCCCGGCCGGAGGACCGCGTGATTGCAATCGGGCTGCGCTGCGGCGGTGAGAACCGGCTGCTGACGATCGAGTCGCCGGGCGACGCCCAGGAGCGGCGGCTTCTGGCCTCCCTCAACGAGGCGCTGGCCGAACTCGATCCGGACACTATCGAGGGACACAATCTGTTTCGCTTCGATCTGGACTATCTTCGGCAGCGCTGCCGCCGTTTCAAGGTGGCCTGCGCGTGGGGCCGGTACGGCGCGACGGCAACCTTCCGGAACAGCCGGCTGAAGGCAGCGGAGCGCTGGATAGACTTCCCGCGCTGCGACCTGCCGGGGCGCGCCGTCATAGACACCTACCTGCTCGTGCAGCTCTACGACATCACCGTTCGCGAGATGACCTCGTACGGGCTCAAGGAGGCGGCCGTCTACTTCGGGATCACCGCGGAGGACGGCTCCAACCGGACATATATCGAAGGGGGTGCGATCGCCTCGGTCTTCGAAACTGACAGGGCCCGGTTCCGCGCGTACCTCGAGGACGATCTGCGCGAGACCCAGGGGCTGGCCGACATCCTCCTGCCGACCTATTTCGAGCAGGCGCGGGCATTTCCGATCCTCCTGCAGGAGGCGACCCTTCGCGGAACGACGGCGAAGATCGATCTGCTCATGCTGGAGGAGTACTACCACGCCCGGCAGGCCTGCCCCCTGCCGCCCGAGATCCGCCCATTCGAGGGCGGTTACACCCGCAGCTTTCACGCGGGGGTCTTCCGCGACGTCCTGCATTTTGACGTCGCCTCCCTCTACCCGAGCCTGCTCCTGCACATCGGACGCAATCCCGTGAACGACTCGCTCGGCGTCTTCATTCCCCTGCTCAGGACGCTTCGGGACTACCGGCTGAAGTTCAAGCTGCTCGCCCGAAACGCGCCGACCGAGGAGGAACGTGCCGAGGCCCAGGCGCGGCAGGCTGCGTTCAAGATTCTGGTCAACTCGTTCTACGGCTACCTCGGCTTTTCGGGCGCCCGATTTGGCGACGGTGAACTCGCGGCGGAGGTGACCCGGCGTGGAAGGGAGCTCCTCCAGGGCCTGATCGATGAATTCAAGCGGCACGGCTGCACGATCCTTGAGGCCGACACGGACGGCATCTACCTGGCCTCCGACCGGTATTACGCGGACCCGGAGGCGCTCCTCTCCCTCGTGGCTGCGATTCTCCCGGACGGAATCGAGCTCGAGTTCGACGGGCGCTATGCGGCCATGTTCTGCTACAAGGCGAAGAACTACGCCCTTTTCGACGGCCGGAAGATCATCCTGCGCGGAAGCGCCCTGCGCTCCCGCGGGATCGAGCCCTATCTCCAGCGCCTTTCGGACCGCCTGATCCATTTTCTCGTGGGCGAGACCGCCGAGTCCCCGCTCGCCCTTGTCGAGGACTACCGCCGGCGCATTGCCGGGCGCGAGGCCCCTGTCGACGAACTGGCCAGGAGCGAGACCCTGAGCCAGAGCCCCGACGCCTACGAACGGCTGATGGCCTCCGGCGGAAAGCCGAGGCGGGCGGCGGCCGAGGCCGCGCTCCAAATGACCCCCAGGCCTGGCATGGGCGAGCGCGTCAGCTATTACATCACCGCGCGTTCCAAGGGCCGTTCGAGCGACTGGCAGCGCGCGCGCCCCGTCGCGCTGCACGATGCGGCATCGGCTCCCTACGATCCGGATTACTACATCGCCAAGCTCGACGACTGGCTGGAGCGC
>Ga0302320_10027016_pt1 | contig 11087 bp, 7 predicted proteins | sample Bog_T0_3_FD_202130 | JGI IMG/M metagenome (GOLD analysis project Ga0302320, IMG submission 202130) | Peat permafrost microbial communities from Stordalen Mire near Abisko, Sweden - Bog_T0_3 | ecosystem: Environmental > Terrestrial > Soil > Wetlands > Peat | place: Sweden: Abisko, Stordalen Mire... | reverse complement strand
GGTCTAAAACAGCCTTTTCTATCTCCTGAATATTCATTGAAAGAGGTAAAGTTATCTTAAAACGCATCTTCCCATTGAATGAAACCGGGTAGTCAAAAGAATCTTCAATTAAATAGGTTGAATCATAGGTTGGCCACTCTATTCCGCTTAAAGAGGATTTGTTTCCATGTATCAGCCATAGTTCTTCGGCAACATGTGGTGCAAAAGGGGACAATATTTTCACAAATGTTTCCGCTGTTTCTTTGGCTACCTTCCCCTTCTTTAAGCAAAGATTGGTAAAGATCATCATCTGCGATATCGCTGTATTAAACCTGAGATTTTCAATATCATTTTCCACTTTCTTAATTGACTGATAAAGAGATTTTATGATTTCTACATCCTCCGCTTCATGATGAATATTATTTGTTTCGGAAAAGAATTTAAAAACCCTCGACAGGAAGTTATACACACCCTTGATATTTTGGTCAGTCCAGAGTTTTGTATCATCTAAAGGACCCATGAACATTTCATACAGACGGATCGAGTCTGCACCATATTTTTTTACGACATCATCCGGATTGACAACATTTTTCAGGGTCTTGGACATTTTGGCAACGATCTGCTTCAACTCTTCATTGGTGTCTATATTAAAAAATTTACCATCTCTTTCTTCAACAAGGTCCGAAGCAACCTTTGATCCTGATTTGGTTTCATAAGCATTGCCAAGTATCATTCCCTGGTTAAATAACTTTTTAAACGGTTCATCAGTGGATACAATACCGAGATCGAAAAGCACTTTATGCCAGAAACGGCTGTATAATAAATGTAATACTGCATGTTCCGCACCGCCAATATAAAGATCTACAGGCATCCAGTATGATTCCTGATCTTTACCAAATGCCTCTTTGTCATTCCACGGATCAACAAAACGAAGAAAATACCAGCAGGAACCAGCCCACTGTGGCATCGTGTTTGTCTCACGGCGACCTTTACGACCCTTTTTGTCTATCACATTCAGCCATTCACCGGAATTGGAAAGAGGAGATTCACCGGACTCCCCGGGTTGATATTTCTCCAGCTCGGGTAAGGAAAGAGGTAAATCATGATCCTCAACCAAAGTCACTTCGCCATCTTCCCAATGAATGACCGGAAAGGGCTCTCCCCAATAACGCTGACGACTGAACAACCAATCGCGTAGTTTGTAGTTGACGGTTTCTTTGCCCAGATTATTTTTTTGTAACCAGTCTATTACGATACGGATCCCTTTAACTTTATTTATACCATTTATATCAAGACCTGAAATAGAAGAGGTAGAATTGATATATACCCCGTCTTCAGTCCAGCAGGCTTCCCCGCGAAGAACCTTTGATCTCAGATCACCATCAGCATCTTTTGGATCCATGATGCATTTTATAGGCAATCCAAATTTTCGGGCAAATTCAAAATCCCTCGTATCATGTGCTGGGACAGCCATTATAGCGCCTGTCCCATAGCCCATTAAAACATAATCGGCCATCCACACCGGAATTTTTTCCCCATTTACCGGATTAATGGCAAATCGCCCGGTAAATACACCTGTTTTGTCTTTGAGTAAATCGCTGCGATCCAGATCTGATTTCAGTGATGCAGCTTTAATATAAGCTCTTACTTCATTGCTTTTTTCTGAGGTAACAATTTTATCAAGTAAAGAATGCTCAGGAGCTATTACCATATAAGTCGCTCCAAATAGTGTATCCGGGCGGGTTGTAAAAACTCTTAGTCTCTCCTGTAGCCCATCAAGCTGAAAATCCACTTCAGCACCTGTTGACCTGCCAATCCAGTTGATCTGCATCTCTTTGATGCCTTCAGGCCAGTCGAGCCCTTCAAGTCCTTTCAGCAATCGTTCAGCATAATGTGGAATACGAAGCATCCATTGTTTCAGGCTGCGACGTTCAACCTCCATACTACCGCATTTCTCATGGGAACCATCGTTGAGAACTTCTTCATTGGCGCAAACTATTTTGCATTGTTTACACCACCATACCTGCGCAAAATCATAATAGGCGAGACGTTTACCATTAATATATTCCGTAATTGCCTTTTCCCCTTTTCCCCTGATTTCCTCAGGTATTGGCAGTTCTTTGACAGGACGACCTTTTTGAGTTTCTTTATCAAACCAGGTATTGTACAAACGGGTAAAAATCCATTGCGTCCATTTATAGTATTTTGGATCGGTGGTGTTTATTTCTCTTTCCCAGTCATAACTAAGACCCAGCGATTTGATTTGCCCGCGAAAGGTATTACAATTCTTCTGGGTGGTAACGGCAGGATGAGTCCCGGTTTGAATGGCATATTGTTCAGCGGGCAAACCAAATGCATCCCATCCCATAGGATGAAGCACATTAAATCCTTTCATTCTTTTGTAACGACTGACGATATCTGTTGCCGTATACCCTTCGGGATGCCCGACATGTAAGCCGCTTCCTGATGGATAAGGGAACATATCCAAAACATAATATTTAGGTTTGCTTACATCAGTTCCTGTTTTGAAAGTATTGTTCTTCTCCCAATAGTCCTGCCATTTCTTCTCTATATCACTGAAGTTATAATCCATTTGAAACCATTTTTACGGGCATAAAAAATCTAATTTTCAAAGATGCCCTTATTGTAAGCGACAAAAGTATAAAATCTTAAGAGATTAGTCCTATTTGATAACTCAAATCTCTTTGAACCTAAAAATCTCGACTTTATCATTTCGTTTATTTTTCCTACCTTTGCATTGATTTATTTCAAGGCCTCGTAGTTCAATTGGATAGAATATCAGATTCCGGTTCTGAGGGTTGGGGGTTCGAATCCCTTCGAGGTCACGAATGTTGGTTGATGCAACCAATTTAGAAATTTGTCTGATCACACCTCGAATGAAAAAATTGTTTTTATTGGAAATATAGTAAACTATTGAGAATTTTATTTTCTATATTTGCATGCGTTTTCTGAAAAATATCATTAGGCTCTTTTCAAAGAGTTTTTTTATTAATTAAAGTCTGTCATTTAAATAAGTGTTTGGATCAGAATGTTCGACGGACAATTATAGACAAACACTAATTAAGATATTTTAACATTTTTTTTAAATAAGAAGATCAAAAAGGATTAATATAATCAGTTATTATTCTTATTTTTGACCTTTTTTTACGTTAAAATCAATTTATGAAGTGGGTATACCTTGCTCTTGGTATTATTTTTGAAGTATTTGGCACGATATCTATGAAATATGCAGATGGATTTACAAAACTGGTACCCTCTGTTCTTACTTTTTTATTTTATGGCTTATGTCTTATACCATTGGTTATGGTGTTAAAAAAAATGGATGCCAGCGTTGCTTATGCAATATGGGCTAGCATGGGTGTTGTTTTATTAACAATAATTGGTGTTGTATGGTTTAAAGAGCCCCTTACCATTGTTAAGGTATTGTCTATTTTATTGATAACTATAGGGATTTTAGGTTTAGAATTATTTGATTAATCAATTATGAATGTTTTTCTTACAGGTTCCACAGGTTTTTTAGGAGGAGAAATTCTTGTAAATCTTTCTAAAAGATCAGATATCTCAAAAATATTTTGTTTGTTACGCGCTAATGATGAACAGGATGGATTAAAAAGGATAAAAAAAATATTCTCATTGCATAATGATTTTTTTGATGAACATAAAATATTTCCTGTAATCGGAGATCTCACAAGCAAAGAGTTATCCGAATCATTAATAAACAACAAAGAGTTACATAACATTAACCTTATTATACATTCAGCCGCTAATACTTCTTTTTCAAAAATATTTGATGATCTGGTTGAGAAAGTAAACTTAGGTGGCTTGGAAGAAATACTTAAATGGAGTAAGACTTTAAAAAATTTAAACCTTTTTACTTATATAGGAACTGCTACCATCTGCGGTTGTGATATAAAAAACCGGATCGTTAAAGAAGAGGAATCTCCCAACCTGAACTCCAAACATCTTGTAAAATATTCGTATACAAAAATGATGGGAGAATTAAAACTCAAAAATTTTCTTCCTGAAGATAAAATTCTGGTATTACGCCCATCTATCATTATGGGAGACAGCAGACCATGGATTCCCAGATCACCGGTAATTTTATGGGCTCTTGCTACATTTAATCTGCTTCGCCTGATTCCTGTTAATCCATTGTCTCAACTTGATATTATACCTGTAGATTATGCTGCAAAAGCAATAGAAGAATTGATTTTTTGTGCAAAAAGAAGATTTAGCATCTATCATATATCTTCAGGAAGCATTTCGGCAACCAATACAGGAAAAGTAACTTCTGCTATTGAGACCTTCTTTCAGGGGAAACCTGCATTTTCATTTGTAGACAGGACTCTGACCAATCAGATGAAGTTATGGGCAAAAAACAAATTACAACCCGATGCTAAACTCTTTGAATATAACTATTATCTGGAGTATTGGAAAAAAACATTTTATGACAATGGAAAGTTAAGAATTATCTTTGCCGGTCTTGAGCCTTACCTTGATTTTATTGAACTGGGACAACTATTTGATAATACAAGGATGTTGAATGACATCAACATCGGCGCTTCTCCTCCTGCCCACGAGTACATTATAAAGGCTGTTCCTTATATTGAAAACATAGACATTCTGGAAGGCGCTATTGACCCCTGAAAATATTTTTAGAGTTGACCTTTACTTCCCATAGGTATTCTTTATTTCATCTAAAATTAAATCTATTTCTTTTACATCTAAAGAGGTAAGCAAACGAATCCGGATTTCCTTAAAATCAGCTAATCCCTTGAAATATTGGACAAAGTGACGTCTCATTTCATAAATCCCTCCCCGTTCCCCTTTTCGTTGTAATGATATATTAAAATGACTTTTGACTATTCCTACTATTTCATTAATAGATGGCGGAGGAAGTTTCTCACCGGTTTTTAAAAAATGTTTAATTTCTTTAAATATCCATGGACGTCCAATTGACGCTCGTCCTATCATGATGCCGTCAACACCATATCTTGTAAAATATTCTTTCGCGATTTCAGGACTGTCAATATCTCCATTCCCGATCACAGGGATTGTCATTCGGGGATTATTTTTTACTTCTCCTATTAACGACCAATCTGCTTTCCCTTTGTAAAGCTGACTGCGTGTTCGTCCATGAATGGTCAATGCTTGTATCCCGGCATCCTGAAGTTGTTCCGCGACATCAACAATAACCTTGTTGTTCTCATCCCAACCCAAACGTGTTTTAACCGTAACAGGAAGATTTACTGCTTTTACTATGGCTGAGGTCATACCAATCATCAACGGTATATTTTTAAACATACCGGAACCTGCACCCCTGTTAGAAATTTTTTTAACCGGGCATCCAAAATTAATATCTATAAGATCAGGATTGGCAGCTTCTGCAATTTTTGCCGCTTCAATCATTGGTTCAATGACGTGACCGTATATCTGAATACCAATTGGTCTTTCATTGTCGAAAATATCAAGTTTAATAACACTTTTACGACCATTACGTATTAATCCATCGCATGAAATAAATTCAGTATACATCATGTCAGCTCCATAATTTTTACAGGTGAATCTGAATGAAGGATCTGTTATATCTTCCATCGGGGCAAGAAAAAGAGGCTTTTCTCCTAGTTCTATATTACCTATTTGCATGCTTCATTTTATTATTTATGTGCCTCATGGAACTCATCAGGATTATTTTTTCAAAGATATAACAAAATACCTGATACAGCTTAGATTACAACGGATAAAGCAAAACGTATTCATTTTTTTATTTATATTTGCCAAAAATATAAAAAAACATGCTAAAGGGTTTTTTAGAAACTTCCTCCCCCCTGGCCAAAATATTATTTTCTTTGTTTATAGCTTTTGCAGGATTTATTTTTATGCTGGTTATCGCAATAATTATAGCCATTCCAGTATTTCATGCAGACGTTTCACAAATCTTCAATGCTTCATCTGACTTAAGTAATGCAAAAAATATTATAATTATTAAATATCTTCAGCTTTTTTATTCAATTGGTTTATTTGTTATACCCCCGTTTGTACTTGCATGGATATTTCAGGGAAATGCTTTTGAATATCTTAAATTAAATAGAAAATCAGGATCTAAAAATATTATTATCGTTATTCTTCTTATTATTTGTTGTGTCCCCATAACGAACCTCATTACTGAATTTAACGCGAGAATGCAATTACCATCGGTTTTTTATAATATTGAACATTGGATGAAAGAATCGGAAAATCAGGCTGGAAAAATAATAGAAGCTTTTCTACGTGTTAATACACCGATGGGTTTAATAGTCAATCTTTTCATTATAGGGTTGGTACCAGCCCTGGGCGAAGAATTATTATTCAGAGGTATTTTACAAAGATTGTTTAGTGACGCTCTAAAAAATATTCATTTGGGTATTTTAATTACTTCCATACTATTCAGCGCTATGCATGTTCAGTTTTATGGTTTTATTCCACGTATGTTACTGGGGATGATGTTTGGGTATTTATTAATCTGGAGTGACTCTCTATGGCTGCCTATTCTGGCTCATTTTATTAACAATTCAATGGCCATTCTATTTGATTATTTTTCAAAGCTACATAAAGTCAATCCTGATTTGGAACAGTTGGGAACAACAAGAGGAACTTTAATATTTTCAATAATCAGTGCTGTTTTAGTGTTTAACTTATTACTCTTGTTTTACAGGAATAACAAAAAAAATTTGGTAATCACTAAAAATTAGATTTTTTCGAGATTCCCATCAGGCAAATAATGAAGTCTGATTTACTTCAGGTATTTTTAATCGCACAAGTTCATTTTTCCTGAAAACATAATTTATACCATATTCTGAAGCCTTTTCTCTTTTCAGCTCTTCTGTCAGATCATTGAAAAATACTTCAACTTCATTCCAAACTATTTGAATAATTTCATCTGCCGTTTTTCTGAGTTCAGATATTTCCAAAAGGTATCGCGCATTTGTTTTCTTTATCGTTTGTTGTGCGCTATAAGAATCAGCATAATTTTCATATCTGACTTTAACAACGGCTATGGTGGGATTGGTAAAAGGAGACAACCCCTTTTTCATTCGTTCAGATTCACCTTTAATAATTTTCCCCCCCCATTCCATCACTTCAGTATCTGAGATAAGATTTGGTATTCTCTTATCATTTTCGTTTATTCCAAAAAAATTACGTGCTGTCGCTGGAATTTCTCCACGCTGAATACCCATATTCAATACTTGTATGAAATGGGAAATATACATCCTGGCCTTTTTAAAGTCTTGCTGGAAATCTTTACTTTTCTTTATTTGATTAGCATAATTAAACCGATGCTCAATAATTACTTTTTCAAAAGTGGGCAGGAATGACTGAATTTTCTGAAATGTACTTTGTGAAAAAGCAAGCTTAAAAGGACTTAATTCCTTAGCTTTAGCATATGCCTTCTTTAAGGCTTTCAGACGTGCAGCGTCAGTATTAGGAAGTCGGCGATATGGCATTTTTGTTATAATTATATAAATTCTATTAATATAAACATTTTGCGAATATAAGAAAAAAATATAAGAAAACAAACCATTCGTAAAATATTTTTTTATCTAAAATGCTATGTAACGTGGTATTTATAAAAAAAATTAACTTTTTTTATAATTTATCGTATCATTGTAAAATAATAAGAACATCTCTAAAAACGAAATAATGTTATTTAAAAAAATAATTATACTACCGTTTTTTATTTTTTCAATCATCATATCAAATTTCTCACAAGTTCCTACCAATAAAATTTCTTCTATCAATACCCGGGAAAATCTTTCTCAAAACATAGTTCAATGTGTGAGACAAGATAAAACAGTCTTATTGATACAGGACTATCCACCCTTCTGGAAAAACAGGAAGTTCAGAATATTATTTTCAATCATTGTTCTGATCCTGTTAGTCGTATTTATCTATGCCTGGATGTTACGCGTTGAAAGACAAAAAAGGATTTTTAAAAAAATGGTGGAGGAAAAAATTTCTGAATTACAGAACCAGAAAGACATTTTGGAGGGTGTAAATAAAATTCTTACGGATAACCAAAATGAATTAAATCAACAAAAAGAGGATTTACTGGAACTTACATCTTTATTAGAAAAACGACAGCTTGAAATTGAAAATCAAAACCATGAAATTCAAAAACAGTACGATCTTTCTCAACATCAAAGAATAAAAATAGAATTACAAAATAAAGAAATAAATGACAGCATAAGGTATGCATTGCAAATTCAGAAAGCTATTTTACCCAGTTTTGAACATATCTCTGAAATTTTAAAAGATTATTTTATTCTTTTCAAACCAAGAGATGTCTTGAGTGGTGATTTTTATTGGGCTGCAAAAAAAAATAACAAATCATTCATTGTTGCTGCAGATTGCACCGGTCATGGCATTCCAGGCGCCGTTATGAGTATGTTAGGGATTTCATTATTAAATGAAATAATTACCAGTCCACATTGCCCAAAAGCGAATGAAGTGTTGGATACCCTTCGTTTTAAAATTATAAATACACTGGCTCAAAAAGATAAAGATAGCCTTGCCAAAGATGGAATGGACATAGCTTTGTGCATTATTGATTATGACCAAATGAAACTTGAATTTGCCGGAGCAAATAATCAATTGTTGTTAATACGAAATAAAGAAATCATTGAATACAAAGCCGATCGTTTTCCTGTAGGTATTCATTCAGGCGAGTTTAAACCATTTACCAATAATGATATTGCATTAATTAAAAATGACTTATTATATATCTTTACGGATGGGTATATTGACCAGGTAGGTAGTTCCGATGGAAAAAAATTAAAAACAAATAATTTTAAGCAATTGCTTCTTGATTACCATGAAAAGCTCATGCCTGAGCAAAAAACCGCACTTGAAATTGTATTTGAACAATGGAAAGGCGACTATCAACAAATAGATGATGTTCTCATTATTGGTATTAAAATTTAAATGACCAACACTTTGTAATGCCAGTTTTTCATTTAACAAACGATCTTATTTTCCCAAATCCTGATTATGCCGAAAATGAAGGCATTCTTGCATTAGGAGGAGATTTATCTGTTGAAAGATTATTGCTTGCTTATTCTAACGGTATATTTCCATGGTATGTCAAAGATGAACCAATCATGTGGTGGTCCCCTGATCCCAGATGTGTTTTATTTACAGAAAAATTCAAACTATCGAAAAGCTTACGATTATTAATACAGAAAGGTACATTTGAAGTACGCATAGATACCTGCTTCAGGAAGGTTATCAAAAATTGCGCCGATGCAATACGTAAAGAGGGAGAAGGTACCTGGATCACAGCCGAAATGCAGAAAGCTTATATCAAACTTCATAAAGCAGGATATGCGCATTCAATTGAAATATTTTTAAATCATCAATTAGTAGGTGGGTTATATGGAGTATCACTTGGAAAGGCATTTTTTGGAGAATCTATGTTTCATCATGAATCAAATGCTTCGAAAATCGCGATGTATTATTTGGTTCAATTAGCTAAGAAATATAAATTTGATTTTATTGATAATCAAATGACCACTTCACATTTAATGAGTCTTGGAGCAGAAGAAATTTCACGAAATACATATCTTAAGATGCTTAATAAATCTTTGAAAAAACGGACATTAAAAGGATCATGGAAAAACAGGTTATAAATATTTATTTTTCTACCTTTACCTTTTAATAACTGTTTATTGGAGAGATGCCAGAGTGGTCTAATGGGACGGTCTCGAAAACCGTTGTGCTGGTAACGGCACCGAGGGTTCGAATCCCCCTCTCTCCGCTGGATTGACTGGAAAATAATTGAAAAGCCTTGAAAATAGCAATAAGACGTGGTTGAGCATAATGAATATTACAACCACCATTTAACCTATTAAAATGTGTGTTTAAAGTATATGAAGTATTTGTTTTTGAGGGATTTCTTTCCAGGGATCAAATTAGCATTAATTGAACGGTGATCGTGGTTCTATGAGATCATAATTTCTGCTTCTTTAAGCTGTGTAGCCATTGATGCTTCTTCGTATTCCATAACCAGATCGTTAATCACTTCAGTCACATGCTGAATTTTTGCAGCTTTATACGCATTTGCTCCGGCAAAAGCAAATCCATCGGACATGATTCCTTTTGCCGAATTATGTAATACCTGCGCGATACAATAGGGCGCTTCTTTATAGTTACACGAGCTTAAACATTTCCAGACACATTTAAAAGGTTTCGTATCACCTTGTAAAATTTGCTCTACAAAATCATTTTTGATAACTCTGCCCGGAAGTCCTACCGGACTGTTAATGATAATTATATCTTCCTCATTACAGGCCAGATAGCTTTTTTTGTAATCAAGTGAAGCATCACATTCGTAAGTTGTTACAAATCGGGTACCTAATTTTACCGCTTTTGCACCTGCCTGAATAATATGATACATATCCTTCCCGGTGTAAATGCCCCCGGCAGCAATGACTGGAACCTCCAATTCAAATTTTTCTTCAAACAGGCGAACTTCCCTGACAGTTTCTTCTATTAAACGACGTAAAGGAACAACAGCTCCGGTCAATTCTTCTCTTTTGAAACCAAGATGTCCTCCGGCTAATGGCCCTTCAACTACGACTGCGTCCGGAATACGATTGTATTTATTTGCCCAGTATTGAAAAATAAGTTTAGCCGCTTTTGCAGATGACACTTTAACCACTAATTTCGTATGATGATTTTTATATCCTCCTTCAGCTATCATTGCAGGAATTCTCAGAGGTAAACCAGCCCCCATAATGATAATATCTATTTCCTCATCTAACGCTACTTTTATTAGCTCCTCATGATCAGTCAATGCCATCATAATATTCACTCCTATTATGCCATTGGTAAGTGATCTGGTTTTCCGGATTTCTTTCATCAATCCCCTTTTATTGGCTTCACGAAAATTTTTATTATAATCAGGTTCATTCATTCCTATTCCAGCGGCTGAAATAACTCCAATTCCTCCTTCGTTCGCTACAGCCGAAGCCAAACCTGATAATGATATAGCTACGCCCATTCCTCCCTGTATAATCGGAAGCTTCACTTCAATATCCCCTATATGTAAT
>Ga0302320_10027014_pt1 | contig 11087 bp, 12 predicted proteins | sample Bog_T0_3_FD_202130 | JGI IMG/M metagenome (GOLD analysis project Ga0302320, IMG submission 202130) | Peat permafrost microbial communities from Stordalen Mire near Abisko, Sweden - Bog_T0_3 | ecosystem: Environmental > Terrestrial > Soil > Wetlands > Peat | place: Sweden: Abisko, Stordalen Mire... | reverse complement strand
ATGAATCGGTTTCCGAGTTTCACAGCCATGAGGCGCGGTGACGTCGTCACGGTTGCGGCATCCGGGGACTATGCCAAGCCACGCCCGGCGGTGATTATTCAGACAGATGCCTTGCCCGGCAGCCACGCCTCGGTGGTGGTCTGCCAGATGACATCCGATCTGGCTGATGCGCCCGATGTTCGTATCACGATCGAACCCAGAACGGAGAATGGATTGCGGGCGATCTCGCAGGTGATGGCGGACAAACCCGTGACCGTCCGGCGCGAACGGATCAGCCGGCGGATCGGACAACTTGGGCGCGAGGAGATGGTACGGCTGAATGCCGCCCTGGCGTTTGTGATCGGGCTGGCTGATTAGGCAGGTCAGGGCTGCAGCACACCGGATCGCTGTGGCATGGGTGGCGGCGGGCTGCGGCCAAAGCACATCAATTGCCAATAGGCCCAGGAGCGGGGGTCGAAGACGCCGGGTGGCGCGTGGTCGAGGGCCTCGCGCAAGGCTTCCGGCCCCACAGCGTCGCGCACCACCGCGACATCGTCCGCCGAACCATAGGTCATCACGTGCGCCAGGAAATGGATCGGATCCGCCAGGGCCGCGGCGGGTTCCTTGAACCAGACCACCCGGCGGGCGACGTTCAGCAGGGCTTGGGTTGGGGGCAGCGGGTTCATGACTGGCGTTCGGAATGAATTGATATCGGATCAATGGACGGCAGCGTCGGCAAATGGAGCGGATCGACCGTCGATACAGCGGCGATGAGCCTCTGCCTCACCTCTTGTGGCAAGTCCCGGACATCATCGAAGTAGCTGAGGGCTTTCAGAGCGATGAGCGGATTGAACGCCCGTCCGTGCACAACCTGGCCGGCCGCGAGTGCGGTCGGCAGATCGATCCCCGCGCTCAGCAGCGCATCGACATCCACGTAGTCCTTCGCCGCGGCACGCTTCTGGATCACGGCCATTTTCGTGCCGGCGATGTCCAACAGCGAGGCGATCCGCAGCCCATTGTCCGGCGCTTGATCCGCGGGAGCCGCGCGGCCAAGGCCAAGCGCCATGGCTGCGGAACGGCGCGCCGAACAGCAATTGGCCCGTCGCGAAACCGAGGGCAGCGCGTTCGGTCCACCCTCCACGACAGTCTTCGAACTTTCCAGAGCGATCCGCATGGCGGCTGGACCGGTCAGCGGTCCGTCGTAGCCAGCGCGGCATCCACCGCGTCGCCCAGCCGCTCCACGATCGCATCGATCTCCGCCGCGGTAACGATATAGGGCGGCGCGATGACGTAATGATCGCCCCGGAACCCGTCGATCGTGCCGCCCATCGGATAGCCCGCCAGGCCGCGGGCGAAGGCCGCCTGCTTCACCCGTTCGTTGACTTTCAGCGCCGGATCGAACACCGCCTTGGTGCCCCGGTCGGCGACGAATTCCAGCGCCCAGAACAGACCCCTTCCCCGGATATCCCCGACATGGCGGTGATTGCCGAACCGTTCGGTCAGCAAGGATTCCAGGCGCGCGCCCATGGCCTGGACGTTGTCGAGCAACTGGTCCTCGCGGATGATCCGCTGCACCTCCAGCGCCGCGGCACAGGCGACGGGATGCGCCTGGTAGGTCTGCCCATGCAGGAACCCACCCGATCCGGCGGCCAGAGCCTGCACGATCCGATCCGCGATCAGAATGCCGCCGATCGGCTGGTAGCCGCCGCCCAGGCCCTTGGCGATCACCTGGATATCGGGGGTGACGTCCTCCTGCTGCCACGCGTGCATCGTGCCGGTGCGGCCCATGCCGCACATCACCTCATCCAGGATCAGCAGCGCGCCGTGGCGGTCGCAGATCTGGCGCACGCGCGCGAAGTAGCCGGGCAGCGCGGTCACGCAGCCGGTGGTGGCGCCGACCACCGGTTCGGCCAGGAACGCCGTTACGGTGTCGGGGCCGACGCGCTGGAACTCGGCTTCGAGCTCGTCGGCCAGGCGGTCGAGGTACTGCGCGTCGGTTTCCCCCGGGTCCTGGAACCGGTAGGCGAAGCACGGCGACACCAGACTGTGCATCGGGCTCAGCACCGGCTCGTAATAAGCTCGGCGCATCATGTTGCCGCCGGCGGCCAGCGCGCCGAGGGTGGTGCCGTGGTAGCTCTGCCGTCGCGCGATGGTGCGCACGCGCTGCGGCTGGCCGATCTCCAGGAAATACTGGCGGGCGAGCTTGAGCGCGGCCTCGTTGCCCTCGGACCCCGAGGAGCAGAACCAGGCCCGTGTCAGGCCGCCGGGTTCGTCGTGCAGCAGGAGCTCGGCGAGGTCCTCGGCTGGCTGGTTGGAGAAGGTGCCGGTGTGGGCATAGGCCATGGTGGCGGCCTGGCGCCCGATCGCCTCGGCGATGCGGCGGTTGCCGTGGCCGAGTGCTGCGACGGCGGCACCGCCGGAGGCGTCGATGATGCGGCTTCCGTCTTCGGTGTGGAGGTAGATTCCCGAACCGCTGACCGCGATCGGGGGGATGGCGCCGGTTCGGTGCAGGACGCGGGACATGGGTGGGCTCCGGGGGGGGGGTTGGGGGAGTTTAGGGCATTCGGGGGTGGGGTGAATGGGGTGAAAGCTGGGGCTTGCCCGACTGAGGCGGGAGGGGCTTGGCGCGCGGGAGCCTCGATCCCATGTCGCCCGCCGCGGGTCAGTTTGAGGCGGGACAGGGTTGGCGGCGTTGTGGTTGTTGCGCCATAAGTCACGGAATTTTCGTTAATCCCATGATTCCAAAGGGTTAGACCGCCTCAAAGATATGACCGAATCAAATCCCCAAAACCGACGCATAGGCCGCAAAGCCAATCATCTGGACAGGGATCTTGTTTGGGCTACAACATGGCTCAACAGGAGGTTTATGCCATGACCGAGAATGCCGTTGTCCGCGCCCGCATCGACGCGGCGACCAAGGGCGAGGCCGCCGCCGTGCTGGCGACCATGGGGCTTTCCCTGTCCGATGCCTTCCGGTTGCTGTTGAAGCGGGTGGCGGCAGAAAAGGCGCTTCCCTTTGAACCCCTCGTGCCGAATGCCGAGACCATCGCCGCCATGCGGGAAGCCCGCGCCGGCGGCTTGCCTGGTTTCAAGACGACCGCTGACCTGCTGAAGGATTTGAATGCGGGAGATTGAGCGAACCAACTGCTTCAGCCGCGACTATAAGCGGGAGATCAGAGGCAGGCACGGGGCAACGCTTAACGCCAGTCTTCTTGCTGTCCTTCATGTCCTCATGATCGACGGACCGCTTGCGGAACGCTACCGCGATCATCCGTTGTCGGGCGATTGGGCGGGCTTTCGAGATTGCCACATCAAGCCAGATCTTGTGTTGATCAATGAAAAACCGGACGATACCAGTTTGCGGCTTGTCCGCCTCGGCTCACATACCGAGCTTGGCCTGTGATCAACGGCTCTGCCCGTGTCAGCACCTGCGGCCAGACGCTCGCCGCGCAGCGTGTGCTGACCCGCGCCGAAGGGTGCACCCGGATTTACCGCGAGACGGCGAGCGGCGCACAGGCAGACTGCCGGGAGGTTCTACGGATGCTCGAATGCGTGGCCCCTGGCGATGTGGTGACGGTGACGCGGATCGACCGCTTGGCCCGTTCGACCCGTGACCTGCTGAACACCCTGAACACCATTACCGAACGCCAGGCCGGATTCCAGTCGCTCGACGACGCATGGGCGGACACCACGACCGCGCACGGCCGGCTGATGGAATCATAACACAGGGCGCGCACCCACCAGCCTTTCGCCGCCGCCCGCCCCATTTCCCCCATCCCGACTCCACCGCCGCTCTGCTAGCCTCCGCCACGTGACCGATCCGATCCTGCCCCTTCTGGCCGCGCTCCTTGCCGCCCTCCTCGGCATCGGCACACTCGCGGCCTTCCTGCCCGCCAGCGCGCGTCAGGCGATCGGGTTCGCGGCGGCCGGCATCACCGGACTGGGCAGCCTGCTCGCTTTGTTCGCCCTGTTCCTCGGCAATGATCCGAATGCGATCGACCTGCCGGCGGGCCCGCCCGGTGTCGCGCTGCATCTGGCGCTGGACCCGCTCGCCGCCTTCTTCCTGCTGTTCGTATTCCTGGCCATCACGGTCGGCCTCGCCGTCGCCTCCGAATCGCCCCGCACCGACCCGCCCCCCACGCTCGCTGGCCAGGCCGCCTGCGCCGCCGGCCTGGGCCTGGCCCTGCTGGCCGCCGACCCGATCACCCTGGCAGCCGGGCTCGCCATCGCCGGCGCTGCGCTTTGGGCGACCGGAGACCCCGGCCGCTCCCGATCCCTCCTGCTGGCCGTCCCCCTCGTCGCCGCGGCACTGACCTTGTCGGCCGTCGCGGTCCTTGGCTCCTCCGACGCCGCCAGTTTCGAGTTAACCCGAGCCCTCCCGCCAGGCCCCCGCAACACCGCCGCGCTGGCCCTGGCGATCGCGGGCGCCGGCGTCCTGGCCGGTCTCGTCCCGTTGCACGCCTGGCTGGTCCCGGCCCACGCCGCCGCGCCACCCCGCGCGGCGAGCCTGCTGTCGGGCGGGGTTATGCCGGTCGGGTGCTATCTGCTGCTGCGCATTCCCGTGGACCTCGCCGACGCCAGTCCGCCCTTGTGGTGGGGCCTGCCATTCCTGCTGATGGGCGCGGCCACCGCCGTCGTGGGCGGCTGGCGCGGCGCCACCGAGACCCAGATCGACACCGCACTGGCCGCCCTCAACCAGCGCCTGGCCGGACTGGCCGCGACAGGGGTCGGCCTGACCCTGTTCGGCAAGGCGGCGGACCTGCCGAACCTGACCGCACTGGCCCTCGGGTCGGTGCTGCTCCTGGGCGCGAGCCAGGCAGTCTGCGGCACCCTGACCGGGTTGACCGCCGGCGCGATCCGCCACACGGCGGCCACCGTGCGGCTGGATTGCCTGGGTGGATTGATCCACAGCATGCCCTCCGCCGCGATCGCCCTCGCAACCGGCCTCTTCGGCCTGTCCGGCCTGCCGCTCGGGATCGGCTTTGCGGGCACCTGGCTGCTGTTCCAGGCGCTGCTGGAAGCCCCCCGAGCGGGGGGGCTGGCGCCACAGATTCTGCTGGCCGGACTGGCGGCGGTGCTGGCCTTGTCCAGCGCAACCGCGGCGGCGGGGGCGGTGCGGCTGTTCGGCGTCGCGTTCCTCGGCCGCCCCCGCACCCCCCGCGCTGCCGTCGCGGAGGACATCGCCCCGCGCGCGCGTCCCGCCCTGCTGATCCTGGCCGGAATGGCCGGCGGGCTGGGCTTGTTCCCCGGCCTGGTCTTGAGCTGGCTGGCCGCGCCGGCGATCGAGATGCTGGCCGGCACGGGCCTGGGCGGACGCGCCGGCCTTCTCGGCCTGGCGTCGGGCGAGCAGGCACCCGGCTATGCGGCGCTGCCCCTCGCGGCACTGGTCGCCCTGTGCGCCGGTGTCACGCTGTGGCTGCTGCGCCGCGGCGGCGGCCAGGCGCGGCGGAGCGCCACGTGGCAGGACGGGTTCGCCGCGCCGCCCGCCTGGCAGCCCTTCGGCGACCCGCTGACCCAGTCCGACGGCAGCGGTTTCGTGCCGGTGCTGCCCGCTTTGCCTGGCTGGCGCCCGCGGTTGGGACCGCTGATCGTCCAGGCCTCGCCGCTCTGGGCAGTTCTGAGCATTATCGCAGCCCTGCTCGCGTTGCTGACGGTTCTGGGTGTGCCATGACCGTGCTCGCCCCGCTTGCCGCACAATTGCTGCATGTGGCGCTGATGCTCACCGCCGCCCCGGCCCTGGCGGGATGGCTGCCCTGGCTCGCCGCCCGCCGCGCCGGCACGCGTGGGCCACCGCTGCGCCAGCCCTGGACCGACCTGCTGCGGCTGTTCCGCAAGCAGCCCGAGACGCCCGAATCCGCCTCATGCGTGTTCCGCCTCGCCCCGATCGCGAGTTTTGGCGTGATGCTGGCGGCCGCGGCGCTGGTGCCGTCCTTCACCCTGGGCATGGCGTTTGCGCCGCAAGCCGATCTGGTGGCGATCGCCGGGCTGCTCGCGCTGGGCCGGGTCATGCTGGTGTTGGCGGCGATGGATGCCGGCACCGCGCCGGCGGGGCTGGCCGCGGGGCAGATGATGACGCGCGCCACCCTGGTCGAGCCGGCTTTGTGGCTGATTATCCTGACGCTCGCGTTGCTGGCCGGCAGCAGCAACCTGGACCTGATCGCCGGCTTGCAGTTGGCCGGCCTGCTGCAGCCCAGCGCCGCCTCGGTGCTGGCTGCCGCCGCACTGGCCGGGCTGGCGTTCGCCGACATCGCCGAACCGCCTGGCCGGATCCAGGCTGAGTTCAGCGGCACTGGCCTCGCGCTGGTGCAAGCCGCGGCGGATTTGCGCCTGGTCATCTGGCTGGACCTGATCGGCGCCTTGTTCCTGCCCTGGGGCATGGCCGATGCGGATGCGGGTCCGATGCTCTGGGTGGTCGGCATTGGCAGTTGGGGCCTCCGCCTGCTGGGTTTCGCCCTGGTGTTGACCGTGATCCGCACCGGCCTCGGCCAACCGCGCTGGCGGGCGTTGCCGGCCTTCCTGGGGGTGACGACGTTGCTGGCCCTGCTCGCCGCGATGCTGGTGCTGGCCAATACGGCCGCCGCATGACCAGCCTGGCGCAGGGTTCGGCTGGTGTGGTGCTGGTGGTGGCCTTCGCCCTGCTGGGGGTCCGGCAAACCAACGCCGCGGTGCTGCTGCTGACCGTGCAGGCTGTGGCGGTCGCGGTTGCGGTGGCCATGCAGCATCAGCTCGCGCCGGCGGTGGCGGTGTTGATCCTGCAAGCGATCGCCGCCCCGCTGCTGTTGCGCCGGCTGTTGGGCCGGATCGGCGGCAGCCAGACGACGGTGCCTGCCGGTGGCACCAAGCTCGCCGTGATCGCCGGCGCGGTGCTGACCGTGCTGGCCCTGCCCTCGGGCGCGCTGGGGCTGCCCTTGGCGGTCGTGCTGCTCGCGATGTTGCTGGTGGCGACGCGGCGGCAGCCGGTGATACATCTGGCCGGGTTGCTGGCGGCACAGAACGGGCTGGTGCTGGCCGCCGCCGCCACCGGCTGGACCGGTGTGTATGGCGTGGTGGTGCCGATCGTGCCGCTGCTCGCCGGCGGGTCCCTGTGGCTGCACCCGCAAACCCGCCGAGCCGAATCGTGACGCTCGCATTGGCCGCCGTGTTGCTGCCGTGGTTCGGCGCGGTCCTGTTCGTGATTCCGCGCATCCCCGGCTGGGCTGATCTCGTGATCATCGCGGCAACCCTGCTGCTGACCGGCGTGCTCCTCGGGTGGGACGACGAGACGTGGGGCCTGCTGCGCCTCGACGGCCTCGCGGCCCTGTTCATGGTGCTGATCGCCGGGGCGGCCCTGGCGCGGCGGTGGGCCCGGCCGCACCGGCGGTTGCGCCGGCGTGCCGCGGACCTGGCGCTGTTGGGGGCGGCGCTGCTGGTCTGCCTGTCGGCCAACCCGTTGCTGAGCTGGTTCGCCCTCGCCGGCGCCACCGCCGCGGCGCTGTATCCGGCGCTGCCTCGTGGCTGGGACCGGGTGCCGCTGGCCGGGTGCGGCCTGACGCTGGCGCTGTTCGGCCTGATTGCCGGACACGGCGACCCCGCGCTGGCGGAGCTGGCGCCGGCGGGGCTGGTTCTGGGCTACGCGATGCTGGCCGGTCTGGCGCCGGACCTGCTGATTGTCCTGCTCGCCCTGCTGCTGCGGCTGCCCGCCAGCAATCCCATGCTGCTGGGTCTGGGACTGGGCGGCGTGCTGGCCTGCGGCGTGGGATTGCTGGTCGCCCCCACGCGCGGGACCCTGGTGCGGCTGGGTCAGGGCGCCGCCGCGGTGGCGGCCTTCGGCCTGGGCGGGGCGGAGGCGACCATCGCCGGCCTGGTCCAGGTGATCCTGCTGGTCCTCGCCAGTGCCGCCGCGGATCTGGCGGCCCGACCGGGCGCGGAGCGCGCCATCGTCGCCGCCGGCCTGGGGGGTCTGCCGCCCTTCGGCAGCTTTCCCGGCCTGGCGCTGATCGCGCTGGCGACCGCCCATCGCCTGCCCTGGCTACTGCTGCCGCTGGGCGCCGGACTCGGGATGATCGGTTGGGCGACGATCCTGCAACTGCCGCCGCCGCGCTGGACCGGACCGCTCACGCCGGCGCCCATCTGGATCCCGCTGGGGTTGGCGCTGCTGGTCGGCTGGTTCCTGCCCGCCGACGCGGCGAACTGGCTGCGCGCCACACTGGCGCCGGTCCCATGACTCCCGCCGCCCTGCTGCGCAACGCCCGTGTCGAACCGTGCAGCCCCTGGCCGCGCCACGTCCTGCCAGCCCCTGACTGGGCGGCGATGGCCACCGCCCCGCTGCATCTTCTCGCGCTGTGGGCCGATACCCAGCAGGCGCATGCGCTGTTCCTGGACGAAACCGACGATGCGGTGCTGCCGGTTTCGGTGGCGATCGAGGCCGGCGCCTTTCCCGCGCTGTCCCCCCATCGCCCCGGCGCGGCCTGGTACGAGCGGATGGTGCACGACCTGTGGGGTCACGCCGCTGCCGGCGGGGTGGACACCCGCCCCTGGCTCGACCACGGCACCTGGGCCCAGCCCGCCCCGCTGGCGACGCGTTCGGGGCCGCCGCCTGTGGCCGAACCACCCACATTCGCGACCGATCCCGGCGACACGCGGATGCAATGGCCGATCGGACCGGTCCCGGGCGGGGTCGGCGAGGCCGCGCATCTGCGCCTGACCTTGCACGGCGACCGGGTGATGCGAGCCGAGACGCGGCTTGGCTACACCCATAAGGGGACGCTGGCGCTGATGCGCGGCAAGTCGCCCCGCACCGCGGCCCGCTTCGCGGCGCGATTGGCCGGCGATTCGACGGTGGCGCACGCCGCGGCCTTCGCTCGCGCCACCGAGGCGGCCCTCGCCGTCGCCGCGCCCGCCCGAGCGGCGATGTTGCGGGCGATGATGGGGGAGATCGAGCGGATCGCCGGGCACCTCGACCAGTTGGGCAGCCTGGCCCTGGTGGCGGGTGCGCTGGACGCGCACGCCAGGTGCAGCCGGCAACGGGAAATGCTGCTGCGGGCCACCGAAACGGCGTTCGGCCACCGGCTGATGATGGACTGCGTCGTCCCCGGCGGAGTCGCGGTGGACCTTGCCCCCGCGGCCCCCCAGGTGCTGCTGCGCGCCATGGGCAGTGTCGCGACCGAGTTGCCGGCGCTGCGGCGGTCGTTCCAAGGCACCGCGCTCGGCGCGCGCCTGACCGGAACCGCACTGGCCCCCTTGCCCGCGGTCCTGGCCCTGTCGGCCGGCGGTGTGACCGGACGCGCATCGGGGCGGCGGTGGGATGCGCGGCGGTTCGATCCGGTTTATGCGGGAATCGGCCACATCGTGGCCACCGGCTCCGTCGGCGATTCCGCCGCGCGTGCGTCCGTCAGGCTAACGGAAATCGGCGAGAGCCTGCGCCTGACCGGGCGGCTGATCGAGACCTTGCCGGAGGGGCCGCTGACGATTGCGCTGCCGATGAGCAGCGGCGAGGGCATCGGCTGCGCTGAGTCCATCCACGGCGACGTGTGGCACTGGCTGCGGCTGGATCACGGTCAGATCGCCGCGGTGTTCCCGCGCGACCCCGGCTGGGCGCTGTGGCCGCTGGCGGAAACCGTGTTGACGGGCCTGCCAGCCGAGGACGTGGCGCTCGCCCGCTGCTCCCTGGGGTTGCCGGTGTCAGGAATGGATCTGTGAGCCTGCCGCCCGCCATCCGCCGCATCTTGCGCCCAGCGCGCGCCCTTCCGGCGGTGAACGACGAGACCGTGCAATCCCTGGCCGCTCGGCTGGAGACCGCGGGGCAGGCGCGTCTGGGGCGCAGCCTGGCGCTGCTGCATGTCAATACCGGAAGCTGCAACGGCTGCGAACTGGAAATCCGGGCCCTGACCGCCGCAGTGTATGACCTGGAACGCTACGGGCTGCGCTTCGTCGATTGTCCGCGCCACGCCGACGTGCTGCTGGTCACCGGCCCGCTGACCCGCAACCTGCGCGCGGCGCTGGAACAGGCCTGGGATGCCACGCCCGAACCGAAATGGGTCGTGGCGGTCGGCGACTGCGCGGTGGACGGTGGCGTCTTCAAGGGCAGTTACGCGGTGTTGGGCGGCGTCGGCGGCAGCCTGCCGGTCGATCTCACGATCGCGGGCTGTCCGCCCAGCCCGGCTCGGCTGCTGGCCGGTTTGCGGGGCCTGCTGGAGGCGAATGCGCGCTGACCGAAGCCGGTGGCCGGTCGCGGTCCAGCCACAGCCCGAACCGCAGCAGGATCGCGCAGCCGGCCAGCATCAGCAGCGGGTCCAGCCACCAGGCCGAGGCCGGCCACAGGCGGAAGGCCGCGGTCACGCCCCAGGACAGGAATAGCCCCAGGCAGAACACCTGCAAGCTGAACCGGCCCGACGCGGCGAGCCAGCGGAAGAACGCCGCCCGCATCCAGGGCGCCTGCGCCGGCACCAGCCGCGACACCAGCCAGGCCAGCGCCAGCGCATGCGCCACGCGGGGGAAGGCGAGGCCGTCCTTGCCGATGATCGCCTCGGTTTCGCCGACCGGCAGCGGGAAAGGCAGGAAGCCGAACCAGCCCAGCCGCAGCAGGAAACCGCCCACCAGCACCAGCATCGCCGCGACCGTCAGCCAGCGCCAGGGCGGCAAAGCGCGTCCGAGAAGCAGAACGCGCCGGCCCAGCCAGGCGCCCACCAGGAACAGGATCTGCCAGGCAAACGGGTTGAAGCCGATCGTTGTATCCGGCCCCAGGCTGGGTGGAATCAGGCTGAACCAGCGGGCGGCGAGGTAGAGCGCGAGCGGCACCGCCAGCGCCCAGTCGCCGGTTTGCGCCTCCAGCCAGGCGAACAGCGGCAGGGCGAGCATGCACCAGATGAAGACCGGCAGGATGTCCATATAGTCCGGCTGGTACAGCGTGGTCAGCGCCGCCAGCGAGGCCCGCAGCGGGTGCTGCACCATGAAGCCCCAGCCGAGCCGCTGGACCTCGTGCGGGAAGAGGCCGCTGATTGTGGCCAGGATGATCATGGTGCCGAACAGGGCGAACGTGATCAAATGCGTGCGATAGAGTCGGGCGGTGCGTCGCAGCATGTCGCGGGCTGCCGCGGGCCAGCCCTCGCGCAGGGATTTGCGGGCGAAGA
>Ga0302320_10027013_pt1 | contig 11087 bp, 14 predicted proteins | sample Bog_T0_3_FD_202130 | JGI IMG/M metagenome (GOLD analysis project Ga0302320, IMG submission 202130) | Peat permafrost microbial communities from Stordalen Mire near Abisko, Sweden - Bog_T0_3 | ecosystem: Environmental > Terrestrial > Soil > Wetlands > Peat | place: Sweden: Abisko, Stordalen Mire... | reverse complement strand
AGACTGAGTTGGTTCACGCTTAAACTAACCCTGAGGTTGTCGCTTTCGTATAACGCAACGCCCACACAATCATCGGGATTTGCAAAGGTAATCGCAGCCATTGCACCCAGCTCTTGCCAAAGAATCCGGTAAAGGGTATGTGAACGACAGCCATATAAATGTTGGCGGGGAAAACGGCCACTAGGAGCAAGACTAATCCACATGCTGCCGCGCGCCGGGTCCAGGGCACGAGCAGGCCGAGTCCACCCAGTATTTCGGCTATGCCGCTCACCGCAACCAACAAACGCGGCGACGGCAAGGCCGGAGGCACGATGCGTACGTACAGGTCCGGGGCAGCAAAATGCATCGCTCCAGCCACGACGAAGAAGACCGCCAGCAGCACTCGCCCCGCGTTTCTCATAAGCGGATTATAGGTCGCTTGATCTCGTTGCCCACGCGACACAAAGTCTGAGCAATAGCGCTCAGTAATGTTCCGCCCCAGCCTTCATAGTAACTGTCGGACCTTAAATTGTGGGTCGCAGAACGATGGCGAAGCGCCATGGAGTCAAGAAATGTCTACAGAAAATTCGGTGGTAGCGATTTATAAATCTCACGATGGAGCCGACGCGGCGGTCAAAGAGCTGCAGCGTGGCGGCATCGACATGAAAAGCTTGTCGGTGGTCGGCAAAGGCTATCACACCGATGAAGAAGTCGTCGGCTACTACAATACCGGCGACCGCATGAAATATTGGGGCAAGATGGGCGCTTTCTGGGGCGGCTTCTGGGGTCTGCTGTTCGGCTCGGCCTTGTTCATGATTCCCGGACTCGGCCCAATCCTCGCCGCCGGACCCGTCGTTGCCTGGATTGTCGCCGGACTGGAAGGTGCCGTCGTAGTCGGAGGACTAGGCGCGCTGGGCGCCGGACTCTACAGCATCGGCATTCCCAAAGACAGCATCGTGAAATACGAGACTGCTCTCAAGACCGATAAATTCCTGCTCATCGTCCACGGCACCGCGGCGGAAGTCGCCAAAGCCAAAGACATCATCGAGCGCACGGGCCCCGAGTCCAGCGCCTTTTATTGCGTCGGCGAAGTGGTAGCAGCATAGTTCACTTGACCTCTGGGCTGCGGATCGACAATCGGTCCGCAGTCCCGATTCTTCAAGACCTAGGAGAAAACATGGATACAGAAACAGCAAAGCCCGAAAAAGAGGCCGCAACGAAAACGAAAAAAACCACCGCCGACGCCAACAGCCCCGGCAGCAAAGAAGCCGCTCACAGAATGGCCAACGTGCAAAGAAAAAAGAAAGCCCATAAGCGCAACATCCGCAGCTCCAACGCCAACGGCTAACCGTGTGTCCCAGTCAATCGCCTGATTCCGCCACAGCTGAGTCGCGTCTCGAAATCCGGCGGCATCCAGTTCTTCCTCTGTGAAGCCTCAGTGGGCTCTGTGTCAAAGATCTTGACTTGCGCGCGCATCTCCACCGAAAAAACGGAACCACATCGAACCCACCGCATCTAAGCTGGCGGAGGTACTATCATGTCCAGAAAAAAAGATGAAAACGATCTCTTGTCGGACTCAGCTGGCCAATCCGGCGATTTGCAAGGTCTTTCCGATGACGCTAGCGCCGATTCTGAAAGCGTCGCAGAGTTGGTCGACGAAGGCAATGCGTTCGAAGCGGGGATCGTTCAGGGCGTCGAAGACGTGCCGGATGCCGACGTTGCCGACGTTGCCGAAGTTCACACCCATGAAGTGCTGGAAAATGACGTTCCGAAAGAATACTTAAGCGACGACAAAAACGTCGCCTGATCGGAGGAAATCCTTATGCCCCAAAGTCCGCACAATCGTTTGGCCGAGCTGCACAACCTGGCCGCCCACGCCCATAGCGATGCCGCGGTCGCGCACGGCAAAGGCGACCATCTCAGTGCTCATGAACTCAGCCGGCAGGCGCATGAGCACTCGGTCAACGCGCACCGCTTGTCAGAAGATCTGGCCACCAAGTCAGTTGAGCCGAGCAAAACCTAGACCGTCAACGGACAAAGCTTGTGATCGCACTGGCACGCGATCTCGACTTCTTTCGACCCCGCTTCTTTACATGCCTGTCCGCAGAATTTATCGCCGCTCGCCACCGAACAGCGGCAAGGCAAGTGGGCACACTTTTTTTCGTTCGTCGTCATGATGTTTTCTCCTTAAATGTCTGCGAGGCGACTAAGCTACGCTTCGCCCGCTGACCAGATTAATGACCAGCACGACCAGCGCCACAACCAGCAGCAGATGAATTAATCCGCCAGCGATGTGAAGGCTGAATCCCAGAAGCCACAGAACTATGAGAATCACAAAAATTGTCCAAAGCATGATTTATCTCCCTAATCTTCGTTATTACATCGATTCGTTCAGCCGCACTTGCTTGAAAGGCTTGCCGCACTCCAGACACAATCGCTTCGACCGCGGTGTAATCAGCCCGCATGACGGACAGATCCTCTGCGTCGGCGCATCCTGGCCCCGCGACCTCATGTCAGCCACGCCAGCGGTGAATTGCTCACGCACCGACTTGAGCCAGCGCCGCACTCGATTACGAAAGCGCAGAGTGGGCTCCATGAATTCACCTGACATAAGATGCATACCACGTCCACGAGAACACTCTTAACCATGACAGACAGGAAAAAAACAAACTGAGCAGGATTGCTCAGGTTTGGAAAAAGAAGTTCTCCTCGAGAACGAGCCAACTACTGGTTCAGCCGCTCCAGATGCCGGAAGCCGTCGCTGCCAATAAATAAGAGCACAGAGATGGTTCCGTTGTACGCCACGTGAATCAGCACGCCCGACGCCACCGATCTGGTGATGGCGCGGCAAATGGTGAGTGCGAGCCCTACGAGGAACACGATCAGCACCGGACCCCAGGCGCGACCCAACTGCGGAGCGTGAATCAATCCGAACGCAACCGCGGTCAAGAACACCGAGAACACCACTCCCACGCGCCGCGCCAGCACTGGATAGAGAAATCCGCGAAAGAATAATTCTTCCAGCAGCGGCGCGAAGGTCATGCCGAAGATCGAGAGCACCCACGCTTCGGCTGGTGTCTGGAAAAACTTGTCGATGGGCAACTCCGTCGGCATCGGCAGAAGGTGCGCGAAACCTTGCAAGGCCAGCGAGAGCAAGATGCCAGCGCCCAGAAATTCTTTCCATCGCACTGGAGGATTCCAGCGCATCGCCGTCCAGAAGTTTTGCGCGCCATGTCCCTCGCGGCGAACTACCGCGACCATAAAGGCGAACGCCAGGAAGTATGCCAGTCCCTGCGCGACCACGGTGACCAGCGGGATCTGCGCGACGTCTCCGAACGACATTCGCGGATAAAGCACGCGCTTGGCCACGTAAGCCGTCGCCAGCAGAAACACAAACACCGAAACCAGCGTCAGGACGGCGATCTGGAGGACATCCCAACCAGTCCAGGGCGGATTCTCGCCGGAAAGATTGATGCGCTGCGGAGGAGTGTCGCCAGAAAACGGTTCTGCAACCAGCGGCTGGTCGATGATCGGCTCTAGTCCAAGCTGCGGATTGTCAGGAGATGCCAAGAAACTTTCCTATAAAAGCATCTCACAATCCAGCGCGATTCTGAGTTGGCCGACGGTCTGTTGCCTCAGCGGCGGAAAGAAATTTCAAAAATATTGAAGGGGTGGCGGCTTTTTTCTGTTTTGGAACGGATCGGGTGGTTTTGGTGGGTCTACCCCCCTCCCCCTACCTTTATTGATAAATCTCTGGAATGAGTGGGTTACGGGTGGGTCGGATTTGAAAATCTTTGGAATGAATCACTTGCGGAGGGGTTGGATTGATAAATCTTTGGACTCAACGAGTTAGCGCGCGTGCTCTCCGTGAGCGGCTTTTCGTCGTTGTTTAGCGTCGAAAACATACTTGTGATGTTCGCAGATTAGAGGAAGCGTGTCCAGAGAAAAGTGAGAAAAGGCCAATAATAATGGGGGGTTGGCCCATTTTGGGAATTGGTAACTTCCGCGCTGGGGCGGATTGGAGATCCCTTCCGCCGCCGCATTTCTTTGGCACCTATTAGCAAGAGAGGTTCCAAGGGGCGGATTTGAGTTGACCGTTTCAATGCTCTCGCATATTGTCCTCTCGTAGGCTGAGACGCTTTCTCATGCCGTCGTCCCCGATGTGTCTGGGCAATTCCTTTTAAGGCGCTACGCTCGCGGTTGCTGCCAGGCAAAACGAGTGATCCCTAGAACGGTCGGAGGACGGCGATGAAATACTCGTTTCGAAGGTCTCGGTTTGCAGGTTGCGGTCGTATTGGCGGTAAGGCGCGTTCCCTTCTAATTCACAATCGATCGGAATGCGTACTCGTAAGACTTCTCGCGGTTTCCGCGCTGGTTTCTGCTGCGTTCGTCCAAACTCCAGCTCAGATTTCGAGTCCTGTCGGATTCACGACATTTCAGACTAATCAGCTGGCGTCCCCGACGGCGCCAACGGCCACGGCCGGGCCTGGTTGCACGTCGGGTGCAACCAATTACAGCTGGACGTATGAGGTCGTGGCGATAGATGCGACGGGCGGCGTTACAATGCCAAGCGGGCCTAGCACAGCAGTACTCAATAAGTGCTCAACGTCATCGAGCCTAAGCAACGTTGCTTATCTGATAGTGGCCACGAATCCAGTGGTTGGAGCCGTGTCATGCGGAATTTATCGGATATCCCCGACCCCTGCCAAAATTGCGTACAACATACCGTGCGGCTCGGTGTACTACGACATAGGCACCAACATTGACACTACGAGTCCCCCGACCGGCAACACGACAGGTGGCATGAGGGCCACAGGGACGATCGCGGCCCAAGCGTTTAACGCGACGGGCAACGGGGCGGGTACGGAAATACTCACTGCGGGAACTCCCTCTCTTATGACTGCAACTTGAGCTTGCCGCCGTGCATAAGCCAAGCCAGCGAGTTTTTCTTTCAGGCGGTTCCGACGATATCTGCAAGCTGGGGAATCACTGTACCGACGGTCTACCCTTCCGTGGCTTCTGCCTTCCTCCTAGGCGCAAGCTCTGGCACGGGTTCGACGTTCTATACGTCGACCGCTTACACCTTGCCGCTAACAGACTCTGGGGTCGCGAGCACAACGTACGTCGCGACCGCCAGCAATGCGTCGCTGCCCTTTACGAACGGGGACCTAGCGCAGCTGAGCGTGAGCGGCGGCAATACCGACATAGCGGATTCTGGCATTGGTTTCTTCTCAATCTCCGCCTCGCCGCTCGGCGGCATCTTTCTGCCCTCCATTGTTCTTCCTCTTTCGGCCGGATCCAGCGAGGTCCTCGAAAGTGGGTCCAGCCCGTTTCCTGTGAAGGTTATCCAGGTTGTGGTCCCTTACAAGATCAGCGTCGGTCACGTCACGGTCGACGTTTCTGCAGGAAGTTCTGGAAAATTTAGCATCGGGGTTTATTACGCGACAAGCGGCACGAATAACAAACTAATCGACACGGGCAACGTAAACTGCACGGCGGGTATTGCTAGTATCGCGCTTGGCTCATCGGTCGTCCTACAGCCTGGCATTTATTATTACGCCTTCGCGGCTTCTGACACGACCTGTGCGTTAGATGGTTCTAGCAGCTCGAATGGGGCGTGGACGAACGCCGTTGCGGGCGCTACGCGATCAGCCGTCACGACTGGGGTCTACACGAGCACAACTCCCCTGCCGAGCCCTCTGGGTTCTATCACGGCCAACAACTCAGTCGTTGCCCCCTTCGCGTTTCTTGAACCGTAGCTAGGAGACCCGTCCATGATGCTCACGATCAGGCGTACGGCTGGCTTTATCCTCGCGGCGCTTATTTCGGTCGTTCCGGAGTCTGCATCGCAGACCAAACCGCTTGTCGTCGCCTGGCAGGCGCCCGCTTCCACTACCTCCATGGCCTGTGGTTCGACGAACGGTTGCTTCACAAACTTTACGACTTCCGTGTTACCGCATGTCTCCGGTATAGGTGCGACGGTCACTTGGTCCTTGGTTGACAACTGCTCGGATACGGGCGGTCATCCTTATCAATGCCAGAACGACCCAAATTGCCCGGGTACGGCGGGGAGCGCTGATTATAAATGGTGCGCTCTTGACACTCTCCTAGTGGCCTACACGGGATTGGGATCAGCCTTTGCCAACAAGAAAATCATCTTGATTATTTTATGGAGAGAATGACGCTGGGAACGCCAATACGAGCACGCCGGAATATGTTTACCTCAACACGTGGGCGAGCGCCGTTAGCTTAAAACTAGGCTACACGGTTCAGCCCCAGGATGAAACCGTCTGTTCAGGTCGACAAGGCGACGTAAACGGCATGACCAGCGTTCCCATTAGGCTCAAGAGTGGTTTTACAAGCATTGGCTCGGGCGATTTCGGGATATGGAATATAAACCAGTGCACGACGTTGCCAACGCTGGCCACAAGCATCTCATGCACTTCTGGCTCTGGGTCATTCGCCGACTACTCCGGTTTTCCCGTCGTCTACGAGAAGCCGATCATGATTGCGTATCAAGAGTTTATTTCGGCGCTCGCCAAGCATTACTCGCCGTTGGGTAACGGCTATGGACCGACCCTCGCTCCGTATATCGCCTATGTTCGCGTCGGAATGTCCGCCGGAGGGGAAAGCTACCCATATTGCTCCGTGGGCAGCAACATTCCCCAAGCCACTCGCCCTACAGGCACTTTCGTGCCAGCTGGTTATGTCGCTTATAACCCTGCTGACGGCGACCTGTATGTGGCGATCGGAGCTGGAAACACGAGTTCGGGCGCGATGCCCGCCTGTGGCTCGGCCGGATGCCTAACCCCTCCAGACAACACGGTGCCCGGGTGGTATAACTCGGGTGCCTATGCAAACACCACTACCAATAACGCGGTCTGGCCAGGGCCGCAAGGCCAATTTGGATCAACGGGGGAATCGCAAGGATACACCGATAACGGTTATCTCAGCGCATGGCCCAACTCGGGCGACGGAGTAGGCTACATTGCGTCGATGACCAGCTTCCTAAGCAGTCTGGGAGCTGGCTTTCCATTCACGATCTCAGCTCACACGGGTCCTACTAGCGACAGCAACAATTCCTACCCCGATAGCGCTGCCATAATAGCCTCTTCGAACCACGTCGGTTTTGGGATGCAGTCGGTTAACGTTGGAGATCCTGTGGAATTTGCGGCCGGGACTTATCCCACCACTCGGGAAAACTGGGCGCACAATTTCCAGGCTTATGCCGCGCCAGTTCACCATCTGCAGACGAACGATCCCGGCACTACGAATCTGTGGACCGGGTACGCAATTAGTAGCATAACAGTGGGCACAGTTTACCCTTATACCGCGACCGTGACCTGCCTGCAAGATTGTAGCTGGCTTTACGCGCAGGAAATCTATATCTCAGGGAACTCGAATCCGTCGCTGAATGGAACGTGGGCGGTGAGCTGTACGACGCAGGCACTGTGTGGAATGGATCAACTAACATTTAGCACCTCGCTCGCCCTATCAGGATTCTCCGGCAACAACGGAACCGTCTGGAGTCCTGATTACTGGCCTATCGTTGTTCCTTTCGCTACGCTAAGGGGGGCTAGCTCGATTGAACTGTGGGAGTGCAGCTTGGATTATGCTTTCGATACTGACACGACCGCTTCGGGATGCGCGACCGGGATTACGCCCCCATCCGGCGGGGATATCGGTTTCCAGAACCCCTTAACTGATTCCCAAAACGGCCAACCTGCCGCGACCCACGTGCTGACTGGCGTGCAGTCCACCGGAGGTACTTTTCTGCAATGAGCCCTAGCTCCCTTAATGACCTTGGGGACTTTCGACTCTATTGACAACCGGTTGGGCTGGTGTTTACCCTTAGCCGTTTTATGAAGGAGAATCGCATGCGATGCCCGGTCACGAAGTTACTTGTGTTGTTCGGAGTTTTATGCGGAGTGGCGCTTGCCCAAGATCAAGTGAAAACACTGTACAGCTTTTCGTCGAGTGACGGCCATGCACCGCAGGACAAGCTCGTCTTTGACAACGTCGGGAACCTCTACGGAACCACCGAGCATGGCGGTCAGTATAATTACGGGACGGTTTTCGAGCTGTCGCCGAACGCGGACGGCACTTGGTCCGAGGTAACGCTCTATAGCTTTTGTCAGGATCCAAACCAATACGGGGTGTGCTTGGACGGAAATTCTCCGACGGCGGGCCTAGTCACGGATGCGGAGGGGAATTTATACGGTGTCACGCCTCTGGGCGGCCCCGGCTATGGTGTTGTGTTTGAGCTTTCACCTCCATCACAGAGCGGTGGGGCGTGGGATTATCAGGTGATTTATGACTTCTGCACGACTGAGCAGTGCCAAGACGGCGCTATGCCCGGAGCAAAGCTAACCTTTGACGATTCTGGAAATTTATACGGCACCACGGAGGGGAATACAGTTTTCGAGCTTTCCCCAAGTGCGAGTGGCTGGATTGAGACGACATTGTTTACGTTCTGTACCAACGGCTACCCTCACTGCGCAGACGGAAACCTGCCTCTGGCCGCGGTTACGTTTGACGCTGCTGGGAACCTCTACGGAACCACTGAAATAGGGGGGAGCAGCAAGGGCGAAGGCGCAGGAGTGGTCTACAAGTTAACTCCGGGTTCAACGGGATGGACGGAAACCGTGCTCACCACTTTCTCGGGTGGCAAACGCGGGGGCGATCTTTACGGTGCTATTAATTTCGACAGCGCCGGAAACATGTATTCGACGGCGTTCGGCGGTGGAACGAACGACGCGGGCGGCGTGTTTCGCCTCAGTCCATCAAACAACGCTGAAACTCTCGTCTCATTCTTAGGTTCCGACGGCAATATCGGTCCCACGGCAGGGGTACTTCTCAATCCGAAGACCAACACGCTTTATGGCACCACGTCCGGTGGAGAAAACGGCGGGGCTGGCTCCTTATATAAGGTATCGTCGAAGGGCATCGTAACGACGATTGCGGTAGGTGGAAATCCCAAAGGGGCTCTGATTGCGGATAAGCACGGCAATCTCTACGGCACCTACTCCACCGGCGGACAATATGGGTACGGCGCGGTTTTCGAGATCATTCCCTAAGTTCACTTACGCGATGGCTTCTGGCTTGTGGAAGTATCCGGCCAGGGCTTGGCCGGTGTAGGACTTTTTATTTCTGGCGATCGCCTCAGGAGGGCCCTGGGCTACGAGGCGTCCGCCTTGCTCGCCGCCTTCGGGGCCGAGGTCGATGATCCAGTCGGCGTTGCGGATTACGTCGAGATTGTGCTCGATGATGATGATGGTGTTGCCCAGGTCGGTGAGGCGATGCAGCACTTCGAGCAGTTTGCGCACGTCGTCGAAGTGCAGTCCAGTGGTGGGTTCGTCGAGCAGATAAAGAGTTTTGCCAGTCTGGCGCTTGCTGAGCTCGCGCGCGAGTTTGATGCGCTGCGCTTCCCCGCCGGAGAGCGTTACGGCGGACTGGCCCAGATGCAGGTAGCCGAGGCCGACGTCGACCAGGGTTTGCAGCTTCACGCGAACCTGCGGAATGTTTTCGAGAATCGGCAGCGCGTCGGTGACGGGCATCTCCAGCAAGTCGGCGATGGACGCGCCCTGATAGCGCACGGCGAGGGTCTCGTGATTGTAGCGGCGTCCGTTGCAGACTTCGCATTGCACATAGACGTCAGGGAGAAAATTCATTTCGATGCGGCGCTGGCCCTCGCCCTGGCAGGCCTCGCAGCGGCCGCCGGGCACGTTGAAGCTGAAGCGTCCGGGCTTGTAGCCGCGCTCGCGGGATTCGGGCAGCATGGCAAAGAAGTCGCGAATCTGAGTGAAGACTTGCGTGTAAGTCGCGGGATTCGAGCGCGGGGTGCGGCCGATGGGCGCTTGATCGATGCGAATGACTTTGTCGATATTCTCCGCGCCAGAGATTGACTTGTGCGCGCCGGCTTCTTCGCGCGAGCGATAAAGTTTTTTGGCCAGCGCGCGATAAAGAATGTCGTTGACCAGTGTCGATTTGCCGGAGCCGGAGACTCCGGTGACGACGGTCATGACGCCGAGCGGAAATGTGATGTCAATGTTCTTGAGATTGTTTTCGCGCGCGCCGAGGATGGCGATGCCGTCGCCCACGGCTTGGCGACGGTCGGATAACATGCCGATTTGCTTGCGTCCTGAGATGTAGGCTCCGGTGAGAGATTCGGGGACGCGTTCGATTTCTTCCGGTGTGCCTTGGGCGACGAGCGCGCCGCCGTGGCGTCCCGCGCCGGGGCCGAGGTCGATGACGAAGTCGGCGCGGCGGATGGTTTCTTCGTCGTGTTCGACTACTAGTACGGTGTTGCCGAGGTCGCGCAGCTCTTCGAGCGCATGAAGAAGACGTTCGTTGTCGCGCTGATGTAAGCCGATTGACGGCTCGTCGAGAACATAGAGGACGCCGCGGAGTTTCGATCCGATCTGCGTGGCTAGGCGGATGCGCTGGCCTTCGCCACCGGATAGAGTTGCGGCCGAGCGGTCGAGGGAAAGATAACCTAATCCGACGGCATCGAGGAATTGCAGGCGTTCGACGATTTCGTGCATGAGGCGTCCGGCGATGATGGCATCGCGTCCTGTGAGATTGATTTTGCGGGCGGCTTCGAGCGAGCGGGCGATCGGCAGCTCAGTGAACTCGGCGATGGACATGCCATTCACCTTGACGGCGAGACTCTCGCGGCGCAGGCGCTGGCCTTTGCAGACGGGGCAGACCGAGGCCGACATGTAGTCCATGAGGTGCTCGCGATAGGTATCGGAGCTGGACTCTTCGATGCTCTGCTTGAGGTAGCCCAGGATGCCGCGGAATCCGGTTTTGCCGCGGCCGGGTTCGCCCGATAGAAGAAGACTCTGATCGGCTTCGGAAAATTTCTCGAAGGGAGTGCTGAGGTCGAGGCCATGCGCGGCGGCGACAATCTTTAGTTGGTGGATGAGATTTTGCGAAGCCGAGCCGGGGCCGAGGCCGCCTTCGAGCAGCGGCTTCGACCAATCCGTGATGACTTTTGCAGGATCGAAGTCGTACTTACTGCCCAGGCCGTGACATTCGGGGCACGCGCCGTACGCGCTGTTGAACGAGAACGACCGCGGCTCGAGTTGCGGGACGTCGATGCCGCA
>Ga0302320_10027007_pt1 | contig 11088 bp, 12 predicted proteins | sample Bog_T0_3_FD_202130 | JGI IMG/M metagenome (GOLD analysis project Ga0302320, IMG submission 202130) | Peat permafrost microbial communities from Stordalen Mire near Abisko, Sweden - Bog_T0_3 | ecosystem: Environmental > Terrestrial > Soil > Wetlands > Peat | place: Sweden: Abisko, Stordalen Mire... | reverse complement strand
CGGGCGAAATGCTGCTCTCGGTGGAATTGCCGCCCAATGCTTGGCGCGAACATTCGGCGTATCTCAAAGTCCGGGACCGAGCAAGCTATGCCTTCGCCTTGGTCTCGGTGGCGGCGGCACTGCATAAAGAAGGCGGTCTAATTCAGGACGCGCGCTTGGTACTGGGCGGAGTCGCCCATAAGCCCTGGCCGGTTGACGCGGCGACGTTGCTGCGCGGGCGCCGCGCCGAGCCCGCGGAGTTTCGCAGGGTTGCCGAGGCGGCGTTTCGAGACGCGGTCCCCTACACGGACAACGGCTTCAAGGTGGAACTGGGCAAACGGGCCGTGGTGCGCGCGCTCTCCATGGCGGCGTCCGGCACAAACTCATGAGCGTGATTGGTCAGCCTCTGAGCCGCGTCGACGGCGTGCAAAAAATCACCGGCACGGCCACCTATAGCGGCGACATGAACCTCAAGAACCAAGCTCACGCGGTGTTGGTGCTGAGCAGTGTCCCCAAGGGGCGGATCGTGTCGTTCGACGACTCCGCGATCAGCCGCTTGCCGGGCATCCTGCATGTCATGACGTGTTTCAATGCGCCGCGGTTACCGCACAATGGGCGCGCGGGCGTCAACCCGCCGGCGGGCCGCGTGCTATCGCTGCTGCAAGAGCGCGAGATCCACTACAACCGGGAACCGATCGCGGTGGTCGCAGCCGAAACGCTGGCGCAGGCCAGCGCTGCCGCGGCGCTGCTCGAGGTGCGCTATCAAACCTCGCCCGCCGTTCTCGACTTCGCCGCCGGCGAGGCGAATGCTCACTCTCCCGGGAAGGTTAACGGTGAAAATGCCGATTCAACGCGCGGCGTAATGGCCGGCGTTCGGGCATCCGCGCAGGTGTCGGCGACGTACGAAACGCCGCTGGAACATCACAACCCCTTGGAGCCCCATGCAACGCTCGCCCATTGGGACGGCGATCAGGTGACGCTGTACGATTCGACCCAATTCATCACCGGTGCGCAGACCACGCTCGCCAAGGTTCTCGGGCTGCCGAAGGATCATGTGCGCTTCGTCTGCCCGTTCGTTGGCGGCGGCTTTGGCTGCAAAGGCTCAATGTGGTCGCACGTGGCGCTTGCCGCCTTGATGTCGCGTCATTTGCACCGTCCGGTGAAGCTGGTGCTCGAGCGGCCGCAAATGTTCGGACCCGTGGGCGGACGGCCGAGAACGCTGCAAAGACTCAAAGTCGCGGCCGAGCCGGACGGCCGGCTTATCGGCATTCAACACGATGTGCTTTCGCACACTTCGGTGATGGAGGATTTCACCGAACCGGCCGCTCTGCAAACCCGCATCATGTACAGCAGTCCCAATGTGAGCACCAGCCATCGCCTGGTGGCGCTCAACGTCGGCACGCCCACATTTCAGCGCGCGCCGGGCCATGCCACCGGAACCTTTGCGCTCGAATCCTCTCTCGACGAACTGGCCTATATCCTGAACATGGATCCCATCGAGTTGCGCCTGCGGAACGAACCAGACATCGACCCCGAGAAGAAACTTCCCTGGTCAGCGCGCTCGTTGCGCGCCTGTTACGCCGAGGGCGCGGCAGCGTTCGGTTGGTCGCGTCGAACCGCAGCGCCGAAGTCCATGCAGCAAGGAGACATTGCCGTGGGTCTTGGCATGGCAGCGGCAACCTACCCCGCCAACCGGCAAGCAGCGCAGGCGCGAGCGCGCATGCAAGCGGACGGTCTGGTGGTGGTGCAGTCCGGCACCCAGGAATTAGGCACGGGCACCTACACGGTGATGTCGCAGGTTGCAGCCGACGCGTTAGATTATCCGGTCGAGCGGATAAAATTTGAATTGGGAGACAGTGATTTGCCGCAAGCACCGGTGTCGGGCGGTTCGCAAAGCGTCGCCAGCGTGGCTCCGGCCGTGCAGGCCGCCGCGCTGGCCTTGCGCGGTAAGCTGATTGATCTCGCCATCGCCGATCCGGCCTCGTCGGTGCACGGCGTGTCGGCGAATGAGGTTACCATCCAGAACGGCTCGATCGGAGCAGCGTCGCGTTCGCCCGAACCCTTATCCGCGGTGGTGGCTCGCGCCGGCGGCGCGGACATCATTGCCGAGGGCTCGGCGCAACCGGGCGCGGAAAAGCAGGCCTACTCCATGCACTCCTTCGGCGCGGTATTCGTCGAGGTCCACATCGATCGCGAATTGGGCGTCATCCGTGTGCCCAAGGTGGTCGGCCGCTACGGCATCGGCCGCCTGCTCAACGCGAAGACCGGGCGCAGCCAGTTCATTGGCGGCGTGGTATGGGGTCTCGGAATGGCGCTCATGGAAGAATCGCTGTTGGATCAGCGTACCGGGCGTATCGTGAATGCGAACTTGGCCGAGTACCACGTGCCGACCAATGCCGACGTCGGAGAAATCGACGTGGATGTGGTCCAAGAACACGACCCGCACATCAATTCCTTGGGCGTGCGCGGCATCGGCGAGATCGGTATTACGGGCGTGGCCGCCGCGCTCGCCAATGCCGTCTACCACGCCACGGGCGTGCGCGTGCGGCGGCTTCCGATCACGCTCGATACATTATTGGTTTGAACGCCTAGCGCGCGTGGGCGTGGGCAAACATTTTCAGAACTTCGCGATTGAAGGCCGGGATATCATCGGGCTTGCGGCTGGTGACCAGATTGTCGTCGACCACCACTTCTTCATCGACCCAGTGGCCGCCTGCATTGGCGATGTCGGTCTTCAGCGAAGGCCAGGACGTCATTCGCAAGCCCTTCGCAGCACCGCTTTCGATAATGGTCCAGGGTCCGTGGCAGATGGCGGCCACCGGCTTCCCGGCATCGAAAAATGCCTTCACGAACGCCACTGCCTTCGGCTGCATGCGCAGCGAATCGGGATTCATCACACCGCCCGGCAGCACCAGCGCGTCGTAGTTCTGTGGGCTCGCTTGATCGAGCAGCTGATCGACCTTGACCTCCTGTCCCCATTCCTTGTGATTCCAACCACGCACCTTGCCAGCCTTGGGGGACACGACCGCGGTCGTTGCGCCCGCTGCATCGAGCGCTTTGCGCGGCTCGCCGAGCTCCGATTGCTCGAAGCCGTCTGTCGCAAGAATGGCCACTCGTACACCCTGCAGTGAATTATTCGCCATACCATTTCTCCTTGAATTGTTCCGCTCGATTATCGAGGAGGCGCGAGGTGCGCACCGTCGGACTCGACCGAATGGCGCTATAGGAGAATGCTGAAGTCCGACGCCTGCACCAGCAACGTGGCCGCGGCTTTCAGCCCACGCCGGTCCTCGTCGTCGAATCGTTCGAGTTGCGGGCTGTCGACGTCGAGTACACCCCAGAGCTTCTGCTCTTGTAGCAAGGGCACCACGATTTCGGAACGCGACGCGGAATCGCAGGCAATGTGCCCGGGGAATTCGTGTACGTCGGGGACGATGAGGATTTCGCGGCGTTCGGCGGCCGAGCCGCAAACTCCTTTGCCGAGCGGGATGCGCGTGCAAGCGACCTTGCCTTGAAAAGGTCCGAGCACAAGCTCGGTTCCTTTCAGGAAATAAAATCCGGCCCAGTTCACCGCGGGGAGCGCCGCGAACAATACGGCACACATATTCGCGGCATTCGCCAAGGCGTTGCGCTCACCCTCGAACAGCGCAGCCAACTGCGCCTGCACGCCGCGGTACCCCTCCGATGTCATTTCACACCACCCCGAGCACCTTTGCGCTCTTGGGGCAATCGTAGCTGGCCGCCGCGGCATTCTGCTCGAACCTAAGATTGAACAAGCAGGCGGCTGCCCCGACGATCAAGGCGTTCAGAATCAGTGCCACGGCAAGCGCGGCGAATTTCGATGAGATTTGAGTGTTCATTCATGACTCCTACGGCTGTCGCTTTGCAGTTGAAGTAAAGCAAGCTGCGTGCCAGAAGTGGGCATGGGCTAAGTGGCTATTTTTGAAGACAAATTTTTAAAGCTATTGGGGCCTCGGATGACCGCGGACAGTGTCCGCGGACACCCCCGCCGGACAGGTGAGCCCGATTCATCTCAGTCCGCCGGATCAAATGTCGGCCCGAGCGATTCCGCGACCGCTGCGCGGAACCCAGTTTCGTCGAGAGCCGCATTGTCGACGCAGGCGGCTGCAATCATTTCCGCCTGGTCGATCGTGATATCCGTGACGGCAAAGCATTTGACGGACGCACCGTCGCTCGCGACGAAGCGCGCGGTCCAAGTCTCGTCGTCATAGGCGCGCGAGGACACAGGCTCGCCCAAATGCAGGACTTTGGCCAAATCTTCGCTGTTGGGAATGCCTGCCAGGAATTTCGCCAGGGAGGCGGCGTCGTCGAGACGCGCGGTCGCACATGAAATTCGTGTGCTCATGTTTTTACTATACATTACGCGGCGAACTCACGCCGCCTCTATCCGCGCGCCGCCGGCGCCGTCGTGCCCGATCGCGTTGCGGGCGACGCGTCGAGCGACCCGCATCCACAGCGTAATAATCTCGCCTGAATCTTGTGCTAGCAGCCCCATCGCAGCACCATGGGATCGAGCCGCCGAGCCGTCTCGATGAGGCCGCGGCGGGTGTCCGGATGCAAGACTGCCAACGGGTGTCGCGGCGCATCGCAGGCGATTACGTTGCCTTCCTTCATGAGCACCTTGGCGGCCAGCAGCCCGGCCTGTCGATTCTCATAATTGATAAGCGGCAACCAGCGTTCGTAGAGGGCAAGCGCTTCGTCACGCCGTCCGCCGACATGGGCATCGACAATTCTGCGGATGCCGTCGGGGTAGGCGCCCCCGGTCATGGCTCCGGTCGCGCCGGCGTCGAGATCGGGGAGCAGCGTGATTCCCTCCTCCCCGTCCCAGGGACCTGCCACCGCTGCCCCGCCCAAGCGAATCAGCTCGCGGAGCTTGACTGCTGCCCCAGCGCTCTCGATTTTGAAATACGACACGCGCTCGAGCTCGCGTGCCATGCGCGCCAGAAAGACCGCTGACAGCGTAGTCCCGCTCATCGGTGCATCCTGGATCATCACCGGTATCGTCAGCGCGTCGGACAGCCGCGCAAAGAATTCGTAGATCTGGTTTTCATTCGCCCGCAAGGTGGCGCCGTGATACGGCGGCATGACCATGACCATGGCGGCACCTTGATCTTGGGCGCGACGCGAGCGCTCGATGCATATGCGGCTGCTGAAGTGGCTGGTCGTAACGATGACCGGTATACGCTGTCCGACGTGCTCGAGCACCGTCGTTGTCAGCAGTTCGCGCTCCTCGTCCGACAGCAAAAATTGCTCAGAAAAATTGGCGAGGATGCAGATGCCATCGCTGCCGGCATCGATCATAAAATCGATGCAATGCCTTTGACTTGTGAGATCGAGTTCTCCGGCCTCGGTAAAAGTCGTTGGTGCCACCGGGAACACTCCTCGGTATCTTGCCCCGCCGCTCATTCGATGGTCGCCGAGTTCACGCGGCTCACCGTCGGATGGTCGTTGCGCATCGGGCCGCCGTGCGGATATTCAAGCACTGGTAAGTTCCTGTAAATGGAGTGACGTGATGGATCATTTCGCAGGCGCGCTTCCCAAGCCTACGAGTTCACCCTTGGCAAGGACGTGTGCCGACATTGCCTGGGTCAAAGCCGGATAGCTGCCGCCCGCATCGGCAGAGAGCGTCGAATCGAGTGCGAATATCTGCAAATGGTAGTGGTGTTTGCGCCCGGGAGGGGTGTGCGGACCTCGGTAGGGCTGGTTCGTTCCGGACAAGCTGGGGCCGTTGCTCGCACCCTCGGGCGGCGTCGTCACGCCGGCCTCGAGCCGGGTCACACCCGCGGGGATGTTGAACATCGTCCAGTGCAAAATCGGCATGCGGTCTCGGATGGCGTCCGGATCCTGCATGATGACGACATACGAACGGGTTCCCGCCGGACCCGCGGTCCATGACAGGCCGGGGAAAATATTGCCGCGATACTGCGTGTTCTCGAACGGGATATCGCCGCCGTCGCTGAACGCGGGCGACTGTACGCCGAGGCGCGCATCGGTCGCTGCAGTGAGCGTGGCGAACGCCAAGCGCGCACGACCGGTTGCAGACGCTGTTTCGCGAAACTCTTTCAACGTGACCACGCCCAAAATGATCACGATCACCGCAGCCGCGACTATTCGCTTCATAGCGCCTCGCTCGCCTGCGGCCTCCGCGCAGCCGGCGCCGCGGCCGGCACCGGCGGATCGAGCCGCATTCGCCGCTCGATCTCGGCCCACAGGGTGGCGTAGATCAGCCCGACCGGGCTGCGCGGCGAGTAGGCGGGGAGCGGCGCGCGGCGCACGCTCATGCGCTCGATCTCGCTGGAATACGGCACTTCGGTCGACAGCAGGCCCGGAAACAGCTCGCGAGTGCTCGCGATGATGTCGTGGTGCAGCGATTTACGGCGGTCCACCATCGAGAAAAACGGCAGCAGCGTGAGGTCGGACCACTCGTGCTCGGTGACGAAGTCCTGTAACTGCGTCAGCATGCGTACCGACAGCGGTGTCGGCAACAGCGGTACGACCACGGCGTCGGCGGCGCGCAGTACGTTCTCGGACAGGAGAGAGATCCCGGGCGGGCAGTCGAGGAACAATGCCGCATACACCTCGCGCAGCGACCGGCTCATTCGCAGCAGGCGCTCGGTGGGATGTTTGCGCGCGCTCAAGTGCACATCGAAATTGCGATACGACATGTCCGACGGCAGCACATCCAATTTGTCGTAACCGCTTGGCACCGGCAGTTCGCTCAGTTCCCGCTTCCCGGCAACCAGCTTCTTGGCGGAGGCGTTCTCATTCGGCTCGCAGCGCAGAATGTAAGTCGCCGCGCCTTGCGAATCCAGATCCCACAACAGCGTTGCCCGCCCGGCGGCGGCGCAAAGATACGCCAGGTTGACGGCGGTAGTGGTCTTGCCGACACCGCCTTTGATATTCGTGACCGCGACGATCTTCATGACGCCTCGCAGCTATTGATGTGCTAGAGCCTGATCGGCCGCACGCAGCCAGTCGTCCCGATCGGCCGATGCAGGCAGAGTCTGCGCCGCGTCGCGTGCCCGTACGTAAGTGTCGTGCGCCCCGCCGGCATCGCCGGTCTTCGCCAAGGCTTCGGCCAGCGCCAGCAAATTCGCTGGATACTTCGGGTTTAGAGCCACGGCGCGGCGCGCCGCCGCCAAGCCGGCCTCGGCGTCGCCGGGGCCGAGCGGCCAGCTCGGTGCGCGCAGTAGCACCAATGCACGCACGCGGGCGGGTCCGGCTTCGTCGTAGTGGGCATCCGCTGCTTCCGCCCGCGCCAAAAAATCCAGCATGCTTTTCAATGACTCGCCCGCCCGAGTGGGATGTGCCCGGGCCGCAAGTCCAAGCGCCACCCCTTGGCCGTAGAGACAGGCTGCCGCCTCCGGTTCTCGCGCGAGACAGGCCTGCGCGTCGACGGTCGCATCGCTTGCCAGTTGGTCACGCCTTTTCGAGTCGGTTTCAGTGTCGCTGCGTTTCGCGTCTCGGGCAATGGCCGCTGCGAGCTCTGCAACTGTGCCCGGCACCGCACTCGGTGTTGTCGGCGGCGTTGGCCGCAGCGGCGACGCGCAGGCGGCGAGCATAAGGGACATCATGCACCAGTATCGTGGGCTCACGGCGCCGGCGCGTGGGCGGGCAACTTCGGCAACACAAACCCATGCAGCAGCAGTGCTGCCAGGGAATCCGCGGCGCCGCTCGAGTGACCCATCTTGATCAGTCCGCCTTGCAGCGATCGGATCCGGTCCGGCGGCAGGCGCGAGCCGACGACCGCGATGAGAGCGACGGGCAGCTCGGGAGATTGGGCGATCGATTTCAAATCGGCGGCAAACGGCAGGCTCGCCAGGGCCTTCGCTTGTGTCTGATCCAGCAACACCACGGTCGCCTCACCGGCGGCAACCCGTCTTAAGGCGCTCAAAATTTGTCCCGTGGTCTCGATCTTGACGTCGGACGGTAACGCCCAGTCTTCGAGTGCGCTGTGCCGAACGAAATCGGGCGCGTAGCCCGCGACGCTCAGCAGGGTGAAACCAGCCATCGATGCCGGCGCGGTGACACGAGCGGATTTTGCAACCAACGTCCAGCGCTGGGAAGTTCCGATGTCCACCATGTCGGCTTGGACCAGCGGCGTCAGATGCAACTGCGCCGCGTGTTCTACGAAGAAAGGATACGGCACGAACGCAAGAGCAGCGTCGGCCTGTTGTAGTTTCGCGAGACCGCCTTGCTCGGTCGGATCGTAGACCGCCGCCAAACTGCCGTCGGGCCAACCCGATTCTGTCGCTGCATTTTTTACAAACTGGTCCACCAATGGCTGCGCATCACCGGCACCGCCCGGATATCCGGGGGCGCAAAACACCAGTGTTACAAGCGAGGCAGCTACCAAGGTGCTCATGTGTTTAGGCTATCATGCCGCGGCGTCGCCGGCCTTCCCGGCCGACAGGACCGCGCTGCCAAACCATGAGTGTGCCTGCCTCGCCCAAGGTCGTTCAATTCTTTGTCCGAGTGCTCGGCGCACGTGGCCCGATTACCATTGCATTCCTGATACTCGCCGCCGCGGGCATCTATGGCGCGTTGCGGGTGCCCAACGATCCGGCGATCGAGCGCTTGGTCGTGCCCGGCGATCCGGTTGCCCGCGCAACAATGGAATTCGACCGCCTGTTTCCGGAGGGCGAACAGGCGCTCCTGATGCTCGAGGCACCGGACCCTTTGAGCCTAGAGTCGCTGCGCGCCGCCGACACCCTGGAACGAGCACTTGGCAAGCTTCCGCACGTCGAGGCCCATAGTCTCTTGGACCTGTACCATCGCACCGGCGCCGGCGACTTGACTCCCGCCGAGGCCGATCACATCCGGAGCTTCGCGACCGGAACCCGGCTGTTTCGACGCGCCGGACTTCTCGGCGATCATTACTTTGGCCTCGCACTCGAGCTTCGGGTGGCATCGCCCGCCGAGCGCGACATCGCGTTGCAGGCGATCGATTCGCTGGCGCTGCCGCTCGAGAAAAACGCCGGCCCCTTCAGCCAGGTGCGGCGGGTCGGCTCGCCGTGGCTGGATGCGTGGCTGGAACGGCAGACCGGGGCGGCGACCGCGCGCTTCATGCCGCTGTTCGGCTTGTTTTTGATGACACTGGTATTTTTGACATATCGGTCGTGGCGCGCCTTGGGCGCGATCGTGGTGACGCTCGGCACATTGGTGGCGATCGCCATGGGCCTAGCACACCCCTTCGGCTGGTCGCACACCGTGATCTCGACTCTGGTGCCGCTCACGGTCATGGTCACGACCACCTCCACACTGGTCTATTTGCATTCGCGCTTCATCGAACCGGACGATGCGCCGACTCCTCTCGAACATCACGCACGTGCGCTCGCAAATAAATTTCTGCCCTGCACGGCCTCGATGTTCGCGACCGCGGTGGGCTTCGCGGCGCTCGCGATTTCCGACATTCGCCCGGTGCGCGAGATGGGACTTTGGACCGCATGCGGCCTCATCGTCGCCTGGGTCGGCTGTTTCAGCTTGTTTCCCGCGCTGCAGTCGCTGCTCAAGACGCCGCTGCGTTCCGAGCGGGTGCCGGTGGCGAAGTGGTTTCCCGGATTTGTCGACAAGCTGGTGCCGACGACCCGGCGTTACCGTTGGCCGATGGTGGGCGGTGCGCTGTTGTTGATGGGTTGCGGAGCGATCGCTCTGTTCGGCTTTCCGAATCTGCTGGCGCCGCTGGCGCTCGAGACCGACGTGCTGACTTATGTCAATCCGAGCGAGCGGGTGGCGCAGGATACCCGCTATTTCGAACGGTCAAACGCACTCGATGCGGTCGAACTGTGGCTGCAAACGCCGCCCGGCCACGCGCTCGATCCGGAGTTCTTGCGCGCGGTCGAACGCCTCACCGAGCAGCTCGAGCGTGATTCTCGCATCACCTCGGTCGATGGACCGACTTCGGTGCTGCGCTGGGCACGCTATATTCAAACCGGATCCGATCAGCTGCCGCCCGATGCGGCCGCATGGCCGAAACTTGCCGCTGATCTCGAACAGATCCTGCTGACCGCGCCGAGCGCGCGTCAGTATGTCGATATCAAGGACCTCGCCAATGTGCGTCTCAGCATCCGTGGACGGGCCCGGCTTTTCGGTCGCACCGGCGCCATGCGCAGCTTCATCGAAGGTCAGTGGGCCCTCGCACAGGCGGCGCAGCCGGCGCTGCGCGGGGTGCGCGGCAGCGTGGTCGGCAAGGGGGTCGTCGGCGCCGAGATTACGCAACGGCTGCTACCGACACTCACCGAGAGTTTCGCGCTCACGGCCAGTGTGATTTTTTGCGCGTTCCTCGTGGTTTTTCGCAGCCCCGCGGCGCGCTTGATGACCATGATCCCATCGCTGTTCGCCATTCTCTGCGTTTTCCTGGTGATGCGCTTCGCCGGAATTCCGCTCAACATTGCGACCATTCTCATCGGCTCAACCGTGCTCGGTGCTACGGAGAACGATCAGATTCATTTCTTCTACCATTATCAAGAGGGCCACACCGCCGGTACCACAGCCGGCGCGCTGCAGCACGCGATGCTGGTCGCAGGCCGCCCGATTCTATTCGCGACTCTCATCAATGCCAGCGGTTTCTTGGCGCTCGCTCTGTCGGATCTGCCGCCGATGCGCGAGTTCGGCATCGTCTCGGCCTCGGCCTTTGTCCTCGCGCTGTTGGCGGATTTCACTGCCTTGCCGGGCGCCTTGTGGATCCTCAGCCGCAACGATGCGGATAGCCCTTCCTGAGGCGTTTTTACCTTGTAATTTGACGGATTCGCTCTAATGATAGGATTGCGGGATACGTTTCAGGAGACGAGAATGGCTACGGGCTGGGCAAAAGAAGGCGCGGTGCAGGATCAAATCGACGCCACCGTCAAAGATGCGGTCACGCGGGCGAAAAGCCGCCTGCCGCAGGGGCCGAGCTTGAGCCATTGTGCCGAATGCGGCGACGAGATCCCGCAGGCGCGGCGCGATGCCATTGCCGGCGTCCGTCTGTGCCTCACCTGTCAACAGGCCCACGATCACGAGGCCGCGAGTTTCAGCGGCTATAATCGGCGCGGCAGCAAGGACAGCCAACTCAGGTGAGCGGTGAATTGGTGCTGGTGACGGGCGGCT
>Ga0302320_10027006_pt1 | contig 11088 bp, 12 predicted proteins | sample Bog_T0_3_FD_202130 | JGI IMG/M metagenome (GOLD analysis project Ga0302320, IMG submission 202130) | Peat permafrost microbial communities from Stordalen Mire near Abisko, Sweden - Bog_T0_3 | ecosystem: Environmental > Terrestrial > Soil > Wetlands > Peat | place: Sweden: Abisko, Stordalen Mire... | reverse complement strand
ATAGCCGCGGCTGTTAGCTGCTTCGTGGACATGAACAAAAAGTGATCGTCGAGGCCCCTACGGTCAAGGTACCGACACCCTTCCCCAACAACTAAAATGGGGCGGCCAACGGGATTCGAACCGCCCTTCGGCTCAAAAGCTAGTCGCTAGAAACCGCGGACTTAGTTGAGGGTTAATTTCTTAGAACGAGAAGCAAGATGCACACACTTGCATGAAAGTGAAGGGGAAAACACGATTTCTGGCAACCTTGTGGCAACCTGGGCCAACGGGATTTGCGCCGCTGTTACGCGAGTATGTTGCGCCGGTGGAATGAAGAACTAAGCGCCTCGCCCGATTCTGTCGTTAACTTCGATGTGCGAGTAGTTGCTCAGTTGCGGATTTCGAGGACTGCGCGAATCGCAACCAGCACTTCGTCCAACTCGTCCGCCGTCACGCGCCCGGCCTTTCTGGTAAAGCGTTCCAAGGAAACGCAGCGTATTTGAAGCGCATCAGCCGCGGACGGCTTGCTAAGGCCATTTACTTGAGACGGCTGGATCGCGACGTGCCATATACTCGATTCGAAGGATGCGTTCCATTCGGTGATCGGAACAATCACTTTGGTTGGAAGGCGCCCCACAAAGTCTGAACTGATGACCAGGCTTGGCCGTTCCTTCCGAATTTCGGCGCCCCGCGTTGGATCAAGATTAACCCACCATATCTCGCCACGTCGCACCACCGGATTAGGGCTCATCTAAGCCCTCCGTTTCCACCACACTCCAGTCACTGTCTTTGTAATACTCGGCTAGCCGGGCCGCCTGTGCCTCGAGCTGCGCGTTTTGTTGTTCGGGCGGCAGACTGAGGAATTTTTTCCGGCGCAGAGCGCCGGATTCGGCATCGATGGGGATTTTGTCTCCAACAAATTTCCGCCCCTCCTCGCGGGTCAAGATGCCTTCCGCGACTCCACGCAAAACCACGCGTTCTACCCATTGAGATTTTTCGCGAGCAATTGGCTCGGGCTCCTTCTTTTTCCACCCCATCTTGATGATGAAGGTGAAGCAGGATCTATACGTCGGTTCCGAAATGATGCTGAGTTCGTATGCGCGCTTCACCAGCGACTGAATGCTCACCTTGCAGTAGCGTTTTATCACAACCAATTCTGCAATGTTCAGACTCGTTCGATTCGTCCCCAAATCTCTTTGCAGCACGGATGCGGGCACTAGGAATGCACCTGCGAAACGATTCGCTAGCTGTTCGGCATCGGCTCCTGGCTTCACCTTCATTACGAGGTGGGCAAGTTCGTGCGCCAAGCTAAACCGCTGCCGATCGCCACTCACTGCGTTGCGCGAAACAACCGCCACGGCCACCCGTCCGGCATTGTCCCGCTGCGCCACGGCCGACAATCCATCGAAGCCGTCGACCGACGTGATCTCCAACACATGGACCTGATGGTCCTCAAGGAGAGCCACCAGATCGCTAATTGGATCGAGGCCAAGACTCCAATGCATCCGCAGGCGCATCGCGGCGGCTTCTGCGTCGACTTCGCTTGCGACATCGAACGCATGCACCGGAACCTCGACTCTCAGTTCGCCCAAGCAACGTTCCTGTAAATCCACGCGTTGTTGAAACTCATTTTCGACCAATGCCTCGATCTGCGCCAGCTCCGTCTGCGTTACCGAGCTCTTGCACCGGTAGGCTAGACATTCAATGCGGGTGGATGGCGCCGACCACAGTTCCGCCGGGGGCACTCCGAAAAAATCTGCGAGCTTGGTGGCAACCTTGGGCGACGGAGAATTGATCCCCTGCTCATACTTCGAGAGCGCCTGTTTCGACACGAGTCCGCCGATGGCGACGGAAAGTTCGTCGAGGGAAAGCGCCCGAGCGAGGCGAAGTGTTTTGAGGCGATTCATGGGAATTTTGGTTGACAAACTGTCATATTGTATGTTCATCTGTCAACCGAAAGGCCGCATCATGCGGAAAATAATCTAAAAAATGAATCCAACCGATAAGGGCGAAACGCCCGATGCACAGGTAAAACCGCCACAAGAGAAGTATTTTTACTTCGTCGATGGCGTCAAATATGACTGGGGTCAAGCAACGGTCACGGGTGCGCAGATCAGAGCGCAGCTTCCGGACCCGAACAAAACTTACGGTCTTTTTCTGGAAGGACAAGGCAAGGACCCAGACCAGAAAATCGAGGACACCACCGTGGTGTCCTTGGAGAAAGAGAAAGGTCCGCGCCGTTTCTACACCGTCCCACCAGCGACCTTCGGTGCCCGATGAGCGTCATCGACGCTCAATTCGCCGAACTGCAAACACGCTGTCCTCCCGCGTCTTTGACGCGATTGGGCAGCGGCGCTTATCTCATCACCGTGCCTGACTACGAGCTTCCGGCCGGCTGGTCCCGGCCGAAAACGACGATAAAGTTCATAGCGCCCCCAGGCTATCCGATGGCCAAGCCCGATTGTTTTTGGGCCGATCAGGATCTCCGTGTCGGAGGTTCCCCGGGCATTCCGCAAAGTTGCGGACACAATCCGATTCCCGAGGTCGGCACGCCGCAATTGTGGTTCTCGTGGCACGTCGCAACCTGGAATCCAAACGTCGACACCTTGCTCACTTATTTCCGCGTGATTGAGCGCCGGCTATTCGAGGTCCGATGAGCCGTCTCGTATTCGCAGCACCGATGCTCGCCCGCCTCCGCACAGAATTGCTGCGTGAGACCGTCGAATCCTGTGCGATAATTTACGGCTCCGCCTGCACATCCGCCGAGCGTCTCGGCCGGATCGTGGCGCGCGAGATTGAGATGGTTCCATCCTCAGCCTACACTCGCCGCACCCCGACGGCGGCTGAACTTTCGCCTGATTTTGTCGCGCAAGTCGCACAGCGCGCGCGTCGGACTGGCGAAAGCATTATCTTCGTCCACACCCACCCTTTCGAATTGAACGAATTCTCTCGAGTCGACGACAGCGGGGAGGCACCTTTGGCGGAATTTCTCGCGCGTCGGACTCCCGGCGTTCCTCATGCCGCCTTATTGATTACGCCGAGTATTTCTCTTGCGCGTCTTTTGGGCACCCGCGATGAACTGCAGGTCGCGGAAATAGGTGAGACCCTCACCTTCGCAACCGCGGTCGGTTCGGCGGTAGAAAGTCGATACGACCGACAGATTCGAGCATTTGGGCGCGAGGGCCAAGCCCGGGTTGCTGCATTCCGCGTGGCCATCATTGGCTTAGGTGGCACAGGCAGCATCGTCGCACAGCAATTGGCCCATCTCGGGGTGATGCGGTTTCTGCTAATCGATCCCGACCATCTCGACGAAACCAACCTGAACCGGGTTGTCGGCGGCAGAAAGTCGGATGTTGGTCGGCCCAAAGTCGAAGTCGCAGCCGACATGATTCGATCAGTTAACCCCCGTGCGCAGGTCGTTCCTCTAGCCAAGAATGTGCTAGCAACCTCGACGGCACGGGAACTGTGTGATGTCGATTTTTTCTTTTGTTGCACGGATTCGCACGGGAGTAGGTCGGTGCTCAATCAGGTTTCCTACCAATATCTTCTTCCCGGAGTGGATGTCGGTGTTGTGATTGCGACGGCGAAAGGCCGCGTCACCCACGTCGCTGGCCGCGCGCGTATGCTATGTCCTGGAACGGCCTGTCTGGTGTGCGAAAACATACTGGACGCGGAAGAAGTCCGTCGCGACTTCCTGAGCGAAGATGAACGGAAGCAGGACCCGTATTTTGTTGGTGGAGGTGAGCCGCAGCCCTCCGTGATTTCCCTGAATAGCACTGTGTCTTCGTTTGGGGTAACGATGTTCTTGAACTCAGTCGCGGGCATTCCAGGAACCGCGCGCTTTCTCAACTATAATGCACTCACCGGCACGACGCGGCCGGTCGAAATCACCGCGCATCCTAGTTGCGTTGTGTGCTCCCCCGCCGGTGCGTTCGCCCGCGGCCAAAGGTGGGAACTCCCCACTAGAGATGATTGGTGAGCCCGATGAACAATCGTCGTGTAACACGAATTTCGCCGAAAGGCACGGTCGCGACACGCGATGACGCGCGGCCTTTGACCGTTGCAGCTGGTGACGCGGTGATCGTCGAACGCGGCTGTCCGCGCAGCCTGATCGTTCGTTGCCCTTGTGGCTGCGGTGACGACTTGGTAATAAATCTCGACCGTCGCACAGGCCCGGCATGGAAACTCTATTCACGCACAAGCAAGCTTTCGCTTTATCCTTCGTATTGGCGCAATTCGGCGTGCGAGTGCCATTTCATCCTTTGGAAAAATCTCGTTTATTGGTGCGGACGTTATGACGATGGCTACAATGACTATAGCGATCCAGTGCTCGAAGCTGAGATTCTCCAGCAAATCCCGCGAGGCGATTTTGTGGACTATCACGTAATCGCGGACACGCTTGACGAAATTCCGTGGGATGTGCTCTGGTGCTGCCGCACAATGGCAAGCCGAGGACTGCTTTCGGAAAAAGCCGGTAAGGAGCGGGGCATATTCAGCAGGATTTCGTGAATGAGACCTTAGTCCTGGAAACGCCGAACGTCCGCGTGCTCCGCGAATTTTTTTCATCGCCCCTGCACCGCTTTTAGCAGGCGCTCTGCGATAACTAGCGCATACGCGTGGCGTTTCTCACTCGTTGTTGCTGGCGCGGACACCGGTTTTTGGAGCAACCGAGCGTAACGCATTAGGTAGGCAGCGAGCACGACCGCTGCTTCATTTTCAACGCCATCCAGACCTATTAAAACATGCCGTAATTCGCGAACCGCGCGATAAAGCCATGAAAAATTTGTCGGCTTTGCTTCCGGGATGGGTGGTCGCAGCGATGGCAATGAAACGAACAGCTGATCGACAAACGAGCGCCACGCATCGAAATCCCCGTCGGCCGGTAGCCCGTCGAAAACAAGACTCACTTCAAGTGTCGCAGGATCGGCCGTGAGAGGACCAAATCCGGCGGAAAAAAGGTCGATCACGATCGCATCACGGTGCCTTACCATCACGTTTCCCGCATGCAGATCTCCGTGGTAGGGGCCAGAACGATACGAAATGCCCGAAGCCACCGTTACCAGTTCGTTTTGAAGTTCGCTGGGCGTTTGGCCAAGTCCAAAGGATTTCGCCAACGCGGCCACATCGGCTCGAATGTTTTCAGCCCAGCACCGGTATTTAACGAAAGTTTCCAGCCCTTTGGTGGGGTTGCTTCCAGGTGTGAATGGCTGCATCCGAAATCCGCCGAGTGTATTTTCAAAAAGCGAGAAAATTGCGCTCGACCCTTGACCTGACCGCAGCGCCTTGCGCAGAGAAATGGCGTCCTCGACAAAATCGCCCACGATGAGCGCACGGCCAGAACCAGAAACACATCGTTCGGGAATCAAATTGGGACGCAAATTAAACGGTATGTAATGATCGGCATATGTCGCGTAGTTGCGCCGTTCGGTGGCGATCTCTTCGAGAGTTCCTGCTTTGACAAAAAAAGGCATCGGACGCGGCCCGACTTGCGAGGCCCGCAGCCAACCATGAACGCGCAGTGCGCATTCGGACATGAAACCACCATCGATGGCTTCAACTTGAATCGATTCGCAGTCGTGGAATGCTCGTCTCAACAAAAATTGCGACACCGTTGAAATGCGCGCCAAATCTCCGGTAAGCGCTACCGTTTCACACGACGGACCCACTTCATGAATCGCCCGAGCGATTGTTTCCGCGACGTCGTTCAAGTTGGAGACAAATTCCAATTGAATCAGTTTCCCGAATAGCAATGCGCATTGCCGCTTCCGCACTTCGTCGAAATCAAAATCGGATTCCATTAACACTATCACCATCACGCCATGGTCGAGGGCGTTCTGCGCGCTCTCGTCGAATACGCGTTGGAGAAGTCCAAATTCACCGCGCCGCTGAACGACGATTAATGCGCGAGCCGAATTAAGAAGGCTTCCAACCGCTTCGATCTTTGAATGTTTGACCCAAAGACGTCGATCTGTGAACGGAGCAAAAACCGGATCGGTCTCGGCAATCCAGACCACGTTTCGACGTTCAGCGGGCAGCATGGCAATTTCGCGCGTCGCGAGGTTCTCAGCGATCCGGCGATTCGTCAGCCGAACATCGCCGGAGGCGAGGTGTAGAATCGCCGCGCTTCTCCTTCCTCCAGCGAGATTCTTGCGTTCTCATCCAGCCAGCGATCTGATTCGTTACCGACACCTTCAGCGACGATGCCGAAGCTACGCTTCTCGGACGGCAGTTTCGCTCTCAACAGCGCGACAGAAATAATCGGCACCTCCGTTTCGAAAGGCTGGCCATCGACCGTGTAGGCGAATCTCCGGGGCTGCGACCCTTCAGGCATGTAGCAATACCGCGTTACCGACCCCGCATGTCAAGAGTTCCCCGTAGGACAACATCCCTCGCACGCTGAGGGAGTCGTCGGGGACACGAATGTCCCGAGGGAGATTCTCAACCCGAAGAAGATCATGGTGCTCGCTCGGTGGCTGGCCTTACATTTCGTGCGAGCCCGACGGCATCGCGACGTAGCTCTATCCGAGCAAATCATCGTAACGACAGCGCAATGCCTTTTGCAGCCGCCTAATTGTTGTGGCCAAAATATCCAATTGCCCGGCTTCAATCTTTTGGATCGTACGCGGGGCAAGGTCCGCCAATTCCGCCAATTTCTCTTGCGTGAGCCCGGCGGAACGCCGCTGCCGACGAAAATTCTCACCGATGGACTTTAGCCATTGGCGCTTCGCGGTTGATGAACTCGGAGCGGACACGCCCTATTAGGCCGTATTTCTGATCTGCGTAACACGACCCTATAGGGCGTCTTTCCGTCCTCGCAACCTAGGGCGAACGCCGACCGCACTGGGTGGTGAAAAACCATCCTGGTAAACAAACCCGGCGCTGTGCCCATTGTGGCCTCCGCTTTTCAATCGATCCACGCGTTGGCAGACGCCACCGCTACTGCGCCAAGCCCACATGCGCCGAAGTTAGTCAAATCAAGGCCAGAAAGAGATGGCTTAAGAAAAATGGCGGTCGGAAATATTTTAGGGGCACCCAAAACACAGACCGCGTGCGCACTTGGCGTAAAAAGAACCCCAGATACTGGCGGCGGGAAAGCCGTATCTTGCGTGCTCAGCGCAATGATTTTGCGCTCAGCAAGAGTCTTTCCTCCGCGTTGAGATATGTTGCGCTACAAGATATGATTGACACGCATCTCGCTCTGAAAATCGGCATAATTTCTCGCCTCTCAGGTGCTACGTTACAAGATACGATAGCCAAAGAAATCCGGCGGCTCACTCTTCTGGGACATGCCATTTTACGCGGCAAGCCGCCAAAAGTTTAGCCGGAGCGGAGATCCTGCGCCGTCATCGTCGAGACGGTGGCCAGGTTAGAGCCGCATGAGTGGACAGGGCCAACTTCCGCTCGCTACCGCGACCGGCGTCATGACGCCGGTCGCCGCTTATGTGCGCATGTCGACAGAGCACCAGCAATATTCGACCGAGAACCAACTCGACCGGATCAAAGAATACGCCGCGCGTCGCGGCATGGGAATCACCCGGGTATTTGCCGACGAAGGCAAAAGCGGACTGAGCGTGAAGGGTCGCGAAAGTCTTCGTGGCATGATCGCAGAGGTGGAGCAGGGCAAAGCCGACTTCAAAGCTATCCTCGCCTACGATGTCAGTCGCTGGGGGCGCTTCCAGGATGCCGACGAAAGTGGATACTATGAATACATATGCAAACGTACCGGCATCAATGTCCACTATTGCGCGGAGCAATTTGAGAACGACGGCAGTCCGACCTCGAACATTATCAAGAGCGTCAAGCGCTCGATGGCCGGGGAATATAGCCGTGAACTCTCGACCAAGGTGTTCCAGGGCGCATGCCGTCTAATCCAGCTCGGGTTCAAGCAGGGCGGCGCCGCCGGATTTGGGCTCCGCCGTGTCCTCATCGACCAGACAGGGAAGGCAAAGGGCACGCTGAAGGTTGGCGAACACAAGAGCCTCCAGACGGACCGGGTCGTGTTGATGCCGGGGCCTGACGACGAACAAGAGGCTGTCCGCTGGATCTATCGCGTATTTCTCGACGAAGGAAAAACCGAACGCGAAATCGCCGATGACCTCAACGCCCGGAAGATTCCCACCGATCTTGCCCGGCCCTGGACGCGCGGGACTGTGCATCAAGTCCTCACCAACGAAAAATACATCGGTAACAACGTCTATCACCGCACGTCCTTCAAGCTGAAGCGCAAGCATGTCCTGAACCCGCCAGAAATGTGGATTCGGGCTGACCACGCGTTTCCCGCCGTTGTCGATCCAATGACTTTCGCCAAGGCTCAGGAAGCGATCCTTGCGCGAACAAAGCGCTATTCCGACGACCAGATGCTGAATTCGTTGAAGGAATTGTGGTCGCGTCACGGCCGCATTTCAGGGTTGTTGATCGACGAACAGGACAGCATGCCGTCCAGCACCGCTTTCCGGTACCGGTTCGGCAGTTTGATCCGGGCCTACCAGCTGGTCGGCTATACGCCCCGCGCCGACTATTCATTCCTTGAAATCAACCGCTACCTGCGCGGTCGGCACCCTGAGGTCGTCCAGGAAGTCATCACGCGATTGTCCACCATGGGCGTCTCAGTCGAACGTGACCCCAAGACCGAGCTGCTCGTTCTCGATCACGAGCTGACGGTGTCGCTGGTGTTATCACGCTGCCTGCGCACGGGCGCGGGTTCGTCCCGCTGGATGCTCCGGTTCGAGGAGGGCTTACGGCCCGACCTCACCATCTCCGTCCGCATGGATGAAACGAACCAAGCTATCAAAGACTACTACCTCTTTCCGGCTATTGATCTGACCGACGCCAAACTCAGGTTGGCCGAAAACAACCATGCGCTGTTGGATGCCTATCGCTTCGATGATCTCGAATTCTTTTTCCAGATGGCCGAACGCGTTTCAGTGGAGGACGCCGCATGACACCGGCAGACGAATCGCGTGTGCGCATGATCCCCGTGGATCGTATTAGGATCGTAAATCCACGCGTGCGTGATATGGCAAAGTTCGAGCGCGTCGTTGAAAGCATCTCAAAGCTCGGCCTGAAGAAGCCGATCACGGTGACGGTAGGGAAACCCGGTGACGACGGGGTGGAATCCTTCGACCTTGTATGCGGCCAAGGGCGGCTGGAGGCGTTCAAGGCGCTCGGTCAGACCGAGATTCCCGCGCTAGTGCGCGGACTGTCGAAGGCGGACGGCCTGCTCGCCAGCCTGATCGAAAACATCGCCCGCCGTCGCGTGCGCTCTCTGGATCAGATTCAGATGATCCAGTGGATGAAGGAGCAGGGACATGGGTACGGGGACATCGCCCGCAAGACCGGGCTGGGCGACGAATATGTAAAGGACATCCTCAACATGCTCAGGAACGGTGAGGAGCGGCTCCTTGAAGCCGTGCTCCACGGCAAAATCCCGGTCACCATTGCGGTTGGCATATCAGGTGCATCCGACGACGAATCCCAGCGATTGCTGATGGAAGCCTATGAACGAAAGGCCATGACCCAAAAAACGCTTACCACGTTCAAGCGGGTGCTCGATCAACGGCGCTACTTGGGCCGGAAATATGGCCCGCGTTCCCGCGATTCGGCTCACCATACGAGTGCCGAAAGCCTCGTGCGGGCGTACCGCCATGAAACCCAGCGCCAGAAACTCATGGTCCGGAAAGCCAGGCTTTGCGAAAAGCGCCTTTTGTCCACGTCCGCTGCGATCAAGGTCCTTGTGGGAGATGAGGACTACATCAATCTGCTGCGTGCCGAGGAATTGGAAACAATGCCAAAATTCCTGGCGGAACGGGCGAAGGAGACAGAATGAAGCACCCCATCCACGCGGCCTTCGACCTCGCTGGCGTAACCCTGCCACTGAGCGCAATTCATCCAATCCGCCAAATCAAGCCGACCGATCATGCGTGGGGCAAATATCGGTCGATACTGGCCTCGATTCGGGAAGTCGGCGTGATCGAGCCACTCATAGTTCATCCGCAGAAAGGTGCGCGAGGCGTTTATTTGCTCCTCGACGGTCACATGCGGATGAAGGCCCTGCTCGAACTTGGTCATTCGGAGACGTTCTGCCTTGTCGCTAACGACGACGATGCATTCACCTACAACGACAAGGTAAACCGGTTATCCCTGATCCAGGAGCATGCCATGATTCTGCGTGCCGTCGACCACGGCGTGACACCTGAGCAAATTGCGAAGGTGCTCGACCTCGACATCGGCAAAATCAAGGGGACTCTCAATCTGCTCGACGGCATACATTCCGACGCAGTCGATCTGCTGAAGGAGAAGTCCATCACGGCGGCCGCCTTGCGACTTTTTCGGAAGGTTAGTCCAATCCGCCAGATCGACATGGCCCAACTCATGGTTTCCGGTAATAACTACACGCGAGGCTATGCTGAGGCGCTCATCGTCGGGACACCGGCCGAACAACTCGTAAACGGCGGCAAGCCGAAGACCGTGCACGGGATTTCCGAGGAGGAAACCGCCCGCATGGAAAAGGAGATGGAGACATTGGAACGCGATTTCCGGCTCCATCAGGATCATTTCGGGGAGAACTCGCTCCACCTCAATGCAGCTCAGCGCTATGTGAAGCGGCTCCTCGAAAACACGAAAGTGCGGCGGTTCCTCGGCAACCGTTACCCGGAAATCCTGGAGGAGTTTCAGGAACTCGCCGCGCTCGACGCGTTGTAACCTGCACCACGTTTCACCCAGGGATAGCACTCTTAGTCCAACGGGTTGGCGCCCAGAAGCCGCAACGTCCAAAGCCGCTAGAGACGAATATGGGCACGAGGCCGCAGTGCCTGGTGAATCTTATGTTCTTTTTCGCTGGGTGATTTCGGAGAGTCCGTCCCGCGCGTGTTGGGGCGGACTCTCACGCGTGGGGAATCGAACCAATCTTATCGTCCCCGCATTCCTTACTCTCGCGCCACCACCGTGTCGTATAACCCGTAGTGCGTCAGTCCCACGTGGCTCTCGATGCCCGTGTAGGCCAGGGAGGCATCCTCATAACGGCGGAAGGCGAATACGGCCTGATTCATCTTCTCGGTGTTGAACACCTTGAGCTGCACGAGCAGATGGAAATCCTTTACCGTCAGACCG